>JAABUT010003486.1_pt1 | contig 13431 bp, 13 predicted proteins | sample 5559281 | NCBI WGS metagenome assembly JAABUT01 (sample SAMN10711880, study PRJNA513359) | rock metagenome | isolation source: Antarctica rocks | place: Antarctica: Victoria Land, Ricker Hills nord | collected 2016-01-04
GGTGCGCAGCGCCTCGATCCAGCCCCGGCCGGCGGTGTAGCCCATGACGTAGAGGGCCATGACGTTGCCGCGACCTAGGCGCAGCTTGCGGTCGAGCACCAGCAGGGCGACGCCGATCGCGATGTCCCACAGCGACTCGTACAGAAAAGTGGGCTGGAAATAGCCGAGCACCGTGCTGTTGCTGCCAGCACAGTTCGTCGCGTGCCCCACGTCGATGCTCAGGCAGTGGATCTGCAGCTTCCACGGCAAGGCGGTCATGCCGCCGTAGAGCTCGTTGTTGAACCAGTTGCCCCAGCGGCCGATGGCCTGCGCGAATATCACGCCGGGCACCGCGGCGTCGGCGAAGACCGTCAGCCTGATGTTCCGGCGCCGGCAACCGATCCAGGCACCGAGAGTGCCCAGGGCGATGGCACCCCAGATCCCGAGGCCGCCGTCCCAGATCTTGACGGCGTCTATCGGGTGCCGTCCCTTGCCGAAGTACAGCTCCGGGTCGGTGAGGACGTGGTACAGCCGGCCGCCGAGGATGCCCAGGACTATCGCCCACGTAGCCACGTCCCACACGTGTTCGGGGTTGCCGCCGCGCTCGCGCCAGCGCTTGTTGGTCAGCCATACCGCGACGAGGATGCCGGCGATGATGCACAGGGCATAGGCGCGGATCGGGAACGGCCCGAGATGCCAGACGCTCTGCGTCGGGCTGGGGATCGAAGCAAGCACCTGCACGCCACCACGGTACTGGCGCGGTTAGGTTGATCTGTATGAGCGAGCAGATCCGGGCAGTGGTGGTCACCCGAAACGGCGGCCCGGACGTGCTGGAGGTGCAGCAGCGCCCGATGCCGCAGCCGAGCGCCGGGCAGCTGCTGGTCGAGGTGGCCGCCTCCGGCGTCAACTTCATCGACGTCTACCGGCGCGAGGGCGTCTATCCGGTCGAGACGCCGTTCGTGCTCGGCGGCGAGTGTGCGGGGCGGGTGTTGCGAGCCGGCAGCGCCGTCACCGACTTCGCGGTGGGCGACGTGGTCGCGAGCGCCGCGGCGGCGTCCGGCACCCACGCGAGCGCGGCGCTGGTCGACGCCGAGGCGGCGGTCCCCGTGCCCGAGGGCGTGCAGCCCGACATCGCGGCCGCGTCGATGCTGCAGGGCATGACCGCGCACTACCTGGTGCACTCGACGTATCAGGTGCGCGAGGGTGACGCCGTGCTCGTGCACGCGGCTGCGGGTGGTGTCGGTCAGCTGCTCGTCCAGATGGCTTCGGCCCAGGGTGCACGAGTGATCGGCACGGTCGGCAGCGCGGCGAAGGCCGAGGTCGCACAGGCGGCCGGTGCCGACGACGTCATCCGCTACGGCGACGTGGACGATCTCGCCGCCGCGGTTCGCGAGGTCGTTCCCGAGGGTGTGCATGTCGTCTACGACGGGGTCGGCAAGGCCACCTTCGAGGCGTCCTTGGGCTCGTTGCGCCGGCGCGGCCTGCTGGCGCTGTTCGGCGCCGCGAGCGGGCAGGTGCCGCCGTTCGACCTGCAGCGGCTGAACCCGGCGGGCTCGCTGTTCGTCACGCGTCCGACGCTGGCGCACTACGCGAGCGACCGCGACGAGCTTCGCTGGCGGGCCGGTGACGTGCTCGGTTCGGTCGCCAACGGCTCGCTACGGATCGCGGTCGGCGGCCGGTACGCACTCGAGGATGCGGCCCGGGCCTATGACGATCTCGAGGGCCGCCGGACGACGGGGAAGCTGCTCATCGTCCCCTGAACAGGATTCGGAAGCGTCACCCCCCTTGTGGGGCGCGAACTCTCCCGAATCGTTAACGGCGGCGGACGCCGGCGGCGAGCTCGCTGCTGAACTCGCGCAGCGCTGCCACGCCTGCCGCGTCCGGGGAATCCAGCAGCCGTCTGACGAGGGCCGAGCCGACGATCACGCCGTCGGCGAACGCGGCCACCTGACCCGCCTGCTCGCCCGAGGAGACGCCCAGCCCGACGCAGACCGGCGTGCCGTCGCCGAATTCCCGCACCCGCTTGACCAGGGTCGCCGCAGCCACGCCGACGCTTGTGCGGGCGCCGGTGACCCCCATGACGGCGGTGGCGTAGACGAACCCGCGCGAGGCCTGCGCGGTCGAGGCGATCCGCGCGTCCGACGACGACGGTGCGACCAGGAAGATCCGGTCGAGTGCGTGCTCGTCACTGGCCGCCATCCACTGCGCAGCTTCGTCCGGGATGAGGTCCGGGGTGATCGCGCCCGAGCCCCCAGCAGCGGCAAGATCGGCGGCGAAGCGGTCCACGCCGTAGCGCTCGACGGGGTTCCAGTAGGTCATGATCACCGCAGCGCCGCCGGCCTGGGAGACGGCCGTGACGGCGCGCATGGCGTCGCCGATCCCGACGCCCGCGCGCACCGCAGGGTCGGCCGCGGCCTGGATCGTCGGGCCATCTATCACCGGATCGCTGTACGGGACGCCGACCTCGACGACATCGACGCCGGCCGCCACCATCGCGAGCATGGCCTCGATCGAGACGTCCACGCTGGGGTAGCCGACCGGCAGGTAGCCGATCAGCGCCGCGCGGTCGTCGGCCTTTGCCTTGGCGAGGGCGTCGGACAGGGCGGTGCTGCGCCTTCGATTCGCTCGCTCATGCTCGCTCACTTGTCGTCCACCAGCCCGAAGTAGTCCGACGCGGTCTGCACGTCCTTGTCGCCGCGGCCGGACAGGTTCACCAGGATCACCGCATCCGGGCCCAGCTCGCGACCGAGGTCGAGCACTCCGGCCAGCGCGTGCGCCGACTCGATCGCCGGGATGATCCCCTCGCTGCGCGAGAGCAGGGAGAACGCGTCCATCGCCTGCTTGTCGGTGATCGGGCGGTACTCGGCGCGGCCGGTGTCGTGCAGGTAGGAATGCTCCGGTCCGACGCCCGGGTAGTCGAGCCCGGCCGAGATCGAGTGCGACTCGATCGTCTGCCCGTTGTCGTCCTGCAACAGATACGAGCGCGCACCGTGCAGTACCCCCGGCGCGCCACCGGTGATCGACGCGGCGTGCCGGCCGGTGTCGACGCCGTCGCCGCCGGCTTCGAAACCGACGAGGCGTACCCCGGCGTCGGCGACGAAAGCAGTGAAGATCCCGATCGCGTTCGACCCGCCGCCGACGCACGCGGCCACCGCGTCGGGCAGCCGGCCGACACGCTCGAGCACCTGCTCACGCGCCTCGTCACCGATCACCCGCTGGTACTCGCGCACCATGAGCGGGAACGGGTGCGGGCCGGCGACGGTGCCGAACACGTAGTTGGTCGTGTCAACGTTGGTGACCCAGTCGCGCATCGCCTCGTTGATCGCGTCCTTGAGCGTGCGCGAACCAGCGGTCACCGTAACGACCTCGGCGCCGAGCAGCCGCATCCGGGCGACGTTGAGCGCCTGGCGGCGGGTGTCCTCCTCGCCCATGTAGACGACGCAGTCCAGGCCGAGCAGTGCGGCGGCGGTGGCCGTGGCGACGCCGTGCTGCCCAGCGCCGGTCTCGGCGATCACCCGCTTCTTGCCGAGGCGCTGGGTGAGCAATGCCTGCCCCAACACATTGTTGATCTTGTGTGAGCCGGTGTGGTTGAGGTCCTCGCGCTTGAGCAGGATGCGTGCGCCGCCGGCATGCTCGCCGAACTTGGGTGCGTCGGTGAGCGGCGACGGGCGACCGGTGTAGTCGTGCAGAAGGCGGTTCAGCTCAGCCCGGAAGTCCGGGTCGGCCTGGGTCTCGTGGAATGCGGTGGTCAGATCGTCGATGGCGGAGACGAGCGCCTCGGGGACGAAGCGGCCACCGTAGGCACCGAAGTGCCCGGTGGAATCGGGTACAGCGGACATGATTGCTCCTGAGGGATCGATCGAACGGGGCGGGGCGGCGTCAGCCGCGCCATCGCCCGCCGAGATCCACTACGGTGCGCACGAGACCAGACTACAAGCCGGAGCAGCCCAATTCTGCCGGTAACGTCGTGCCGGCTTGCCCCGCCACCGGAGGTCATCGTGAGCGAGCCGGACCCGTCGTACCCCGCTTACCCCACGTACCCCGCCTACCCGTCCGGTCCCCCGCAGCCGGACTATGGCTACGGGCCACCGGCGGGAGCGCCGAAGCGCGCTACGCCCAGGTGGCTGTGGGTCGCGATCGCCGTCGTGGTGGTCGCCGCGGTCGGGCTCGGGACCTGGTTCTTCACCCGCGACGCGCACCCCGAGGACGCGAAGACCGCCGGACGCTCGCTCGACCTCCCGGCAGGTGTCGACGGTTACCGGCAACTGACCTCCTTCGACACCGGGACCGTCAAGGACAGGCTGGTCAGCCAGCTCGGCAGCGGGCTCGGGTCGTCGGCGGGCTCGGCCGCCGAGAATGCGAAGATCGGTGCGTACGCGCGCACGTCGACGACGACGCCGGAGTTGCTGTTCATCGGTTTCCACGTCAAGGACGTGCCGAACCTGCAGAGCCAGGTCGAAGATGTCGGGGTGCAGGCGGCGGTCGACCAGTTCACCGCCGGGATGGGTGCGGGGGCCGACAAGCTCGGCGGGAGCGGGAACGCCTCGATGAACCCGGTCGACCCGGGCACGCTGGGCGGCGCCATGCGCTGCGGACAGGTCACCGTCACCGGCCGCACTCTCGGCCTGTGCGGGTGGGGCGATCGCTCGTACTTCGCCCTGACGCTCGTCAGCTCACCGACGTCGCCGGCCGTCACCGAGAAGGTCGCCCGTGATCTTCGCGCCATCGCCGAGCACTGAGGCCTGGGTTGAGCACTCAGCGGCCTATGCCGCGCTGGTTCACCGAGCACCCCGCTGAGCACTCAGCGGCGTATGCCGCGCGATTTAGGCGGCTGTCCGCAGAGGGTGCCGATCTCGACGGCGAAGCCCGCATGATCGACACGCTGGTGGCACGTGGATCGCGGATCCTCGACGCCGGGTGCGGCGGTGGACGGACGGGGGCGGCACTGCATCGTCGGGGCCACTACGTGATCGGTGTGGACATCGACGCCGAGCTGGTCGACGCAGCCCGTGCGGACTATGCCGGCCCGAGCTGGGTGGTCGCCGACCTGGCGGGGGTGACGCTCGCGGGGCTCGGGTCCGTCGACCAGCCGTTCGACGCAGTGGTGCTCGCCGGCAACGTGCTGGTCTTCCTCGCGCCGGGCACGGAGGGCGACGTGCTGCAGCGGCTCGCGTCGGTCGTGCGCCCGGACGGGGTTGTGGTGACCGGCTTCGCCACCGGCCGCCACTACGCGCTGAGCGCCTTCGACGCCGATTGCGCCGCCGCGGGCCTGCTGCTGGAACACCGCTTCGCGACGTGGGATCTGCGGCCCTGGCACGAGGATGCGAGCTGGGCGGTGAGCGTCCTTCGCGCGGGCCCTCAGGCCGGCTCGTTCGCGCGCCATTCGTCGCCCGCGCGGAACCCATAGGGCAGGCGCGGGCGCGGGCATTCCGGAACGTCGCCACCCGCACCCCCATTGGCTGAGCTGGCGCTGGTGGTCTCGGTAGCCGCGGTTGCGGCGGAAGGTTTCCAGCAGGCCTCGGAACACCACCAGGCCGGGCAGAGGCCCGGATTCGAAGAACCGAACCCGCGGGCCCTGCCTCAGCGCAGGGCCAGCCTGCGTCAGCGAGAGGCGCGTGGCGTCGCGGGGTGCGCGCCGGCCGTGACCATCTCGGCGACCGCGTGTCTCGGATCGGCCCCGGTCACGAGGCTCTCGCCGACGAGGACCGCGTCGGCGCCGGCCGAGGCGTACTCGAGCAGATCATGCGGCCCACGCACACCTGATTCGGCGATCTTGATGACGTCGTTGGGCAGCCCGGGCGCGATGCGTTCGAACGTCGAGCGGTCGACGTCCAGGGTGCGCAGGTTGCGCGCGTTGACGCCGATCACCCGGGCACCCGCGTCGAGCGCGCGAGACGCCTCGTCCTCGGTGTGCACCTCGACGAGCGCCGTCATCCCCAGCGACTCGACACGCTCGCGCAGCCCGATGAGCACGTTCTGCTCCAGCGCCGCGACGATCAGCAGGACGACATCCGCCCCGTGCGCTCGTGCCTCGTGCACCTGATACGAACCGATCACGAAGTCCTTGCGCAGCACCGGGACGTGCACGCACGCGCGCACCGCGTCCAGATCGTCGAGCGAACCGCCGAAGCGCCGCTGTTCGGTGAGCACGCTGATCATCCGGGCACCGCCGGATTCGTATTGCGCAGCCAGCGCGGCCGGGTCGCTGATCGCGGCCAGCGCTCCCTTGGAGGGGCTGCGCCGTTTGACCTCGGCGATCACTCCTACGCCGGGCGCGCGTAACGCGGCGAGACCATCGCGAGGCGGACGGGCCGCAGCCGCGCGGGCCTTGATCTCGTCGAGGGACACAGCGGCCTGACGGGTCGCGACGTCCTCACGGACCCCCGCAACGATCTCGTCCAGCACGCACCGAGAGTAACGAGCGCCATGATGCACATGACTAGCGGGTCGGATCATCGCCGCGGTCGAGCGCGGTCCACAGTGAACCAGTGGCCTTGGCCGTAGCGGCGTCGCGTTCGGGCGGCGCCTCGTAGCGCGCCGACATGACCTGCCACCGATGGCCGCGCCACGCCACGAGTGCGCCGCAGAGCAGGACGAGCACGCCGCACACCACTGTCAGCAGCGGCCACACCCCATGCACCTCGACACGGGGCACTGCGGCGCCGGCATCGACCGTGCGGTGCCGGCCGGTCACCAGCGTCCGCGCCCGTTGTGTGCTCACCGCCGCAGACGACGCGAGCGCGCGCCACACGAGGCCTGCACCCGCCAGCGCCAGGACCGCTCCGACGACTCGCCGCGCGATCCCGCGAGTCGCCAGTACCGCGACGATCCCGGCCAACGCCACGAGCGCCAGCGCGAGCGGCGCCGCGTCGACTGTGCGTCCGTCGAGTGCCAACACGTCCGAACGCAGCGGCGCCGGGCGAGCGGTGCGCACGGTCTGCCAGGTGCGAAAGCAGATCAGCAGCGCGCTGGCGGCACCCACCAGGTCGAGCAGCAGCGCGCCGGCGTACCCGAGCCCCGCGCGCCTCACGACAGGGTGCGCAGCGTCTCGGCAGTGGCGATCGCCTGCAGCACGGCGCGTGCCTTGTTCTGCGTCTCCTGCTCCTCGTTGGCGGGGACGCTGTCGGCGACGACGCCGGCCGCGGCCTGAACATATGCGAACCCGTCGCGCATCACGGCGGTGCGGATCGCGATCGCCATGTCGAGGTCGCCGGCCGCATCCAGGTAGCCGACCGCTCCCCCGTAGACGTTGCGACGCACCGGTTCCAGCTCGTCGATCAGCTCCATTGCACGCACCTTGGGCGCGCCGGTGAGCGTGCCGGCGGGGAACGTCGCCGTCAGGACATCGAAGGCGTCCATTCCCGCGGCGACCTGCGACTCGACCGTCGACACGATGTGCCAGACGTGGCTGTAGCGCTCGACCGCACCGAACTCGACGACCTCGACGCTGCCCGGCGAGGACACCCGTCCGAGATCGTTGCGGGCGAGATCGACGAGCATCACATGCTCGGCCTGCTCCTTCGGGTCGGACACCAGCTCTGCGGCGAGCGCGGCGTCCTGCTCGGCATTCTCGCCACGACGGCGGGTGCCGGCTATCGGATGCAGCACCGCGCGCCCGTCCTGCACGCTCACCAGTGCCTCCGGGCTGCAGCCGACGATGTCGACGTCGGCGGTGCGCAGGAAGTACATGTACGGCGACGGGTTCAGCGTGCGCAGCACGCGGTAGACGTCGAGGGGGTCGGCGGCGGTCTCGGCGACGAAGCGCTGGCCCACCTGGATCTGGAACACCTCGCCGGCGCGCACCGCCTCCAGCGCCTGCTCTACCGCCGGCTGGTACTGACCCGGCGGCGTCCGGGACACCGCGGCCTTCGGCGGCGCAGAGCCGATGACGGCGACGGTCGGTGGTGACGGTGTGGCCAGCGCGGCCTGCATCACGTCCAGGCGCCGCACCGCGTCGGCATAGGCGGCATCGAGTTGCACGCCGGACATCCCCGGGTCCAGCATCGCATTCGCAATCAGCACCACGGTGCACTCGTGATGATCTACAGCGGCCAGGTCGGTGACCAGCAGCATCGTCAACTCGGGCAGGCCCAGCTCGTCGACGGCCTTGTCCGGCAGCTGCTCGATGCGCCGCACGACGTCGTAGCCGAGATAACCGACGAAGCCGCCGGTGAGCGGCGGCAGGCCGGGTAGCCGCGGCGCCTTCACCGCGCGCCACGACGCGCCGAGCGCGGCGAGGGGATCGCCGTCGGTCGGCAGGCCGGCAGGCACGTCGCCCGTCCAGGACGCCTCGCCGCCGACGACGGACAGGCAGGCGAGCGCGTTCACCCCCACGAACGACCAGCGCGAGAACGACGCGCCTGGCTCGGCCGACTCGAGCAGGAACGTGTTGGGGCGTCCCGCGGCGAGCTTGCGGTACACGCCGACGGGCGTCTCGGCATCGGCGAACAGGGTGCGGGTGATCGGCACCAGGCGGTGCGTCGCGACGAGCCTGTCGAGATCGCCTCTGCCGATCGTGGTGCCCATGCCAGCGCCCGTTCCGGCGCCCATCACCGCGTCAACTCCCCCGCGTCGAAGCAGCTGCGCTCACCGGTGTGGCAGGCCGGCCCGACCTGGTCGACCTTCACCAGCAAGGCGTCGCCGTCGCAGTCGAGTGCGACCGACCTGACGTGCTGGACGTGTTCGGACGTGTCGCCTTTGACCCAGTACTCCTGACGGGAACGGGACCAGTAGGTCGCCCGCCCGGTGGTGAGGGTGCGGTGTAACGCCTCGTCGTCCATCCAGCCGACCATCAGCACCTCACCGGTGTCGTGCTGCTGCACCACGGCAGCGACGAGACCGGCGGCGTCGCGCTTCAGCCGGGCGGCCAGCGCCGGGTCGAGCTCGGACGGATCACGCGGCGCCATACCGAGGATTGTGCCGAACCGGACCTAATCGGCAGCGGGGAGCCATACCGTGACGGTGCTGCCGCGTTGGACGGTGCTGTCGAAGTGGACGGTGCCGCGGTGCGCGCGCACGATGGCGGCGACGATAGACATGCCCAGCCCGGTACCGCCGCGCGCGCGGGTGCGTGCCTTGTCCGCCCGCCAGAACCGCTCGAAGACGTGCGCCGCCTGCTCCGGCGGCAGGCCGGGGCCGCCGTCGGCAACGGTGATGACGAGCCCGCCTGCCTGGGTGCGCCCGGTGACCCGGATCGGCGAGGCCGGATCGGTGTGCACGGCCGAATTGGTGACGAGGTTGCGGACGGCGCGCAGCAGTTGGTCACGGTCGCCGAAGACGGCCGGTACCGCGTCCACGCGCAGATCGATCTGTCGCTGCGGGAAGGCCGCTCGCGATCCGCTCACCACGTCGTCGAGCAGGGCAGGCACGTCCAACCGATCGTGCGGCGTATCGCGACTGGCGGCGTCGGCGTCGCCACGGGCGAGCATCAGCAGGTCGTCGACGAGACGCGACATGCGCGTGCCTTCGGACTCGATGCGGTCGAGGTTGTCCTGCACCGCTGCGCCGCTGACCGCCCGCTGCATCCGGGCGAGTTCGGCATAGCCACGAATCGAGGTGAGCGGCGTGCGCAGCTCGTGCGAGGCATCGGCGAGGAACTGGCGCAGCCGTTGTTCGCTCCGCAGCCGGGCTGCGAACTGGGTCTCGACTGCGGCAAGCAGGGTGTTCATCGACTCGGCGAGTTGGCCGATCTCGGTGCCGTGCTCGGTCACCGGGACGCGGCGGTCGAGGCCGGCACCGGTCGGTGACAACTCGATCGCCACTTCCTGCGCGGTGCCGGTCACCCGGTAGAGGTTGCGCAGGTTGCGGCGCACGCCCCACGACGTCGCGCCCAGCGCCAAGGCCACCGCCGCGGCGCCGATCACCAGCTCGACCAGCACCAGGCGGCGCAGCGTGGTCGTGACCTCGGCGGTCGACAGACCGCTGGCCACGGCCGAACCGTCTTGCGATGCGTCCAACCGGCGGGCGCTCACCCGCAGTTCCCGGCCGTCGGTGGTGCGGACCGTGAGGTTGCCCCCGGGGTCGTGCACGAGCTGGGAGCGTTGCCCAGCGGTCAACTTCATCAACTGCACCGACTCGTCGGCGGAGGACAGCTGCCCGAACTGGTCACCGCGACCGTCGATCAGCACGATCCATTCGACCTGCGGAGCGCGGTAACCGGCCGGCCCAATCTCCACCTTGCAGAAGTTGATACCGCGGGCCGCGCAGGTGTCGAAGTGCTGCTGATTCCCGTTGGCGATCGTGCTGAGCTGTTGGTCGAGCCGGGTGTAGAGAAACGAGCGAAGGGCGTAGTAGGTGGTCGTGCCGATCACGCCGACCAGAAGTATCACCAGCGCAACGACGCCCATGACGAGCCGTGCGGTGAGGCTGCGCCGGCCGAGACGGCGTCGACGACGGGGAGGTGCGTCGTCGTTGCTCACCGGTCGACGGTCACGTGCGCGGCGCCTTGATCACATATCCGGCGCCGCGAATCGTGTGGATGAGCTTGGGCTCGACGTTGTCGACCTTCTTGCGCAGGTACCCGATGTAGAGTTCGACGATGTTCGACTGGCCCTGGAAGTCGTACTTCCAGACGCGATCGAGGATCTGCGTCTTCGACAGCACGACGCGCTCGTTGCGCATCAGGTAACGCAGCAACTCGAACTCCGTGGCGGTGAGGTGCACCTCGACCCCGGCGCGGGTGACCTCGTGGCTGCTCTCGTCGAGTTCCAGATCGGCGACGCTGAGCAGCCCGTCGCGCCCGGCGTCGGGAACGGAGCGGCGCAGCACGGCGTGCACGCGGGCGAGCAGCTCCTCGATGCTGAACGGCTTCACGACGTAGTCGTCGGCGCCGGCACGCAGGCCGACGATGCGGTCGCTGGCCGCGTCGCGGGCGGTCAGGAAGATCACCGGAACTTGCGAACCGGCAGCGCGCAGGTTCTGCAGCACCCCGAGACCGTCCAGCCCGGGCATCATCACGTCGAGGACGATGAGATCGGGGTCTATCTCGGCCACCTTGGCCAGGGCGGTGCTGCCGTTGTCGGCCGTCACCGTCTCGAATCCGTCGAATCGCAAGGCCGAGGACACCAGGTGCGTCACGTTGTCCTCGTCGTCGACGACGAGAACTCGCCGTTTGGTGCCGCTCGAAGCCACGGTCGCTGCGCTCACTGGGTCTCCCAAGTGTGGTCTTGGATTGTGCTGTGCCAAGCCTGAGCACTGCGGGTAGGACAATCCTGGGTGCTAGCTGTGCACAGAGTATGTGCTGGTGACCCGGGCACGACTTCAGCGCGGGTCCTTGCCACTCGACGGCGGGCGCGGGCGCCCGGCGACCCGGGCCGTCGCGGGCGAGGCGTCGCTGACCGCCGTCGAGCCGGCCGGCATCGACACCGTCGCCGACCCCCTCGCCCGGGTGCCCGGCATCCTCATGCCGAAGTGCTCCCAGGCCGAGGGCACGAAGATCGTGATCAGGGCTCCGAGCGTGGTCACCGCGATAGCCACCGACGCCGTGGTGCCGCCGGCCGTCTTGTCGACCAGGAAGTAGCACGCGGCGCCGAGCATGCCCAGCTGAACGAGCACGAACGGCCACCGTCGGCGGCCGTTGACCACCCACAACAGGGCGACGAGTGAGATCAGCAGTAGGACCGCGGCGATGATGCCGGCGACCAGCTCGCCGTTCTTGCTGTTGGTGATGTCCGGCGGCACGACTGGGTGGACGGTGCCGTGGACGATGAACAGCACCGCGTAGACGGCGATGAAGGGTATCGGGATTGTGCCGAAAGCGGCCGCGGCGACGACGCTCGGCGGCGTCGGGATGGGGTAGTCATCATTGTCGTATCGCACGGTGCTCCTCCCTCCCTGGATTCGTGCTGTCCGGCCTGGCCTGATTCGGCTCGCAACATGCCGCATCATGCCGTCGACGAACGGCACGCGCTCGCAAAGACCCTACGCCGGGCGGCGCCGGACGCCGACACGCTGTTCTAGCGGACCGGCACGCCGGCAGTGCGCAGACTGTCCTTCACCGCGCCCACGGTGAGCTCGCCGAAGTGGAACACGCTGGCCGCCAACACGGCGTCGGCGCCCGCCTCGACAGCCGGCGCGAAGTGCTCGGCCAGCCCCGCCCCGCCGCTCGCGATCACCGGGACATGCACGGCCGCGCGCGCCAGCCTGATCAACTCGAGATCGAAGCCGTCCGCGTCCATCGAGTTCAGCAGGATCTCGCCGGCACCGAGCTCCGCGGCACGGCGCAACCAGTCGATGGCGTCGATCCCGGTGCCCTGGCGGCCGCCGTGCGTGGTGACCTCGAACCCGCTGGGCGTCGGTATCCCGCCGGCAGGTACGCGGCGCGCATCGGCCGAGAGCACCAGCACCTGATTGCCGAATCGCTGCGCGATCTCCGCGATCAGCTGTGGGCGCGCGATGGCCGCCGTATTGACCCCGACCTTGTCCGCACCGGCACGCAGCAGGGCGTCGACGTCGGCGGCGGTGCGCACTCCCCCGCCGACCGTCAGCGGGATGAACACCTGCTCGGCGGTGCGGCGGACGACGTCGTAGGTGGTTTGTCTGCCCGACGGTGACGCGCTGATATCCAAGAAGGTCAGCTCGTCGGCACCTTGCTCGTCGTAGCGGCGGGCCAGCTCGACCGGATCGCCGGCGTCGCGCAGCCCGGTGAAGTTCACCCCTTTCACCACGCGGCCGCCGTCGACGTCGAGACACGCGATCACCCGCACCGCCAAGGACACAGCCTCAGTCTGCCAACCGGCAGCACGGGTACCGGATGTCGGGATACACACAGCCGACATCCGGCAGCCGCCACCGGTCAGCGCACGAATGTGCGTGCGACCGGGCGGCAGCGCCTGCGGCGCCCCGGTGAAGCGCATCGCCCCGATCGCCGACTTCTCCCCGACAGGGCCACCGGACACGGCGTAGTCGAGTTCGGTGCAGCCGGCTTCGGCGTACCAGCGGCGGACCAGGTCGTTGAGGTTGCCGCGCTCCGGCGCGCGTGACCACACCACAAGGGCGCCCGGCGCGCACAGCTGGGGGGTGGCTCGCACGGTGCGCTCCACGTCGGAGTCGCCGATGTTCCCGAACACGCCGACCATCAGCACGATGCCGGCCGGCACGGCGCCGAAGTATGAGTCGCTCTCGCCGGCATCAGCCGTGCGCACCTCGACGTTCGGCAGGGCGCTGGCCGCGGCGCGCGCGTCGTCGGCGATGTCGGGTCGCAACTCCACGAGCGTCGCGTGCACCCGGTCGGCGTCGACGCGCGCGCTCAGCACGCCGAGCACGTCACGGCCGTCGCCCGAACAGGCGCTCACCACGCGCAGCGATCCGGCGGTGCGGTCCAGCTCGGCCCGCAGGTGGCCCTGGACCTTCCGCAACCGCCAGGACAGCGCCGAAGTGGGGTCGTCGTACTGGCGGTGCCAGGCTCGGTAGTCGCGCATTCAGCGGACCGCGGCGAGTGCTTCGGGCAGCGTG
>JAABUT010003487.1_pt1 | contig 13430 bp, 14 predicted proteins | sample 5559281 | NCBI WGS metagenome assembly JAABUT01 (sample SAMN10711880, study PRJNA513359) | rock metagenome | isolation source: Antarctica rocks | place: Antarctica: Victoria Land, Ricker Hills nord | collected 2016-01-04
CCTAGCGCCCCGCGCCGGTCGCCGTGTCCTCGCGCCACGGCAGCGCCTGCGGCGTAGGCTCGTTGCAGCACCGGGTCCCCGGTGCACGCCTCGATCGGGCAGAGGAGCAGGCGCTGTCCTCAGCACAGGTGCAGCCATCCGCGGGGTCGCCGAGGGTGCTGATCGACGCGACGGCCGTCGCCGCCGACGGCGACGGGGTCGGGCGCTACGTCGACGGCCTGGTCGGTGCGCTGGCGGTGGCCGGAGCGGACTTCGCCCTGGTCTGCCAGCGCTCTGACAAGGAGCGGTACGGCCGGCTCGCCCCGGACTCGCCCGTCGTCGCCGGGCCGGTGGCCATCAGTCACCGCCCGGCCCGGCTGGCCTGGGAGCAGACCGGCCTGCCGCTGGTGGCCGAGCAGGTCGGCGCCCAGGTCGTGCACTCGCCCCACTACACCTTGCCGCTACGGGCGGGACGGCCCGTCGTGGTGACGGTCCACGACGTCACCTACTTCACCGAACCCGAGCTGCACGTCGGGACCAGGGGCACGTTCTACCGGTCCGCGACGCGGACGGCCCTGCGTCGTGCGGCCCGCTGCCTGGTGCCGAGCAAGGCCACCCGCGACGAGCTGGTCCGGGTCCTGGACGCCGACGCCACGCTGCTCGACGTCGCCCACCACGGGGTGGACCAGGCCGTGTTCTACCCGCCGACGGCGCAGGAGCAGGAACGGGTGCGCTCCCGACTGGGCCTGCGGGAGTCCACCTACGTGGCGTTCCTCGGTGAGCTCGAGCCGCGCCGCAACGTGCCGAACCTGGTGCGGGGCTGGGTGCTGGCCGTCCAGGACCGGCCCGACCCGCCGGCTCTGGTCATCGCCGGCGGGAGCGGCTGGGACGACGAGGTGCGGGAGGCGGTCGCGGAGGTGCCGGAGCACCTGCACGCGTTGCGCCCCGGCTACCTGCGGTTCTCAGACCTGCGCGGCTACCTCGGCGGGGCCGCTGTCGTCGCCAACCCCAGCCACGGTGAGGGGTTCGGCCTGCCGGTGCTGGAGGCGATGGCCTGCGGCGTACCGGTTCTGACGACCCACCGGCTGTCGCTGCCGGAGGTCGGCGGCGACGCGGTGGCCTACACCGCCTCCGACCCGGAGTCGATCGCCCGTGAGCTCGGTCGGCTGCTCGACGACCCCGAGCGGCGGGCCCAGCTCGGCCGAGCCGCCCACGAGCGGTCCCTGGAGTTCACCTGGGAGGCCAGCGCGCAGGCACACCTCGCGTCGTACGCCCGGGCGTGTCAGTAGGCCGTGCCGGTCTCGGTCGTCGTCCTGAACTGGAACGGCGCACACCTGCTGCCGCACTGCCTGGACGCCGTGCTGGCGCAGGAGCCGGCGCCGCAGGTCTGGGTGGTCGACAACGCCTCCGTGGACGGCAGCGCGCAGCTCGTGCGGTCCAGGTACCCCGACGTCCGGCTGCGGGAGGCCGGGGCGAACCTGGGGTTCGCCGGAGGGAACAATGTGGCCCTGCGCGAGGTGGCCACGCCGTACGTGGCGCTGCTCAACAACGATGCGGTCCCCGAGCCGGGCTGGCTGTCGGCGCTGGTCGCGGTGCTCGACAGGCGGCCGGACGTGGCGGCGGTCACCGGCAAGGTGCTCATGAGCGGTGACGGCCGGGTCAACAGCGCGGGTGGCTGGGTGGACCGCCTCGGCCACGGCCGGGACCGGGGGTTCGGCGAGCCCGATGACGGGCGGTGGGACGTGCCGGCGGAGGTCTTCTACGCCCCCGCGACCGCCTGCCTCTACCGCATGGCCGCGGTCCGCGATGTCGGTCTGCTCGACGAGGACTTCTTCCTGTACTACGAGGATGTCGACCTGTCCTGGCGACTGCGGCTCGCGGGTTGGTCGGTCCGCTACGAGCCGACCGCCGTGGTGCGGCACCTGCACTCGGCCTCGGCCGGCAGCGGCTCGGCGCTGCACGTCTTCCACGACGCCCGCAACCGGCTGCTCACCGTGGTCAAGGACGCCCCGGCCGGATCGTCGCTGGCGGCGTGCCTGCGCCTGCCCGTGACGGCGGTCGGGTTCGCGCTGCGGGGCGCACCCCGGCGCGGGGTCGTGCTCGTTCGCGCTTGGCTGTCCTTCCTTCGCCTGCTGCCCCGGATGCTGCTTCGCCGCAGGGCCCTGAGCCGCACCGCCGTCGTGAGCCGGTCCGAGCTCGAACGCCTGCGGGCGCGGCTGGAGCGGGAGCGGTGAGCCGGGCGACCGTGGCGCTCGACGTCACGCCGCTGGTCGGTCCGCGGACGGGGATCGGGCGTTCGGTGGAGGGCGTGCTGGCCGGACTTGCCGCGCTGCCCGCTGGCCCCGCGGTCCTGTCCTACGTGCTCGGGGCACCGCGGCATCGTGGGGCCGGCCCTCCGGGCGCCCGCCTCGTGCCCGTCCCGGCCCGGGTGGCGCTAGGCGCCTGGTCGCGCGCCGACCGGCCGCGGGTGGACCGCTGGCTGCCCGGCGCGCAGGTCCTGCACGCCACCAACTTCGTGGTGCCACCCAGCCGGCTGCCGACCCTGACGACGGTGCACGACTGCTCCTTCGCGCTCGTGCCGGACACCGTGGCGCCGCACGTGCACGCCTTCGGCCCGGTGCTGCGCCGCGCCCTGCGTCGCGGGGCGCACGTGCACACGGCCACCGAGCAGGTCGCCGACGAGGTGGAGGAGCTGTTCGCACCAGGACTTCGTGACCAAGGGCGGCTGCACGTCGTGCCCTTCGGGCTGGCCGCCCCGGGGCCGGCCGGCGGCGTCAACCCGGTGCCGCCCGGCGCGCCCTACGTCCTGGCGCTCGGCCGCCTCGAGCCGCGCAAGAACCTGCCGGTGCTGGTACGCGCACTGCCCGGCGTACCCGGCGTGCGGCTGGTGCTGGCCGGGCCGGACGGTCCCGGCCGGACCGCCCTGGACGAGGAGCTGGCGGCGCTGTCGCCTTCGGACCGGGCACGGGTGCTGCTGCTCGGCCCCGTCGACGAGGCGGTCAAGCGGGTGCTGATCGAGCAGGCCCTGGCGCTGGCCTATCCGTCGCTGTACGAGGGTTTCGGCTTCCCGGTCCTGGAGGCGATGGCGCTGGGCACGCCGGTGCTCGCGGCCGACCTCCCGGCGTTGCGCGAGGTTGCCGGCGGCTGCGCCTTGCTCGTGGATCCGCTCGACGCCCAGGCTGTCGCCGAGGGCCTGCAGCAGCTGGCCGCCGGCGCTGGTGCGGACCGGGTCGCTCCGGCGCGGGACCGGGCCGCGCGCTACACCTGGGAACGCACCGCCGTCGGCCTTTCCCTCGTGTACGACCAGCTCCTCCCCTGACCGGCGGGTCCTATCGGCCGAGCACCTCGTCGTACACGGTGGCGTAGCCGGCGGCGACCTGCGCCGGCTGGTAGCGCCCGGCGTTGCGCACGCCGGCCTCGACCAGGGCCTGGCGGTACACCGCATCGGACAGCACCCGTCGCACGCCGGCCCGGATGGCGGCGACGTCCTCGGGGTCGACCAGGCAGGCCGCACCGCCGGACACCTCCGCCATCGGGTCGCGGTCGCTGGTCACGACCGGCCGCCCACTGGCCTGCGCCTCCAGGATCGGTACGCCGAAGCCCTCCCGGGTGGAGGGGAACAGCAGCAGGTCGCAGTCGCGGTAGGCCGCGGCCACCTGCGCCTCGCTGAGGTCGGCCCGCACCTGCACGGACAAGCCCTCGAGCGTCTCGAGCTGCGCGGCGTCGGGTCGGCCGACGAGCACGACATCGACGTCGAGCCCCTGCAGGGCCTGCGCCGAGCGCAACAGGTTCTTGTTCGGCCAAGCCCCCAGCAGCAGCACGACCGGGCGGTCGCGCACGGGGGCGGCGCTCGGCGTGAACCCGGTCCGGACCGGATTCGGCACGACGCGCACCCGCGACGGGTCGCAGTGCACGACGGCCAGCAGGTCCCGGCGGGTCGCTTCGCTCGGCACGGTGACCAGTCGGGCCCGCCGCACCGGCAGCTGCAACCAGAACCAGCGGTAGAGCGCGGCCCGCACGCCGGTGTGCCGCGAGAGGAACTCCGTGTCGTGCACCGTCAGCACCGTGCTGCGCCGGCGCAGCAGCAGGTCAAGGTAGTGCACATCGCCCACGACGTGCGTCAGCTCGCCCTGCAGCCGCCGCGCCTCCAGCACCGCGCGCAGCCGGGGCACCAGCCCCGAGCTCGGGTACGACGAGACGGCGACCCGTACGTCGAAGCGGGGCGCGAGATGCGGTCGTACCGCGTCGAAGACAGCCTCGATGCTGAACTGCTGCGGGTGTGGCCTGCGCTGCAGGTGCACGACCCGCGGTGCCCGGCCGCTCACCCGCGTCCGCCCTCCCGCACGCAGCCACCATAGTGGGGCCGTGCCGGTCACCGTCCTATTCGTGCAACCCATGGCGGAACGGGGCGGGTCGGACCAGGCGCTGCTGCGGCTGGTCCGGACCCTTCCCCGCGAGGACTTCGAGGTGCACGTGGCGGTGCCGGCGTCGCACCCGTTGGCCCAGGAGTTTGCGGCGGCGGGCGCGCGGCTGCACGTCGTCCCCATGCGGCGGATCTCGACCAGCCACGGCGCGTCCGGCTGGCTGGCGTACGTCCTGTCCTGGCCGCTGTCGGTGTCCCGGCTGGCCCTGCTCGCCCGGCGGGTGCGGGCCGATGTGCTGTACACCAACTCGCTGCACAGCTGGTATGGCTTTGCCGCAGCCTTTCTCGCGCGGCGGCCGCACGTCTGGCACGCGCGCGAGGTGGTCGTGCAGTCCGGCGCAGCGCTGGCCCTGGAGCGAGGGCTCACGGCCAGGGCCGACCTGGTGCTCGCGGGGTCGCAGGCCATCGCCGACCAGCTCACCGCGCGGCGCGTGGTGGTGGTGCACGAGCACCCCGACCCTCGAGAGTTCGCGCCCGGCCATGCCGGGGCGTTCCGCGGGCGGGAGGGGTTGCCGGACGACGCCGTGGTCGCGGTGCTGCTTGCCCGGTTGGACACCTGGAAGGGTTTCGAGGTCGCGCTGGAGGCGTGGCCCCTGGTGCGGGCGCGCGTCCCGGAGGCCCGGCTGTTGCTGGCCGGCGGGGTCGTGGCGGGCAAGGCCGACTACGCCGAGGCGCTGCGACGCCTGGCTGCCGCGACGTCGGGCGTGCTGTGGCTGGGGGAGCGGCGCGACGTGCCGGAGCTGCTGGCCGACTGCGACCTGCTGCTCGCCCCCTCGACCCTGCCGGAGCCGTACGGCCTCGGACTCGTCGAGGCGCTCGCGAGCGGGTGTCCGGTGGTCGCCAGTGACGCCGGCGGCCCCCGCGAGATCCTCGCCGCCGCAGGGCCAGGTGCGGGCGTGCTGGTGCCGACCGGCGATGCTCGGGCGCTCGCCGCCGCCGCCGCCGGCCTGCTGGGCCCGACCAGCACCACGCTGCGGCGCCGTCGTCCGGTGCTCGCCCGCCCCGAGCCGCCGCCGTTCGCGCGGTTGCTCAGTGAGGTCGCCGGCCGCCGTTAGGCTCAGCCGGTCCGTTCGTCGCCCAGCCCGCAGGCAGGAGTTGCACGTGCCCGGCCCGCCCCGCTCGGTGCGCGTCGTCGTCGTCACCTGGTCGCCCGGCGGGGCACTCACGGCGTTCCTGCAGTCGCTGTCCAAGGCCACCGCCGGGCCGTACGACGTGGTGCTCGCCGACAACGGCTCCACCGACGGGTCGGTGGAGCAGGCCGAGGGGCCGGGAGTCACGCTGCTGCGCACGGGTTCCAACCTGGGCTACGGGCGGGCCGCGAACCTCGGTGCCTCGGGCGCGGGCGAGGACTGGCTGGTCGTGGCGAACCCGGACGTCCTGTGGGACGCCGGCTCGCTGGACGCGCTGCTGGAGGCGACCGACCGGTGGCCCGCGGCCGGCTGCCTGGGGCCGGCGATCCGTACGCCGAGCGGGCAGCTGTACCCGTCGGCGCGGGCCTTCCCGTCCCTCGGCCGGGGTCTCGGGCATGCCGCCTTCGGCTGGTGGTGGCCGTCGAACCCGTGGACCAAGTCCTACCGGGCCGAGGCGGGTCGTCCCGTCGAGTCCGCCACCGGCTGGCTGTCCGGCTCGTGCCTGCTGCTGCGCCGGACCGCGTTCGAGCAGGTCGGCGGCTTCGACCCGTCGTACTTCATGTACTGCGAGGACATGGACCTGTGCCGGAGACTGGCGGACACTGGCTGGCAGAACGTCTACGTACCAGGCGCGGTGGTCACCCACACGGGTGGTCACGCGACCGGCCGGGTGGCGCACGAGATGCTCGCCGAGCACCACCGGTCGCTGTACCGCTACCTGTCCCGGCAGTACGCCGGCCCGCGGCTGGCCGTGCTGCGGGGCCTGCTCGCGCTCGGGCTGGGTCTGCGCTACCTGGTCGCCGCCCGCGTCGGGTCGGTCGGCGAGGGCGCTGCCCCGACCCGCTCCGCCGACCTGCTGGAGGCGCCGTGAGGCACGCCCTGGTCCTGGCCGGAGGCTCCGGCACGCGGCTGTGGCCCTTCTCGACCGCGGGGCTGCCTAAGCAGCTCGTCCCGCTGCTGCATGGCCGCTCGCTGCTCGAGATCGCGGTCGAGCGGGCCGCCTCCGTCGTGCCGGCTGGACAGGTGTGGCTGTGCGCGGGCGAGCAGCTGCGAGAGGCCGTGGCTGCGGTGCCGGGCCTGCAGGCCGACCGGATGGTCGTCGAGCCGTCGGGCCGGGACACCCTGCCGGCCCTCGCCCTCGCCATGTCCGCGATCGCCGAACAGGACCCCAATGCCGTGGTCGCGGTCCTGACCGCCGACCACCTGATCGAGCCGCTCGCGGCGTTCACGGCCACGCTGGAGCGCGGGTTCGCCGTCGCCGAGGCGCAGGACTCGGCGCTGGTCACCTTCGGTGTGGTGCCCGACCGCCCGGCCACCGGCTTCGGCTACCTCGAGCTCGGCGACCAGCTCACCGCCGACGCTCTCGTGGTCGCCCGGTTCGCCGAGAAGCCGGCCCGGGCCCGGGCCGAGCAGCTGGTGGAGCAGGGCGCGCTGTGGAACTCGGGCATGTTCGTCTGGCGCGCGACCACCCTGCTGCGCGCCGTGCAGTCCTTCGCGCCCGAGACCGCCCGGCTCGTCGGGCTGGTCCGGGCCGGCGAAGTGGCCGCGTGGTCCGACGTACCCCGCAACTCCGTCGACTACGGGATCATGGAACCGGCCTCCACCTCGCCCGACTTCGTCGTGGCCGCCCTGCCGCTCGCCGCCCAGTGGCTCGATGTCGGCTCCTGGCCCGCGTACGGCGATGCGATCGGCCGTGATGACGCCGGCAACGCCCTCGGTGAGGGCTGGCGGGCGGTCGTCGGCAGCCACGACTGCGTGGTCGCGTCCTCCGTGCCGGACCACCTGGTCGCCCTCGTGGGCTGCGAGGGGCTGGTGGTCGTGCACACACCGGCCGCCACGCTCGTCATGCCGGCCGAGCAGGCCCAGCGCGTGAAGGAGCTGCACGCGCTCGTGCGGGCCGAGCACCCCGACCTGGCTTGAGCCGGACGCCCGTGTCGCGCTGCCCAGGTGCAGCGTCGCGTGTTCAGGACGGGGTGCCGCCGGTGCCCAGCACCTTGTCCACCTTGCTCACCGCGTCCTCGGTGGCGGACTGGGCGTCGGACGGGTCGGTCGACATGAAACTCATGCCGACGACCACGTCCCCGCTCTGCGCGCCGACCTGCAGGACCTCCAAGCCCTGCAGGGGTCCGGGCGGGGCTGTCAGACGAGCGGCGAACAGGCTGTCCCCGGCTGTGCCGAACGAGACGGGGCGGACCGACACGGTGGAGCGACCAACGCCGAAGACCTGCAGCTGGACCTCGCTGCACGCCTGCACCGACCGGCGGTAGCCGGCGATGAAGGACGCTGCTGCCGCCCGCGAGGAGAAGCTGTCCAGGGACTGGTTGATCGCCGGTCCGTCCTGCCCCCCTGAAAAGGAGGTGCCGGCGTGCGCCAGGGAGCTGGCCGGTATCTCCTCCTGGAGAATCGTCACCAGCGGTGCACAGGTCGGCCTGGAGGACGTCACTGCGCCGTCGTTCTTCCCACCGCCGCTGCCGCTGGGGTCGACCTCGAAGCCGGGCGGCAGGTCCTCGATCGACAGCAGCGCCTTCTTCAGCCCGGCCGCCGTGCGGGGCGCGGTGGTCGGTGTCGTGGGCCGGCTCGGTGTGGCAGGTGCCGTCGTCGCAGGTGCCGTCGTCGCAGGTGCCGGAGCCGGCGTCGTCGGGACGGCCGAGGCCGAGGGGCTGACCGCGGCACTGCCCGGACGGGTGGACGCGGTGGGCGCGCTCTTGCTCGCGCACCCGGACAGCGCGAGCAGCGCCAGTGTCACGGCGGCGATCGGCGCGGTGGGCAGGGGCAGGACCGACATCGTTCTCCCTGGTCGTGCGGCCGGCAGGCCCGGACGGCGGGCTAGACCATAGCGTCGAAATCGGCGCCTAGCAGGGCAGTCCGCTCGGTGTCGGACACACGTGCTGAACCGGCCGCTCGGCGTCGAGCGGAGCCGTCCAGCAGGATGGGTGCATGCCGGTGCTGACGACGTCCAACGTGGTGCTCGCGACCGGGTACGCCCTGGCGGTCCCGTTCACGCTGTACGTGCCGGGCTTCCTGCGGCTGTGGCGCCGGCGTGAGCCCCGGGTGTTCGCGGCCGAGGAGCTCGGGGCCGTGCTGATCGCGACCGGCTTCGCGCTCAAAGGCCAGCTGGGCGGTGCGGTGGTGAACGGCGGCTGGGCGGCCGGTCTGGCCGTCGCGTACGCGCTGGAGGGGCGCAAGCGAGCTCAGGCGTCGGAGGCTAGAGGGCGACCCGCAGCTCGGGCTCGGTGACGGAGCGGACCTGGTCAACGGTGACGCCCGGCGCCAGCTCCCGCAGGACGAGTCCGGCCGGCTCGACGTCGATCACGGCCAGGTCGGTGATGATGCGCTGGATGCAGGCCAACCCGGTGTACGGCAGCGAGCACTCGCGCACGATTTTGGGTGAACTGTCCCTGGCCGCGTGCTCCATCATCACCAGGACGCGTTTCGCGCCGTGCACGAGGTCCATGGCCCCGCCCATGCCCTTGACCATCTTGCCGGGGATCATCCAGTTGGCCAGGTCGCCGCGCTCGCTCACCTGCATCGCCCCGAGGACGGCGACATCGACGTGGCCGCCCCGGATCATCGCGAAGGAGCTGGCGCTGTCGAAGTAGGACGCACCCGGCAGGACCGTCACGGTCTCCTTGCCGGCATTGATGAGGTCGGGATCGACGGCATCCTCGGCCGGGTACGGCCCTACGCCCAGCACGCCGTTCTCGCTGTGCAGTACGACGTGCACGCCCGGCGCGATGAAGTTGGGCACCAAGGTCGGCAGCCCGATGCCGAGGTTGACGTACTGACCGTCGGTCAGCTCCAGCGCGACCCGGGCCGCGAGCTCGTCACGTGTGCGCACGCGACACCGTCCTTTTCTCGATGCGCTTCTCGGCGCTGGCCTGCACGACGCGCTGCACGAGGATGCCGGGGGTGTGCACCTGCGCCGGGTCGAGCTCACCGGGTTCGACGACCTGCTCGACCTCGGCGATCGTCACCCGTCCCGCGGCGGCGCACAGCGGGTTGAAGTTCGCCGCCGTCTTGTCGTACACCAGGTTGCCGTGCCGGTCCCCGTATCGCGCGTGCACCAGGGCGAAGTCGGTCCGGATCCCGTGCTCCAGCACGTACGTCCGACCGTCGAACTCCCGGACCTCCTTGGGTTCGCTCGCCATGGCGACGCCCCCTGACCCGTCGTAGCGCAGGGGGAGACCGCCGTCGGCGACCTGCGTGCCGACACCTGCCGGCGTGTAGAACGCCGGGATCCCCGCGCCGCCTGCCCGCAGCCGCTCGGCGAGGGTGCCCTGCGGCACCAGTTCCACCTCGAGCTCCCCGCCCAGGAACTGCCGCTCGAACTCCTTGTTCTCCCCGACGTAGGACCCCGTCGTACGTCGGATGCGCCCGGCCCGCAGCAGTGAGCCGAGCCCGTACCCGTCGACCCCGCAGTTGTTGCTGACCGTCTCGAGGTCGGTGGCTCCGGCGTCCAGCAGGGCGTCGATGAGGGCCTGCGGGATGCCGCACAGGCCGAAACCACCGACGGCCAGGGACGACCCGCTCGTGATGTCTGCGACCGCTTCGACGGCGGTGCGGACGACCTTGTCCACGCATGCTCCTTCGCTCCGGCGTGCACCGTAGCCTGACCGGGTGCTGGCGGAGACGGTGTGGCGCCCCCGGCTCCCCGTCGACGTACGGCGGACGCTGGCGCCGCTGTCCCGCGGGCGCGGTGACCCGACGCACGTGGTCGAGCCCGACGGCACGCTCTGGCGGACCACGTCGACCGAGGACGGGCCGGCGACGTACCGGCTGGTGCAGCGCGGGTTGCACGAGATCGCCTGCACTGCATGGGGTCAAGGGGCGCAGCGGGTCGTGGCCGGGCTGGCCGACCTGTTGGGTGGGCGCGACCTGTGCGACGGCTTCGCACCCGGCCATCCGCTGCTCGCCGACGCCCACCTGCGCCATCCCGGGCTCCGCATCCCGCGTACCGGAAGGGTGTTCGAGGCACTGGTGCCGGCGGTGCTCGAACAGAAGGTCACCGGGAAACAGGCGCGGGCAGCCTGGCGCGGCCTGGTCCTGCGGCACGGCGAGGCGCCGCCAGGCCCGGGCCCGGCGGGGATGCGCGTGCCGCCCCCGGCGCAGGTGTGGCGGCGGATCCCGTCCTGGGAGTGGCACCGCGCCGGCGTCGACCCGAAGCGGTCCCGGACGGTCTGCGAGGCCGCCCGGCTGGCCGGACGGCTCGAGCAGGCGGTCGGCATGGACCCGCTCGCCGCCCACGTCCGCCTGCAGGCGGTCCCCGGCATCGGTGCGTGGACGTCGGCCGAGATCGCCCAGCGGGCGCTGGGAGACACCGACTCGGTGAGCGTGGGGGACTACCACCTGTCGCAGTTCGTCGGTTGGGCCCTTACCGGGCGGCCGCTCGACGACGAGGGGATGCTCGAGCTGCTCGAGCCCTGGCGGCCGCACCGCTACCGGGTCGTACGGCTGCTGGAGCTGAGTGGGGCGCGCAAGCCGAGGTTCGGACCGCGCCTGACCGTGCAGGACCACCGAAGCCACTGACGGCAGTGCGGCGCGGATGCTTCACTGCGGGCATGGCGTCCCCCCTCGACGACCCGACGTTGCGGTCGGCCATGCGGACCTACCTGGACGCGGCCGCGGCGCTCGAGGACGCCGCCGCGATCCGTCAGCCGCGCGAGCTGGTCGACCTGGCCGAGGCGAAGGCGCTGGCCGGTCTGCTGCTGCGCAAGCGGCTCGGTGACCTCGGCTTCACGCTCCCGGCCGGTCAGCGCAGCAGCACGTAGTCCTGCGGGTCGCGGGATCCTCGGTCCGGCGGTGCGCCCGCGGGATGCCCCACGGCGACCGCGCCGATCGGCTCCCAGCCGTCCGGCAGCTCAAGGACCTCCTGGACGACGTCCGGGCAGAACAGCGTGCTGCTGACCCACGCGCTGCCCAGGCCCTCGGCGGCCAACTGGACCAGCAGGTTCTGCACCCCGGCCCCCATCGCGACCAGGAACATCCGCAACTCAGCTGCTGAGCGGCGTTCGTCGGGATAGGCGTGCGCGCCGTCGCGTACCAGGCACGGAACCACCAGGTACGGCGCCGCGCGCAGCACGTCGCCCCGACGCAGGCGCCGGTCGATCCCGTCGTCGGTGAACCCGTCGCCGCGCAGGTCTCGAGCCCACCGCTGCGCCATGGCGTCGAGCAGCGCGGCCCGGCGCCCGCCGTGTTCGACCAGGACGAACCGCCATGGCGTTGTGTGGTGCGGAGCGGGTGCGGTCAGGGCGGCAGCGACCGCCCGCAGCACGACGGCACGGTCGACCGGCTCATTGCCGAACGCGCGCACGGTCCGGCGCAGGGCCACGGTCCGCCGGTGCGCTTCGGTGGTGCCGAGCCGGAACCAGTCCTGCGCCGCCGGTCTGACCAGGGCGGCGGCGCCGCGGCCGTCGTCGGGCAGCGCCAACCCGCGCACGACGGCGGCGGCGATCCCGTCGGCCTTGCCCTTCACCAGCTCCGCTGCGGCGGCCAGCTCGTCGGCGACCGCGATCTCGGTGACCTCGAGCAGGTGGCCGTGGCTGTCCAGGGTGCCCCGGGCATCCCGGACGGGGGCGAGTCCTGCTGCCCCGATGGCCTGGTCGACCTGGCCGACGCGCCACGCGCGACCCATCGTGTCCGAGACCACCACGGCGACGTCGACGCCCGCGCGCTGCCGGAGCCCGTCGCGCAGCGTGCGCGCACTGGCGTCGGGATCTACTGGCAGCAAGGCGATCTCGTTCCGTCGCACGTTGCTGACGTCCACACCTGCAGCGGCCAGGACGAGGCCGGTTCGGGTCTCGGCGATGGTCGTCGTACCCCGCCTGGCCACGACGCGGACCGTCTCGGTGTCGACGGCGGCGAGGCGGGTGGCCTCGCGGTCGGCGCCCGCCGGCACGAGCCGGCCCTCGGCCTTGCTGACCACCTTGCTGGTGACGACGAGCACGTCGCCGTCGCGGAGGTCGGCGTGCTCGGCCAGCAGCCCGACGAGGTCGTCGCCCGGCCGCACGTCGGGCAGGCCGACGACCGGCCGGACCGAGAAGCCCTCAGGCACCGGCCAGGTCCAGGGCGGCGCGGGCCATCGCAGTGGTCGCACCGAGGTCGCTCATGAGCAGTGGTACCGCGCGTACCTCGACACCCGGCACGCTCACCCCACGGTCGGCCGTGTCGACCAGCCAGCCGTCGAGCAGGTCGCTGCCGTAGTGCCGCCCGACCGCCTCGGCGCTGGTCGCGACGCCGATCGCGTCGAGGCAGGCATCGGCCATCCCCCGGACGGGGGCCCCGCCGATGATGGGGCTCAGCCCCACCACGGTCTTGGCGTGCAGCGCCTCGCGTACGCCGTCGACCTGCAGGATCGTGCCGATGCTCACGACGGGGTTGCTGGGCGGTAGAAGCACGACGTCGGCGTCCTCGATCGCCTCAAGGACGCGCGGACCAGGAGCGGCGGCCTCCGCGCCGACCGCGACGATGGCGTGGGCCGGCAGGGCCGCCCGGTGCTTGATCCACCACTCCTGGAAGTGGATCGCGTGGCGGGTCCCGGTCGCCGGATCGTCTACCACTACGTGCGTCTCGACCCGGTCGTCGCTCATCGGCAGCAGCCGGGCACCCGGCTGCCACCGCTCGCACAGGGCCGTCGTGACCTGGCTCAGGGGGTAGCCGGCATCCATCATCTGCCGGCGCACCAGGTGCGTGGCCAGGTCGCGGTCGCCCAGCCCGAACCAGGCGGTCGGCACGTCGTAGGCCTGCAGCTCATCCTTGGCGGCGAACGTCTCGTCCTGCCGGCCCCAGCCGCGCTGCTCGTCGATCCCGCCGCCGAGGGTGTACATCACGGTGTCCAGGTCCGGGCAGATGCGCAGCCCGTACAGGGTGATGTCGTCACCGGTGTTGACCACGACGGTGAG
>JAABUT010003488.1_pt1 | contig 13428 bp, 17 predicted proteins | sample 5559281 | NCBI WGS metagenome assembly JAABUT01 (sample SAMN10711880, study PRJNA513359) | rock metagenome | isolation source: Antarctica rocks | place: Antarctica: Victoria Land, Ricker Hills nord | collected 2016-01-04
AACAACCGCTCCACATCCCGTCGAAGCGACGGCTTCCCCGGCGACTTCAACGGCGCCCGACCCGTCAACTCGGTCATCCACCCAGCTGGCCTGCCCATCACAACCCCTCTCAATCAGGCGTTGCGACGACCACTTGAATCCGCCCAGTTCGTCTCGCTCGCCTTCGGACAGAAGGCCCGCGACGCCGGGATCGCCGTCTCGATGGGCTCCAAGGGCGACTGCTTTGACAACGCCGTCGCCGAGAGCTTCTTCGCGACCCTGAAGAAGGAGCTCGTTCACCGCCGCTCCTGGCCCACCCGCCGCGAGCTCACCTCCGAAGTCTTCGAGTTCGTCGAAGCCTTCTACAACACGACCCGCCGACACTCAACCCTCGGCTACCTCTCACCCGCTCAATTCGAGAAGATGACCACGACCAAGATCAACAAGGAGAACGGCTAGCGCCGCAAGCCCGAACCCGTCCGAAGAACCGGGTCCACTCCAGTGCACGCTGGGATCTGTGCGGGGGGCCGCCCGAGCCGACAGGCGAAGGGCGGTCCCTACCGCGACCTTTCGGGCACGTCCGCCAGCTCGACGCGCTGCTGGGTCAGGCTCTGGAGCGGGCCTGGGCGGCGGGCGGCGGTCCCGGCCGGGGGCGGTTGGTGATCGACGTCGACAGCTTCGTCGGCGAGGTGTGCGGCCGCCTGAAGCAGGGCGCCGCCTACGGCTACACGCATGTGCTCGGCTACCAGCTCCTGGCCACCCGCGCCGACACCCGGGAGGCGCTGCACATCCGCCTGCGCCGGGGCTCGGCGAACACGCAGAAGGGGATGCTGCGCTTCTGCGATGAGCTGATCGCCCGCGTGGCGCGCGCCGGCGCGACCGGCGAGAAGCTCATGCGCGCCGACTCGGGATTTCAGAACACCAAGGTGTTCGAGCGCCTGGAGAAGGCCGACTGGCGGTACTCGATCGGGGTGCAGTCGCACCGCCGGGGGGCAGGTAGAGAATGGCCGGCATGGCTCCGACCACCGGCGCCGGCCTGGTCATGGTCGTGGCGTTTGCGCTGCCCGGGTTCGTGACCGTGTTGCTGAGGAGCGCACCTTTCGTGGACCACGCCGGCGAGGTGCCCTAGAACGAGCTTCGGGGGTCAAGGTCGGGAGCCCGGCCGCTACACCCGTCAGGGACGCTGCGAATGGGCCGGCGTTCACCGGATCGGGTTCGGCCGCCGAACCGCCATGCTCTGCCACGCATGCCGGACGCCTCGATCAGAGATCACACCCGGAAGCGGCTTTGGTGGCACGCTGGCGACCGGTGCGCCTGGCCAGGGTGCGAGCAGCCTCTCTTGAGTCCCACATGCTCCGGGACTGATGACACCGTCGTGAGCAAGGAGTGCCACATCGTCGCCCAGCGCGACAGCCCGACCGTCGCCCGCTCGCCGAGGCTGCTCAGCGACGAAGAACGAGAGCGTTACTCCGATCTAATCGCCCAGCGGCACTCCTTCGCGAATCTGGTCCTGATGTGCGGGGTCCACTCGGACACGATCGACGACCCCGCCCAGGAGTACTCGGTCGCCGACATCCTGGAGATGAAGGACGCACACGAGAGGACGGTCGCTCAGGAGAGGCAAGATGCGCGGGCCGCCGTGCGGCTCCCGAGGCAGACCCTGGGGCTGTCTCACCACGCTTGCTCTTGCTCGACACTGTGCCGGCGTGGGAGCGAAAGGCAGTGCGGCGCCTGGCCGAGGTCGAGCCCGGCGCCCTGTCGTGGCTCACAGGCCAGATCGGCGACCCGTCGGCCCCGGACCGCGATCGCGTCGCTGAACTGATCGAGCGCTGGCCGCGGCAGCTTTTGGAGGGCACAGTGGACCTCCTCCAGACGGTCGCGCGGTTGGCCGAAGGAGGGGCGCGCTGGCGAGCAGCCGCAGACGTCTGGGAGCGCCTCGCCGATCGAGAGGTCGTCCGAAGTGCGGACTACCTAGTGCGTGCTGCAGTCGCAGCGGCCGTGAGCGGCGACCCCAAGCGTCGCGAGCGGCTCCTTGCCGACGCAGAACGCGCGGACCCCGACTCGCCGTGCCTGCGGCTCGAGCGGCTGGACCAGCACGCGTCTCCTGAGGAACAGCTCGAGCTTCTCGGAGGGATTACAGCGGATGATGATGCCTCGCTGGCGTCGCTCATCGCGGCTCATCAGGCGCGCGCGGCCATGCTGTTGCCGGACCTGGATCGCGCCGAGTCATATCTCGCCACCGCTCGCGAGCTCGACCCCGACGCTCTTCAAGTGCGGGCGATGAGCGTCAACCTTCGTGTCCAGCGGGCCCGGATCGCCCTGCGCGACGACCGGACATTCTCCCTTGAGGAGGCGCGCGGAGCCATGGAAGACGCGCTGGACCTTCGCAAGACGATGATCAGTCTTGGACGGTGGGAGGAGAGCGGGCGGCTCCTGATGCTCGCCTCTGACGTCCCGTCGCTACTGCGCGACGCCGCCGGATCGGAACGCATCCTTAGCGACGCTCGCGCGGAAGAGCTTCAAACCACCAATGGTGCCCACGTCCTCGGTGACGCGGCGCTCCGCGCTGGCGCCGACGAGATGGCGCTGCGCTTCGTGGGCGAGGCTTCCAACGACGACGCTTTGCGCCGAATTCGCGCCACCGCTGCCCTCGGCGAGGGTGGCCGACGCCTCTCCGCTCTCGAGGACTTGCATGTCCTTGCTGTCGGCGGAGGGCCAGAGGCAGAGTACGCCGCCTTCGCTCGGCTTGGCGCCTGCCTTCCGCCCGTCAAGGCTCCGTGGGATGAAGAGGCAGCGGCCGTCTTGGAGAAAGGCCCGTTTCGTCGCGCAGCGACGGGCTTGCGGGTCCTGGCAGTTGCTGCGGGAGGCAACGCGCTACGCGCTGAGGCGCTTGCGGCGGACCTTCCTCAAGAGCCTTGGGCCGCGGAACTGCGTCTACGCGCTGCTGGTGCACGAGGCAATCACTCGCTCCTGCGGGAGGCCGCCGCCGCGTTTCTCAGCTTCAGCCCGGATGCCTCAGGACGCCTGCTCGCTGGGCTGGCTTTCGCGACCGCCGAGGATTTGGTCCGCGCCGGGGAAGTGCTAGCGGGAGTCGCGCATGACGTGAACGCTCCTCCACGAGTGCGAACCGACGCCTTCGCCGTCTTACTGCGAACACTCGCTGACCGCCGCGAGTGGCCCCAGGCAACCCGGGAGTGGAGCGCGTGGCAGCGGCTGTCCCAACGGGACTTGAGCGCGCCTGACGAACGCGTCAGTGCCTGGCAGGTTCGCATCGCGCACCACGCGTTAGGACTGAATTAATGGCTGCCCGACCTGGGGCCGCGCTCCGCACGCCGACCATGAAGCGGCGTACGGGGCCTGGTCGCGAGGGTGGGCAGTAGTCGTCGATGCTGACGGGATGGCAGCCAGCGGGGGCGGAGCGTCCCACCCCTTGCCGGTATCACTAGGTGGTACCGAAGTGTACCGTGCAGGCGGTACAATGCGACCGATGGCGCTGAACCCTTTTGTCTGGGATCGCCCGCTCGACGATCCGTCGAAGATCATCGGGATGGAGGCGTTCGCCCACCAGGTCGCGCGGACGCTCAAGGGGCAGACCAACGTCGCGCTGTTTGGTCCGCGCGACACGGGCAAAACGACGTTCACCAACCAGCTGGCGTTGGACCTTGCTCAGACGTATGGGGATGACGCGCCGCCGTTCGACGTCGTGAAGATCAACCTTCAGCGCGTCGTGAGCATCCCCGGGTTCATCGGGTGCGTGCACGACGCGATGATCAGCCACCCCGTCAAACACCTTCGGCGCGCCGCTCAGCGTCAGATCAGCGCGCTGGAGAAGGAGATCGGCTTCGATATCAAGCTCATCAAGGGGTCGGTGAGGCGCTCGGGCCTAAGGCCCGAGCAGGACGCGGAGACGCTGCACGCCCAACTGGTGGCGCTGCGCTCGCTCTCGGAGCACATGGTCGTCATCTTCGATGAGTTCCAACGGCTGCGGCACTGTCCGGGCGACCCGCTGTCCATCATCCGCTCGGCGCTCATGAGCTCGGGCGCCAACCACATCTCCTTGGTGTTCACCGGGTCGATTCGCAACGCGCTGAAGATGATGCTCGAGGACTCTGAGCAGCCGATCTTCGGCGAGGCGGCCAGCGTGCAGCTGCCGACCATCGACCGGATCGACTTCCTCGAGTACCTGGACTTCCAGTTCGACGCCACCGGCAAGCCCGCCGACGAACAGGCGCTCGAGCACCTGCTCAACCTGACGCGCTCGCACCCGCGGAGCACCCAGCAGCTGGCATGGGAGGCCTGGATGGACACCCCTACCGGTCGGCCGGTGACGCTGGAGGCGGTGATCTCCGCGCATGACCGGCTGGTCCAGACGATCGAGCGCTCAGAGTACGCATCGGTCCTCAACGTCCTGATCAGCGGAGATGAGGGAGAGGTCAACGAGGTCCGCGCGCTCCAGCTGCTGGCCGACCGCGGAGGAGACACCATCACCAGCCGGCCGCTGGCCGCGCTCTACGGCTTCTCCAGCCACTCGCGGGTGCGGCCCGCGCTCGTACGTCTGCAGGGGCGCGGGCTGGTCGATCAACGCGATGGCAGTTGGTACATCGTCGACCCGCTCTTTGGCGAGTGGCTGCACCGGTCCTCCCCGTTGGCTGACCGCCCGACGTTTCAGGCTCCCGACGACGAATGAGCTGTACCGCTTGGCCGGTCCAGCCTCGTACCGTCCTCAAGGTACCGGGAAACCCGCCGCTGCGGTTGACCCTCGTGGCTTGGCTAGGGCCCGAACTCGGGGTAGGGAGCGCGCGGAGGCGAGGAGTGGCCGGCCGGGGCTGCCGCGGGCGCGTAGGTGGTGGTGGGGCGTGGAGCCGGCGTCGCCGGCTGCGGGGTGACCGTCGGTCGAGCGCTTGTGTGAGAAACCACCACCGGCGCCGGGCGCGGGGTGGGCGCTGGCGTCGAGCTGACGTGACGAACCGGCTTGTGGCGGACGGTCGGCGCGCGCCGCGCCTTCGGGCGAACGTTGCGAGGGCCCGCCCGCCTGGCGTGCTTGCGCGGTCTCGGCCGAGGGGCGGCGTGGCGCGCGTTGAGTACGGCGGGCCGCGTCGCGAGGACCGACGCGTGCGTCTGCGCGACACCCGCCGGACGCGAGCTGTCCTCATGCCCGCTGAGGGAGGCGAGAACGACGATCAAGGCCACGGCGAGCCCTACGACGCCGGCGCCCCAGCGTCGCCAAGCGCGTGCGGAAGAGGGAACCGCGTCTTGGCCGGAGCGGGAGGCCGCAGGCTCTGGTGAGGGGGCGGTGTCGCAGACTTCGTGGGCGGCGGGGTTGTCGTCCCAGATGCCGTCGGCGCCGATGAGCGCCAGGTCGTCCTCCTCTGCCGCCAATCTGGGGGGGTGGCGTACAGGGACGAGCTGGTCGGGATCAAGCCAATGACGGCGCAGCGGGATGACCTTGGCGGGCTGGTCGTCGGGCGGCGGGGCGGGTGTGTGGTCGTCGTCCATGGTGCTTGGCGCAGGGTATCCGGGCGCTGTAGCATGCTCAAGTGCTCTTGTTTGGCTTGTTTGGCGAAGGAGGGGTGTGGCGGCTGAGTCGTATCTGACGGTGGCGGAGATCGCCGAGCGGTTGCGGGTCAGTGGCCAGACGGTCCGCAACTGGATCGATGACGGTCTGTTGCCGGCGGTGCGGTTCAAGCGGGCGCTGCGGATCCGCAGCGAGGACCTCGAGCGGATGCTCGCCGCGCTGAGCACGGAGGCGAGGCCGGTGGCAGACGCGGTGTGGGACGAGCCGACGGTGGCAAGCGCCCCGTTGGTGGTCGATCCGCAATCGCCGCACGGCTAAGCGGGCCGTCTGGTGAGTTCGAGCGACGAGGAGCGGGCGCGGAAGGAGCAGGCGGCGCGGCGCGTCCAGGTCGCGAGTCGCGACTGGGCGGCGGCGCTGCGAGCGCATCGCACGGCGCCCCCTGACCCGGGGTTCGGCGATCGGCTGCAGGCGTTGGGCGACGCCGCGGCCAGCGAGCAGGCGGCGTGCGTGGACGCGCACGCGGCCGGTCTTGTGTGGCGTCCGTTGCCGGGGGCCGAGCGGGCGCAGACGCCGTATGAGCTGCGGCCGGGAAGCGGGCGGCGCGGTCCGGCGGAGCTGTGGGATCGCTTTGACGCGGCGGTGCTCCGGCTCAATCACGCGACCGGCGCGACCGACGCTGGAGCGGTGGCCGACGGCTTTGCGCAGGTCAGTGCCGCGGCGCTCGCGCTCGCGGCAGCGGTGCGCGAGGAGGACGCCGAGAGCACCGGAGGTCGGCGGCGCCGTACTGGCTGACAGCGGCGGACGTGGCCAACGCCGGTCCGGGGTGGCCTCTACTCCAAGCCGAGCTCGGCGCGGCGAAGAGCGATCTGCTCGACTGGTACGCCGAAGTGGGCGGCGAGTTCGTCGTCTGCTTCGTCGGAGTGTGTCCAGAGCTCGGCCGGATCGATGAGGGCGCAGCGGGCGAAGAGCTCGGCGTGGCGGTCGGTATACGGGCCGGGTTGCTCGCCCGTCTGCACGTCGCGCGCGTAGAGGGCCATGAAGGCGACGAAGCGCAGGGCAGGGTCTCCGACGGGTAGGTCCTCGAAGGGCGGCGCGATGTGAACGCGGGTCGGCGTGACGATGGCGGCCGGATGGCCTTGGTAGGTCACGAGCACGCCCAGAGTCTCCTTGGTCCGAGATAGGTGCGATGGCGGCGACTCTCGCCCCCTGTTCTGCCGGTCGAGAGGTCGCGGCCTAGCGGGGTCCCAGGTGGAGCGCTACTTCCGCGACTACCGCAGCGACACCCGCAAGCTCTACACCTCGGCAGCACGTCTCGAGGACCACCGCGGGCCCGGCTACACCATGGGTGACGTTCGCGGCCAGCCTGAACGTCGATGATCCCAGCGCCCAGAGCTATCACCGCACTCGCGGTCGGTCGGCGCGAAGGTGGAAGACAGAGACGGGCACCAACGCGCCCGTTGAAGGGGTGGCTGAGTGCCGACGATCAACCAGTCCTCGCCCACGATCGACGGAAGTCCCCCGACGGGAACGAGAACCCGCGCGCCCCCACCTCAGTTCCCCATGATCACCACCACACATCGCCGCACGACCTCCGGCCGCAGCCTGCTCGCGGCTCTCGTCCTCGTCACCGCCTGCCTGGCCGTATCGGCCCTGCTTCTTTCAGCTCCGCCCGCCCTTGCGTCGAAGGGCTGCGGGTCGGTGAAGAGCCACGGGACCCGCGTCTAGGCAGAAGGAGTGCAAGCCCGCGGCGCAAGCTCGACGCATCTACGAACCTAAGGCCTGTTGGTGCCTCGCCAGCCTGAGCGCGCAGCAGCCCCCTCTCGGCCTACCTACTGAACTTCGAGTCGCATGGGGTGAGGAAGTACTTGCGGCGGGCTCGCGCCTCGAGCTGGCCGGGCAGCGGCTGTCCTCGTGGGCAGGCAGGTCCTCGATCGGCGGCGCGATGTCCGATCCGGGTGGGCCTACACGCCCTCCGCGACCGGCCCGGCGACGTGCGGGCCACCTACCTCACCACCGCCAACGCCCGCGAGCTCGCCCCCCTCAAGCTAGGCAAGAAGACCGAGGCGCTGCTCGCCGAGGCCGAGAAGCTCCACGGCCAGATCGAGCGGTACGCGTACGGGCCCCCGGCGATCCGCTTCACCGTCGACGACGTCGACCAGGCCCGCGCCGCCGGCGTACTGCTCGAAGTCGGCCGCGCGCCGATCGTCGTCGACCGCGGCGTGTACCGCGAGCTGGCCAAGACCGCCATCGCGCGCACCGTCGACGAGCTCCGCGCCCGCGTCGCCGAGAAGGCCAACGAGAAGACCGCCGCACGCCGCGAGCACCGCGCCGAGCGGACCCCGCTCGAGGAGCTCGAGACCGACCACCGCGCCGCCACCCGCGACTTCGCGACGCAGGCGCACGCCACCAACCTCGACCTCGGCGCCGCGCTCCTGGACCGGCTCGCCACCGTCGACCCCGCCGAGATCACCGTCGCGCGGTTCTTCGCGCTATGCGGACATCGGCATAGGCCTGACTAGGCCGAGTCCACGACTATGCCGACGGCATAGTGCGAAGCGCGGGTGTGGGCGCGGCCGCCGACGCGCACGACCGGGCACCGGACACGCTCGTCCGGCCGCGCCCGCCCCGTTCCCCTCAGGAACGCTCACCGGGATCTGCCGGGGCTGCATGCGCCCAATGCCCGGCCTTCCGCAATGGACGCGAGAGAAGGCCAATGCGCTCCGGCATTGCCTACCCCGCTGGCTGCATCGCTTTCTCGCGGGCGAGGGCCCACGCGTCAGCGTCGGCGTCGGCGTCGGCGGCTGCGCTGAAGACGTGGAGCTTTTGGGCCAGCGCCATCGTGCGTGCCGTGTCGAGGCCGTGGGCCTGGCAGACCGCCAATGCCGTCCGGACAAGATCACAGGCCGCCGAGGCCAGGCAGATCGCGTCAGCCGCGGGGTGCCGAGCGGGCTGCACTGGGTGCACGATCTCGCCGCGCTCGTCAGTCGCGGACATGAAGTTGAGATACGGAACTAGGTCCGCGTGTCCCATGCTCGAGAGGAAGCCGTACTTCTCGCGGGTTGCATTCGGATCGGCGGTGCCCCGGACATAGGCGCTTGAGGGCTTGCCAGCCTTTCCGGCGCCTTCTCCCCAGTTCCTTGCGTAGGTGGCCGACGGGTCCTGTGCGCAGCCGATCGCGTGCTGCGCAATTTCGCCCAAGCGCCTCACGAGGCCCGCGGCTTCAACGCCGTAGCCGTTGCTGACCATGAGGCTGATCGCCCGTCCGGTGCGCAGGGCCATCGCCGCGGCCACCCGCGCGGCGTGGGCGGAGATCCCCCAGCCCCACGGCGCTTCGCGTGGTGCAGTGGAACCCGTGGTCTCTTGCGTCACCCGGAATAGCTCGTCTTCGGCTCGATCGAGGAACGCGATACCTGGAAGGTCGTCGGCCGACCCGAGGAGCAGCCCTTCGCGCTCGGCGCACAGCGTGTGGAAGCTTTGGTCGGACATCGCTCGATTGTCCGTGCTGCCTCGGACGAGACTCCGACGTACGGGGTTTCCGACGATCTCGACGAACCCTCCGTCGACGACCAGGACCTGTAGCCCGCCCGGCACACCAGCATCGACGCACGTCGACCAGCAGCGGGCCACCGCGGCCGTTGCGGCGGGTACGCGTCCCGGAGGTCCTGCCAGGGCCCGCGGGACGCCTCCGCCCCCCGGGTGCGACCCCACCAGCCGTCACAGACCGGGCGTCGTGGCGTTGCCGGCCGCCACCGGCGTCATGGAGCCCCCGTGAGGTCGAGAGAGCGCGTGCTGGCCATCAGCGTGCGGCCGGCCGGGCACGAGTCAAGCGGCCCGCCTACGGCGGCGCTACGCGGCCCTGACGGGCCCCGCTTGACACGGCCCTTCCCCGGCTCGCCTCACCTCGGCCATCAGCACTCCACGACCCACCAGGAGGACCACCATGGCCACCGCCACCGACCAGCCGACGGGCGACACCGTCGAGCTCGGCCGCTACCACACCCCGCACAGCGAACGGATCGTCATCGGCCAGCGGATCCTCGGCGTCGTCCGCGTCACCGACATCCCCGCCACCGGCCGTGGCCGGCGGTACCTCATCGACCGCGAACTCACCGCCAAAGCCGAGCTCGACGGGCTCGTCACCGACTACCTCGACCAGGCGCACCGCTACGGCGACTGCCCCATGCGCCACCTCCCCTTCGACTAGACAGGAACGCCACCCACCATGAGCCAACTCCTCACCAACCTCGCCGGCGCCGCCGGCGGCGCCGCGATCCTCGTCCTCGGCGCCGGACCCATCCCCGAGTTCGGGATGATCCTGCAGTTCTCCGGGCTCGGCGCGCTGCTCGGCCTCATCGTGGCACTGCGCGCGAAGCGTCGCTTCGCCGCCGACGCCGACCAACGCTGGACGATCATCGCCCGCTACACCATCGCTGGCGCCGTAGTCGGCGCACTCGTGGCGCTTGGCGCGGACCTATACTCGATTTAGCCATGTGGAGCTCGCGCACCCCGCTCACGATCGCCGTCGGGCTCGTGCTCGCCCTCGGCGTCGGGCTCCTCAGCTCAGCGTTCAACTTCGGCTGGTGGGAGCTAACGGCCGCCGGAACGGCGGCGCTCGTGCTCACCACCCTCACCGACGTCGACGCGTTCTACCGCGGCATCATCACCAAGCCCGACCCTCAGCGACGCCGCCGCAGCACCCGTAGCACCCCCTAGACGCGCGGCAGCCCAGCCGGACCAAGACTCGCGCGACATTCCCGAACGCTGGCGCAGGCTGCAGCCATATCGCTCGAGCCAACGCTGCGGGGTCTCAGAGCAAATAACGTTGGTACATGTCGAGGGTTGAGCGGGATCCTGAACGCGGCCGAGTGGCTGCAGCCAGGTTGAAGGCGCTCGGCGTGAAGGGAATCCTCATCAAGGCAGCCGAGCAGGGTTACATCACGCAGCTCGCATGCAAGATGCCCGAATGCTTCTGCCCCGAGGAGCTTGGAGGCGCGTGCTACTTCGAGCCGGTCACCGCCGAGTTGAGCGACTGGATGCCTACCCACGAGCACTTTCCGCTCTCCAAGAGAGAGGGCGGCAAGGTAGCCGTGGACAACGCCATCCTGGCGCACCGCCTCTGTAATCGCATCGACTACTCGATAAGTGTCGGCCGTTCGTACGCGAGCGATCTCAAGAGGATTAGGAAGGCCCGTGAGGACGCGATCCGCCGCAACGAAGAAGGACCGGACGCCTTAACGCGAATCTAGGCGGGCCATCGCTCGGAGGACATTCCCGAACGCTGGCGCAGGTCGCGGTCCTAGTTCGCTTCGTATTCCAGATCCTCCGGGTCGAATTCGCCGGACGGACTCTGCTGCGACCGATGAGATCGGCGCCGCGGTCCAGCGAATCACACGACGACAAAAACCCAGCGAGAAGAGAGCTGCGACCATGAAACTGACTGGCCACCGATCACGGCGCCGACTCACACGACGGCCTCAACTGGCTCCAGCACAACGGCCGCAACCGGCCCCACGCCACAGCGGGCCAACGATCGGTGGATCGAGGCTAAGACACCGACCAATGCGCCGCGGACGCCTCGAGCCGGCCCACACGCGCGATCGCCAACCGCCGCTGCTCAGCGGCCTGCGCGCGCTCTCGAGCAACCCGCCAATGCGCCTGCCGCTCGAGACGCTCCTGCTCCCCGCGAGCCTTCGTAGCCCGCACATACGTATACGCCTCAACCAGGGCGGCGCACACCACGACGTCGGCGACAAGCATCGTTCGTCAACGTAGCCGCCGACACGTCGTCGAGGGCACGCGTCGACGAACGACTGACCGGTGCTCGACGCGCGTGCCGAGCTCGCCTAGTCCCACGTCGCGCTGTCCGGGCACAACTCACGCCGCGATCGCTCTCGGGTGACTAGTGGCACGAAGGCGAGGCCACGGCGACAAAACACCCGGGGCGGCCTGAAGCGTCTGACTAGCTGCGCCTGGCGGTGCTGCGCGTGGTGGCCCCCTTCGGGTGAAGGCCACCATGCTCGACCCCCAGGAGACCACCATGACCAGCCGCCCCCGCGGCCAGGAGATCGCCGAGCTCTACGCCCACGAAGCGGAACAGCTCGTCCAGAAGATCGGCAGGCACGTCAGTGCCCCCACGGCCATCATCGAGGACGCATGCGCATTCGCGTGGGAGCAGCTCCTGACGCACCCGTACGTCGAGCTTTCGCCTACCTGGCGCGTCCGCGGATGGCTGACGACCGTCGCGACTCGGCAAGCGTGGCGTCTCGCCGCCACCGCGAAGTCCCCTCCGGCGGATTCAGCCCCGGCGACGGCGTCATCCCCGGCACCATCCCCGAACCGGCCGACCCCGACGCCAGCGACCCCGCCGACCTCGCCGTGCAGCGCAGCGAATACGACGAGCGCGTCCGCGACCTCGCCCAGCTCAAGCCCCGCGAGCGGCGCGACCTCGCGCTCTTCGCCGCCGGCTACAGCTACCGCGAAATCGCCGAGCAGACCGACTCGACCTACACCGCCGTCAACCGCCGGGTCAACGAGGCGCGGGCGACGCTGGCACGTCTCGCCGCCCAACGGGGGGGCGAACCACCCACCCGCGAACGCTAAGACCAGGCATGACCTCGCTTCAGCCCATCACCTACCGGGGCCGCACCCTGGCCGCCGTCACCCCCGAGCGCGTGTTTCTCGGCGACGAGCTCGAGGACCGCCCGCGCGGCGACCCCGAGCTCACCTTCGTGATCTACATGGCGCTGTGCGCCGGCGACATCCTCAACGGCCGCCTGCCCGGCCCCTACACCGACGACGACGCCCGCATCTACGCCCGCACCGCGCTGATCCCCGATGAAGTGCTCGAGCGCTCCGCGCCCGCCGGCGAGGAGCACCTCGCGCGCGGCCTTGGCGTCCCCGTCGAGGAGCTGCGCGTCGCGCGCGTCGAACACACCCGCCGCGCACCCGTCACGAGCCCCGACAGCGGCTGACCACCACACTTTCGGCGTGCTAACCCAGCTAATCCCCGTGCCGCCGGCGCGGCCAGCCCCGTCGTATCCGTTCTGCGGGCCTCCGTGGCCGCGAGGCAACCCATCGGATGCCGCGATCCACGCCTGCTAGCCCAGTTAGCAGCTCCACGAGCGCAGCCCCAGCGGGGTAGATTCCGCCGCGTGAAGTATCTCCTCCTTGCCGCGATCCTCCTAGCGGCGGTCCTTACCGCCCGCGCGTCCGCGGCGCCGGCGCGCGCCGGTGCCGTGTGCGCGGACTTCTCCAACCAGGCCGCGGCGCAGCGGGCGCACAACACCCGCGACGCCGACGGTGACGGGGTCTACTGCGAATCGCTGCCCTGCCCCTGCCTGCGCCCGGGTCGGCCGGCACCCAAGCCGCCGGCGCCCGTCGGCCGGCGCTGCCACGCGGCCGGCAGGGCCGACCGGCGCTGCACGCCGGGCGTATCGCTGCGCGGCGTCACCGCCGGCGACGTCTGCACCCCAGGCTGGGCGTCACGCCACCGTCACGTCACCAGCAGCCAACGCCATCGCATCTTCGCTCGCTACCGCATCCCCTACCGCCTTCATCGCCGCTACGAGCTCGATCACCTCATCGCGCTCGAGGTGGGCGGTTCGAACGCCGACCGGAACCTCTGGCCCGAGCCCGGCTTCCCGAACGCGAAAGACAAGCTCGAGAACCGCCTGCACCACGCGGTCTGCGACGGCTCGACCACTCTCCACGCCGCGCAACGGCGACTCGTGGCCGACTGGACGCGACGCTACTAGCGCGCGAGCGTTCCTTCCCCGTCGGTCGTCGCTACAACACTGCGCCGATGCGGGGAGGTTGTCCCGTAGCTCGTAGAACTTCGTAGGTGGCGGTCCTCCCGCCTCGTCCGCTGCTGCTGGCAGCGTGGCGAGTGCGAACAAGTCCATCGAGACAGGAGAACCACCATGAGGAACGTAGAC
>JAABUT010003489.1_pt1 | contig 13427 bp, 14 predicted proteins | sample 5559281 | NCBI WGS metagenome assembly JAABUT01 (sample SAMN10711880, study PRJNA513359) | rock metagenome | isolation source: Antarctica rocks | place: Antarctica: Victoria Land, Ricker Hills nord | collected 2016-01-04
TTGTCAAAATCGCACGCTAACGGCCTTTCAGGCGGCGCTTACCTTTCATCTCGGTTCTACAAGATGGTTGTGGAACGAATTTGCTCAGGTTCCACCACGCCGAGCCATGCCTTCCACAAAAGGATGTTTGTGTAAACCTCTGATCTATTTAGGTTCTTGGCTTAACGTGCAGTTTTGAGCAAACGGTGAGGTGACCCCGTGCACGGCGGAAAAGTGATCCGGCGTGAAATCGTGCTGTGTCGGACCATGGAGGGCACCAAGCGCCGAATGACCAGCTTTCCCGGCACTATCTACGACGGCCAGGGCAGGAGCCTGGACCTCACCGTACCCGACCTGCTGCAGGAGCAGTTGGACGCCTACCCGCACCATTCCATGGTCGCAGACCGGGACGCGGCGCCCATCGCGCGCGTCTGGCTCCTGGCGGACGACGCCACCTTCGCCGCGATCAACCCGGTGATCGCCACCGAAGCAATCGAGCTGGTGTTAGCCGGCAAGGCCATCGTGATCCTGGGCCGGCGGCTTGAACCGGCTGTGGACGTGCGGGATGGATTGCTGGATGCGCTGGACCTGCACACGTTGCTTGATGACGTAACGGGCCAGGCATGAGCGCCACTGAGCCAGTAACCCCGTATCAGATCAAGGCCGCCCGGTCTTTGCTGGGCTGGACTATACGGCAACTGGCGCTCCGCAGCGCGTTGTCGGAACACATGGTGACGACACTTGAGGAGAGACGGCGAGCAGCTGAGCCAGACGGCCAGACGGAGCAGAGCGATGCTGTTGTTTCTGTACGTGCCGCCCTAGAAGCAGCCGGCATTGAGTTCATAGACGGGCGTGTATCAAGGCCGCGCATGCGGAGACCGGGCCGATGACGCCGGATCAGGTCAAGGCTGCTCGCCTGTTGCTAGGCTGGAGCATGTCTCGGTTAGGCATGCGTAGCGGCACTTCGATGCACACGGTGCGGATTTTTGAGCGGAGCGGGCAGGTTGCCAAGCTGTATTGCCGAACGGACCAGGTAGATGCCGTTGCCGCCATCCGCGACACCCTGGAGGCAGCCGGCATTGAGCTCATCCCGGAGAACGACGGTGGCGACGGCGTGCAGTTCCGGAAGCCGGACCAGTGACCCCGGATCAGCTAAAAGCCGCCCGCGCACTGCTCAGATGGAGCTTGGACCGGGCAGGCGCCCGGAGCGGCACCTCGGCCCAACTGGTGAGCACGTTTGAGAAAACCGGACGGATCATGTCTATGAACGCCCCCGGCCGACCAGTGCAGATTGACGCCGTTGCCACTGTCCGTTCCACCTTGGAGGCAGTCGGCGTCGAGTTCACCGATGGGGACCAACCGGGCGTGAAGCTGCGGAAGCCCGAACCGTGACCCCGCATCAGATGAAGGCTGCTCGGACCTTGCTGGGTTGGAACAGAGTGCTGCTGGCTGCCCGTAGTGAGATATCTGTGTCTAGTGTAGCAATCTTTGAGGAATTTGGACGTGTCGTGACGACGTTTGGTCGGACAGGGCGTGGCAATCCTCTTGCGGCCATCCGCACCGCCCTCGAACAGGCGGGCGTCGAGTTCACGAACGGGGACGCACCTAACGTGCGGCTGCGGAAGCTGGATCTGTGACGCCTGCTCAGATGAAGGCCGCCCGGGCGTTGCTGGGCTGGAGCAGGACCAGGCTGGCCGCCTGGAGCGACACAACGTCCCGCGTTGTGACGACGTTTGAGCAAACCGGGCAGGTTGCTCCCATAAGGCGTAACAACTGGCCGGAGCAAATTGACACCCTGGCCGCGCTCCGCGGCGCGCTTGAGGAGGCCGGCATTGAGTTTACCGATGGGCGCGCGCCGGGGGTACGGCTGCGGAAGCAGAGTTCGTGAGGACATCACGTCCAACCGAACTTGGCGAGGCTGAGATCAAAAGAGGCGCCGCCGTGCTGCTTTACCTGCTTACCTGGCAGAACGGATTCAACAACGACCAGGCGGTACGTTCCCTTCGGGATGCTAAGCTGGACTTGGCTGTTGTGGTGACACCCTCAAGACGCCCTCGCGTGCATGAGGAGGTTCTTAATGCATTTCGCGACCTGGTCGGACGGGCGGCCGTTTGGGATAGCGCTGCGGAAGTTTGGCGCGAGCGACGGAAGAGTGATCCAGCGTGACGGTGCCTTGGGTTGGGCTACAGAAAACAGCAGGCATCGAATGAGCACGTTCCCCGGCGCGATCTACGACGGTCAGGGCAAAAGCCTGGACCCCACCATCCCAGACCTGCTGCAAGAGCAATTTGACAGCTACCCGCACCGATCCATGGTGACGGATCGGGATATGGCGCCCGTAGCCCGTGTGTGGCTGCTAGCCGCCGACGCCACACCGGATGCCATCCCGCCCATCCTGATGATCGAGGCTGTCAAGCTGGTGATGGCCGGCAAAGGTGTCCTGATCCTGGCGCAGCGGCCGGAACCCGAGGTGGACGTGCGCGAAGGGCTGTTGCAGGCCCTTGACCTGTTCACCGCAACCCAGGACGTGGCAGGACATGCATGAACACCAAAGCTCAGTTAAAAGAAGAATGCGCCAGATGACTGCACCCTTGACCGCACCGCTTGCACCGCCTGCCCAGGAGCCTAACATACAAGTTATGATCGAGCGCCTTGCCAAGCTGGAAGGCTCCTTTGACGTTGCCAAGGTGGCGTTTGCCTTGATGTCGACCGTCATGCTGGGCGGTTTCGCACTGTTGTCCAGTCAGATACTCAGCCTTTCGTCACGGATAGATGCCACGAGCGGTAAGATCGACGTGGTTTCCATTAAGGTTGCCGAGATGCCGGGTGTGTTCCGCTCCGATCTCCAGGCGGCAACTGAGAAGCTGACGCTGGTGATCAACGCCGGACGGCAATCGGGCAGCAATAACCGTCCAGGAACACCGTTCGATCCCGTGTTAGGCTACGTGCCACCCGTGCCGGGTGCGCCGGCACAGTCGACCACGCAGCCAGCCAACGGCGGTTTTACGCGTTGAGGCGGCGCGGCTTCTAGGCGATTTCGCTTCACAGCTTTCGGATCGCCCCTTTTGTGGGGTTTGCCGCCCAGCGCAGAAGATGGGGGTCCGGTAGCAGCGGAACCGAAACTGCAATTCAGCCCTCGTCCGCGGTGTGGCGAGGATCGCGCAAGGGCCTGAGTTCGCCGCGTGCGATCCCGTCCGGCAAGATGAACGCGTAGCGGCCGAGCATGTTGATGTGGTCGAAGCCAAGCGGCGACAGCCGGGTCACGTCTTCCGTGCGCACGTCGAAGTCCTCGGCCCGGAGTTGGTCCAGCGCCGCGTCCATGTAGATCGTGTTCCACAGCACGATGACGTTCACCACTAGGCCCAAGGCGCCAAGCTGGTCCTCCTGACCCTCGCGGTAACGCTGCCGCAATTCGCCCCGCTTGCCGTGGAACACGATGCGGGCGAGCTGGTGCCGTCCCTCGCCGCGATTAAGCTGCACCAGGATGCGCCGCCTGTAGGCAGCGTCGTCGATGAAGCGGAGCAGGTAAAGCGTCTTGATGAGCCGTCCAAGCTCCTCCAACGCCCGGGCCAGCTTGGTCGGGCGATCTTTGGTTTGAAGGGTCCGGATCAACCCGGCAGCCTGCACGGTGCCAAGCTTGAGCGAGCCGGCCAAGCGCAGCAGGTCCTCCCAGTGCTGGATGATGAGTGCCGTGTTGACGCGCTGGGCGGCCAACTCGTCCAGGGCGCCGTAATCAGCCTTGCCGTCTACGCGCCAGAACCGGGTGCCGCCGATGTCGGCAAGCCTGGGGCTGAACTGGAAGCCGAGTAGGTGGAAGATGCCGAAGATCGTGTCCGTGTAGGCCCCGGTGTCGGACATGATCTCGGTTGGCTGCAGTTCGGTTTGCTGTTCCAGCACGAGCGAAAGCAGGGTCAGGCTGTCGCGGAGCGTGCCGGGGACGGTGATGCCGTTCAGGCCGGTGAACTGGTCGGACACGAGGTTGTAGAACGTGACCCCACGTTCCTGGCCAAAGTAGCGCGGGTTCGGCCCGGAGTGGATGGTCCGGACGGGCACAACGAAACGCAGCCCGTCGGCAGAGGCCACGTCGCCCCCGCCCCACGCGCGGGCGAGCGGGATGCGGTTCTGGGCGGACACCAGGGCGGCGTTGGCTCGGGTGAGCGTTTCGGCCCGCACGTAGTTCTGCCGCACCCAGCTCAGCCGCGAGCGGCCCAGCGCCGGGATGTCGCCCCGGATCAACGGCTCGAAGCCCGTGTTGCAGGCTTCGGCCAGCAGCACGGCGCAGATGCTGGTGGTGACGCCGCCGGCCCGCGCGCCGCCCTCGCTGGCATGGGTGAAGCCGTCCGCGAACCCGGTGCGGGCGTGCATCTCCAGCAGCAGCTCCGGCAGGTCCACGCGCGGCAGCCGGGCGGCGACGGCCGCCTTGAGCGCGACCAGGCTGGCGGGTTCCTCCAGCTTGTCCAAGGCGGATAGGACCAAGTCGCCGCCATCCACCTGCACGCTGGCGTTCTTGGGCAGGTTCGCCGCCGTGTCCCGGTACGCGGCATCCAGCCGCCCGGCCAGGCGCGCGACCTCGGCCGGAGCGTCGGTCGAAAGGCCCAGGGTGCGGCAGATGGCAGGCCGCGCCGACTCCCATGCTGGTCCTGCCAGCAGGCCAAGGCGCGGGTCGGCGTAGCGGAGGCTGGGGGTGGTGAACAGGTCGCGCCGCCGAATGCCGAACCGCATGGCGTCCAGCAGGCACAGGCGGTAGCCAAGGCTGTCCACGCCGCCGTCCCGCGCCTTGACCTGGCGTTTCCAGCCGCTCGGCATGAAGCCGAGTGGCGCGGACGGGGCCGGGCCGCGGCCGTCCGTGCTCCGCAGGTGGCGCACGGCGTCCAGCGTGCGCTGGCCGGCAGGGGTGGCGCCAAAGCTGACGGAACGGAGCAGCGCCGGCAGGAACCGCAGTTTGCCAGCTTGGGCGCGCAACTCGGTGAAGTATAGGTCGCCCGGCGGCCGGACGATGGCGTCGATCTGCTCCAGCGCCGCGGCAAGCGCCGCGCGCGGCACGACGGCAAAGGCCACCTCCCGCACGGCCCCGTCTTCCACAGCGTCGTCCATCAGCACGCCGCCGGCGCGGCGGAGCTGGAGCGCGGCGTCGTCGAGGTCGCGGATGGTCCGCAGCCGGGCGCGCTTGCCGACCTTGGCGGCGTCGGCGAACAGGGCCGTGACCACGATGTCGAACAGGTCGAGCACGTCGTCCTGCGCGCTCGCTTCCAGCGTCTGCACGAAGGCAAGCAAGGTGGCGGCCCGCCGCTCCTTGGGCAGCCGCGCCACGGCCTGTGCCTTGGCGACCGTGGCGAAGCGCGCCAGCGCCGCCACCCGGCCCGGCGGGACAGGCGCGGTGCTGGGCAGGCCCAAGGCCAGCGCCCGCACCTCATCGAGCCTGGCGACGGCACGGGACAGCTCGGCGCCGCTGCGAAGATATGGGCCGTCGCGCAACAGGTCGAGCGGGCTGGGCCGGCCGCCCTCTCCGGCAAGCAGCAGGGCGTCAAGCTGCGCGCACTGCTCGCGGGTCACGTCGCGGGCCAAGGTGCGCCAGAGCCGCCGGGCGGCCCGGGCGCGGATGCGCGAGACCAGGCGTTCAAGGGCCGACGCTCCCGGCAGCAGGACCTTCTCCGTGACCAGCCAAGCCGTCGCACGGTCGAATAGCACGCTGGGGCGGTCCGTGCCCGTCCAGCACAGCGCATACAGCCAGCGGGCCAGGCGGAACCGCACAAAAGGGTCGGTGAACTCGCGGTAGCCGTGGCGTTCCCTGATCTCGGCGGCGTGCAGCCAGCGCACCCGGCCAGCGTCGTACTGGACCAGGCAGCCCGGGTTGGCGATGCAGAGCTGCCGTGCCAGGTCGGCGGCCACCCCGGCCGGCACGGCGGCAGGATCGTCCAGGAAGGTGCCCAGGAAGCGCACGGTGCCGAGTTGGGCCGCGAAGCCCAGGCGCATGTGGTCCCACCGCTTCGAGCTGGCCAGCTCGCGGTCGGCGTCATCAAGGTGGAAGTGCCGGGCGAGCTGGTCGGGAGTCGGCTCGCCGGCGTAGCGGCCATACCGCCGCTCCTGCTCGGCGGTCAGAAAGGAAACCGGCATGGGACGGCTGCGGACGGGCGGATGCGGCCGAGTCTAGCCTCCGATCAGCTTACGGTGACGGCGGCCGTGACCTCGATCTCAAGCATCCCACCTCCCGGCAGTCCTGCGACGCCAACAGCCGACCGGGCGTGACGGCCGCAGTCGCCGAAGATGGCCACCATCAGGCGGGACACCTCGTCCAGGACGCTGGAATGACCCTGGAAGCCAGCCTGGGCATGAACGAACCCGCGCACGAACAGGATACGGCTCATGTTGTCGAGGCCACCGATGGCGCTGCCAAGCGCGCTCAGCGCCCGCAACGTGCAAGCCTGGCCAGCGTGCGCCACCACCCCCGGCGGCGTGTCGGCCGTGACCGGCCCGACGATCACGGTGTCGCCTTGCCGGGACACCTGTCCGCTGACCTGCGCGATGCCGTCATGCACAACGACAGGAACATACTCGCCCTGCGGCTGCGGCGGGTCCGGCAGTTGCAGTCCCAACTCGGCCAGGCGTTCCGCTATGCTCATCCTGCCAGGGCCGCCGTGGCAGGCGCTTCGAAGTGCGCGCTGCCGCCGAGCCAGCAGCCCTGCGTCGCGGTGGCACTGCTGCCGCGGAACCGCACGGTGATTTCGGACGGCCGACCCATGGCCCGGCCCTGGCGCACCCTGATTGGCCGGCCTATGGGCTCGACCAGGCCGTTGTCCAGCAGTCCAAAGGCCAGCGCTGCCGCGGCGATGCCGGTCGCGGCGTCCTCGGGGTAGCCGGACGATTTCGGGAACTGCCGGGCGTCGAATACCTGGCCCTGGAGGTCGGACCAGGCATAGGGATACAGCCCGGTGGAGCCGATCCGCTCGCACACTCCTTCCATGCGGCGGAAGTCCGGCCGCAAACCGTCCAGCACCGCCATGCTCTTGAGCGGCACCAGCGTTTTCACGCGACTCGTGCAGGCGTTCTGGATCGGCAGCGGTGCCAGCTCGTTCGTGGTGATGCCCAGCACGGACAGGATCTCGGCCTCCGTCGTCCCTGCGTCCGGCACGGGTTCGACCCGCCCGTACGGCTGCGTGATCTCGACCTGCCGGGCACCGTCCACGTCGGTGACATGGGCCTCGACCAGGCCGCTCCGCGTCCAGATGCGGACCTCGTTGCGGGGCAGCGTCCTAAGCTGGTCCAGCAGCCAGACCGCGCCGACCGTGGCGTGGCCGCACATCTCCATCTCGTGGTTCGGCACCCAGAAGCGGAACGCGAAGTCGCAGTCCGACCCGGCGGGAGCTGGCAATACGAAGCCGCTCTCGTGCCCATAGGCGCGGGCGAGCTCCTGCATGTCCTTGTCCGACATGCCGGCGGCATCGGGCACGATGGGCGCCGGGTTGCCGCCGCGCGGGCCTGCGGCAAAGACGCTGAGGAGGTGGACCTGGGGTCGCATGTCAGCCTGCTCTACTTGTTGGTCATGGTCGGCGCGACCGCATCGACGACCGCGTTGGTGGATACCTGGTCGGCTGTGATGCGCACCGGCTCGGCCTCGACGGCGTTCATGAACGCCATGTTTTTCTCGACGCCGGCCGCCTCGATCCGGGGCGTGGCCGGGTAGGACGGCAGCGAAGCAGCCCAGGCCGCGTCGAAGATGGCGGAGTCGGTCCGGCTGAAGAAGGTCCGCACGGCTTCGCGCGCCCGGTCCGGATCGGTCCGCAGCACCTGCTCGCCGCGCCACAGCGCGCGGACCAGCTTCTCCGCCGTGCCGCGGTTCTTGGCCAGCCAATCGTCGCGCGCGATCATGGCCGTGAACAGGAAGCCGGCCAGCGGCTCGTACTCGCCCTTGGCCAGGTCCACCAGCACGAAGCCGCCGGCCTTCTCGGCCGTGGTGATAGTGGGCGGCGACAGCGAGAAGCCGCCGATGGTGCCTTGCGAGAACGCGGCCAGCATGTTGGGCGCGCCGCCGATTGGCATGATGGTCAGGTCGCGGTCCGGGCTGAGGCCGGCATCCTTGGCCAGGTAGCGCACAAGCATGTCGGTGGTGCTGCCGGGTCCGGCCACACCGATGGTCAGGCCGCGCAGCGCACGCGCACGGTCCGCGATAGGGGAGCTGGCCGTAACGCCCGCCTTGCGGGCGGCGTCGCCCTGGATGACGACGGTGCTGCCGAACTGCGTTTGCACGGCCGCGAACGCCCGCACGGCCTGACCCTTGGTGCGGGCGCGGATCGCAATGGCAGGGAAGCCCACATAGGCGTCGGCATCCCCGCCCAGCACCGCGGTCAGCGCCGCGGAGCCGCCTTTTTGGAAGACAACGACCTCGACGGCCAGGCCTTCGTCGGCGAAGTAGCCGAGCTTCTGCGCCGCGTAGATCGGCACGTAAAGGAAGCCCTCGCTGGGAAAGGCCAGCACGACCCTGGTCGGCTCGGCGGCTTGGCTCGTGCCCGTCAAGGGGCTGCACAGGAGGGTGGCGGCGAACGCCACGGCCGAGGTCAGGCGCATCAACATGGGACGACTCCTGCGGGGTGTAGGTTTGGCATCAGACGGACACCTCGCGCTCGGCGTCCTGGGCCTTCCAGGGCATGAGCAGCCGTTCGGCTTGCTTGACGGCGGTGTTGAGGATGAGGGCCAGGGCCACGATGCCGGCCAGCGCCGCGAACACGCCCGCGGTGTCGAACTGCGAGGCGGCGTCGGACAGCAGGTAGCCCAGGCCGCGGTTGGCGGCGATGATCTCGCCCACCAGGGCGCCGATCAGGGCATAGGGCACCGACAGCTTTAGCCCGGTGAACACCCAGGCGAAGGCGGACGGCACGACCACCATGCGCATCAGGTCACGCTCGTTGGCGCCCATCAGGCGCAAGATGGTGAGCTGCTCGCGGGACACGTTGCGGACGCCGCTGTAGGTGTTGAGGAACACCAGGAAGAACACGACGGCCGCGGTCAGGATCACTTTCATGGGCAGGCCGATGCCGAACCACAGGATGAACAGCGGCGCCAGCGCCACCTTGGGCAAGCTGTAGAACGCCGTCAGGAACGGGTCGAGAATATCGGCTAGCAGCCGCGCCCGGCCCAGCAGCAAGCCGACCGCCAGCCCGGCCGCCGAGCCGATGACGAAGCCCAGCACCGCCTCCAGCGTGGTGATCCCAGCGTGGTAGAAGAACACGCCGTTGCGCAGGATGATCCACAGGCTGGCAGCGACAGCGGTGGGACGGCTGATGAAGAACTCGGCCCCGAACCAGCGCGACGCACCCTCCCAGGCCGCGAGCAGGCCGGCAAGGAACAGCAGGCGGTAGAGCTGGATCATGACGCCACCGCGAGTTGGACCGGGGAGGCAAGTGCGGCGTCGCCCGCCGCCTCGGGGGCGAGGCGCCGCCACAGGTCGGCGCACAGGGCGACGTAGCGCGGGTCGGCGCGGAGCTGGATCAGGTTGCGCTCGCGCGGCAGCGGCACGTCCAGCACGTGGTCAATGGTGCCGGGGCGGCCGGCGAACACGACGCAGCGGTCGGCTAGCGCCACAGCCTCGTCCACGTCGTGGGTCACGAACAGCACCGTCTTGCCGAAGCGCCGGCATAGCCGCAGCAGCTCGGTCTGCAAGGTCAGGCGCATCTGCGCGTCGAGCGCCCCGAACGGCTCGTCCATCAGGATGGTCTCGGGATCGCTGGCCAGCAGGCGGGCCAGGGCGGCCCGCTTGCGCATCCCGCCTGACAACTGGTTTGGGTAGCTAGCGCCGAAGCCGGACAGGCCGACCAGGGCCAGCAGCTCCTCGACGCGTGCCTGGGCCACCCGCTTGTCCACCCGGCGGATTTGCAGCGGCACGGCGATGTTGCCCGCCACCGTGCGCCAGGGCAGGAGGTGGTCGGCCTGCGTCATGTAGCCGACCCGGCGGTTGACCCCCCGCACCTCGGCGCCGTCGTACTCGACCCGCCCCTGCGTGGGGCCGAACAGCCCGGCGGTCATGTTCAGCAGCGTGGACTTGCCGCAGCCGGACGGGCCGACCAGCGTGACGACCTCGCCCCGTGCGACGGACAGCGACACGTCCCGCACGGCGACGAAGGCGCGTCCGCCGGCTTGGAAACTCTTCTGGACACCCGTGAAGCGAATAAACGCTCCTGCCCCGTTTTCGCCCATCCATGCCCCCTGACCGAGCCATCCCGGAAAGCCCGTTGGCCTCAAGCAGTGTCAGGATGTCCGAAGAGTGCGGAGCGGTCGCACGGGATCGGGCCACATCATGCGCGGGATTGGGCCGCAGCCCCGCGGCAGCCCGGCCCGTTCAGTGTTGGCCGGCGCGCCGCCAATCGTCAGGAGATGAGCCGACCTCGCGGCGGAACAGCCCGGCCAGGTGCGACGGCGATTCAAGGCCGACCGCGTGGGCGACCTCCAGCACGGACAGCCGGGTTTGCCGGAGAAGGTTCTTGGCCCGCGCGACCCGCAGGCGCTGCACGTAGGCCAGGATGGACCCGCCCGCGTGCTGGGCAAAGAGACGGGTCAGATGGCGCCGCGAGACGTGGAACGTCGCCGCGACCTCATCTAGGTCGGGCGCCCGGTCGAGGTTGCCAGCCAGGTAGGCGCGGACGTCCCGCACCAGCGCCGCGCCGTGCCGCTCCGTCGAGGACCGGCGGACGCTGGGCTGGCTGAGCGAGATGGCCAGGCACTCCAGCAGCAGCAGGTGGTCGGCCTGCGCCACCTGGCGCCGGCGGTCCACGAACGGGCTGGGGCGGCGCAGCTCCTTCTTGGCCAGCAATTAGGTGGTGCAGTGGCGCCGAGGTGTGCCAGATGCCCAGCGTCGGCACGCGCAACACCCGACTGGCTTCGCCCGAAAGATCGCCAAGGGCGTAGCCCATGTAGTCCGGGTCCACGTAGAAGGCGACGTGGCCCTGGTCGCCGGTCAGCGACGCCGAGGAGTGGGTCCAATGTGGCGGCACCAGCAGGAACTGCCGCTCAATCAGAGTGGTGGACCAGTTGTTGGCCTCGTCAGTAAAGCGCAGCATCCCGTGCTCGGGCACCAGGACCATGAACTCCCGGTGCTCGTGCGGGGCAGTGGCGTAAGCACCGTTCGAGTTGAAGACGCTGACGATCTCACGCATCGGCTGTTTGCTCCGTCGTCCGGAGAAGTTCGACACCTGGCGCCTTCAAGGCGCCATTGGCGTGGACGTAGTGGTAAAGCGTGCTCGCGGGCACGTCGCCCAGCTCGCGGCAGATTGCCGGGATGCTGCGCTCGCGGTCTGCCATAAGGTGCTGGGCGTAGCGCAGGCGTTCAGGTGTCATCAGCCTTGGGCGCCCACCCTTGCGGCCGCGGGCACGTGCAGCGGCGATGCCCTCCTTGACCCGCTGTCGGATGACGTTGCGCTCCATCTCGGCGAACGCCGCCTGAATTTGCAGGAAGGCGCGGCCCATCGGCGTTGTGGTGTCGAATGCTGCATTGAGCGCCCGGAACCCTATCCCCCTGTCCTCTAGATCGTCCACGAGGCAGATCAGCTCGCCCGCGAGCCGTCCCAACCGGTCAAGGTCCAGCACAACCAGCACGTCACCCTTGCGCAGGTAGCCCAAGCACTCCTTCAAGCCAGGCCGGTCGGTGCTGGCTCCACTCCCGCGGTCGTCGTAGATGCGCTGGCACCCGGCGGCGTTCAGCGCATCGAGTTGCCGATCAAGGACCTGCTGGCCCTCTCGGGTGGACACCCTGGCATAGCCGACCAGTTCCAACATGCTTGGCCCTTCCTGCTCACGACAACCTTCGTCAGGGCAGGTTGCCCGTCAAGAGATTGCTGGGGAGTTGTCGTGAGACGAATCAGCATGTTCGGCATGCTGCCGAGCAGCTCACGACAAAGAGTTGTATGTCGTGAGCCGCGCACCCGAAATGCAGTTTCGGTTCCGCTGCTACCGGACCCCCAAGATCAATCAGCGCTTGCCCCACCCACCCAAGAAATCCACCCTGGCGCGTTCAGCATGGAGCGCGCCTTGCACCCTCCCGTTTTCCACCTCGACCAGCGCTTGTCCGACTGGCCAGAGTGCTGGCTCGAACTGCGGTGTCCATGTTCGCCGCGGACAGTCATGCACCCGGTGAAGATGCTGCTCCAACGGGGCGACCGCCCGTTCAGGAGCGTGCTGGGTGCGCTGCGCTGCTCCGCCTGCCAGGGCAAGCCGGCGCCGGTCTATCTGGTAGCCGGGCACGTCCGAAATCACACGGGCGGGCCTCTGCCAAGCTGGGCCATGCAACTGGTGCCTGCGCCATGATGATCCATGACCCTGGACCGGCGCTGACACCAGCAGAAGCCGCCGCGCTGCACGACCGGCCGGAGGGCGTGGCATGGTTCGCAATCCCAACCCCAAGCGGTGCGGGCGTGATCGCGCGGGCGCACACCGAGGCGCACGACGGCGGGCAGCTCCTGCCGGGACACCTGGCTGCCCGCGGTCTGGCCGAGTTGCATGCCATGATGCCGCCGGGCCTGGCGTTCGATGAGGCGCTGGTGGTCGGGTCGCCGCCGGGATGCCTCGGGTGGTGGTGGAGCTGATCGACCAGCGCCAGCCGTTTAGGCGTGCGCCCCTCGACCCCACAGCCGAATGACACGCCGCCGCCAGTCGGGAGCCTGATTGTCCAGCAGCACGCGGTCGGCGCGGCTGCCGCACCTGGCACAGCGCAGCCGATGTAGCACCGTGGCGAAGGTGTCGCTGGGTTGCAGGCGAGACACAGGGACAGCGCTGGCCGGGCACCTGCCGCAACTGGTGATGCGGGTCCGGCAGGGGCAGCAACCGCGGCAGGTCACAACAAGCCGCCAACCGGCGAAGTCGGCAACGGTGGCGCCCATGACGGTGCCGTGCAGCTTGCGTTGGCTGGTGTTGGCGGACATCGGGCCAGGCTCGATTTCTTGCCCGTCTGGCGCAAGAGGCAGGGCAGGGCGCCAGCGCCCGGATAGTGCCCCACCCCTACGGATAACCAAACCGCAGGAGTGGGGGTAGTCCCAGCGCCACCTCCCAGAGGTCAGACGCCAGGGGGAAAGGCCCGCGACAGAGATTTGCGATTGGGCCGGAGCCGACGATCACACCGACATCCAGAACAGACACGTCAGGAAATGTCGGGTTTGGGAAGGGATTGTTTGCCGGCAACGCTCCCCGCCAGCGTGTTCAATGTAGGTTGACAGTGCGTTTTGCCCCCGCGACATTGCCAATAGGCCGGGATCACTCCGGCCATCACGAGGACAGCGGCAAAATGCGCATAGCGATACTGGCGGCGGCGATGGCGTGCGGGCTGGCAACGGGGGCCAGCGCGGCGACCTACACGCTGGTGAACCCGGTTTATAACCAAGTGGCGCTTGATGCCGGAGTGGCGCTGCGCCCCTTCGCACCCGTGGACATCACCGTGTCAGATGCTGCCGTGGCAAGCGGCGCGTTCA
>JAABUT010003490.1_pt1 | contig 13426 bp, 9 predicted proteins | sample 5559281 | NCBI WGS metagenome assembly JAABUT01 (sample SAMN10711880, study PRJNA513359) | rock metagenome | isolation source: Antarctica rocks | place: Antarctica: Victoria Land, Ricker Hills nord | collected 2016-01-04
CAGCGGCACGGCCGGCATCGCCAGCAGGTTCGCCGGGACAGCGACGAGACTGACGCTGGACGAGAGCACGGCAATCACGGGACCGCACGCGAGCTGTGCCGCGAGCGGCACGGTGACGGCCTCCGCGGCTCGGCGCCGCCAGCCTCGGGTGACGAGGGCCGCGCGCCAGCCGGGGACGAGCACCAGCAACGCCCCCGAGGCGAGCACCGAGAGGGCGAAGCCAGGCGCTCGCGCCAGCTCCGGGCTCAGCAGCAGCGAGCCGAGCACGGTCGCGGCGAGCGCCGGCAGCGCGGGACGGGTGCGGCCGGCGACGACGGCACCCAGGCCCAGCAGGCCCATCGTCGCGGCGCGCACCACGCTCGGGCTGGGACGGGCGAGCACGACGAAGCCGACGAGCAGCGCACCCGCCACCACCGGGGAGAGCCGCGGGCCGAGGCGCAGCAGGCGGCCGAGCAGCAGGGCGGCCGCCAGCACCGCCACGCAGTTCGACCCGCTGACGGCCACCAGATGCGTCAGCCCCGTACGCCGGAAGTCGTCGGCGAGCTGCGGGTCGAGCCCACCGGTGTCACCGTCGACGAGTCCCGGCAGCAGCCCCCGCTCCGCCGGCGCGAGCCCCGCCGCGGCTGCGCGCAGGCCCGCGCGCAGCCCCCCGGCGACGGCCTGCACGCGGCTCGGCCCGGTGAGCACGTCGGGGGTGCCGCGCACCCGAATGACGGCGGCCACCGTGTCACCGGGCCGCGGCGCCTGCAGGCTGCCGGGCAAACGGAGGCGCTGGCTCGGCAGCAACGAGGACCACCCCTGGCCCGTCGCGAGGACGAGCACGGGTTGGCGCACGCGCCAGGCACGCGGCCCGGCGCGCACCCGCTCGGCCCGGGCCGGGACGACCCAGAGCGTGGGAGGGGGGTTGCGGCCCGGCCCGGCGCCCGGCCCCGCGGTGCCCGGCAGCCCGCCCTGGGCGCCTGACCGCCCCGGGTGACCCGGCTGCGCGCGGACGGCGACGGCGCGCGGATCCGCGGTGACCACCACCTCCAGCGTGGCCTGCGCGCCGGCTGCGGCCAGCCCGGGGAGGGGGCCCGTGGTGCGCGCGACGCCGCGCAACCCGGTCGCCGCCAGCCCGCCACCACAGCAGAGCAGCGTCGCCGCCGCGAGCAGCGCCGCGGCGCCGCGGCGCCCGCAGAGGAGAAGCAGCGCGGCGGTCAGGAGGGCGGCTGCCCCGGCCACCACCCACTCGGCAGGCAGCGGGGCCGCGGCCAGCATCACCAGCCAGGTCGAGACCGCCGGCAGCGCCAGGCGCAGGTCCGGGCGCTCCGACGCTGTCCGGGTCGGCGCTGCCGGCGCGGTCGGCTCGTTCACACGCGCAGCAGCGGGGCGAGTGCGGCATATCTCTTGCCGCCCAGGCCCGAGACGCCCTTCAGCTCTTCGACGCGAGCGAATCGGCCGTGCGCCTGACGCCAGTCGAGGATGCGCTGGGCCAGCACGGGACCGACCCCCGGGAGCCCGTCGAGTTGCTCGACCGTGGCCGCGTTGAGGTCGAGCGGTGACTCGGCCGACGGGTCCCCGCCCGCAGCCGTCCCAGCGCCGCGGGATCCCGTCCCCGCCCCGCCCGTCGCGCTCGTCCCGCCCGTCGCGCTCGCCGCCCCCGGTGGCGGGGGCAGCAGTCCGACGCGCACCTGCTCGCCATCGACGAGGCGCCGGGCTTGTGCGAGGTCCGCCAGATTGACACCGGGAAGGGCGCCACCGGCCGCTCGCAGGGCGTCGATCACGCGGGCGCCGGGCGGCAGCCGGTGGACGCCAGGCCGGCGCACCCTGCCCGCGACGTCGACAACGACGTCGGATGCGGCGGTGGCACGGGCAGTCGGGTTCGGCGTGGCGGCAGGTGCGACCGGTGCCGTCGGCGCGAGCATGGGTCCGTCGTCCACGGGCACCGCCGCCGGTCGGCCGCGCAGCACCAGGAGCACGGCGACCACGACTGCGAGCAGGGCCACCAGCGCGAGCCCCACGACGGCGCGCCGCCCGAGGGCCACCCGGCCGCCGCGCAGGGCCGACGGCAGCCGGGTGACGAGGTGCTCCCGCAGCACGGCGCCGAGCCCGGGCACCCCGGGCGACAACGATCCCGGCGACGACGATCCCGGCGACAACGGCGCGTCGGGCGGCGGCGGGGTCACGGCCGGCACCCACCCGGGCAGGCCCGCGGGCTCGACGGGTGTCCCCGGGATCGGGGCACGCGCCGGTGCGCCCCCACCGATCCAGGCCGGGCTCGGCAGCGCCCGACCGGGCCGGGCCACCGGGGAACCGGGCGGAGCGGAGGCGGGCACGTCGCCAACGCTGCCCGCGGGCGACCCGCCTGGGCAGCGGGCGGAGGACTTCTGGGGACGAACCTCAGAGCCTGTGTACGACGACCCCGACGAGCCCCGGGCCCCCGTGCGCCCCGATGACGGCCCCGACCTCGGTGACAACGAGATCCTCCAGGCGCGTCCCGAGCCGCTCCCTGAGTCGGGACGCGAGCGCGTTCGCGCGCTCCGCCGCGGCGAGGTGGTGCACGGCGACCTCGACGCGCTCCTCTCCCGAGCGCGCCACCGCCAGGTCCTCCAGCCGCTGCAGGGCCCGCGCCGACGTACGCACCCGTTCCAAGGGTTCCAGCGCCCCGTCCACGAGGTGCAGGATCGGTTTGACCGACAGCGCCGCTCCGACGAGCGCCTGCGTCGCCCGCACCCGACCGCCGCGGCGGGCGTGTTCGAGCGTGTCGAGGCAGAAGAAGACGTCGGTCTGCAGCACCGCCTCACGCGCGGTGGCAGCCACCTCCGCGAGCGACCCGCCGCCCGCGGCGACCCGCGCGGCCGCCAGGACGATGAAGCCGAGTCCCATCGTGGCGGACCGGCTGTCGACCACCTCGACCTTGGTCCCGGCCGCGACGTCCCGGACGATCAGCCGGGCCGCGTCGCAGGTGCCCGAGAGCCGACCGGACAACAGGACGACGACCACGTCCCCCGCTCCGGCGAAGGCCTCCGCGAGGGCGGCCGGGGTCGGCTGCGAGGTGGACACCACCTCGTGCCTCCCGAGCGCCGTCGCCACGTCCCGCGGCCAGACGTCGACCCCTTCCAGTCCCGTGCGACCACCGAGGGTGACCCCGAGCGGGACGACCCGGACGCCGAGTCGCTCGGCCGCACCAGCCGGCAAGGCCGCGGTGGAGTCGGTGACCACCCGCACCGCCATGGCCAGCGACCTTAGGCGCGTACGACGATGGGCTGGTGACCGCCCTCGACGCCGAGCCCGTCGATGCGGCGGCGCGGCGGCGGCTGCTCGGTCAGGAACTGCTGCTGGTCCTCGGCGTGAGCCTCGCCCGCAGCGGCCTCTTCGCGCTGCTGGACCTGCTCGACTCGCTGGCCGCCCCGGTGCCGCTCGCCGCGCAGCGGACCGCGCCGCTGAACGGCCAGCTCGCCCGCAACAGCCTCCTCGACCTGCTCAACCAACTGCTCGTGAACGGGCTGCGCGTCGTGCCGGTGCTGTTCGCCGCCTATCTCGTGGTGCGCGGTGGCGAGCGGCTCACCGCCATCGGCGTACGACGCGGCGGCTGGCCCGACGCTCTGCGTGGCGCGGTCCTCGCCGCGGTCGTGGGTGGCGCCGGCCTCGCCCTCTACCTCGGCGCCCGGGCCGCCGGCGCCAACCTCACGGTCGTCCCGACGTCGCTGCCGCCGACGTGGTGGCGCGACCCGGTGCTGGTGCTGTCAGCCGTCAGCAACGCGGTGCTCGAGGAGGTGCTCGTCGTCGGTTATCTCCTGCGGCGGCTGGACCAGCGGGGCTGGTCCGACTCCCGATCGACGGCGGCGAGTGCGCTGCTGCGGGGCAGTTATCACCTTTACCAGGGGTTCGGCGGGTTCGTCGGCAACGCGGTGATGGGGGTGCTCTTCGTCCGGCTCTACCGCCGCTGGGGCAGCGTCGTGCCGCTGGTGGTGGCGCACGCGCTCATCGACACGACGGCCTTCGTGGGGTACGCGCACCTCGTCGGCCGCGTCTCCTGGCTGCCGAGGCCGGCGTGAAGGCGGGGGACCCGCTCGTCGTCGTCCGCGGTCTGTGCCTGGCGCTACCCGAGACCAGCGATCGGGTGAGCCACGGCGAGCCGGCATTCTTCATCCGCGAGAAGAAGACCTTCCTGTCCTGGGCCGACCACCACCACGACGACCGCGTCGGCTTCTGGTGCGCGGCCCCGCCGGGTGCGCAGCAGGAGCTGGTGGCCGCAGAGCCGGAGCGCTTCTTCATCCCGCCCTACGTCGGCGGGCGGGGCTGGCTCGGCGTGCGCGTCGACATCGCCCCGGTCGACGAGGCCGAGCTCGCGGAGATCGTCACCGAGGCGTGGCGCGTGGTCGCCCCGACGCGGCTCCGCCTGACCTTCGACGCGTGCCCCCCGGTCAGGCAGGGACGACGTTGACCAGCTTCGGGGCGCGGACGACGACGGTGCGCACCGCACGGCCGGCCAGGGCGCGTTGCACCGCGTCGCTCGCCAGCGCCGCCGCCCGCAGGTCGTCCGCGCCGATGTCCGCGGCGACCTCGAGGCGGTCCCGCAGCTTCCCGGCGACCTGCACCACGCAGGTGACCGATTCCTCCACCAGGAGAGCCGCGTCGGCCACCGGCCAGCGCGCCGCATGGACCGAGTCACCGCCCTCGACGTCGTGGCCGAGCCGCGACCAGCACTCCTCGGCCGTGTACGGCGCGTACGCCGCGAGCAGCCGGCACAGGGCATCTGCCGCGGCCACCACCGTCGCACCGTCGGCGCCGTTGCCGGTGGGCGCGTCGAGGGCCTTGCGCAGCGCGTTCGTCAGCTCCATGAGCCGCGCGATGGCGACGTTGAAGCGGAAGCCCTCCGTGAGCCGGGTGACCTCGTCGACGGTGCGCGCGGTCACCCGTGCCAACGCCGCGTCCGGCCCGTCGGCCGTCCCCCCGCCGCCGGCGGCGGCCGCCTCGGCCGCGGCGTCGGTGCAGGCCCGCACCATCCGCGCCAGCTGCCGCGTCATCCCGCCGGGGCTGATGTCGGCCCAGTCGATGTCGTCGGCCGGGCCGCCGGCGAAGAGCAACGCCATCCGCACGGTGTCGACGCCGTGGACGGCCAGCTGCTCCTGCAGGTCCACGCCGTTGCCCAGGGACTTGCTCATCGCCTTGCCCTGGTTGATGACCTGCCCCTGGTTGAGCAGTGCCGAGAAGGGCTCGTCGACGTCGAGATAGCCCAGGTCGTGCAGCACTTTGGTGAAGAACCGCGAGTAGAGCAGGTGCAGGATCGCGTGTTCGACGCCGCCGACGTACTGCGCCACCGGCATCCACCGCCGCACCTCGGCCGGGTCGAAAGGGCCGTCGGTGTAGTGCGGCGAGCAGTAGCGCAGGTAATACCAGCTCGAGTCGACGAACGTGTCCATCGTGTCCGTGTCGCGTTCCGCCGGTCCGCCGCAGCGGGGGCAGGTCGTCTCGACCCAGTCGCGCGCGGCGGCCAGCGGTGAGGAGCCCCTGGGCAGCAACGCCTCTCCGCGCAACACCGGCAGCCGAACGGGCAGCTGGTCGTCCGGCACCCCGACGATCCCGTCGACACCGCAGTGCACGACGGGGATCGGGGTGCCCCAATAACGCTGCCGGGACAGCAACCAGTCGCGCAGCCGGTAGTTCACCGCCTCGCGCCCGAGGTCACGTGCCGCCAGGTCGGCGGTGACCCGCGCGATCGCCTCGGCCTTCCCCAGCCCGTCGTACGCGCCGGAGTTCACCAGCACGCCCACACCGGTGGTCGCCACCCCGGAAGCGGCCGGGTCGTCGGCGGGCGTGCCGTCCGGCGATCGGACGTCGACGACGACGCGCACCGGCAGGCCGAAGGCGCGGGCGAAGTCGAGGTCACGCTGGTCGTGCGCGGGCACGGCCATGATCGCGCCCGTGCCGTAGTCGGCCAGCACGTAGTCGCTCGCCCACACCGGCAGCCGCTCGCCGTTCACCGGGTTGACGACGTCGACGCCGAGCGGCACCCCGGTCTTCTCCCGTTCGGTGGCCTGCCGCTCGACCTCGGACAGCGTCGCGACCTCAGTGCGGTAGGCCGACAGGGCCGCCTCCTGCGCCGCTCCGCAGAGCTCCTGCGCGAGCGGCGCGTCGGCCGCGACGACGAAGAACGTCGCGCCGAACAGCGTGTCCGGGCGGGTGGTAAAGACGGTGACGGTTCGCCCGTCGGCGGCGCCGCCGGCGACCCGGAACTCCACCTCGGCCCCGGTGGAGCGGCCGATCCAGTTGCGCTGCATGGTGAGCACGCGCTCCGGCCAGTGCCCCTCGAGCTTCGCGGCGTCCGCCAGCAGGCGGTCGGCATAGCGGGTGATCGCGAAATACCACTGCGTCAGCGACCGCTTCGTGACCAGCGCGCCGCAGCGCTCGCAGTGCCCGTCGACGACCTGCTCGTTGGCCAACACGGTGAGGTCCCGGGGGCACCAGTTGACCGGGGAGTCCTTGCGATAGGCCAGCCCGGCCTCGAAGAAGCGCAGGAACAGCCACTGCGTCCAGCGGTAGTACTCCGGGTCGCAGGTGTTGAACCGACGGCTCCAGTCGAAGCTGATGCCGAACCGGTGGAACGACTCCGCCTGGGTGGCGATGTTGGCGTACGTCCACTCCGCCGGGTCCAGCCCGCGGGCGATGGCGGCGTTCTCCGCCGGCAGCCCGAAGGCGTCCCAGCCGATCGGGTGCAGCACCCGCGCGCCGCGCAGCCGGGCGAACCGGGCCACGACGTCACCGATGCTGAAGGCCTCGGCGTGCCCCATGTGCAGGTCCCCGGAGGGGTAGGGAAACATGTCCAGCACGTACGACGACGGCCCGCTCGCCACGCCGTCGAGGTCCCCCGCCACCGTGGCCGCCGACTCCCGGACGCTGTCGAGGTCCAGGGCGTCCCAGGCCGCCCGCCACCGCAGCTCCGCCGCGTGGGAGTCGTAGGGCGGCTCCTGCGCCGGCCGGTCGGTGCTCGGGCTGCTCACGGTTCCTCCTGTGCTGCCTGCGGCCTGCTCCGGACACGGGAAAGCCCCCGTTCACGAGGGACGGGGGCTGCCGCGCTGACGTGGTGCGGTCGTCAGCGCGGCTCGCGAAGCAGGCGGGGGCTCACCGGGCGATCGTAGCCCGGCGGCCGCCCGGCCGCCCGGGCCGGGCGGGCCGCCCTGGAGTGACCAGGGCGGCCCGGGCCGGTGCCGCGGCGCGGTCAGACCGCGCGGACCCGCAGCTTGCTGCTGACGCTGCGGGCCAGATCGGTGTCACCGAAGCAGACCGCGTCGACCTTGTGGGTGCCCTTGCGGAAGGAGACCACATAGCCGATCACGCCGCCCCGCCCGGTGATGAGGTCGGCCCGGCGTACCCCGTCCACGTAGAGCCCGATCCGGCGGCCCGCCGTGGTCGTCGCGGTGTTGACGGCCCGCACGGTGACGTAGTACTTCGAGCCGTGCCGCCCCGAGCGCACCTTCGCCGGACCCGTGACCGTGGTGGTGGACGCCACGGCCGGTGCCGCAGCCGGTGGGGCGGACGGCGCCGGGGGCGTCACCCCGAGCCGCGCGACGGCGGTGAAGTCGACCGTCACCGGCGTCGCGGCGGTCGTGCCGCTGCGACCCGGCTGGGTGATGACCAGCGAGCAGGTGCCCGGGGCGAGAACCCGGATGGTCTGTCCCGTCACGCTGCACACCGCCGGCGTGCTGGCGGTGACGGTCACCGGCAGCCCGGAGCTTGCCGTGGCGCCGAGGTCGAAGACGTCGGTGACGGTGCGCTGCTGGCTGGCGGAGGCGGGCACGCTGATCGCGTTGTCGCCGTTGTCGATCCCGACGACCTCCGCCTTGGCGCCGTTGGCGTTCTGGTGATGCAGGAGCAGCAGGCCGAGGTCGGAGTCGTCGGTCGCCGTCGTGTCCCTGGTGATCGCCAGGTTGGTCCCTGGCTGGTCGGGGCTCGACAGCGTGCCGGCGAGCTGGGGCCGCACCGAGACCGAGGGGTGCGCGAGGTCGAAGGTCAGCGGCCCGATGGACTCGAGCTCGGAGCTCAGGTCGTCCAGGCTCGCGGTGTGCACGGTGTAGCTGACCGTCGTACGTCCCTCGGGCAGGCCGAGCGCCGCCACCGTCACCGGCAAGACCAGCGTGTCCCCGTTGATGACGTTGGTGTCCGTGGATGCCGGTACGCCGTTCAGCGGCTGGTCGTCGAGGACAGCGCCGGTGGTGAGGTCGTAGGTCTCGGCGACGTAGACGTCGACGCTGGCTTTCGGCCGGGTCACGTCGATCTCGCGGTCGGGCGAGCCGTTGCCGTCGGTGTCGAGGGTGACGATGAAGGCCAGCTCGCCGGAGGCACCCGTCGCCCCGGGGTTGTAGGCGGGCTGGGTGAAGGTGCCGTAGGTGTTCAGGGCGATGGCGAAGAGGCTCTTCGCCGGGTCGCCCACAGCCGGCAGGGTGGAGGCGGCACCGACGAAGCGGATGTCACCGCCGCGCTGCGACGGGAAGGCCAGGCAGCCACCGACCTGGCCCACTCGGCAGGCGTCGAGCTCCGGGCTGGTCGCCTGCAACTGGAAGCCACTGACCAGGCTGTTCACCGAGTCGGTCGCGCCGAGCGGGCCGTTGCTGATGCCCCGGCCCGAAAGCGACAGGCCGCCGGTCGCGAGGTTCGGCGCCGAGGAGCGCACGCTGACCGTGTCGGTGGCCGCCTGCATCTGCGCTGCCGGCCGGGGCGCGACGGCGGCGGGCAGGCGCAGGACCTGACCGCCGCCCACGGGGCTGAGCAGGATGCGGCCCTGCTCCTCGGCGACGAACTGCCGGGGCTGCGCCGGCGTGCCCTGTACCGCGTCGGCTGTCGGGTCGGGCGTCTTGCGCAGGGCGGCTACGTCGCTGATGCGCATGGTGACGGTGAAGCGGGCCTCACCGGGGCCGTCGACGGTCGCGGCCGGGACGGTCACCGAGCCGGGCACCTCGAAGGTGACCCCCGGCACGTCCTGGGACGAGACGTACGACGGTGTGTAGACGACACCGGTCGGCCCGCTGTTGTGCACGATGACGGCCTTGCTGCGGGTCAGCGGGCCGGTCGCCGCGACCGGGCCGAAGCCGAGTCCGACGGCCCCGGGGTCGCTCGCCACGTAGGCGATCTGCTGGGTGCTGACAGCGGAGAGGCCGTCGATGCGGCCGGCTCCGACCCGCGAGACGCCGTATTCCGTGCCGGTGCCGGAGGGTCCGGTGGTCAGCCGCCCGCCGGCCGTGTTGACGACGGCCGCCTTGATCTGCTCAGGCGTGTACGTCGGGTTGCCGGCGAGGACCAGGGCCGCGGTGCCGGCGGTGTGCGGCGTGGCCATCGACGTACCGCTCTCGTTCAGCCCCTCGTTGCCGGTACCCGAGTTGGCCGAGAAGGTGTTGAGGCCGGGCGCGGCCACGTCGGGCTTGAGGAAGCCGTCGGCGGGGGTGCCGCCGCGGCTGGTGAACTTCGCGATGGTGTCGGTGTCGGCCAGGGCGACGACCTTCGTGCCGCCCTCCCCCGCCCGGAAGGGATAGCCGAAGCTCGCCGTGACCGGGGTGCCGGCGACCAGGGCGGCGCGGATCGCGTCAGCACCGGGCTTGGTGGTGAGCGTCACCGGGATGGTTGCGTCACCCGTGATGCCCGCGGTGATCCGGGGCGCGTTGCTGCCCAGGACAGCGCCGGTGGCGCCGGCCAGCCTGGCGTTGCGACTGCGGGCGACCGAGCCGCAGCGCCTCGTCGTGTCCTCGTTGTCCCACTCGAGGAAGGCGAACCTGCCGGCGACCGCGGTCTGGTCCGCCGCGCTGAAGGGCTGGCAGCCGTCGAGGTTGGTCTGGTCGGAGAGCTTGACCAGCGTGCCGGTCTTCAACGACGGGGAGGCCTGGTAGTCGAAGGCGACCGAGTTGGTCGCGGGATATTTCTGCTGGGCGCCCGTGCCGACGGTGATGCCGACGGCGTCGGTGGTGTCGACGCCGTCGTCGGTCGCGGCCACGGTGAGCGCCTTGCGGGCGCTCCCGGGTGAGCCGACGGAGCCGTAGAGGTCACCGGCGTTGCCCGCCGCGATGACCGGGAGCACGCCGAGGTCGGTGATGGCGTCGATGGCCTGGGCGTCCGGGTCGTCCCCGCGCGTGAAGTCCGAGCCGAGCGAGAGGTTGAGGATCTGGATGTCGTTGGTGGTGCTGGCGTCGGTGTTGAGACCGGCGACGTAGTCCAGCGCCGCGGAGACGAGGTTGGTGCTGCCGCTGCAGCCGAAGACCCGCAGCGCGGACAGCTTGGCGTTCGGGGCGGCGCCGGGGCCGACCTTGAGCGCGTCGAGCTGGGCACCGGTGACCGTGGAGTAGTCGCCACCGTTGAAGCGGGCGCCGCCCGCGGTCACGCCGAAGCCCGCGACGGTGCCGGAGACGTGCGTGCCGTGGCCGCCGCCGAGACCGGTGGCGCAGTCCAGCGGGTCCGGGTCGGGGCTGGGCATCGGGCTCGCCGCGTTGTCGGCGTTGGGCTCGGGCGTCTGCGTCGCGCCGGCGTCGTAGTTGTCACCGGCGAAGTCGAAGCCGCTGACCACCTTGGCCGTCGGGAATCCACCGTCGGTGATGACCTGACTGTTCTTGGTCGCCGGCGGATCGGTGGTGGAGGCCGTGGGCTGCTGCTGCGCCTGGAAGGCGGCGAGACCGCTGCCCGCGAAGTCGGCGTGGGTGTAGTCGATACCGGTGTCGATGACCCCGACGGTCACGCCGGCCCCGGTGTTGCCGAGGTTGCGCCAGGTGTCCAGTGCGCGGGTGAGCTGATCGGCCCGCGCGTTGCTGCGCGTCTTCGGCGTCATCGGCAGCACGTGCGCGACGCCCGGCAGGGCGGCGATGGCGGCGAGCCGGCTGGCGTCCGTGGTGACGGCGACGGCGGGGAAGACGCGGGTCGTCTGGAAGAGCACGGTGCCGCGGGTGGCGGGCCGTGCGAGAGCGGACCGCAGGCCCTGCACCTGCCGCTCGGCATCGGCCTCGGCAGAGGAGGCCGCGCTGCGCTGCGCCTCCCGCCCGCGGGAACGGGCAGCGGCGAAGGCCGAGGTCGCGCTCGCGCCGTCCAGCTGCACCATCACCGTCACGGGCCCCCGGGCGGCGGCGAGCCGCTGGGACAGCGGCTGCCGGGTCGCTGGCGCGGCGTCGCCGCGCGGGGAGCCGCCGTTGGCAGCGGCGGCCGCGGTCGGGACGAGCAGCGCGGTGACGACGATCGTGGCTGCCGTGCCGGCGACGGCGCGGTGCCGCCTCGGTCGGCGGAGGAACAGGCCCATCGGGGTCCTCTCGGGTGGTGCGGAGCGCGGGGTCGGGGAGCCGCGACAGGGTGTGCGCGGGACTCCACCACAGAAAAGAGGTTTGGGCTAGGGCAACACCGACGTGTCGCCCGGCTCGGGCGACCGCGGCGAGTTCGCCGGGCGCAGCAACGGCACGAGGAGTTCGGCGAGGCCGGCGCCCACGGCGCGGTGCACGTCCCACGAGAAGTGCATGCCGTCGGGATTCAGGCGCCCCGCCTCGAGGTCCGGGCGGACCAGCGGCCACAGCTCGAGCATCGGCACGTCGTACCGCAGTCCCCAGGTGCGCGCCGCCCGCTGCGCGCGCTCGAATCCCCACCGGTTGTGCGCGTGGTACGCCGAGCGATGCGTGTAGGGGACGAAGCCTGCGACCGGCACCCCGGGGCGGTAGTGCCGGATGCCGGCGAGGCTGCGGGCCAGGAAGTGGTCGGTGGCGACCTGCGGCAGGGCGCGCAGCCGGCCCCGGGTCACCCAGCGCACCCCGTGCGGGTGCAGCGCCAGATGGGCCCGGCGGACCCGGCGGCGCAGCCAGCCGGGACGCAGGTAGGCGATCCCCTCCCGGAGGTAGGTCGGCAGGATCTCGGGCAGCTGGTCGAAGTTGCCCAGGCCGAGGACGACGGCGTCGGCGCGCGGCAGCAGGGTGCTGTAGAGGTGCGGGTCCTTGGTCAGCCACCACCAGGCGTCGCGCGCGGTGGCGCCGAGCCGCGCGACCACGTCGGCCTGGAAGGGCTCGCCCAGGCGCGCCGACAGCTCGGCCGCGAGCACGTTCGGATAGAGCCGCGGCTCGGTCAACAGCTCGGGTCGCTGCGGGCCGTGGAAGGCCAGCGAATCCGCGAGGACGAGCACATGCCGCACGCGGCACATCCTGGCCCGTCGGCTGCGCCGTCGGGCTCAGGTGATGGTGAGCTTCACCTGCTCCGGGTTGGCCTCCTGCGACTCGGGTGTGAGCTGCCCGATGCGCAGGTTGTTGCCGAAGGGGTCCCGGACGCCGAAGTCGATGCCATAGGGCTGCTCGGTGGGCTCCGAGGTCACGTCGACGCCGAGGGACGCGAGCCGCTCGTGGGTGGCGCGCGCGTCGTCGGTCCGGAACATGAGCCAGCCGCCCATGGCCCCCTTGGTGACGAGCTCGCGGACCTGCGCAGCGGTCGCGTCGCCCATGCCTGGGGGGCCCGGCTTCTCCAGCAGGATCTGGCGGCCGGGCTCGCCGGGGACGCAGACGGTGAGCCAGCGCATGAAGCCGAGGTCGGCGTCGGTGTGGACGGCCAGGCCGAGCTTTCCGACGTAGAAGTCGAGTGCCTGGTCCTGGTCGAGGACGAAGAGCTGGGACGAGGAGATGGTGGTCAACATGGGTACGACGCTAGGCAGCGCCGTCCTCGGGCGCTTCTCCGAAACTGCTCGGTCTGTTCCAGGTCATGCCGAAGCAAGTCGGTACGGCGGGCAGCGGCCCGCGGCGGCGGTAGGCCGATGGCGGCTCCCCCACCACGTCGCTGAACGTGCGGCTGAAGGTGCCGAGGCTGGCGAAGCCCACGTCGAGGCAGACGTCGGTGACGCTGCGGTCGGTGCTGCGAAGCAGGAACATCGCCCGCTCGACGCGCCGGCGCTGCAGATAGCGGTGCGGGGTCTCGCCGAAGGTGGCCCGGAAGGTGCGGATGAAATGCGCGGGCGACACGTGGGCGACGCGCGCCAGGGCCGCCACGTCCAGCGGCTGCGCGTAGGCGCGGTCCATCGCGTCGCGCGCCCGCAACAGCCGGCGGTTGCTCTCCTCCACCGCGCGGCTCACCGGGCCAGTGTCGACGGGGGGCGGGCGCGGCGCCAATCCCCTCAGGTGCCTCCGGTCGCAAGGAGCCCGACGGGTGGATTCTCCTCTCCCCCAACAGCTTTTGCTTCCCTCAGCCCTTGCCGTCCGCTCCCGCGGCGGGGTAGCTTGACGACATCAGTCGAACATGTGTGCGCATTCGCCGGCTGCCGTACTCTCACGCCACTGTGTAGATCGTGCACCGACCTGGAAGCGCTCGTAAGTAGGCCCGACTGCTTGCCGTGAACTGGTATCTGGTTGGCGGGCGAGTCTCGCGCTCGTCCTGCGTGTTCGACCCGGCGGTCTTCGCTCGCACCTGCATCGAGAGTTGGACGATGGAGCGATGAGCACCGGAACCGTGA
>JAABUT010003491.1_pt1 | contig 13420 bp, 17 predicted proteins | sample 5559281 | NCBI WGS metagenome assembly JAABUT01 (sample SAMN10711880, study PRJNA513359) | rock metagenome | isolation source: Antarctica rocks | place: Antarctica: Victoria Land, Ricker Hills nord | collected 2016-01-04
AACATAATTATATTTGCCGCAGTTAAAACATAGTTATGAAAATTCTGGGCCTTCTTGTTGCATTTATCGGTCTCCTGATCCTTGCTTGTACTGTAATCTTAACACCTGCACATTCTTTTAACGTTGCTGATTCAACTAACGGACTCTCAGCCAATGCAGGGATATTTTTTGGCGGCTTAATTGTTTTTGGGGCTGGTTTAGTGATCTATGCAAACGCCTTAGCCAAAAAAGAACACGAAGCGAAGTAATATTTGGCTGGTTGCCCAGGTTTTTATGACCAACACCAGCCGGAACCATCACAATATCCCCTGCTTCAACCCTAATTTTTTCACCTTTTTCCCCGCCTAAAAACAGCATGGCAGAACCCGAATAAATACCCAAAACCTCATGCGAAGTGCTGTGGTAATGATGAAAAGGATACACGCCGTTGCGCCAGGAATTAGTCCAGTTATTTTTGGCAAAATGCTGCTCCAGCCAGGTTGCACCAGTAGCACCTACAGCCGTAAAAGCTTTTTGATAGTGCAGTAACGGATACTTGCTGTTCGGAATAATGCCATCGTCTTTAAACAAATGTGTTTCTAATTTTACAGGTTCCTGAGCCATTACTTTTTTATTGAAAAAAGTAAAAGAGGATAAACCCAACAGTGATAAAAATTTGTTTCTGTTCATACTTCTTTTACCTATGTTTTTTTAGGATAGTGTGTGATTTATAACTTTTCGAGCAGATCAACTTCCATATGTTTTTCAAGTAAATCTTTGATGGATTTACCCAAATTAACCATATGCGGCGTTAACCGGTGCTTATCTATATGAATCGGACTATCCCAACATTCGTAAAAAAAGAATACATTCCTGTGCTCAATATCCTGGTGCAGATCATACAGCAGGCAGCCTTCTTCGTTTCTTGTTGGTTCAACTACCGATTTTAAGGCCGTTTTTACGGCTTCAATCTGATCTTCTTTTGCGGTTACTTTTGCAATAACAGTTAACATGTTTTTTATTTTGTTTGTTATGATAAGCGTTGAATGCGGTAATTGGTTTGCAGGTTTTGGGTAGATAAAAGAAGCATTGGGTTTTAACAGAAAACACAAACAAACTTGAGAAAGGTATTATAGAATTTTTATCTTTCCTTCTCTCAATTTTGCATAAAATCTTTCTGTTGCTCCAGAGTCATACCGGTCATTCTTGCTGCCAATTTTTCTTTAATTTCTCTGAAAAATGCAACTGTATCAAATGATTTTTCTGGATTAGTATTCATATTTCAATTAAATTCAATCCATCTGATTCAATCCATCATACCTACTTCTTACCCGTAGCAGCCCACAATATCCCGGCATATAAATGATTTAAAAAAGCAGGTTCGCTAAAGTTGGTTGGCAAGTGGCCCAAAGCCGTATAAAAAGCCCGGCCGCCATCGTAATTATGGTACCAGGACAGCGGATGCAATTTGCCCATTCCCTGCCCTTTTCCCCTTGCGCCCCAATCTGCATTCGGATTGTAAGAAGTTTCATCCACACCGAGAATGTAATTTAAACCGGCTATTTTTTCCGGGCCAAATTCATACCATTCCTCCGTCCACAATTTATCATTTGCAAAACCCTGCAAACCCGGAAACTTCGGGCCCAAAACTTTTATTTTCGCCGTTTGGATGGTAGGATGGATATGGAACATCCGGCCAACCAGTTTGGTGTACCATTCCCAATCGTATTCTGTATCTGAAGCACTGTGGATGCCCACGAAACCTTTCCCGGATTCAATGAAACGCTCCATTACTTTCTGCTGCGCCGCATCAAAAATATCGCCCGTAGTATTTAGAAAAATAACCGCCTGAAACTGCTCCAGGTATTTATCAGTAAACCCGTTCGGATCTTCCCACAAAACAACATCGAAAAAATTGTGCACGCCCAGTTGCTGCAAGGCCAGCACGCCGGCATGGATAGATTCGTGGTGCCAGCCGCGCGTGGTCGTTACCAGCAAAACTTTAAACTGTTTTTGCGCGCTAACCGTAACGGCAAAACTAATTTGAAGCGTTAAAACAATCAGAAATAATTTTAAACTTTTCATTCAGGTTTAAGCTTGTTTTAAGTTGAAGAAGGCCAATTTTATGCCGATAAAAACAGCATCCGAATTACAACTTCTTCAAATAATCAAAATCATACTGCATCGCGGCCAGCGGTGTCAGCGTGTATTCTTCCTGCTCCACAAAATAGTATTTCATGCCTGATGCTTTTGCTTGTGCCAGCAATGCTTTCAAATCGACATCGCCTTTGCCAAACTCAGTGCTGTGATGGGCGGTTTTGTTCATATCTTTTAAATGCCACAATGGGAAACGGCCGGGATATTTGGCAAAATACGTAGCAGGTTCATTGCCGGTAACGATCAGCCAACCCAAATCCATCTCAAATTTTACCTTTGCCGGGTCGGTTTCTTTCAGCAAAACATCATACAAAACCTGTCCGTTTTCTTTTTCAAATTCAGAATCGTGGTTGTGATAACCGAAAACCAGGTTGGATTTGGCAGCAGTTTCCCCGCATTTATTAAAAACTTCCGCCGCATGTTTGTAATTGCTAACCGTTTGCCCTTCGGCCGGCATCACAGAGCAGATCAAATAAGATTGCCCCGATTCGGCTGCTTCATCAACCGTTTTTTGCCAGTTTTGGTCGATGTGCACGTGCCCGCTCAGCAGTTTCATGCCCAAATCGGAAGCGATGTTTTTAAACTCTTTCGGCTGCAAACCGTAATAACTGCCCTTTTCGCTTCCGGCAGATTCCAGGTTTTTAAACCCGATGGCAGCCAGCTTTTTCAGCGTTGCCGGCGCATCGGCCAGCATATCTTTTCGCACAGAATACAGCTGGATGCCCACGTTTTGCACCGGCGCAGCAGTTGCATCATCCGTAATTAAAGCAGTACCGGCAGCCAGTACAGCGGTGGATTTGATAAAATCCCTTCGTGTTTGCAGTTTCATAAAATTGGTTTTAATTGGTAAGCTAAGATGCTGTTTTTATGCCAATAAAAACAGCATCAGCATTTTGATTACGACAAATTATTTCCAGGATTTATAAGGGTGCAAAGCCATATTAGAATTATAATAGCGCGCATCATCCGTAACTTCCTCCAACAAAAAATCGGGTTTTTCAAAAGTTTCGTTTTCGTTTTTCAGTTCGATTTCCGCCACAATCAAACCTTCATTTTCGCCCGAAAAAACATCAATTTCCCAAACTTTTCCGCCAACCGGAACGCGGTAACGGGTTTTAGAAGTTCCCTTCAAATCAAAACTTTCCAGCAACTCTTTCGCGTCTTCCGGCGGTATTTCGTACTCAAATTCCTTCCGCGTAAAACCTTGCGTTGCTCCTTTTACCGTGATAAAAGCCTGATTGCCAGCTGTTCTGATGCGCACAGTTTTATGCTTTTCGTTCACCAGATAACCTTGCCGGTAAACTTTGCCTTCCGGTTTATCAAACTTTTCCCACTTTGCAGGATCAACCAAAAATTTCCTTTCAATTTCTACACCCATATTTTTTATGCTGAGGCAATTTCTGCCAATATTTTTACCTTTTTTATGAAATGATTGCTTTTCTCCAAAATTTCTTTTTCCAATTTGTTATTGCTGTTTTTCAAATCAATTACGGCCGGATGTTCCGCTTCAGCAATGCCGGAAAGCGTTTCCGCAGCCAGGTTATGATCATGCCATTCGCCAATGCAATTTTGCAGGTCATCCAGGTATCCGTAATCCAACTGCATTTTATTTTGAATGGCGCGGGCGGCAATTTTCTGGTTATAAATTAATAGTTTGATATTTTTGCGTGCCTCATGAAGGTCATCATTGAAAGTTATTCGGGCAAAAAAATCGTTCAGTTGCACCAATTTATCGTGGTAAAAATTGCGGATGGTTTTGTTATGCAGCCGGCCCAGGTTATTTTGCAAAACCAAATGTGCTTTTTTCACCGACTTTAAATATTTGCGGCCATTATTTCTGAAAACCTTGCTGCCATGATCCAGGTTTTGTTGCTGCTGATGCCGAAAACCTTCATTATTTAACTGATGCTTCTCAGCAAGTTTTAAATTGATGTGTGCATTCCGGATTTCCCCGGCTTTTTTAAATGCTGTTTTTATCGGCTTAAAATCCTTCAAAACCGCTTGGTTGCCCGGTTCGCAGGCATACAATTGCAGCATGGCTTTCAGCTTTTTCACCTGCACCCGAAACTCGTGTAATTCTTCCTGGCCGCCAGTTTCAATAAAAGCTTTCAACGGTTTTTTCATCTTTTTCCACAGCTTGTCCATCTGCCTGATCTCTTCCTTTTTCTTCATGATGAAGCCATTTTTGATAATGGATCAATTTTTTTCTCTTCTAATATACAAGCAGTTTTTCAATTTGATTTCAGAAATTACACCGATAAAAGAAGCATCATTGATAACCTTTAGCAGCGCATTGCAAATTACCCTTTTGAAATCCCGACAGATCGCATTACCTTCCGGCAACCTTTTCGCCCATGACGTTCTTGATCCTTTTCCTTTGTATCGCCGGCCTGATCCTGCTCATCAGCGTAACAAAAGTTCAGCCTTTTCTGGCTTTTTTGCTGATCTCAATTTTAGCCGGAATCTTGCTCGGATTGCCCTTAGATAAAGTTGCCGGATCGATGGAAAAAGGCATTGGCGACATTTTATCGTCGCTCGTGATCCTGATTACTTTGGGCGCGATGTTTGGCAAACTGGTAGCCGTGAGCGGTGCCGCACAACGCATTGCAACAGTTATTGTAAACGCCGCCGGAAAAAAAAATATTCCCTGGGCCATGATGGCGATCGGTTTCATCATCGGCATCCCGCTTTTTTACGGGATTGGTTTTGTGCTGATGGTGCCGCTGATTTTTTCCGTCGTTTACAAATACAAACTGCCCGCCGTTGCCGTGGGTTTGCCGATGCTGGCCGCACTTTCGGTTACGCATGGTTTTTTGCCGCCGCACCCTTCGCCTTCCGCTTTGGTGGTTCAGTTTCATGCCAATATGGGTTTAACGCTGATGTACGGCGTGGTGCTGGCCATCCCGGCAATCATTATTGCGGGGCCGGTTTTTTCATCAACTTTGAAAAAAATCCCGTCCAATCCGTTGAAATCTTTTGTAGCCGAAGAATTGTCCGAAAACCAGCTGCCGGGCACATTCAACAGCTTTTTTACAGCTGTTTTGCCGGTTTTATTGCTGATGGGAACCACCATTGCTTCCTTTATTTTGCCTGCAGATTCCCGTTTCCACACTTTAATTGGCTTTTTGGCCGCACCGTCTGTTGTGTTGATCATTGCCTTAACTTATGCTACTTTCTCCATCGGGATTTTTCAAGGTAAAAACATGGTTAAAGTGATGGGTTTTTATACCGATGCCGTAAAAGACATTGCTTCCATTTTGCTCATCATCGCCGGTTCGGGCGCGCTAAAACAAGTTTTAACGGATACAGGCATCAACAATCAGTTTGCCGCTTTACTGCAAAACCTGCACATCCAGCCGCTGCTTTTGGGCTGGATCATTGCCGCAACCATCCGCGTTTGCATCGGTTCTGCCACCGTTGCGGGCTTAACTACAGTTGGTTTTATTTTGCCGGTCATGTTGGGTTCGCACATTAACCCAAATTTGATGGTGCTTTCCGTAGGTGCCGGAAGTTTGGCTTTTTCACACGTCAACGATTCCGGTTTCTGGCTTTTCAAAGAATATTTCAACCTAAGCGTCAAAAACACATTCTTGTCCTGGTCAATTATGGAAACCATTATTTCCGTGGTCGGATTGATCGGCGTACTCTTATTAAACACAATTTTATAACGATAAAAACAGCATGGAAAATTTAACCGCAGACGAGCGTTTTGAGCAATTGGGATTCAGCCTTCCGCCAGCGCCAAAACCGCTTGGCGTTTACAAACCTTTCTTAATCGATGGAAAATATTTATATCTCTCCGGCCACGGTCCGGTTCAAGATGATAAAAGCTTGATTATCGGCCGCATCGGCGAAACAATCAGCATAGAAGATGGAAAATTAGCCGCGCGACAAGTTGGTTTGACCATTTTATCTACTATTAAAACCAACATGGGCAGTTTGGATAAAGTAAAACGCGTGATCAAAGTTTTGGGCATGGTCAACTGTACGCCCGATTTTGAAAAACATCCCTACATCATCAACGGTTGCAGCGAACTTTTTGCGCAGGTTTGGGGTGATGAAAATGGCATCGGCACACGCAGCGCAGTTGGTTTTGGTTCGCTACCAGATAATATCCCGGTGGAAATTGAAGCATTGATGGAGTTGTGGTAAGGTAGGTCAACGATTTTATACCGATAAAAACAGCATCAATATCTTGAACAATATTTTAGTAAATTTGAGATATGGAAAAGCTCATCATCAACGTACCGGAATCAAAAAGTGCCTTGGTCAAAGAATTGCTGAAGGAATTGGGCGTAACGATACAGCAGGAAAAAATGGATATGGAAGCATACCGAAAAAAGATATTGGAAGTAGGCGTTTGGAGTGATGAAGATTTGAAACCGATGGAAGAAGCAAGAGCAGCTTTTAATAGCTTGAAACCTGCTCAATGGTAATTGATTCTAATATTTTTATCGACTATTTGCGCGCAAAAGAAAAATCGACGACTAAGTTTTTTCAACTGTTGAATGAAAGCAATAGTTTATTCATTTTTGCTGTTTCCGTTTTTGAACTTTATTCTGGAGGTACATCCGAAGAAAAACAAAAAAGAATCCAAAATTTGATCGAAGATATTCCAGTTCTCACTTTCAATAATGAAATAGCTGTAAAAGCTGCTCAAATTTTCCGCCAGCTAAAAGCCAAAAATCAATTGATCGAATTCAGGGATATTTTTATTGGCGCAACCTGCATCATCCATAATTTGCCTATTATTACCTTAAATAAAAAGCATTTTGAGCGGATTGAAGGTTTAGAAATTGCTTAAATAGATTGATGATTTTATACCGATAAAAACAGCATCAATATCTTGAACAATATTTTCATTAAATTTGAGATATGGAAAAGCTCATCATCAACGTACCGGAATCAAAAAGTGCTTTAGTCAAAGCCGTATTAAAGGAATTAGGCGTAACTATTGAGCAGGAAAAAATGGATAAAGAAGCTCATTTGAAAGAAATAGCCGATATGCCCGTTTGGAGTGATGAGGATTTGAAACCGATGGAAGATGCAAGAGAAGCATTTAATAGTTTGAAACCTGCCCAGTGGTAATTGATTCGAATATCTTTATCGATCACCTTCGTGCTAAAAACAAGTTGACAACTAGGTTTTATCGGCTTCTGAAAGGAGAACAAAAGCTCTTTGTATCAACGGTTTCTGTTTATGAAATTTATTGTGGGGCAGCTACTCAAGACAAGAAAAAGAATGTTCAATTGTTAATTAAAGGCATTGCCATTTTGCCGTTTGAATATGATGCATCTATCAAAGCCGCCGAAATTTTCCATCAATTAAAAGCTAAAAATCAATTGATCGAATTCAGGGATATATTTATCGCAGCAACTTGTATGATGCACAATTTGCCGATTCTTACCTTAAATAAAAAGCATTTTGAGCGGATTGAAGGTTTAGAGGTTGCTTAGATAGATTGATGATTTTATACCGATAAAAACAGCATGTCACATTCTCCCTGGTATCAAATTCATCATCCTGAAAACCTCCAAACGCCTGCATTGATTATCTTTCCCGAAAGGGTGAAATATAACATCGCGCAACTGATCAAAATGGTTGGCAATCCGGCACGTTTACGGCCGCATGTCAAAACCTGCAAAGCCATGCAGCCGGTTTTGATGATGCTGAAAGCAGGAATCACCAAGTTCAAATGTGCCACGATTGCCGAGGCGGAGATGCTGGGAATGACAAAAGCACCGGACGTTTTGCTGGCGTATCAGCCGGTTGGCGCAAATGTAGAACGGTTTTTAAAGCTGATGGAAACATTCCCCGAAACGCAATTTTCCTGTTTGGTGGACAACCATTTCTCTGCAGAAAAACTGAATGATGCGGCAACGGAAAGTTCGACGCAAATCAAGGTTTATATCGATTTAAATGTTGGGATGAACAGAACCGGCATCGACCCAAAACACGCCGCGGAACTTTACGGTTTTTGTGCGGTAAAAACAGCATTGCAACCGCTTGGGTTGCACGCTTATGACGGCCATATCCATGAACCGGACATCGAAATCCGCAGGAAACATTGGCTTGCTGTTTTTATGCAGGTAAAAACAGCATCGGCAGAAATTGTCAAAGCAGGTTTTGATCAACCTAAAATCATCGCAGGCGGCACACCAACTTTTCCTTTTTATGCTAAAGAAACCGACGTAGAATGCAGTCCCGGAACGTTTATTTATTGGGACGATGGTTATCAAAAACATTTTCCCGAGCAGCCTTTTTTGCCGTCTGCGTTAGTGGTTTCGCGGGTGGTTTCTTTGCCGGACGAAACAAAAATTTGCTTAGACCTCGGCCATAAATCCGTTGCAGCGGAAAGCGGTTTGCAGCATCGTGTCCGTTTTTTAAACGCGCCGGAACTGAAGCTGATTTCTCAGAGTGAAGAGCATTTGGTTGCCGAAGCCGGTGAAAACCATTCCTATAAAATCGGCGATATTTTGTACGGATTGCCTTATCACATTTGCCCGACGGTCGCATTGCATCAGTTTGGCATCACCGTTGAAGATCACGAAATAACCGGAAGTTGGGAAACCCTTGCACGCAACCGAAAAATTACCTTATAAAAACAGCATGTTTATTGTAGATGCACACCTCGACCTGAGTATGAACGCGCTGGAATGGAACCGCGATCTGACCAAAACCATTGCCGAAATCAACGCGCGCGAACAAGGTTTGACCGATAAACCCGACCGCGGAAATGCCGTCGTTTCGTTGCCCGAACTGCGCAAGGGAAATATTGGCTTGGTTGTGGCCACGCAAATTGCGCGCTATGTTTCGCCGGAAAACCCGCTTCCGGGCTGGCATTCGCCGGAGCAGGCCTGGGCGCAAACGCAGGGGCAATTGGCTTATTATCAGGCGATGGAATTTGCGGGCGAAATGGTGCAGGTTAAGGATTTGAATTCATTGGAGCGGCATTTAGAGTTGTGGTCTTTGAATTTGGATTCGTCGGAGAGGATTGATTTATTGGAATTTCCTTCTGCGGAGAAGAAACCTATTGGTGATTTATTGGATCCCCCTTCTGCAGAAAAGAAGCCAATTAGTTATATTTTGAGTTTGGAAGGTGCGGATTCAATTATTTCCATGGAGCATTTGGAAAAGGCTTATGCGGATGGTTTACGTGTGGTTGGTCCGGCGCATTACGGGCCGGGAAGATACGCGCAAGGTACGGACGCAATCGGTTTTATGGGCGAAAAAGGCCACGAACTGCTGCGGAAAATGGAGGAACTGAACATCATTTTGGATGCCACACATTTGTGCGATGATAGTTTTTGGGAAGCTTTAGACCATTTTGACGGTCCTGTTTGGGCGAGCCACAACAATGTTCGTGCGTTGGTAAACTATAACCGGCAATTCAGCGATGAACAAATTAAAGCATTGATTGATCGCGGTGCGGTAATCGGCGGCGCGCTGGATGCCTGGATGATGGTGCCGGATTGGGTTCGCGGACAATCAGATCCAAAAGCGATGAATTGCAATTTGAACGTCATGATCGATCATCTGGATCATATCTGCCAGATCGCAGGCAACTGTTTGCATGTAGGTATCGGTTCTGATCTCGACGGTGCTTTTGGCCGCGAACAATGCCCGTATGATCTGGAAACAGTTGCCGATCTGCAAAAATTGGAGCATTTATTAAAAGCCAGAGGATATGCTGATGCTGATGTTAGCAATGTTATGCATGGCAATTGGATTCGGTTTTTGAGGAAGGCTTGGGGTTGAGGTTATATGGAAGGCTTGGAAATCCTTAGCTCAGGAGACCGGATTGCAAATCTGGGCTAATGGAGACAACATCAACGTAATGCTTGCCGCTACTGCAATGAACTTCAAAAGGATAATGAATATCTGGAAAAATCAGTTTTTGCGCCTTCTTTATCAACTCACTTTTATTCGCATAACAATCCTTAAAAAAACATTAGCAAATCAACTATTCAACTTAATGACTTTTTAAGGCTTGACTAAATAAAGCATTAGGTACAGGAACTTGTACCTGATGCTAATTTTAAACGAATTTGTTGTGATGTAACATTTTTTTATTGGTGTAGTCTTATATGCAACCAATAAAAAATTTATTATGAATATATTTTTTTACAAAGCTGGCACATTAAGTTTTCTTTTGTTTTTCAGCATAATTTATCAAAGTTCTGCACAAGCTATTTCTGGCAAGGTAATAGAAACCGGAAACAGCGGAATTGAAAATGCCAGTATAACCGTTTTAAATGCGGCAGACTCAAGTGTAGTAAAATATGGGGTAAGTAACAGAGAAGGTTATTTCGAGTTCACTAATTTAAATAAAGGTGTATTTATGATTAAGGTTTCGTGCATAGGCTACCACACTCAATTGTTAAACAACATTAAGTTTAACGGATATTCAGTTAAATTAACCGATGTCATTCTCGATAAGCAATTAAAAGAGCTACGGGAAGTCACTATTGTAAATAAAACTCCTGTTCTTGAGCGAAAGGTTGATCGATTGATATTTAACCTGAACAGTACGATAATGGCGAATGGTTCTTCCCTCTTTGAGGCTTTGCGGGCAGCGCCTCTTTTAACTGTATCAGAAAACAGCGTTTCTATGGTGGGCAAAGGCAGTATGGCGGTTATGGTAAATGAAAAAATAATTTACTTAAGCGGAACAGACCTTGTTAATTACCTGAAAACACTCAGATCTGAAAATGTAGAAAAAATCGAGATCATAACCACCCCACCGGCAAAATATGAGGCCCAGGGGAATGCCGGAATGATTAATATTATTTTAAAGAAAAACCAATCTTTAGGCTGGCGCGGGTCATTAAGTTCGACATATTTACAGAATACCTACGCGTCCTATAACAATAATCTGGCTCTTTTTTTTCGGTCAAAAAAAGTTAGCAGCTCTTTTACATTTAACCAATCAAATTATCGCAGTATTATTAAAGAATCGAACGATATAATCGGGCACCCTAGCGAGATCCTTGGCACCAGCGAACGTATCGGAACTACACCAGGTTTGCAAACCGGTTTAAGTATAGATTACGAGCTAAACAAACACAATAACATCGGTTTTATTTATAATATTTCACACAGCCAAGGGAACTCAATCTCCAATAATAAAAACAGCTATAATACAAGCAATATTGTCGACTCGGTTTTGAACACTAAGGCCGAAATTTCAAGGCCATTATTTACACAGACCTTAAATATATACCACGATTTAAAGCTTGATTCGACCGGTAAGAAATTAAGTAGTTCTGTTAATTTTTTTACGAACAGGCCTGAAACAAGAAATAATTTTGTTTCTGAATCTGAAAACACCTATGCTTCAGTTTGGAATAATAGTATTTCAAAATACAATATCTGGTCCATTCAATCAGATTTAACATTGCCTTATAAATGGGCTAAAATAGAAATAGGCGGTAAGTTTGCCACCTATAATAACAGTGCCAGCGTGGAATACTATAATGATATCCACGAAAATTTCATATTGGACAAAACGCGTAGTAACGACTTCAATTACACCGAAAACAACCTGGCCTCCTATTTTAGTATGGAGTCTGAACTATCAAAAAAATGGACGGCCAAAGCAGGATTGCGCTACGAATATACAATGATGGATGGTTATTCGCCTACTTTAGGCCAACGTAATCAACGTAATTATGACGCCTTATTTCCTACAGCCTATATCGTTTACAAAGCTAACGGAAACCATGTTTTTTCTTTAAATTATTCGAGGCGGATCAACCGCCCGGGCCTCAATTTCTTGAACCCCTTTGCATTTTATACAAACATTTATAGTTATTCTACCGGAAATCCATTGCTCTTACCTTCATACAGTAACAATGTCGAAATCAGCTACCTATATAAAGGCATGTTTTCTTTTACTGTATTTACACAACATACTACGGATATATTTTCATCAATTACAACGGTTGTAGGGCCAGCAGTGATTTCAAGAGTAGAAAACTTTTTAAACCAGGACAACCTGGGGGCCTATGTATCCTTTAACCGGTCACTATTCAAGTGGTGGGACAATAGCACCTCCGCCTCTTTTTTCTATGTATCCCCAAAATCTAAACTATCAGAGATTCGCACTCAGAACGGAACCTCCGCATCATTTAGTGTCAATAATAGTTTCAAGGCAACTAACCTGTTAAGTTTTTATCTTAATTACAGTCAAAATTTTCCCTCAACCAGTGGAAATACTTACATGTACAGTCAACGTAATTTAACAACGGGAGCCAGGTTAAAGTTGCTTAACAACAATTTGATCATCAGCTCATCTTTTTTTCTTGGTACGGTAAGCAAATATGATATACGTTTTAGTGAATTTGTGCAGACAGTAAAAACGGACTATGATTATAAAACATTTAATCTTGGTCTTACCTATTTATTCGGAAGATCCAAGGTTTCTGGAAACAACAAGAACATATCTTTTGATGAGAAAAGAAGAGCTCAAAATTAACATCGCTTAAGAATATGGTAAATAGCAATTTGTACGTTTATGATTACCAATAGTCCGTAATTTACAACCCGGTCTCCTAAGCTAAGGATTTCCAATCCTTTAATCCAACTCACTTCAATTCCCACAGAAAACAGAACATCATTTTTCCTAACTTACAGTTCAAATTTTATCCAAAAACCGGCTCCAATTTTTCCGTAAAGCTGAGTTAAGCTCCGCGTCATACTGTTTTTAGCAGGTAAAAATCGGCAACAGAATCTTCATAGTTGCTTCTGCAAAATTTAATTCCTGTAATTTCATGCCGGTAAAAACAGCATGGCGAAAACAAGAAACGGTATCAACGAAGATATTTCCTTTAAGCAAAGGCTCAACGCGCTCAAAAATTTGCCAGCGTTTTTTGAGCTGGTTTGGCAAAGCAGTCCGTCTAAAACCTTGTTTAGTTTTTTGCTAGGCTTGTCCGCTCACCCTGCTAGTCCGGATTTGCAATCCGGTCTGCTGAGCTAAGGATTTCCAATCCTTCATTTAAATCATCCTCGCAATTTTCATACATTAAAAATAGGAGGATTAAAAATCCTCAGCTCGAAGGTCGGGGTTGCAAACCCCGACCAGCAAAATCAAACTCCATCAATTCCCAGAAACCGAAAACGGAAAATCCTCCTTCTTAATTCCCCGATTTTTATTCGGCTGGGCAGACATCCCAAAATCAATAGTTTCCCCCTGCATCATTGCTGAATGGCTTAACCAATTTTTATCATAAGGTTTCCCGTTCACGCTCATCGTGTTGATGTATTTATTTTCGGCACTGTTGGA
>JAABUT010003492.1_pt1 | contig 13419 bp, 9 predicted proteins | sample 5559281 | NCBI WGS metagenome assembly JAABUT01 (sample SAMN10711880, study PRJNA513359) | rock metagenome | isolation source: Antarctica rocks | place: Antarctica: Victoria Land, Ricker Hills nord | collected 2016-01-04
GGCGGCGGAAGCGGGCTTCGACGTCAGGCTGAACGCGATGGAGTTCGCGGTCAGCCTGGATACGGTCTACGGCGGCAACTACACCGCCTATCTCGTGGGATGGACCGGCCGACCGGATGCCGACGGCAACATCCGCGACCTGCTGTACACCGGCGCGCCGCAGAATGCCTCGGGCTATGGCAACCAGATGTTCGATCGCCTGATCGACCAGGCCCGGTCGACCTCCGACATGCCCCAGCGGCGCGGGTTCTACGCCCAGGCCTTCGAGCAGGTGCACCGGGACCTGCCGATCCTGTACCTGTATGCCCCCCGGTGGCAGTTCGGCATGTCGGCCAAGGTGCAGGGCTTCGTGCCGGTCGCCGACGGGATGCTGCGTCTGGGTGGCGTGTCGCTGGCAAGGTGAGGCCTTCCGTCAAATTCGGATGCCGGTTGCCCGGCCTGCAAAGAACCGGTTCCCGTGAAAACCATTCTTGGGCGAGCCTTGTTGTCTTGCACGCCGCATGCGCGAATACGGTTTCCGACCAGCCGGGGGCAGCTTGATGAAGCGACGTGATTTTCTGGTGATGACAGCAGCCGGCACGACGGCCTCCGGGCTTGCCGCCTTCGAGGCGAACGCCTTCGAGAAGGTGGGCGACCGGCGCATGCTGGTGTTCTCGGGCGGCCAGCCGGTACCGGTGCTCGACCCGCATGTGCGCTACGACTGGTCGACCCGCATGATGCAGCAGGGCATCTACGACGCGCTGGCGAAATACACCGGCAACCCGGCCCGCGTGGTTCCGTGGCTGGCCCGCAGCTGGGAGGCGAGTGCCGACGGCCTGGTCTGGACGTTCCGCCTGGTGGAAAACGCGAAGTTCCACAACGGCGACAAGGTTGACGCCGAGGCGGTGCGCTTCTCGTTCGAACGCGCGCTCACCCTGAACAAGGGCGTGGCCTGGATGCTCAAGGCGCATCTGGAGCCGTCCGGCATCAGCGTCGTGGACGAGCACACCGTCCGCATCGCGCTCACGCAGCCGTACGGCGCGTTCCTGTCGTTCATCCCGCTCTGGTACATCGTCAACCCGAGACAGGTGCGCGCCAACGCCATCGGCGACGACTACGGCCAGAAGTTCCTCATCGACGGCGACGCTGGCTCCGGCCCGTACCGCATCAAGCGCTGGGACGGCCAGGCGGTGATGGCGCTGGACGCCGTGGCCGACTACTGGAAGGGCTGGCCGATGCCGGAGGCCGACCGCCCGGCCGGCGTGATCTACCGCGTGATCCGCGAGGCGGCGCCGCGCAAAGCGGCACTGCAACGCGGCGAGATCGACATGATCACCGAGATGACGCCGGACGATTACGACCAGCTGGGCAAGCTGCCCGGCATCGTCGTCACCGCCGACACCGGCATGACGCCGTTCACCATCCAGATGAACACCCGGAAGGGCCCGACGACCGACCTCAACTTCCGCCGGGCGCTGGCCTACGCGTTCGACTACGACGCCCTGCTGCAGATCGAGAACGGCGCCGCCCGGCTGATGGACAGCCCGTTCCCCAACGCGATGACCGGCCACGTCGCGGTCGCCGGCTTCCCGCGCAAGGACCTCGGCCGTGCCCGCGAATATCTGGCGAAGACGAAGTGGCCGAACGGCGGGGTGGAGCTGGACTACACCTATGTCGCCGGGCTGGAGGTGGAGCGGCGTATCGGCCTTGCCCTGCTGGAGGCGATGCAGGCGCTGAACGTCAAGATCAACATCATCTCCCAACCGTGGCCGACGCTGATCGCGCGGGGCGCCAGGCCGGAGACCGCGTCCGACCTGGTGGCGGTGTACGTCACGCCGGTCAGCCCGGACGCCGACGTGCTGGCGGCCCAATACGCCTCGACCGCCGCCGGGCAGTTCTGGGCGATGCACCAGCTCCACGACCCCCAGCTTGACGCCATGGTCGCCGCGGCCAGGCTGGAGAACGACCAGGCGAAGCGCATGGACCAGTACGCGGCCATCCAGCGGCGCATCGTCGACCTGCAACCCTGCATCTTCGGGATGCTGGAAGACCGCAAATGGGCGATGCGGCAGAACGTGAAAGGCTTCGAGTACTGCCCGGTGCGGCTGACCGGCGAAGCCGATCTCTACGCCCTCTACACCACCCAGGCCTGATGGCGCGATACGTGGCAGGCCGGCTGGCGCTGTTGGCGCTGATGCTGGGCGGCCTGGTGGTGATCACCTTCCTGATCGCCAACATCGCCCCGTCTGACCCCGCCGCCCTGGCCGCCGGACCCGATGCGACGCGGGACATGATCGAGACGGTGCGGCGCGAATACGGCCTCGACCAGCCGCTGCCGCAGCAGTTTGTCCGTTACGTGGGCGACCTGCTGCAAGGCAGGCTCGGCCGCGCCGTGCAGACCGGCAACGCGGTGGCGGACGATCTGGCCCGGTATTTTCCCGCAACCATGGAGCTGGTGCTGCTGTCCACCGGTTTTGCCGTCGCGCTCGGCGTGCCGCTCGGCGTGCTGGCCGCGATGCGGCGCAACCGGCCGATCGACCACGCGATCCGCATGATGGCGGTGTCCGGCGTGGCGTTGCCGGCGTTCTGGGCGGCGCTGCTGCTGCAGCTGCTGTTCTCGGTGCATCTCGGCTGGCTGCCCACCAGCGGCCAGCTTTCGGTCGCCACCGCCCCGCCACCGGCCGTCACCGGCATGATCCTGCTCGACGCGCTGTGGGCCGGCCAGTTCGCGGTGTTCGCCGAGGCGCTGCGCTATGCGGTCCTGCCCGCCTTCGTGCTGGCGCTGCCGTCGGTCGCCGCCATCGTCCGCGTCAACCGCGCCGAGATGATCGAGGTGCTGGGCGCCGACCACATCACCGCCGCCCGCGCGCACGGCGTTCCGCCTTGGCGCGTGGTCGGCTGGCTGGCGCTGAAATGCGCGATGCTGCCGACTCTCGCCATGATCGGGCTGCGCCTCGGCTGGACCCTGGGCAGCTCGTTCCTGGTGGAAACGGTGTTCGACTGGCCGGGCATCGGGCTTTACGCGGTGTCCTCCGCGCTGGCGTCGGACTTCAAGCCGGTGATGGGGGTCACGCTCGCCATCGGCGTCACCTTCATGCTGTGCAACCTGCTGATCGACCTGGCCTATGGCTGGCTCGACCCGCGGACCCGCGGCGCATGAGCGGCATCGCACTGGAAGGCGTGGCGCGGTCGCCACGGCGCGCGGCCGTGCTGCGGCAATGGCGCTTCGCGGTCTGGACCCTGTCCGGCAGCGCCTCGGCGGTCATCGGCCTGGCGCTGGTGGCGGCCTTCCTGCTGCTGGCGGCGTTCGGCCCGCTGCTGGTGCCCTATCCCGCCGATGCCACCGGCGCGATCCACCTGGCGCAGCGCCTGCAGCCGCCCTCGGCGCAGCACTGGTTCGGCACCGACGAGATGGGCGGCGACATCCTGTCCCGCGTGGTGATCGGCACCCGCACCAGCCTGTGGGTCGGCGTGGTCATCACCGGCGTCGCCGCCCTGATCGGCGTTCCGCTCGGCATCGCCGCCGGCTACCTGGGCGGCTGGCCGCGCGCCGTCATCATGCGGGTGACGGACGTGTTCCTCGCCGTGCCCGGGCTGGTGCTGGCGCTGGCCATCGTGGCGGCGCTGGGGGCAGGGGTGATGCACGCCGTGGTGGCGCTGTCGCTGGTGTGGTGGCCGGGCTACGTGCGGCTGATCGAGGCCAAGGCGCTCACCCTGCGCGGCGAGCCGTTCGTGGAGGCCTCGCGCACCATGGGCGCCGGGCACGCATGGGTCCTGCTGCACCACATCCTGCCCAACTGCATCTCCCCCCTCATCGTCAAGGCGAGCATGGACATGGGGCTGGCGATCCTGGCGGTGGCCTCGCTCGGCTTCATCGGCCTCGGCGCCAAGCCGCCGGCGCCGGAATGGGGCGCCATGGTGTCGGCGGCGCGCGCCTACATGCCGGACTGGTGGTGGTACAGCTTCTTTCCCGGGCTGTTCATCTTCCTTACCGTGCTGGGCTTCAACCTGCTGGGCGACGGGCTGCGCGACCTGCTCGACCCGCGCAGCGCCCGGGGCTGACACCAATGGCCGTATTCGATGACCCTTCCATCGGATGCGGCCGTTGGTGTCGCGCGCTGGGTTGGCGGGTGGCGGCGCGCCAAATAACGACCCATGCCAAGGATCATTCTATATGGCCGTTGGTATGAGCGTGGCGCTGCTGGAAATCCGTGACTTCCGCCTGGCCTTCGCCGGCTACGAAGGCGTGTCGCAGGTGCTGAACGGCATCGACCTGTCCGTCGAGGCAGGCGAGACGGTCGGCATCGTCGGCGAAACCGGCTGCGGCAAGTCGGTGCTGGCGCGCAGCATCCTGCGGCTCAACCCCTCGCCGCCGGCGCGCGTGCTGTCCGGGACCATTCGCTTCGACGGCGCCGACGTGCTGGCGATGGCCGCCCCCGAGCTGCGGGCGCTGCGCGGCGCGGGCATCGGCATGGTGTTCCAGGACCCGGCGACCTACCTCAACCCGGTCTTCACCATCGGCAGCCAACTCGCCGACGTGCTGCGCGCCCACGGCCTGCACGACCGCGCCGCCATCCGCGCCCGCAGCATCGAGCTGCTCGACGCCATGCGCCTGCCCGACGCGGCGGCCCTGCTGGCCCGCTACCCGCACGAGCTGTCCGGCGGCATGCGCCAGCGGGTGCTGATCGCGCAGGCGCTGGCCGCCAACCCGCGCCTGCTGCTCGCCGACGAACCCACCACCGCGCTCGACGTCACCGTGCAGGGCCAGATCCTGGCGCTGATCGCCGATCTGGTGGCGCGCCTGGGCCTCACCTTGGTGCTCATCAGCCACGATCTCGGCGTGATCGGCGCCAGCACCCGCCGGGTGGTGGTGATGTACGCCGGCAGCATCGTCGAGGACGCGCCGGCCGAGGCGCTGTTCGCAGCCCCGCGCCACCCCTACACGCGCGGCCTGCTGGCGGCGGTGCCGGACCTGGGGCGGCCAGGCGTCCTGCCGGTCGGCATTCCCGGCAGCATCCCGTCGGCGCGCACGCCGCCCGCCGGCTGCCGCTTCCATCCGCGTTGCGCGCAGGCGATGCCGATCTGCCGCGAGCAGGCGCCGTCGCTGTCGGGCCTGGCCCATCGCACCGCCTGCCACGCGGTGGCGGCATGACCCCCATTCTGGAGCTGCGCGACCTGGTGTGCAGCTACGGCGACCGGCGCGCCGTCGACGGCGTCAGCCTGGCCCTGCACCGGGGCGAGTCGCTCGGCCTGGTGGGCGAGTCAGGCTCCGGCAAGACCACCGTGCTCCGGCTGCTGCTGCGGCTCGCCAAGGCGTCCGCCGGCACGATCCTGCTCGACGGCGCCGACATCACCCACACAAGCGACCTGCGCGCGTTGCGCCGGCGGGTCCAGGTGGTGTTCCAGAACCCCCACGCCGCGCTGGACCCGCGCTGCACCGTGGCGGTCTCGGTGGCCGAGCCGCTGCGGCTGATGGGCGGCATGAAGCGCCCATCGATGAGGGACCGCGTCGCCGCGCTTCTGGAAGATGTCGGCCTCGGCGCCGATCTCATGTGGCGCTACCCGCACGAGCTGTCCGGCGGCCAGAAGCAGCGCGTGTGCATCGCCCGCGCCCTCGCACCCGGCCCCGAGGTGCTGCTGCTCGACGAGCCGACCTCGGCGCTGGACGTGTCGGTGCAGGCGCAGGTCATCGAGCTGCTGGTCCGGCTGCGCGCCCGCCACGCGCTGTCGTTCCTGTTCGTGTCGCACAACCTCGCCGTCGTGCGCCTGCTGTGCGGGCGCGTCGCGGTGATGCGCTCGGGCCGGCTGGTCGAACAAGGGCCAGCCGCCGAAATCCTGGCCACGCCGACCCACGAATACACCAGAACGCTGCTGGCCGCCGTGCTGCCGCCCCGCGTCACATCCATGCAGGAAACCCGCACATGAGCAGATACCGCATCGGCTTCGACATCGGTGGCACCTTCACGGATTTCATCCTGCTCGACACCGCGCGCAACGATATCCGCCTGCACAAATGCCTCACCACGCCCGCCGACCCGTCGGTGGGCGCGATGGAGGGCCTGGACCGGATCGTGGCCGACGCCGGCATCGACCTCGCGGACATCGGCGACATCGTGCACGGCACCACCCTGGTCACCAACGCGCTGATCGAGCGCAACGGCGCCAAGCTGGGCCTGATCACCACCGCCGGCTTCCGCGACATCCTCGAGATGGGCACCGAGCAGCGCTACGACATCTACGACCTGTTCCTGCAGTACCCGGAACCGCTGGTGCCGCGCCGCCGCCGTCTGGAAGTGCCTGAGCGCATGGACCGCGACGGCAACACCGTCATCCCCCTCGACGTGGAAGCCGTCGGCGCCGCCGCCCGGGCGCTGGCAGCCGAAGGCGTCGAGGCGATCGCCGTCTGCTTCCTGCACGCCTACCGCAACCCCGCGCACGAGCGCCAGGCCGGCGCCGCCATCCGGGCGCTGCTGCCCGACATGGCGGTGTCGCTGTCGTCGGACGTGGTGTCCGAGCTGTGGGAGTACCAGCGCCTGGTCACCACCTGCGCCAACGCCTTCGTGCAGCCGCTGATGGACCGCTATGTGCGCCGGCTGGAGCGCGAGCTGTGGCAGCGCGGCTTCCGCGGCGCGCTGTACCTGATGCACTCCGCCGGCGGCCTGGTGTCGCCCGACACCGCGCGCGCCTTCCCGATCCGGCTGCTGGAATCCGGCCCAGCCGGCGGCGGCCTGGCCACCGCGTTCTTCGGCGCCATGGCCGGCAAGCCCGACGTGATCAGCTTTGACATGGGCGGCACCACCGCCAAGGCCTGCCTGATCGAGGACGGCAAGGCCGCCACCGCGGCCGAGATGGAGGCGGCCCGCGTGCACCGCTTCAAGAAGGGTTCCGGCCTGCCGATCAAGGCGCCGGTGATCGACATGATCGAGATCGGCGCCGGCGGCGGCTCGATCGCCGGCATCGACGAGGTCGGCCTGCTGCGCGTCGGCCCGCATTCCGCCGGCGCCGATCCCGGTCCCGCCTGCTACGGCCGCGGCGGCACGCAGCCGACGGTGACCGACGCCAACCTGCTGCTGGGCTACTACGACCCAGGTTTCTTCCTCGGCGGCCGCATGGCGCTGGACCGCGCCGCCGCCGCCCGGGCGCTGGAAGCCGTGGGAGAGAAACTCGGCCTGGACGCCGTGGCGACCGCCTGGGGCATCCACCGCGTCGTCACCGAAAGCATGGCCGCCGCCGCGCGCATCCACATCGTCGAGAAGGGCCGCGACCCGCGCCGCTACGCCATGGTCGGCTTCGGCGGCGCCGGCCCGGCCCATGCCGCCGGCGTGGCGCGCATCCTGGGCGTGGCGGAAGTGCTGATCCCGCCGGCCTCGGGCGCCGCCTCGGCCCTCGGCTTCCTCGCCGCCCCGTTGTCGTTCGAGCAGGTGCGCAGCCACCCCATCCGCCTGGACGCTCCCGGCGCCGCCGCCGCCATCGACGCCGTGCTGCAGGAGCTTGAACAGGAAACCCAGGCGCATCTGCGCGCCGCCGGCGTGGCCGCGGCCGACATCGCGAGCGAGCGCAGCGCCGACATGCGCCTGTTCGGCCAACTGCACGAGATCAACGTGGCGCTGCCCGCGGGCGCCATCACCGACGCCGCCATGCCCGCCATCCGCACCGCCTTCGCCGACGCCTACGTGGCGCGCTACACCTCGGTCTACGCCGGCGTCGCGGTGCAGCTGGTGTCGCTGCGGGTACGCTGCCGCGGTCCCATCCCCGCCCTCACCCTGGCCCAGGCGGACGGCGCGGCCCGCGGCACCGCGCTGAAGGGCAGCCGCCCGGCGTATTTCGGCGACGGCTTCGTGGACACGCCGGTCTACGACCGCTACGCGCTCGACTCCACGACCGACATCGCCGGCCCCGCCATCATCGAGGAGCGCGAGGCCACCACCATCATAGCCCCCGGCGACCGCGTGCGGGTGGACGCGACCGGCACCCTGCGCATCGCCATCGCCGTGCCCGCGACGCCGGCCGCCCGCATCACGCCCGACACGCCGATCGCCGCCGCCATGGCCCTGATCGAAAGCGACCCGGTCTCGCTCGAAATCATGTGGGCGCGCCTGGTCACCGTGGTGGAGGAGATGTGGCACACCATCGTGCGCACCGCGTTCTCGCTGATCGTGTCCGAGGCGCAGGACTTCGCCACCGACCTGCTCGACCCCGACGGCGAAAGCCTGGCGCATTCGCCGCGCGCCATGCCGGTGTTCAACCTGACGGTGCCGATCGCGGTGAAGGCGCTGCTGGCCAAATACCCGCCCGCCACCTTGCGCGCCGGCGACGTGCTGATCACCAACGACCCCTGGCTGTGCGCCGGCCACCTGTTCGACATCGCCGTGGTCACGCCCGTCTTCCGCGCCGGCACGCTGGTGGCGCTGACCGCCACCGTCGGCCACGTCGGCGACATCGGCGGCACCAAGGACTCGCTCCGCGCGCGCGAGATCTATGACGAAGGCTTTCAAATCCCGCCGATGTTCCTGTACCGCGCCGGCATGCCCAACGACGACCTGTTCCTGTTGCTCGGCGAGAACGTGCGCAAACCGAAGGAGGTGCTGGGCGACGTGCATTCCTTCGTCGCCGCCAACCAGCTCGGCGCCGACCGCCTGCTGCAGTTCATGGACGACTACGGCATGCACGACCTGCGCGCCCTCGCCGCCGTGGTGCAGAACCGCTCCGAGGCGGCGGTGCGCGACGCCATCCGCGCCCTGCCGGACGGCGTCTACCATTCCGAAATCTGGAACAACCCGCTCGGCACCAGGCTGCGCTACCCGTTGGCGGTGACGGTCCAGCACGACACGATCGGACTCGACTTCACCGGCGCGCCGCCGCAACAGTCCCAAGGCGGGCTGAACTGCACCTGGTCCTATGCCGCGGCCCACGCGACCTACCCGATGAAGTGCATCCTCAGCCCCGGCGTGCGCAGCAACGCCGGCTGCTACCGCCCGTTCAAGGTGACCCTGCCGCCAGGCTCGATCCTGAACTGCGACCGCCCCGCCAGCGTCAACCTGCGCACCCGCACCGGCTGGTACATCGCCCCCAACATCTTCCGCGCGCTGTCCGAGGCGGCGCCGAACCAGGTGCAGGCCGCCACCGGGCTGCCGCACGCCGTCAACATCTACGGCCGCGACGCCGCCGGCCACCTCTACGCCGACCACTTCTTCATGGGCGGCGGTCAAGGCGCGTCCGCGCATTCCGACGGCAAGTCAGCATTGCTGTACCCGACCTCGGCCGCCAACACCTCCATCGAGCTGATGGAAACCCGCGCGCCCGTGCTGGTGCTGGAAAAGTCGCTGGTCGCGGACTCCGGCGGCCCCGGCTGCCACCGCGGCGGCCTCGGCGTGCGCACCCGCCTGCGCAAGCTGCACGACGACAACCTGCCAACCCTGTTCTCGGTCTACCCCGAAGGCGTCGGCATCCGCACCGAAGGCCTGTTCGGCGGCCAACCCGGCGGCCCGGTGCGCGGCGTGGTCCGCGACCTCGACGGGGCCGTGGTGCACGACTGCGGCACCGGCGAACTGGTCACGCTGACCACCGTCGACCGCGTGGTCGAAGTCCAGCTCGGCGGCGGCTCCGGCTACGGCAACCCCCACCTGCGCACCCGCCGCAACCTGGAACGCGACCTGGCCAACGGCCACGTCTCAACAACAGCCGCAATCACCGAATACGGCGGCCGGAAGGACGTGGCGTAAGGACGATCGCCCGAAGGCAGGCAAGGCCAGGGCTCTGCCCTGGACCCGCCAGGACGCGGGGCGCCCTGGACCCAATGACCAAGGGAAGGACAGTGGCCTGCGGCAAAGGGGGGCAACTCGGTGGTTGGTAACGTCCGGGTTGCCCCCCTTTGCCGCAGGCCACTCTCTTGCTTGAACACGGGGGTCAAGGGCGCCCAGCGTCCTTGTGGGGTCGAGGGGCAAAGCCCCCGCCTTGCTTGCTCTTCCGGCGATCATCCTGGCCGCTACATGCCCGTCCGGTGCACGATCCGGCCGCCGACCGTGGTCAGCAGGGCTTTGGTGTTGCGGATGGCGTCGGGCGTCACTGCCAGGATGTCTTGCGACAGCACTGCGAGGTCGGCGAGTTTGCCGGTTTCGATGGAGCCGCGATCGCGTTCCACGCCCATGATGACCGCGTTGTTGATCGTGTACAGCCGCAGCGCCTCGGCCGCCGTGATCGCCTGCTCGGGGCCGAGCGCATAGCCATTGAGTGTTTGCCGCGTCGTCATCCACCACATCGACAGGAACGGGTCCACCGGCACCACCGGCCCGTCGGTGCCGCCGCCCACGTGCACGCCGGCGTCCAGCAGCGCGCGGATCGGAATGGCGTAGGCGGCCCGCGCATCGCCCCACCAGCGCCGCTGGTTGTGGCCGAGCAGCACCGGATGGTCCTGCGCCGTCGCCATGATGCCGAGTTCCACCATCGTCCGGATCGCCTGCGGCGTCGGCAGGAACACGTGCATGACCGTCCAGCGCCGGCCCTTCAGCGGCGTCTCGGCGTCGATCCGCCCATACGCCCGCAGCACCGCGTCGATCGTCTCGTCACCGACGGCGTGAACCTGCACCTGCACGTTGGCTGCCGCCGCGAGCCGCAGACCGTCCACCAGCTCCTCCTCGCCGCCGGGCGGCATTAGCAGCACGCCCTTGTAGCCGGCATCGGGCTGCTCCCCGGGCACGATCAGGTAAGGCTCGTAAAGCCGGGCGCCTTCGACGCCGCCGTCGAGCGGCACCTTGATGCCGGCGAAGCGCAGCATGTCGTCGCCGCGCAGGGCCGCGTGGGTCAAGCCCTTGCGCACCTGTTCGCGCGTGGTGGCGCGATACAGCAGGTCGGTGCGGATCGTCATCTGCCCGGCATCGCGCAGCGACGCGTAGACCTGCAAGGTCGGGTCGTCGATGCCGGGATCGGCGACGGACACCAGCCCGTAGCCGTTCAGCTCGCGCATGGTCTGACGCAGCAGCTCGGCCTGCTCCGCGGCGGGCGGCGGCGGCGGCAGCACGCGGCGCGCGAAATAGGCTGCGGTCTCGAGCAGCACGCCGGTGGCTTCGCCGGTGGCCGGGTCGCGCACGATGACGCCGCCGCGCGGGTTCGGCGTGTCGGCCTTGATGCCCGCAAGCGCCAGCGCCCGGCTGTTGATCGCCACGACATGCCCGCCGCGCGGGATGAACACCGGATGGTCAGGCGAAACCTGGTCCAGCTCATGGCGCGTCGGCAGCCGGCCTTCCGCGAGCAGGCTTTCATGCCAGCCGGACGACGCCACCACCCACCCGCCCGCCGGCGTGACCGCGACGCGCGCGGCCACCAGCCGCTGCACATCGGCGATGGAGCGCGCATCCAGCAACGCGACGCCGGTCCGGTTCAGCGCCGCGAACGCCATGTGCAGATGCGAGTCGATCAGCCCGGGCACCGCCGCCCGGCCACCGAGGTCGATCACTTCGGTATCCGGCCCGGCGTCGCGCATCACGGCGTCATCGTCGCCGACGGTCAGGAACCGGCCGCCGCGGACCGACACCGCCTGCACCGTCCGGGCGCCGCCATCGACCGTGTGGATGATGCCGCCGCGAAGGATCATCTCGGCCGGCTGTGCGGCGGCCGGCGCCTGGACGGCCCACACCAACGCAGCCGCGAGCACGGTCCGCATCGCGCCCATGTCAGGCGGTCCGGATACGGGCGTCCGCCAGCCTTACGGCGCCCTCGACCTCGAGGCGCCCGGACACCTCGACGATCTCGAACACCGGCGCATCCGGAACAAGCGTGTCCGTGTGGACGATCAGCCCCGGTCCGGCATCGTGCTGGGCGCCGCAGAGCTGGCACGGCAGCACGGACCCCTCGGTGACCGAAAAGCTGCGTCCGTCGAGGCTCGGCGCCAGGTAGCCGCGCACGCTGACGTTTGTCCGCGCCAACGACCGGGCAAGGTCGGACGGCCCGCCGTCGGTCCCGACGAGATCGGCGATGCCGCGCAACGGCGTCATGGCGCCGGCGGCGGGAGCAAGGAACGGCAGCGCGGCCACGGCCGACACGGCGCCGAGGATGGAACGGCGGCTCAGCCCGTCGTCGCAGGCGCGGATTTGACCTGACATGCCGGTCTCCCATGGAAGGAACAAATTGCGAAACCGCGAAAGGTCAGCACCTGACCGGCATCGGCGTCAACATCTGCGCGCGATGCCGCATCACGTAAAAATTTTGGTCCGAGCAATACAAGAAGATATTCCTTGTAATACCGAGGCCAATATGGTTTAATAACGTCATGAATTTACCGCTTCTCTTCACCCCCTTGGCCCACTGGCTGACGCTCATCGTCGCCGGGCTGCAGAAGGCTGCCGCCGCCCGCGCCGGCCGCGACCACGCGGTGGCACCCCTCGTCATGCTGCTCTGGACCCGCCTCGCCCGCCTCACCGCCCGCTTCGACGCCCTGGTGGCCCGCCTCGCCGCCGGATATCTCCCGGCCGAACGCCCCGCCGCCCCACGCCGCCAGCGCACCCGCCCCGCCCGCAAGGCACCGGCCGCCGGTCTGCGCCTGCCGCGCAGCCAGGCCTGGCTGATCCGCCTGCTGCCGGGAGAGGCGGCCTCCTACGGCTGCCAGCTTCAGGCCCTGCTCGCCGACCCGGCGATGGCGGCGCTGCTGGCCGCCGCTCCGGAAGCCGGCCGCATCCTCCGCCCGCTCTGCCGTCTGCTGGCGATCGCACCCGAGGGAAACCTGGCGCTGCCATCCGCCGCCGGGAAACCCGCTCCCAAGCCGCGTCCCGCCAAGCCCGCCCCGCCGCCCGCGCCACCCTCCGCCATCTCGCTGATCTGGGCCGCCCTCACCGGCCAACCCCCTGGGGTGACGCCCGATCCACCTCCGCGCAGGCCGCCCTGGCTGACCCTGGCCTGATCGCAGCATTCCGACTTGGGCCGCTTCTGGCCTGCGCCGCCCATGCTTGCCAGTGTCCTGCCCCTGAAACACGCTTGTGTCTCAGAGACTGGCAGGCCACTGAAAACAAACAGCCGGCGTCCCGGAAATTCACCTGTGAATTCCTGAACCAGGACACCAATGGTCCGAACCTGATGCTTGACTCCCAACCGTCAGGTGACTCAGCCCACCAAACAAAGGCCAGCGGAGCGAATCTGACGGTTCTTTCCGTCGGACTCGCTCCACTGGAACGCCGGACGGGTGAAAGGGTGCTGGTCGCCGATGTCGCGGGGCCGCCCAACCTGATCCTTGAACCTCTCGGGCGGGCGACGGCGACCCTGCCCGGCGAGATATCGACCGACGACGATGTGCTCGGCTTCGCCTGGACCCGCACGCTGGAGGTGATGACACATCATCCCGGGCCGCTGAAGGCCAGGGCCGTCGTCCAGCTTTGCGGCGCCTTTCCCGGTGCCGGCAGCGGACGCACCTCGGTGGAAATCGTGCGCGACGTGGCGCGCCCGGTCGAGGGG
>JAABUT010003493.1_pt1 | contig 13418 bp, 13 predicted proteins | sample 5559281 | NCBI WGS metagenome assembly JAABUT01 (sample SAMN10711880, study PRJNA513359) | rock metagenome | isolation source: Antarctica rocks | place: Antarctica: Victoria Land, Ricker Hills nord | collected 2016-01-04
GCGTCCGGCCGGGGAGTGTCCGGCGGCGAGGCGGGCCACCAGGGCGTCGAAGCGGGCGGTGAGGCGGGCGGTGAGGCGGGCGAGGCGGGTCCAGAGCAGCATGACGAGGGGTGCGACCGCGTGGTCGCGGCCGGCGCGGGCGGCGGCAGCCTTCTGCAGCCCGGCGACGATGAGCGTCAGCCAGTGGGCCAAGGGGGTGAAGAGAAGCGGCAAATTCATGACGACAGAAAACCATATCGGCCGCGGCGCTGCAAGGAGTTTTTTCCTGTTATGTTCAGGGACCTGCCTTGCACAGCCTGCAAGGCAAGGGTCAGTTCTTCTCGACTCCCCAGAACACCGGGATGACGGTCGAGCGCATGCCGGCCACGCTCGTGCGATAGGCCGCGAGGTAGCGGAACTGGCCGGCGTTGATGTAGGGCAGCACGTCGTAGGCGCGGGCGTGCACCTGCTCCATGATGGCCCGGCGGCGGGTTTTGTCGCTCTCCTCCCACCAGCTTCGGCGCAGGGTTTCAAGCTGCGGGTCGCAGGGCCAGCCGGCCAGGCCGCCGTCGCATGGGCTGGCGAGATACAGGTCGGTGAGCGGCGAGCCGCTGTCCAGCACGTTGGCGACGGTGACGAACAGGCTCCAGCCGCCCTGCTCCGGGCTCTCACGCCTGTTGCGGCGCTGGGTCAGGGTGGCCCAGTCCATGGTGGCGATGTCCATGTTCAGCCCGGCGCGGCGGAAGGCCTCGCCCATGGTCAGGGTCACGGCGTTGTTCACCTGGCTGTCGGCGGCGTTCATGAACAGCACGCGTTCATTGTTGTAGCCGGCCTCCTTCAGCAGAGCGCGAGCCTTTTCGACATCGGCCTCGCGCAGGCCGCGGGCGCCGGCGGCGGACTCCAGCGGCGAGCCGCACAGGAACCAGGCCGGGCAATATGGCACCTGCTCGGAGGCGCGGATGCCGGCGGCGTCCAGATTCTCCTGCTGGTTGACCAGGTACAGCAGCGCCTGGCGCATGCGCGGATCGTTGAACGGCTTCTGCGTGTGGTTCATGCGCAGCCACACCATCGAGCCGACCGGGTTGATCAGCATGGTGCGGATGGCGGGGTTGCGTTCCAGCACCGGGATAAGGTCGACGCTGGGCTGCTCGATCAGGTCGATCTCGCCGGCCTGAAGTGCCGCGGCGGCGGTGGCGGGGTCGGGGACGGAGCGCCATTCCAGCCGGTCGATTTTTACCACTTTGCCCCCGGCCAGGCCGTCGGCCGGTTCGGGACGCGGGATGTAGGCCGGGTTCTTGCGGTAGATCGCGCGGTCGCCGACGCGCCACTTGTCGGCCTCGAAGATGAACGGGCCGGAGCCGGTGGCCTCGGTGATGGCGGTGCTGACCGGGGTGTTGGCGAGGCGTTCGGGCATGACGAACAGGGCGCTGGCGGTGGGCCGGGCAAGAGCTTCCGTCACCAGCGCGAACGGGCGCGACAAGGTGATGGTGAAGGTTTTCTCGTCCACCGCCTGCATCGACCCGGTGGCGGCGGCCAGAGCCTTGCCGACCACGTCGCGCTGTGCCCAGCGGCGGATCGAGGCGACGGCGTCCATCGCGCGCATCTTGCTGCCGTCGTGATAAAGCAGGCCGTCGCGCAGGGTGAAGCTGTAGCTCATGCCGTCCGGCGAAACCGTAAAAGTCTGCACCATCTGCGGCTGCGGATCGCCCTTGCCGTCCAGCCCGAACAGCTGGTCGTACACCATGAAGCCGTGGTTGCGCACGAAGGCGGTGGTGGAGATCACCGGGTCCAGGCTGGCCAGGTCGTTGATGAGCACCACCCGCAGCACCGACTCCGCCGCCGCCGGGACGGCGAGCGAGGCCGCCAGCAGGCACGGCACGGCCAGCCGGCGCAGTCTGTGGAACAGGCGCACGATGTTTCCCCCGGAGTCAGATCGGTTTGCGGGCACGCACGTGCAGGAAAAGCGGCGCCACCAGCGTGTCGGACACCTCGGGCACCGCCCGCACCAGGGCTTCGTCCGCACGAGGTTCGCCCATGCGCTCGATAGCAAAGCCGGCCGCGACGACCCCGTTGACCCAATCAGACAACGTGCGGTCGAAGCACGGGGTGCTGAACGGCGCGACGGCGGCACGTTCAGCCGGTGACGCGGCGCTGAACCACCAGCTTTCCATCCAGCCATCCGACCGGTCGAAATAGCCACCTATCTCGATCGCGCGGGTGGTGCCGTCAGGTTCGCGAAGCACCCGGCGATGCGGCGTCATGAAGCAGGGATGCAGAATGGAGAACTGCAGGAAGCCGCCGGGGCGCAGCACGCGAAACACCTCGCGCAACACGTCAAGGTGATGCGGCATGTCCATCAGCGACATGAACGCGGTCGTGAAGTCGAAGCTGGCTGCATCGAAGGGCAGCGTGCCGGCGTCGGCCAGCATGTAGCGCACGCCCAGGCTGTGCGCGGCCTCGGCGGCCGCGGCATGGCGGATGAAGGTCGGCGACACGTCGATGGCGTGCATCCGCGCTCCGAGTGCCGCCACCCGGCGCGTGTTGGTGCCCTCGCCGCAACCGAGGTCCAGCCCGTCCAGCCCGGCCACATCGGGCAGCATCGCCAGGAAGGCGGGCGTGTTGAGATGGTCGCGGTACACGTCGAGCCCGGCCCGCGAGTGGCGGGTCCAGGTCTCGGCGTTGGCTTCCCAGTACGCAGCGGCTTCGGCTGGCCGCATCAGCCGGCGCGGTTGTCGATCAGGTCGGACACCACGCCCGGATCGGCCAGGGTGGAGATGTCGCCCAGGCCGTCGGTCTCGTTGGCGGCGATCTTGCGCAGGATGCGGCGCATGATCTTGCCGCTGCGGGTCTTGGGCAGGCCGGGCGCCCACTGGATGGCGTCGGGTGCGGCGATCGGCCCGATCTCGCGGCGGACCCAGGCGATCAGCTCCTTTTTCAATGCGTCGGTCGGCTCCTCGCCGGATTTCAAGGTGACGTAGGCGTAGATGCCCTGGCCCTTGATGTCGTGCGGGAAGCCGACGACGGCGGCCTCGGCGACCTTCGGATGTGCGACCAGGGCGCTTTCGACCTCGGCGGTGCCCATGCGGTGGCCGGACACGTTGATCACGTCGTCCACCCGCCCGGTGATCCAGTAGTAGCCGTCGGCGTCGCGGCGGGCGCCGTCGCCGGTGAAGTAGTAGCCCTTGAAGGTGGTGAAATAGGTCTGCACGAAGCGCTCGTGGTCGCCGAACAAGGTGCGCATGATGCCGGGCCACGGTTTTTGCAGACACAGCAGGCCCTCGGCCTCGCCTTCCAGCGGATGACCCTCGGCGTCGACCAGCACCGGCAGCACGCCCGGCAGCGGCAGGGTCGCGGAGCCGGGCTTCTGCGCCACGGCGCCGATGAGGGGAGAGATGAGGATGCCGCCGGTCTCGGTCTGCCACCAGGTGTCCACGATCGGGCAGCGGTCGGCCCCGACGACGCGGTGATACCAAAGCCAGGCTTCGGGGTTGATCGGCTCGCCGACGCTGCCCAGCACGCGCAGGCTGGCGCGGCTGGTCGCCTCCACCGGGCCGGCGCCGTCGCGCATCAGGCTGCGGATGGCGGTCGGCGCGGTGTAGAAGATGTTGACCTGGTGCTTGTCCACCACCTGCCAGAAACGTGACGCGTCGGGGTAGCTCGGCACGCCCTCGAACATCAGCGTGGTGGCGCCGTTGGCGAGCGGGCCGTAGACGATGTAGGTGTGCCCGGTGACCCAGCCGACGTCGGCGGTGCACCAGTAGACCTCGCCCTCGCGGTAGTCGAACACCAGCTTATGGGTGTAGCTCGCCCAGACCATGTAGCCGCCGGTGGTGTGCACCGCGCCCTTCGGCTTGCCGGTGCTGCCGGAGGTGTAGAGGATGAACAGCGGGTCCTCGGCCGCCATCTCGACGGGCGCGCAAACGGGACTGGCGGCGGCGCACAAGGCGGAAAAGTCTTGGTCGCGGCCGGCCTGCATCGGCACGTCGCCGCCGGTGACGCGCACCACCAGCACGTGCTCGACACCCGGGCAATGGGCCAGGGCGGCGTCGGCGTTGGTTTTCAGCGCGACGCGGCGGCCACCGCGGCGGCCTTCGTCGGCGGTGATCAGCACGCGCACGCCGGCGTCCTGGATGCGGTTGGCCAGGCTGTCGGGCGAGAAGCCGCCGAACACCACGGTATGGACAGCGCCGATGCGCGCACAGGCCAGCATCGCCACGGCGGCTTCCACCACCATCGGCAGGTAAAGGCACACGCGGTCGCCCTTGGCGACGCCGAGGTCCTTAAGGACGTTGGCCAGGCGGCACACCTGGTCGTGCAGCTCGCGGTAGGTGGTTTTCGTCGACACCGCCGGGTCGTCGCTTTCCCAGATGATCGCCACCTGGTCGCCGCGGGTTTCCAGATGGCGGTCGAGACAACTGACCGAGGCGTTCAGCCGGCCGTCCTCGTACCATCTGATGCGCACGTCGCCGATGAAGCCGCCGGACAGGGTTTGCGTCGGCTTGACCGTCCAGGCGATGCGGTCGGCCTGCTCGGCCCAGAAGCTGTCCGGGTCCGTCACCGCAAGGGTCGTCATCGCCTTGTGCTGCGCCGCGTTGACCTGGGCGTGGGTGGCAATGTCCGGGCGCACCGGAAAGAGTGTATTCGACATCATTATGTTCCCGCCCTATAGGCCGGCCTCACCGGCCACGTGGATGATCCCATCCCTGATCTCGATCATAACCGCTTCCAGGCAATCGCCAAGACATGGACCTTTGGTGCACAGCCCGGTCTCGATGGCGAACTCGGCGCCGTGCATGGAACACACGATGCGGCTGGCGTCCGACGACAGGAAACGGCCGGGCGCCCAGTCGAGCGGCACGCCGATGTGGGGGCAGGCGTTGAGGTAGACGAACGCTTTTTCTCCTGCCCGCACCGCGAACAATCCGGTGAAGCCGCCGGGCGATGGGCCGAAGGCGCGGGTGCCGCCATCGGGAATGTCGTCCACGGCGCATAGCGGGATCGTGGGCAGGCTCACGCTGCCAGCCCGCCCAGCCGGCGGATCGCCATCCAGTGCGCGTCGCTGACCGGCGCCACGCTCAGGCGAGACAGGCGGAGCAACGCCATTTCCCGAAAATCCGGGTGCGCCTTCAACTGCGCCAGGGTCACCGGCACCTCCAGTTTTTCAACCGTCGTCACGTCCACGCACACCCAGTCGCCCTTTTCATCAGCCTCGACGGTGGGGTCGGGATAGGCCTCGCGCACCACCCGCACGACCCCGACGATCTCGCGGCCGATGTTGGAGTGGTAGAAGAATGCGAAATCGCCCTCCCGCATCGCCCGAAGGTTGTTCCTGGCCATGTGGTTGCGCACGCCGGTCCAGGCTTCCACCCCGTTCGCGACCTGATGGTGCCAGCCGAACACGTCCGGCTCGGACTTCACCAACCAATACGCCATGCGTGGCCCCTCCCCGCCGCCCAACGGCGGCAACGCAAGGCTACAAAAAATTCGTTTCCGGATCAAAGATTGTCCCGCTTCAAAGATACGCCCGGCGGCCCTATGTTCCCGGTGTGAGCACGACATCGGCCATCCCCGCGCCCGCCGCGCGCAACCTGCACCGCTTTGCCAACCCGGGCCGCTTCCTGCGGTCGTCCGGGCGGGTGCTGCCGTGGCTCGCCGCCGCCGCCGTGCTGGTGAGCGCACTCGGGCTGGTCTGGGGCCTGGCCTGGGCGCCGGCGGACTGGCAGCAGGGCGACGCGGTGCGGATCATGTACGTGCACGTGCCGGCCGCCTGGCTGGCCTCGTTCGGCTACCTGTCGCTGGGCGCCTGCGCGGTGCTGTCGCTGGTCTGGCGCCATCCGCTGGCCGACCTCGCGGCGGTCGAGATCGGGCCGGTCGGGGCCGGCTTCACCGCGCTGTGCCTGGCGACCGGCAGCATCTGGGGCAAGCCGATGTGGGGCGCCTGGTGGGTGTGGGACGCGCGGCTGACATCCGTGCTGGTGCTGTTCTTCCTGTATCTCGGCCACATCGCCCTGGTGCGGGCGTTCGACGACCCTGTTCGCGGCCACCGCGCCGGCGCCATCCTGGCGTTGGTCGGGCTGGTCAACCTGCCGGTCATCAAGTTCTCGGTGGACTGGTGGAACACGCTGCACCAGCCCGCCAGCATCAGCTTCACCGCCGCGCCGACGATGTTCGTGGGCATGCTGTGGCCGCTGGGGCTGTGCACGATGGGCTTCATGCTGGCGTTCTCAGCCATCGTGCTGGCGCGGCTGCGGGCGGCGGTGATGGAGCGCCGCATCCACGCGCTGCTGCTGGCGCAGGCCCGGAGCGCCTGACGCCGTGACCCACCTGCCCTATATCGTCGCCGCCTACGGGCTGACCGCGCTGGTTGCCGGCGGCTTCTCCGTCATGGCGTGGCTGCGCATGCGCCGGGCGACCGCGCGGCTGGCGGCGATCGACCCGCGAGGCCGCCCCAAGGGGGGCCAATGACCCGCAAGCGTCGCCGTCTGGTCGTGTTGCTGGCCTGCGGGCTGGGCCTGGGATCGGCCGTGGCGCTGACCCTGTCCGCCTTCCGGGAGAACATGGTGTTCTTCGTGCCGCCATCGGAAATAGCCGCCCGGGCACCGAAGCCGGGCCGCAGCTTCCGCCTCGGCGGGCTGGTCGAGGCCGGCAGCGTCGAGCACGCGTCCGTCGCCGGCAAGCCGATCGCCCGCTTCCGCGTCACCGATGGCGGCGCCAGCGTGTCGGTGGATTATGCCGGCATCCTGCCAGATCTGTTCCGCGAGGGTCAGGGGGTGGTGACGCTCGGCACCCTGCGCGCGGACGGCAGCTTCCTGGCCAGCGAGGTGCTGGCCAAGCACGACGAAACCTACATGCCGCGCGATGTCGCGGACGCGTTGAAGAAGTCTGGCCGGTGGAACCCGGACAAGGGCGCCCCGCCGCCGGCCGCCACCTGGAACACGCTGAACGTAACGAAGGCCGGCGGATGAACCTGCCATTTCCGGAGATGGGGCATTTCGCGCTGGCGCTGGGCGTGGCCTTCGGGTTCGCCCAGGCCGCGCTGCCGCTGTGGGGTGCGGCCACCAGCAACCTGCGGCTGATGCAGTCGGCCCCTGCCCTGGCGTTGGGACAGCTGATCGCGCTGGCCACATCCTACGCCTGCCTGGTCGCCAGCGCAGTGGCCGACGACTTCTCGGTGCAGAACGTCGCCGCCAACAGCCACAGCCTGAAGCCGTTGCTTTATAAGATCAGCGGCACCTGGGGCAACCACGAAGGCTCGATCCTGCTGTGGTGCCTCATCCTGGCGGTCTGTGGCGGCGCGGTGGCGGTGTTCGGCCGCAACCTGCCGACCACGTTGCGCGCCCGGGTGATCGGCGTGCTGGGCGGCTCGGCCTGCGGCTTCACCTTGTTCACGCTGCTGGCCAGCAACCCGTTCCAGCGCGTGTGGCCGCCGCCGCTGGACGGCCAGGACATGAACCCGCTGCTGCAGGACCCCGGCCTGGCGATCCATCCGCCCATCCTCTATGTGGGCTATGTCGGCTTCGCGATCCCGTTCGCCTTTGCCGTCGCCGCGTTGCTCGAAGGGCGCGTGGATGCCGCTTGGGGACGCTGGGTGCGGCCCTGGACGCTGGCCGCCTGGTGCTTCCTGACGAGCGGCATCGCGCTTGGCTCCTGGTGGGCGTACTACGAGCTCGGCTGGGGCGGCTACTGGTTCTGGGATCCGGTGGAGAACGCCTCGCTGCTGCCCTGGCTGACCGGCACGGCGCTGCTGCACTCCGCCATCGTGGTGGAGAAACGCGAAAGCCTGAAGTCCTGGACCGTGCTGCTGGCGATCGCGACCTTCTCCCTGTCGCTGTCCGGCACCTTCCTGGTGCGGTCGGGCATCCTGAACTCGGTGCACTCCTTCGCCTCCGACCCGACCCGCGGCGTGTTCATCCTGGGGCTGCTCGGCGTCGTCATCGGCGGGTCGCTGCTGCTGTTCGCGCTGCGCGGCGCGGCGTTGTCGTCCGTCGGGCTGTTCGCGCCGCTGTCGCGTGAAGGGGCGCTGGTGCTGAACAACATCCTGCTGTGCTCGATCGCCGCCGTGGTGTTCACCGGCACGCTGTATCCTCTGTTCGCCGATTTGGTGCTCGACCAGAAGATCAGCGTCGGCGCGCCGTTCTTCAACGCCACCGTGCTGCCGCTGGCGGTGCCGGTGTTCGCCGCCATGACCCTCGGGCCGATGCTGTCGTGGAAGCGCGCGTCGCTGTGGCCGGCCCTGTCCCGGCTGTGGTGGGCGGCCGTGGCGGCGCTGGCCATCGGCGCCTGGGCCGCGTTCGGCGGTGCCGCCTTGGTTCCCGGACTCGCCTTCGCCGCCGCTGGCTGGATCATCCTCGGCGCCTTTGTCGACGTGGTGGAACGCATCCGCCTGTTCCGCGTGCCGCTGCGCAACAGCCTGTCGCGTCTGGCCGGGCTGCCGCGCGCCACCTTCGGCACCGTGATCGCCCACGCCGGCATGGGCGTCACCCTGGCAGGCCTCGCCGGCATGTCGCTGGCGACCGACACCATCGCGCTGGTCCGGCCGGGCGCGTCCACCGACCTCGCCGGCTACCGCTTCACCCTGGCCGAGATGCACGACGCCGCCGGACCCAACTACGCCGCCCGCGTGGCCACCATCAACGTCACCAGGGACGGCGCAGACATCGCCACGCTGGCCCCGGAACGCCGCAGCTTCGTGGTGCAGCGCATGACCACCACGGAGGCCAAGATCCACACCGACGGTCTGCGCGACATCTACGCCGTGCTCGGCGAGGAACGCAACGGCGCGGCCGTGCTGCGGCTGCACCACAATCCGCTGGCGCCGTGGATCTGGTTGGGGGCGCTGGTGATGTCGCTCGGCGGCTTCCTGTCGCTGTCGGACCGCAGGCTGCGCGTCGGCGCGCCGCTGCGCCGCGCCGCGAAGCTTCCGGCCGCCGCCGCGACCGGCACATGAACACCCGCCGGACCCTGCTGTTCGGCGCACCCCTTGCCGTGGCCGTCGCCGGCGGCGGCGCTTTCTGGGCCACGCTGGCCCGCATGAAGTCCGGCACCTTCGACCCGCGCGGCGTGCCCAGCACGCTGACCGACAAACGCGTGCCCGGCTTCCGCCTGGCCGGCCTGCCCGACGCCGGCTTCACCTCCGTCGACCTGATGGCCACCGGCTGGCCCACCCTGGTGAACTTCTGGGCGAGCTGGTGCCCGCCCTGCCTCCAGGAACACCCGCTGCTGATGCAGATCAAGGCCGACGTGCCGATCTGGGGCGTCGCCTACAAGGACAACCACGCCAACGCGCTCGCCTTCCTGAAACGCAACGGCAGCCCCTACGCCCGCAGCGCCGCCGACCCGCCCGGCCGCGTCGCCATCGACTGGGGCCTGACCGGCGTGCCCGAAAGCTTCCTGATCGACGGCGAAGGCTACGTCCGCTGGCGCATGACCGGCCCGCTGACCCCCGATATCATCACCCGCCAACTTAAACCGCTGCTGGCCAAATACGCTCCATGACGCAAGCAAGGCGGGGGCTTTGCCCCTCGACCCCACAAGGACGCTGGGCGCCCTTGACCCGTTTTTCCAAGCAAGAGGTGGCCTTACGGCAAAGGGGGGCAACCCGGATGTTGGTAACGGCTGAGGTGCCCCCCTTTGCCGTAAGGCCACTTCCTTCCCTTCGAGAAGCCGGTCCAGGGCGCGCTGCGCCTTGGCGGGTCCAGGGCAGGGCCCTAGCCTTGTCTTGCCTCCTGGCGTTTTGCCTGCTGCTGGTTCGTGTCGGGCCGGCGGTGGCGATCGGGGACCCGGCGGAGGCTTTGCGCGATCCGGGGTTGGAGGGGCGGGCGGTTGTGATCGGCCGGCAGTTGCGGTGTTTGGTGTGTCAGAACGAGAGCATCGAGGACAGCGGGGCTGATCTGGCGCGGGATTTGCGGCAGATCGTGCGGCAGCGGGTGGTGGCCGGGGACGACGATGCTTCGGTGGTGGGTTATCTGGTGGCGCGGTACGGGGATTTTGTTCGGCTTCGGCCACCGTTCAACGGGGCGACCCTGGTGTTGTGGGCGTCGCCGGTGCTGGCGCTGCTGCTGGGGCTGACGGCGGTTCTGGTGCGGCGGCGGGGGGTGCGGGGTCCACCGGCGCCTTTGAGCGCGGACGAGCAGGTGCGGTTGCGAGACCTGATGAAGCCATGATCGTGGCGGTGCTGTTTTTGCTGGCGGCGGCGGCGTCGGTTCCGCTGGCCGTGGTGCTACTGCGTCCGGCGCCGGTGCGGGGTGGGCAGGGTGCGGCGTTGGCGCTGCACCGGGGGCAGTTGGCGGAGCTGGACCGCGAGCTGGCGGAGGGTCGCATTCCGGCGGCCGAGCACGCCGCGGCGGCGTTGGAGGTGCAGCGGCGTTTGTTGGCGGCCGCGGACACGCCGGACCGCCTGGCGCGCGATGTCGGGCGGGCGCCGTTGTTCGCTGCCTTGGCGCTGGTGCCGTTGGGCGGTGCGTTGCTGTATCTGCTGGGCGGGCAGCCGGAGATGCCTGCCGTGCCGCTGGCCGGGCGCATGGCGGAGACGGTGCGCACGGCGCGGGAGGTGGATCGGCTGGTGGTGGCGTTGCGCCGGCGCATTGCCGAGCAGGACCCGAAATCCGAGGTGGCGCGCCAGGGCCTGGTGCTGCTGGGCAACACCGAGGCCGGCCGCGGCGGCGTGCCGGCGGCGGTGCAGGCCTGGGGCGCGGCATTGAGCATTCGGTTCGACGCCACTTTGGCGGCGCAGACGGCGGAGCTGCAAAGCTATATGGATGGCCGCGTGTCGGCGGCCAGCGCCGCCTTGTTTCGCAGCGCGCTGGCGGCGGCGCCGTCCGATGCGCCGTGGCGCGGGCTGGCGGAGCAGCGGCTGCAGGAGGCAGTCTCGCCGTGACGGCAAGCGAAAGGACCGGGCGCATGAACGACGTGGCCACGTTGCATTATTCCGACACGACGCTGCGCGATATTCTGACGGGCGTGCGCACGATCGCCCTGGTGGGCGCCTCGGCCAACTGGAACCGGCCGAGCTACTTCGTGATGAAGTTCCTGCAGGCGCAGGGCTACCGGGTCATTCCGGTCAACCCGGGCTTGGCGGGCCAGGAGCTGCTGGGCGAGACGGTGCGGGCCTCGCTGCGCGACATCCCGGAGCCGGTCGACATGGTGGACGTGTTCCGCGCGTCCGCCCAGGTGCCCGGCGTGGTGGACGACGCGATCGCCGTCGGCGCCAGGGTGGTGTGGATGCAGCTTGGCGTGCGGCACGACGAGGCTGCCGCCCGCGCGCAGGCGGCCGGGCTGGAGGTGGTGATGAACCGCTGCCCGAAGATCGAGTTCAGCCGTCTGGGCGGGCGGCTGTCGTGGGGCGGGGTGAACACCGGCATCATCCGCAACCGCGCCGCCGAGCCGCCGCGCCCGCGCGTGCCCCGGCCCGCCGCCGAGGCGCGCACCAACCCGGCCGGGAAGGCGCAGGTGAACAGGGAATACGGCTTCGAGACGCTGGCGATCCACGCCGGCGCCAGCCCGGACCCTGTCACCGGCGCCCGCATCACGCCGATCTACCAGACCGCCGCGTATGTGTTCGAGGATGTCGAGCACGCCGCCTCGCTGTTCAACCTGCACGATTTCGGCCACGTGTATTCCCGCCTCAGCAACCCCACCGTGGCGGTGCTGGAGGAGCGGGTGGCGAGCCTGGAGGGTGGGCGCGCGGCGGTGGCGGCGGTGTCGGGCCACGCGGCGCAGTTCCTGACGTTCTTCACGCTGCTGGAACCCGGCGACAGCTTCATCGCGTCGCGCAACCTGTATGGCGGGTCGCTGACGCAGTTCGCGCTGTCGTTCAGGAAGCTCGGCTGGCACTGCGACTTCGTGGACCCGACGGATGCCGACAACTTCCGGCGCGCCATCAGGGACAACACCAAGGCGATCTTCGTTGAAAGCCTGGCCAATCCCGGCGGCGTGGTGGTGGACATCGAGGCAATCGCGCGGGTGGCGGCGGATGCCGGCATTCCGCTGATCGTCGACAACACCCTGGCCACGCCGTACCTGTGCCGGCCGTTCGACTGGGGGGCGGACATCGTCTGCCACTCGATGACCAAGTTCCTCGGCGGCCACGGCAACTCGCTGGGCGGCGTGGTGGTGGAGTCCGGAAAGTTCGACTGGTCGAAGTCCGGCCGGTTTCCGTCGCTGTCGGAGCCGGAGCCGGCCTATCACGGGTTGAAGTTCCACGAGAATTTCGGTGATTTTGCCTTCACCACCAAGGCGCGGGCGGTGGCGCTGCGCGATTTCGGCCCGACCCTGGCGCCGATGAACGCCTTCAACATCCTGACCGGCATCGAGACGCTGCCGCTGCGCATGGACCGCCATGTCGCCAACGCCGGCCAGGTGGCGGCCTTCCTGGCGGCGCACGACGCGGTTGCCTGGGTGTCCTATGCCGGCCTGGAGTCCAGCCCCCATCACGCGTTGGCGCTGAAATATCTGCCGCGCGGCGCCGGCTCGGTGTTCACCTTCGGCGTCAAGGGAGGTTTCGCGGCCGGCGTGAAGCTGGTGGAGGCGGTGCGGCTGTTCTCCCACCTCGCCAATGTCGGCGACACCCGCAGCCTGATCCTGCATCCGGCGTCCACCACCCATCGCCAGCTGACCGACGCGCAGCGCGATGCCGCCGGGGCCGGGGCGGACGTGATCCGGCTGTCTATCGGGCTGGAGTCGGTGGGCGACTTGATCGCCGACCTGGGCACGGCATTGGAGGCAGCGACCGCCTGATTTCGCCGCCCGTTGCGGTTCCGCTTCCCCCAGACGCGCGGGATGTCGTATGGACGGCACATTCGCGGAACGAGCCGGCCGGCGATCGGTCGTGCGCCCGCGTGGGGAACCAGCATGTGCGGCCTGACCGGGATGTTCCACGCCCAGCCGCAGCAGCCGGTCGACGCCGCTATGCTGCGCGCGATGACCGCGGCGCTGGCCCACCGTGGGCCTGACGGCGACGGCTTCCACATCGAGCCTGGAGTCGGGCTGGGCCACCGCCGCCTGGCGATCATCGACCCCGCTTCCGGCCACCAGCCGATGTTCAACGAGGACGGCTGCGTCGCCATCGTGTTCAACGGCATCATCTACAACTACCAGGCGTTGAACGCCGAGCTGGCGGCGCTCGGCCACGTGTTCCGCACGCGCTGCGACACCGAGACGATCGTGCATGCGTGGGAGGAATGGGGCACGGACTGCCTGTCGCGGTTGAACGGGCAGTTTGCCCTGGCCGTGTGGGACCGCGGCCGGGGCACCTTGTTCATCGCCCGCGACCGGCTGGGCAAGAAGCCGATGCACTACGCCGTCCGCCCCGACGGCAGCCTGGTGTTCGCGTCCGAGCTGGGAGCGTTCGCGCCCGTGCCGGACCTGGACCGCCGGCTGGACCTGCGCGCGGTCGACGACTTCTTCACCTACGGCTACGTGCCTGACCCGGCGACCATCTT
>JAABUT010003494.1_pt1 | contig 13411 bp, 14 predicted proteins | sample 5559281 | NCBI WGS metagenome assembly JAABUT01 (sample SAMN10711880, study PRJNA513359) | rock metagenome | isolation source: Antarctica rocks | place: Antarctica: Victoria Land, Ricker Hills nord | collected 2016-01-04
CCCCGGCCAGATGCGGCAACAGGACCCGGGCGCATTTGGAGTCACATGCCCACCATGATCACCCAGATGACGCCAATCCCACTGGCAACACGCGCAACATCAGCACCACGAAATGTGTGCCAGAGCCCTTTCACCTGAGCGCCATCAACGAACCCACTCCTGCTGGTCGAACTCCCGTCATCGACCTGTTGACGACCACCTCGAACGCGTGGTCGTCGACCAGCGGATGCACGCGGACTGCCCGACGCCCCAACGACCTCAGCGAGCTGGCCGGGACAGAACGTGACTGGGTCGAAAAGGCCGCGGCGCAGCGGGAGCGAGTGCAGCGGGACAACCACGCGTTCCTGCAACTGGGACGGCGTCCGCCCGCGTCGAGATCCTGACCAGACCGCCGTGGGCATCGGAGATGACCAACCTGACCCCGGTCAGACCGCGGGCGTTGAATCCGCCGAACCGGGTCAGCCAGCTGGGTTCAGGCTCGGCCGAGCAGACGTCAAGGACTTTACCGGCGCGGGACCCTGACCGCGGAGCAGTTCGACGACGAGCTGCCGATGTTCCACTCCGGCCGCGACCGCTGCGTCGGACGAATAGAGCGAGAGCATCGACCGGACCCGCACGCGCGCACGCACCACCGCACCGCTGCACCGTCCGGCGCAGCTTTCAGGGCGACGCGCACCGCGCCGGTGCTGAGGCGGCACGGCTCGGCGTCTGCGGGTCGTGCAGCTCGTCGAGGTGCTCCTCCACCCAGGTGCGCAGCTGCGCCAGCGGGACCGAGGCGCTGAGGCCCAGACCAGTGAGGGAGTACTCCACATGCAAAGGAATCTCCGGATACACCACCCGATCGACGAAACCGACCTCCTCCAGCCGACGCAACGTCTGGGTGAGCACCTTCGGGCTCACGCCGACCAGGGCCCGGCGCAGTGCGCCGAAGCGTTGCGGCCCGGCCTCCAACGCGCCGATGGCCAGAGCCGACCACTTGTTAGCCAACAGCTCCAGCAGGGGGCGACACGGGCACTGGGCTTCGTAGACGTCGTGGTGGGCGTGGACCCCGGTGGTGCAGCTAGTGGGCATGGTTGCCTCCAGGTTATTCAGCTGATTGGTAGTTACCAATAAGATACCAGGGGCCCTTGCAGGTAACTATACGCAAGACGATACCGTGCCGAAGTTCAGTTCGACAGCCGATGATCTCCAAGGAGAGACCGTGTCCACAGCAACCATGCGCGTCGTCAGCCAGGACGAGTTCGGTGGGCCGGAGGTGCTGCACCTGCGGGACGTGCCCCGGCCGAGTCCCATCCCCACCGAGGTCCTCGTTCGGACCCACGCTGCCGGTATCAACCCGGTCGACTGGAAGACCCGCGAGGGTGGAGGCATGGCCAGCCAGCTCGGGCAGCCGCCCTACGTTCTGGGTTGGGACGTCTCCGGTGTGATCGAAGAGGTCGGCTTCGGGGTGACCACGCTCAAGCCGGGCGACGAGGTCTACGGGATGCCGTGGTTCCCGCGGGCGGCGGGGGGCTACGGCGAGTACGTGACCGCGCCCGCACGTCAGTTCGCGCTCAAGCCCACCTCGATCGACCACCTGCACGCGGCGGGGCTCCCGTTGGCGGTGCTGACCGCGTGGCAGGTTGTGGTCGACACCGCACACGTCCGGGACGGCGACCGGGTTCTGGTGCACGCCGCGGGTGGCGGAGTGGGCCACCTCGCGGTCCAGATCGCCAAGCACCTCGGCGCGCACGTCATCGGCACTGCCTCGGCCGGCCACCACGACGGGCTGCGCGCCCTTGGTCTGGACGAGGTGGTCGACTACCGTGAGCAGCGGTTCGAGGACGTGGTCAGCGACGTCGACGTCGTCGTCGACCTCGTCGGTGACGGCGAGAGCAGCTACAGCACCCGGTCTCTGAAGACCCTCAAGCGCGGTGGACTGTTGGTCGCGGTGCCGAGCGGCGTCTCACCGGAGCTCGCCTCGAAGGCGCAGGAGGCCGGCGTCCGGTTCTCACCGTTCCTGGTCGAACCCGACGGCGCCGCCCTGGCCACCATCGCGGCCCTCGTGGACGCCGGAGCGATCACTGTCGACATCCAGAAGGTGTACCCGCTGGCGGACGCCGCGCAGGCTCAGCGTGACGGTGAGAGTGGTGGTGTCCACGGCAAGCTCGTCCTGGACACGACTGTCTGAGCACCGACCGCTGATCCAATGGCATGCCCCGCACCAACCGAGGAGCATTGATGATCTACGAGATCCGCCACTACGTCGCCCGCCCCGGCCGCCGCGACGACCTGGCCCGCTACATGGACGAGACCGTCATCCCGCACATGATGTCCCACGGCATGACCGTGGTGGGTTCCTACCGGGACCTGGAGAAGGACGACACCTACGTCTGGATCCGCGGCTTCGACAACCAGGAGCAGCGCGCCGCGTCGCTCGAAGCCGCCTACGGTGCGCTGGTCTGGAGCGAGCAGATGCGACCAGCGATCCAGGAGCTGATGGACTCCGCGCTCGCCCACGTCGACGTCGTGTCACCAACCGGGGACGCGACCACAACCTGAGCGACAGGTCGGCGGGCGGCGCAGTTGGCCGGAATGTTGTGCTTGTTGTCCCGCCGGCCAGTCGCGGGTGACGAGCGTTGGTGTCATCGTAGCCCGATGACAACAGACTACGAACAGTTCTTCATCGGCGGCGGCTGGGTGCCACCGTCATCCTCTGAGCGCATCACTGTGACAGGTGCCAGCACCGAAGAGGTCGTCGGCGGTGTGCCGGAGGGGAAGCCGGCCGACATGGATGCCGCGGTCGGCGCGGCGAGGGCGGCGTTCGACGACCCGTCGGGCTGGTCGAGCTGGGAACCGGGTGCACGTGCTGAGGTCATGGACCGACTGGCCGACGCCCTGGAGGCTCGCGGCGGGGAGATCGCAGGGCGCGTCAGTATGCAGAGCGGCATGACTCTGGCGTTGTCCTCGCAGCTGGAGGGACAGATGCCCGCCGTGCTGCTGCGCTACTACGCCAAGCTGCTGCGCTCCACCCCGATGGAGGAAGCCCGCGAGGGAATGTTCGGGGCGCCGATCGTGGTGCGCCGCGAGCCGGTGGGGGTCGTCGGGGCCATCGTCCCGTGGAACGCACCCCAGGTGCTCGCCGCCCTCAAGTACGCCCCCGCGTTGGCCGCCGGGTGCACTCTGGTCCTCAAGCCCTCACCTGAGGCGCCGCTCGACCTCAACCTGCTTGCCGATGCGGCAGCGGAGGCCGGCGTCCCGGAAGGGGTCATCAACATTGTTCCCGGCGGCCGCGAGGTGGGTGCCTACCTCGTGTCGCACCCCGGCATCGACAAGGTCGCGTTCACGGGGTCCAGCGCAGCGGGTCGCAAGGTCGCCGCGGCGTGCGGTGAGCTGCTGCGCCCGGTCACCCTGGAGCTCGGTGGCAAGTCCGCCGCCATCGTCCTCGAGGACTCCGAGCTCGACCTGGAGAAGATGGGTGCCGATCTCTTCGCGGCGACGATGCTCGCCAACGGCCAGGCCTGCTTCGCCAGCACCCGCGTGCTGGCCCCCCGTAGCCGTTAGGACGAGGTGGTCGAGGCGGTGGCCGCGATGGCTGGCTCGCTATCGGTGGGCGACCCCCTGGACATGAGCACCCAGATTGGTCCGCTGGTCAGTGAACGCCAGCGAGACCGCGTCGAGGGCTACATCGCCAAGGGCATCGAGGAGGGATCGCGTCTCGTCGTGGGAGGTGGGCGGCCCGACCACCTTGGCCGCGGCTGGTTCGTCGAACCCACCGTCTTCGCCGACGTCGACAACCGCCAGGTGATAGCACAGGAGGAGATCTTCGGTCCGGTGCTGACCGTGACTCGCTACGAGGACGAGAACGACGCCGTCCGCATCGCCAACGAGTCCGACTTCGGGCTCGGCGGATCGGTGTGGACCGCCGACCCCGAGCACGGGCTCGACATCGCTCGCCGGGTACACACCGGAACCATTGGCATCAACAACTACAACTGCGACCTCGCCGTCCCCTTCGGTGGAGTGAAGGCCAGCGGTGTCGGACGTGAGGGTGGGCCCGAGGGCCTGCACAGCTACCAGCAACTCAAGTCGATCTATCAATAGGACCGGACCGGGAAAGGAGCGCCATCATGCTGAAGACACGTGCAGCGATCTGCTGGGACATCAACACCGACTGGTCGGTGGAGGAGATCGAGATCGACCCACCGAAGGAAGGTGAGGTCCTGGTCCGGATCGGCGGGTCCGGGATGTGCCACTCCGACGAGCACATCGTCACCGGCGACCTGGTCTTCGACCGCCCCATCATCGGTGGCCACGAAGGCGCCGGGGAGGTGGTCGAAGTGGGTCCGGGGGTCCGGGACCTCGCACCGGGCGACCATGTCGTCTTCGGTTTCCTGCCCGCGTGCGGGCGATGTCCGTCGTGCTCGTCCGGGCACTCGAACCTCTGTGACATGGGCATGTACATGGCGGAAGGCCTGCAGATCGCTGACCACACCTCACGGCACCACGCCCGCGGACAGGACCTCCGGGCCTGCTGCATGATCGGCACTTTCGCCGAGTACACAGTGGCCAACGTGGCGAGCTGCATCAAGATCGACGACGACGTGCCGGTCGACGTGGCCTGCTTGCTGGGGTGCGGTGTGGTCACCGGATGGGGTTCAGCGGTGAACGCCGGGGAGGTCGGCCCCGGCGACACGGTGGTGGTGGTCGGGGTCGGCGGGGTGGGTATCAACGCGGTCCAGGGTGCAGCGCTGGCCGGGGCTGAACGCATCTTCGCGGTGGACCCCGTGGAGTTCAAACGAGAGAAAGCCATGGAGTTCGGTGCGACAGACGCGGCCGCCGACATCGACAGCGCGTTCGAGATGCTCGAGCAGGCGACCCGCGGTCGGCTGGCCAACGTCGTCATCAACACCAAGGGTCTCGGTGTGGGAGCCGACATCGGTCACGCCCTGCGCCTGGCGGGCAAGCGCGGCAAGGTGGTCGTGACCAACGTCCACAACTACGCCGAGAACGAGGTTGCGCTCAGCCCCATCGACCTGGTCCTGATGGAGAAGCAGGTGCGGGGTGCGCTGTTCGGGTCGTCGAACCCCCGGTCCGACATCCCACGGCTGCTCGACCTCTACCGCAACGGCAAGCTGATGCTCAACGAGCTGATCACCAAGCGGTACCAGCTCGACGAGGTCAACGAAGGGTTCGCCGACATGCGGGACGGCAAGAACCTGCGCGGCGTCATCACCTTCTGATCGCGCCAGCGGTCAGAAGATCTTGAGAGGATGCTCATGCTCCCCCGTGCGCTCGTCAACGCTCTGGACGTACCACCGGCGGCTGGGCCGAGCCTGGTCGGCCCAGCCGGTCCCGGGCACCTGACCCTTGACGGTGACGATCTCGTCAACATGGCCTCCTGCAACTACCTGGGTCTCGCCCGGCACCCCAGCGTGCTCGCCGCCGCTCACCAGGCTCTGGAGCAGTGGGGCCTAGGAACGGCGGCAACCCGCACATTGTCGGGCTCAACGACCTTGCACCGTGACCTCGAGCAGCGTCTCGGCGCGTGGGTCGGTACCGCTGATGCAGTGCTGTTCAGTTCGTGCTGGACCGCGAACGCGGCGGTGTTCGCCGCACTCTCTGCCCTGGCGGCTCGCTCCGGCAACGCGTTGGGAGTGTTCTCCGACCGCCACGACCACGCAAGCATCATCGACGGGATCAAGGCCCAGCGCGACAAACGCTCTCAGCTGTTTCGCTACGACCGCGAGAACCTCGACGAACTGGGTCGGCAGCTGGCCGCGACACCGCCGGACACCATCAAGGTCATCGTCACCGACGGGGTGTTCAGCATGGAGGGCGACCAGGCCCCGCTACCCGCGCTGCTCGCCCTCGCGGATCGGTGGGACGCGCTGCTGGTGGTGGACGACTCCCACGGGGTCGGGGTGGTCGGGGCCACCGGGCGCGGTTGCGCCGAGGCCCAGGACGTCCTCGGGCAGGTCGACGTCCTTGTGGGCACCCTTGGCAAGGCCCTGGGCGGGGCGGTCGGTGGATTCGCCGCGACGACGAACGAGCTTGCGGCCTGGATGCGGGCCTCGTCGCGACCGTTCATCTTCTCCAACAACCCACCGGTGTCCGTGGTGGCCGCTGCGTTGGCAGCCCTGGAGGTCTTGAGCACGTCCAGCGAGCCCCTGGACACCCTGCGTGGTCGCACCCGGCGGCTGCGCGACGGTATTGCCGCGCTGGGGCTGCCCACCGTCGCCGGCGAGCACCCGATCGTCCCCGTCATCATCGGCGCGGAGGAGGCAGCCGTGGAAGCGAGTGCACTGCTGAGACGACACGGGGTGTTCGCCACCGCCTTGGCGTACCCGATCGTTCCGCGCGGGCAGGCTCGGCTCCGGCTGCAGGTCTCCGCTGCCCACACCGTCGAGGACATCGATCTCGCTCTCACCGGACTCGAGGGGGTTCGGTGATGGTCTCGTGGCCCGGCGGGGCCAAGGTTGCGGTCCTGGTGACGGTGGCCTATGAGCTGTGGTCGCAGGGTCGCTGGCCGGTATACTCCCCCATGGTCACCTCGTGGCCGATCTCGCCTGAGGTGAGCGACGAGCACAGCATCTCCTGGTCGCAATACGGCACCCGCGCCGGGGTGTGGCGGTTGCTCGACGTGCTTGCCGAGCACGACGTGCCGGCCACGTTCGTGACCAGCGCTCTGGCCGTCGAGCAGTTTCCTGACTCCGTGCTGGCAATCCGGCGCGCTGGTCACGAGGTCGCCGGCCACTCGATGTCCCAGGACGTCTTGATGCCCTACCTCGACCGGGACGCAGAGCGGGCCAACCTCCTTCGCTGTCACGATGCGTTCGCCCAGCTGACCGGCGTCCGTCCGGTGGGATGGTGCAGTCCTCGGGCGACGGCGACGGCGGACACCGCCGTTCTGCTCGCGGAGGACGGATGCATCTGGTCCGGTGACCACAACGACGCCGACCTGCCCTACGTCATCGACACGCCAGCGGGCCCGATCGTCGCGATCATGCACAGCGACTTCACGGACGTGCGTGGGGCAGCGGCGGGTCCACGGTCCTTCCGAGATGTTCACTGCGACACCTTGGACTACCTGCTGACGACTCCAGGTCCGGAGATCCTGAACATCACCATCCACGCCCACGTGGGTGGGCGGCCGCAGCTGGCGACGATGTTCTCCCAGATCCTGGCGCACGTGCGCGCCGCCGGACCGTCGGTCTGGGTGGCGACCCATCAACAGGCGGCGGCCTGGATTCTTGAGCAGGACCGCACCTCACGCCCCTCCTCGGCCGACTAGCCAAGGTAGGGGTAGGGCTAAGAGTCCGCCTGGTAGGAGAACCGGACAGGGCGCTTTTGCACCTCACTGACCCCTCCGGTCCAGCCCGTCTTCCGCAGCCAGGACTCGAAGGACATCAGGTCGGGATAAATGTCTCGCAGCACAGTGATGTCGCGGGCGCGCTCGAACAGGTCGAATTCCTGGAAGAACTCCAGCATCGCGGCCAGGTCGTGACCCACGTCGGGCATCATGTCCCGGATCGCCTGCAGGGGAACGGCCTGGTAGGCGGACGGGATTCCGGTGACGCGCTCGAACGTCTCGGCAATCGACTCGCCGGTGAGACTGTCGCCGATTATCCGCAGGGTCCTGCCCGCCCAGCGGTCCCACTGGCCGAACATGTGCGCGCTGAACCAGGCGATGTCCTCCAGCCCAATCAACGGGTACTTGCCCGCACCCAAGGGAATGGAGAACAGGACACCCTCGCGGCCGTCAGGCAGCGGGCCGACCTGGGGTGCCATCCGGAACTGGAAGTTCTCGAAGTAGGGGGCGGTCACCAGCACGGCCACATTGGTGGAGTACCAGCCGTCGTACTGCTTGGCCATTACTTCCTCGGCGCGCCGCAGCCCGATGTAACCCTCCACCGCCGCCTTCGAGTCGTAGTGCGGAACGGGAATTCGACCGTCGGTCAGCGTCGCGGCGCCGTCCAACGACGACCACACGAACCTGGTGACGCCGGCCGCCTCGGCGGCAGCGAGGATCTCAAGCCCCTGCTCGTACTCCCGGACCGGGCTCGCCGTGGCGAAAAAGTCGGTGTTGCAGAAGACCTCCTCCACCCCGACGAGGGCGGAGGCAGCATCGGCGACATCGTCGACGCTGCCCTGCACAAGACGTACGTTTCCGGCGTCGAGAAGGGCCCTCGCGCGGCTGCTGTCGGGATCCCTCGTGAGCACCGAGACCTCAGCTCCCGCCCTCGTCGCGAGGCGACGCACCACCGGAGTCCCCATCGCTCCAGTCCCACCCACCACCAGCACCTTGGTCATGACCTGTCCTCTCGACGTCGTCCTCATCGTTCGACGTCCATCGTCGGCGCTGCTGCGCCCGACCGCGAGTGGCCAGACGGTCATAGAAGGTAAGATTTTGGCCATGCTTCATCAGGTGGCGGTTCTCGCCCTGGACGGCGTGATGCCCTTCGACCTCGGCATCGCCGAGCGGGTCTTTCACGAAGCACGCGACGGGCAGGGCCAGAGGCTGTACAACGTCTCGACCTGCTCGCTCGACGGGCGTGCGGTCCGCACCAGCCACGACTTCTCGATCATCGTCGACCACGGGCACGAGCTCCTGTTCGACGCCGACACGGTCGTCATCGCCACCCAGGAACCCAGCTCCGAACTGCTGGCCACCGGGAACATTCCGACCGAGGTCAGCGCCGCGCTCGCCCTGATTCGCCCCGATGCCCGGATCGTGACGCTGTGCACCTCCGCCTTCGTGCTCGCCGCCACCGGTTTGCTCGACGGACTCAGCGCCACCACACACTGGGCGCTGTGCGCCGATTTCGCGCGTTTGTTCCCTCGGGTATCGGTCGACCCGGACGTCTTGTTCGTCGACAACGGCCGGCTTCTCACCTCTGCCGGCGGCGCCGCCGGGATCGACATGTGCCTACACCTGGTACGGCGCGACCACGGCGCCGAGGTCGCGAATGCTGCGGCCCGGTACTGCGTGGTTGCGCCGTGGCGACACGGTGGGCAGGCGCAGTTCATCGAGCACCCACTGCGGGAGGGCACCGACAGCTCGACCACGGACACCCGCGAGTGGCTGCTGCGACACCTGGCCGAGCCGTTGTCCCTGAGTGATCTGGCCGCCCACGCCCACATGAGCGTGCGCACCTTCACCCGCCGATTCCACGCCGAGGTCGGCGAAAGCCCCTTGCAGTGGATCACCCAGCGGCGGGTGGAACATGCGCGACGGCTGCTTGAGAGCACCGATCTGACGGTTCTGCAGGTCTCCATGACCGCCGGCTTTCCCAACCCGACGGTCCTGCGCAACCACCTCAACACCTTGGTCGGCATGACCCCGGGTGCGTATCGACGTGTGTACCGAGCACCTGCCGAGTTCACCGCCGGCGCGGGATGACCAGGCGCCGGCGATCCCCAACAATGCCGGGCCACCCAGCTACCCGTCATAGAGGTCCGGCTGGCACCCGCCGACGCGGCACTGTAGAGCCTCCGCTGAACCCGGGGCGGGGCAACCACCGACGGCCAAGACCTTGATCCCGTGTTGTTCAGCATCATGACGTGGGTGACGCCTACACCGCCGACACCCTGTGCGGTCACCCCACTGACACCGCCACGACTTGCGGGCGGTGTTCCTGCGTGCCCTCACCGCGCCGCTGTACCTGCTCGTGGCCAGCTTCCTGACCGTGGCCGCAACCTTGGGTTTGACCACCTGGCTGTTCCACTACTTCCTCGCCCAAGACGGACTGGTGTTCTACGTGCCCTTCGCCGCCGGGGTGCTGCTGGTGTCGCTGGGTTCCGACTACAACATCTTCAGCGTGGGCTCCATCTGGGAGGCCGGCGCCGTCCCGACCCGGCTCCCGGTGCTCGCGGGCAAGCTCGTGGTGTTCACCGCGGTGACCCTGGTGGCCGTGGTGGTCAGCTGCCTGGTCGCGTTCCTCGGGGCGCAGGCGTTCATCCTCTCCTACCGGACCGGGGTGTCGCTCGGCGACCCCGGCGGGCTGCGGATTGTCCTCGGCACCGGGGTCTACCTGACCCTGATCGGGATGATCGGCGCCGCACTCGGGTGGATCATCCGCAGCACCCCCGGAGCCATCGTGACCGTCATCGGGCTGGTCCTCGTGGTGCCCGTCTTGTTCAGCAGCCTGCTCGGGCAGGTCGGCCGCGACATCGGGCAGTACCTGCCGAGCAACGCCGGTGGCAGCTTCATCCGCAGCGTCCCGGACTCCACGAGCCTGTCCCCCTGGGTCGGCCTCGGCGTCTTGGTGGCATGGGCCCTCGGGCTCGGTGCCGTTGCTGCCGTCCGCGTCCGACGCAGCGACGCCTGACTCGAAAGCCACCGGGAAGGACGGGGACCCGCGATGACCACAACCCAGGTAGGGCACCGCGTTGTCCCCGTCCTTGTTCGTCCACCCGACCTGGGCGACTCTGCGGGCCCCGCCACGACTTGCCCCGCCCGCGTCCGCCGGGTGCTGTCGGCAGCCACGGCCACGGTGGTGCTGACCTACCTCGCGGTCACCTCCTGGCCGTCGCTTGTGGCGTCGTCGGCCGCGCTACGCCACCTGAGCACCGGTTGGGTGGCGCCGGTGATCGTCGCGCAGCTCGTGTCGATGGCCGCGCCCGCGCTCGTGCACCACCGGCTGCTGCGCGCCCGGCAGACCCCGGTGGGGTTCCGGGCCCTGCTGGGCATCACCTACGCGTCCAACGCCGTCTCGGTCACCCTCCCACTCGCCGGGCCGGAGATCGCCACGGCGTACACGTTCCGGCAGCTGATGCGGCGCGGGGCAGACAGTGCAGCAGCCGGGTGGACGCTGCTGATCTCCGGTGTCGCCTCGGCCCTCACCTTCACCCTGATCGTGGTCGGCAGCGCCGCCGCGACCGGCAACACCACGGCTACCGTGCTGACGGTCGGCACGGCACTGCTCGCCGCCGCCGCCGCCGGGGCGCTCCTCCGCCTCCTGCGAAACCCCGGTGCGCGTTCACACCTCGAGCGCACGGCCGCCGGTGTGATGACCCGCGCCCGCCGCGTCACCCGCCGCCCCGCGCCCACCGGCACCGCCGATTCGGTCGGGAGTTTCCTGCGGCGGATCACCCAGCACCGCCTCGGCCGGCGCGACACCGCCGCCGTTGGGGGCCTCGCACTGCTCAACTGGGTGGCCGACGTGCTCTGCCTCGCGGCGGCGATCACCGCGGTCGGCGCGGCCGTGCCCTGGACGGGTCTGGCGCTGGCCTACGTCGCCGGCACCGGAGTCGCCGGTCTCCGGCTGACTCCAGGCGGGCTCGGGGTGGTCGAGGCGGCCATGGCCACCGGGCTCATCACCGTGGGCCTGGGCGTCCCGGAGGCGATCGCAGCGGTGCTGCTGTACCGCCTGGTCGCCTTCTGGCTCGTGCTCGTCGCGGGCTGGGTGGCGTTCCTGGCCGCCCGGCGGGCCGACGGACCACGTGGCAGCACACCCGCAACGCCCGACCGCACCCTCGGCCGAACCGGAGCACACCCCCACGACCTCGAGGACCGGACATGACACTGCTGAACATCACCGGGCTGGTGCAGAGCTACGGCTACCTCGCGCTGTTCCTGCTCATCGCGCTGGAGAGCATCGGCATCCCGCTGCCGGGAGAGACCGCGCTGATCACCGCCGCGCTCTACGCCGGCTCCACCGGCAACCTCAACGTCGCCGCGGTCGCCGCCATCGCCGCGACCGCGGCGGTTCTCGGGGACAACGGCGGTTACTGGCTGGGCGCGATCGGTGGGCAACGCCTCGTTGCCCGCCACGGTCACCTCACCGCTCTTGGCCCCACCGTTCGCGGTTGAGGAGCGCTCCACCAGAGCTACAGCCCAGTGCCGCGGTCCGGGCCACGGCGGTACACGGGCGGCGGGATTGTGGGGCCCGCCCGGCCTGCGGGGTCAGTGCGTCGGGCGGCGGCAAGCTGCTCGGTGATGGTGTACGGGAAAACGGCGCTGCGCCGCCCGGTGTCCGTGTCCGAAGGCTGTGGTGTTGACCCACCGCACCGGCAGTACGCCGGGCGGCGGCGGAGCTGGGACCTTGGTGGAGGTGACGACCCTGGCGGTACGGGTGGCGTGACCGACGCCGGAGGCCCGTTGGCTGGCGAGCACGGGGGTGGGCCCGGCGACCAGCGGGGCAGCGGTGGTGGGGGCGCGGGGGCGTCGGCGGCCACGTTCCCCAGCGGGTCGCCGGACGTGCTGGGTCGACGTCGCTGGGCGTGTCCGTCTGTGTCCGCGTCGTGGTGCCCTCAGGCGAGAACCAGGACGAGCCTGCCTCGGACGTGGCCGTTTTCGCTGACGCGGTGCGCTTCGGCGATGTCGGTCAGCGGGTAGGTGCGCTCGACCGGAAGCCAGAACCGCCCAGCGTCTATGAGCGTTCCTACCTCGGCGAGCGCGTGGAAGGCGTGGCCTTGGAAGCCATTGCTGAACAGGACGCCGTGCTCCTTTGAGCCTGCGAAGTCGGCGAGCGTCACGACGTTCTGCGGACCCCCTGCGAGGTCGATGAGCTCGGGGAGGACGCCGCTTCCGGCGACGTCGAGGGCGACGTCGACGCCGTCGGGTGCGAGAGCGCGAACGCGTTCGGCCATGCCTTCGCCGTAGGTCGTCGGTTCCGCGCCGAGGAGTCGTAGGTAGTTGTGGTTGGCGGTGCTGGCGGTGCCGATGACGCGTGCGCCGCGGGCGACGGCGAGCTGGACGACGGTGCTTCCGATACCCCCCGCGGCGCCGTTGACGAGCAGCGTGCTCCCGGCAGCGACCTTGAGCTGGTCGAGGGCACGGGTGGCCGTCTCGAGGGCGACGGGAAGGCCGGCGGCGTCGACGAAACCCAGGGACGTCGGGATAGGCGCCCGGTGGGTCAGCAGTGCCAGTTCGGCCGCCCCGGCGCCGTCGTCGGACGCGCCGAACACCCGGTCGCCGACGGCGACGTCCGTGACACCTTCTCCGATCTCGTCGACGACGCCGGCGACGTCGCGGCCCGTCGTCTGCGGCAGCTCCGCGCCGAAGTTCAGCACGCCCTGGCGGAGCTTGGGGTCGGTGGCGCTGATGCCGGCCGCATGCACGCGGATCCGGACCTGCCCCGGAGCGGGGTGCGGGTCGGGGAGCTCGACGATGTCGAGGACTTCGGGGCCGCCGTACCGGCTGAACTGGGCTGCTCTCATCGTGTTCCTGTCTCTCCGCGCGTGCTGCGCGTCTCGTGGTTCCGGGTCGCAAGAAGGTCTGGGCGGGTGGTCGGACCGCGTCCTGGGGAGTGGTCCGTCGGGATGCATCGGGTGCCATGTCGAGGTCCGTTACGGCCTCCCCTCGGCATCAGGCGCAGTTAGGGACGGGCGGGTCAGGGCGGTGCGGACTTCAGGTCCCTCCGTCTCGCGTGTACTGGCGCCCTCGAGAGGTTCAAGTGCGGGTCGGCATCTTCGGGTCGATGGGTAC
>JAABUT010003496.1_pt1 | contig 13409 bp, 11 predicted proteins | sample 5559281 | NCBI WGS metagenome assembly JAABUT01 (sample SAMN10711880, study PRJNA513359) | rock metagenome | isolation source: Antarctica rocks | place: Antarctica: Victoria Land, Ricker Hills nord | collected 2016-01-04
GGCCGGCTGAACGACTACACCAAGCGGCACGATCTGCCCTACCACGTGGTCGGCTCCGACCTCGCCGGCGTCGTGCTGCGCGTCGGTCCCGGTGTGAGCCGCTGGCAGCCGGGCGATCGCGTCGTCGCGCACTGCCTCTCGGTGGAGATGGAGGATCCCGAGGGTTACGACGACGCGATGATGGACCCGCAGCAGCGCATCTGGGGTTTCGAGACCAACTTCGGGGGCCTCGCCGAGCTGGCGCTGGTGAAGGCCAACCAGCTCATGCCGAAGCCCGCGCACCTCACCTGGGAAGAGGCCGCCGCGCCGGGACTCGTCAACTCCACGGCGTACCGCCAGCTCGTCGGCAAGCACGGTGCCGCCATGAAGCAGGGCGACACGGTGCTGATCTGGGGTGCGAGCGGTGGCCTCGGCTCCTACGCCACGCAGCTGGCGCTGAACGGCGGCGCCGTACCCGTGTGCGTCGTGAGCTCGCCGGAGAAGGCCGCGATCGTGCGTTCGATGGGCGCCGAGCTCGTCATCGACCGCAGCGCGGAGGGGTTTCGCTTCTGGTCCGATGAGCACACTCAGGACCCGAAGGAGTGGCAGCGCTTCGGCAAGGCGATCCGGGCGCTCACCGGCGGCGAGGACCCCGACATCGTCTTCGAGCACCCGGGGCGGGAGACCTTCGGCGCGTCCATGTACGTGGCTCGCCGCGGCGGCACGATCGTCTCGTGCGCGTCGACGTCGGGCTATCTGCACGAGTTCGACAACCGCTACTTCTGGATGAACCTGAAGCGCCTCATCGGCACGCACTTCGCCAACTACCGGGAGGCGTGGGAGGCGAACCGCCTGGTGATGAAGGGTTTCGTGCACCCGACGCTGTCGCGCGTCTATCCGATGAGCGAGACCGGCCAGGCCGCGTACGACGTGCACCGCAACGCCCACCAGGGCAAGGTCGGCGTGCTCTGCCTGGCGCCCGAGGAGGGGCTGGGCGTGGACCCGGCGGCCGAGGAGTTGCGGGCCAGGCACCTGGCGGGCATCAACCGCTTCCGCGGCGTCTGAGGGGCAGGTGTCGCACCGCCGCCCGGGTGCGACACTGAGGGGGTGCCTACGACCCGGCCCCGCATCGTCATCACCGAAACGGACGCGGTGGCGCAGGCCCTCGCCGTTGCCGCGCGACGCTGGCCGGAAGAGCGCGGTCGCGCCCGCCTGCTGCTGCGCCTCGTCGAGGAGGGTGCCCGGGCCGCCGGGGACGTGGAAGCGCGCCAGGCGCAGGAACACCGGCGCCGGCGGCTCGAGGCAGTGGATCGCACAGCCGGAGTCGGCACGGGGTGGTACCCACCCGGCTATCTGGAAGACCTGCGCGCCGACTGGCCGGAATGACCGTGCTCGACGCAAGCGTGCTCATCGCCCACTTCGACGTGGGTGACGCGCACCACGCGGATGCGCGGGCCCTTCTGGCGGGTCTGACCTCGGTGCTCGTCGTCAGCCCGTTGACCATGGCCGAGGTCCTGGTGGGTCCGACGCGCAGCGGCGACCCCGCGGTCATCGTGGCCGCTGTCGCGGACCTCGGTGTGCACGAAGTGCGACTGCCCGACGACGCCGCTCCTCGCCTGGCGGCGCTACGGGTGGAGACTCGGCTGCGGCTGCCCGACTGTTGCGTCCTGCTTGCTGCGCAGGACGCCGACCGGCAGCTGGCTACCTTTGATCAGCGCCTCGCGCTGGCGGGACGGTCCCGCGGGCTCACCGTCGTCGGCTGACAGCCGCGCGCCGGGAGCATCGAGGGAATGGCCCACGCCTTGGCCGAGGCACCGGGCGACGAGCCGGCCCCGCAGACGGCGAACGCCGCGGAGGTGGACCGACGAGCGGTGGTTGGCTGCAGGAACACCTCACGGGTTGACTCGCTCGGCACAGGCCAGGGTCAGGCCGTTGTCTCAGCGGTCACCGGCAGCGGCGCGTCGAGCCGCATCGGGGTCTGGCGCTCGACCGCGAGCCAGACGCCGAGCAGCGCGACCCCGAGCGCGCCGCAGGCGTCGCGGGCTGCCTGCACCCACAGCACGTCGGCCTCCCGCAGGCCCGGCTCGCCGCGGCGCTGCACCGCGACCAGCAAACCCGGTGCGCGGGGCGCCATGCAGGCCGCCGAGGCGAAGACGTGCACGCAGAGCCGCGCCTCCTCCACCGTGGCGGTCTCCGGGAGGTCGTCGACGAGGCACAACACGCCGGTGTCGCTCCTGCCGTCGCAGGCGGGCACGAGCAGCGCCGCGGCGTCACCACGCAGGGGCGGCAGGGCGGTCCGCAGCAGGCGGCGCACCGAGCGGTCATCGGTCAGGTCGGTGTCGGGAGGGGTCATGACCCGACCGTGACAGGACCGAACCCACTCCCGCTGCGGGTGTCCACAGGCGCTTCCCCTGTGGACACCGGGGTCAGCTGGGGCAGATCGTCCCGGCGGGCGGCAGGGCGGCCGGATCCACCAGGTAGGCGTCGACCTTGGCCCGCACGCACGCGCTCGCGCCGTAACCGGTGTGACCTTCCCCCTGCCGCGTCAGCAGCACCGACCCGGGGAGCCGCTTCGTCAGTGCCTGCGCCTCCGAGAAGGGCGTGGCGGGGTCACCCGTCGAGCCGACGACGAGCAGCGGCGGGGCGCCCCGCACGGTCAGCGGTGCCGGCGAGGCCGGTTGCCGCGCCGGCCAGATCGCGCAGACATAGCCCGAGAGGGCCAGGGCGGCGAAGTCGGGGGCGGTGCGCTGCAACCGCCGATAGCTCTGGACGTACGGCGCCGTACCCCTCGGTGCGCTTTCGTCCCGGCAGTTGACCGCCGTGTTGCTCGCGACGAGCGAAGAGTAGGTGCCGTCCTCCGCGCGCTCGTTGAGGAAGTCCGCCAGCGCGAGCAGCACCCGCCCGTTGCCCCGGTCGGCCTGCGCCAAGCCCTGCTCAAGGTAGGTCCAGCTGTCGCGGCTGTAGAGCGCGGCCGCGACGCCCGTCAGCGCCAACGAGGCGGTGAGGGGGCGCGCCTGATCACCCGTCGGCAGTGGGGCCGCCGCGATCCGCGCGGCCAGGGCGCGGTAGCGCGCCAGCAGGTCGCCGCCCGGGTCCCACCCGCAGGTGGAACGGCGGCGCTGACAGTCGGCGAGGAAGGTCTGCAGAGCAGTCTCGAAGCCGACCGCCTGCACCTCAGTGGCCTCGATCGGGCCGAGGCCGGGGTCGACGGCGCCGTCGAGCACGAGCGCGCGGACCTTGCGGGGGAACAGCGACGCGTAGGTGGCGCCGAGCAGCGTGCCGTAGGAGTAGCCGAGGTAGGTCAGGCGGTCGTCGCCCACCGCGGCCCTGATGTCGTCCATGTCCCGCGCCGCGTCGGCGGTGCCGACGAAGGGCAGCAGGTCGCCGCTGCGCCGGCTGCACGCCTGGACCTGCACCCGGGCGTCGCGCTCGACCTCGGCGACCCCCGTCGGCGTCAGCGGGTCCGGCGAGGAGGCGCTGAGAGCGTCGAGTTCCTTGCCCTGCAGGCACTGCACGGGCGAACTCGAGCCGACCCCGCGGGGATCGAAACCCACCACGTCGAAGCGCTCACGCAGCACCGGTGAGAGCTGGCTGGTCAGGCCGTCGAACTCCTGCACCGTCGACCCCCCCGGCCCGCCGGGGTTGAGCAGCAGCGATCCCAGCCGGTGGCCGCGGTCCCCCGCCGGGCGCCGGATCAGCGCGAGGTCGATCTTTCGACCGGCCGGGGCGGAACGGTCCAGCGGTACGGCGAGCCGCACGCACTGGTCCGACTTGTCCTGCTTGCCGGGACAGCCACCCCACGCCAGCGCCGCCGCCGCACCGTTCGGCGGCGGCGGCGGCGGAGTCGGGGTCGAGCCGGCGGGGGCAGAAGCCAGGCCCGACACCGGCGTCGACGTCGACGTCGGCGTCGACGTCGCTGCGGCCCCTGCGGACCCGCCCGTGTCCGCGGCCGGCACCGACGCACGGCGGCTGGAGTCGGGCAGACGCAGACCACCGCCGCCGCCGCAGCCCGCGAGGGTCAGCGTGGCCCCTGCCACCAGGGCTGCCACGGCACGACGACGCACCAGACCTCCTTCCGCGGGGCCACCCCGCTGCTGTCCCCGCGGCAGCGCCCCGGCAGCGCAACGCATGGCAGGGTGCTGCCCGTGCCCGGACCCGACGATGCCACGCCGGTGCAGTCGGCCGCGGTCGTGAGCGCGGCGCTGGCCGAGGCCGAGGCGAGGGTCGCGGCCACGCTCACGGCCACGCGCGGGCGAGCGGAGCGCTGCCCGGCAGCAACCGCTCGGCCACCACATCGAGGGCCTCCTCCGTGAACCCGACGAAAAGGTGCTTGCTGCGGGCGATCTCGACGACCTCGGCCTGCGGCACCCGGCCGAAGCGGAGGCGGGCCTCGGCGGGGCGCAGGTAGTCGTCGAACTCGGGGACGACGGCGACGAGCGGCCGGCCGTCGGCTGCCCACCGGTCGAGATCCGCCTCGCCCGCCCGGCGCAGCGGCGGTGCAAGCAGGATCGCTCCCCGCGGCGTCGGGTCGTCCACACCGTGACGCAGCACCAGCTCGGAGCCGAAGCTCCAGCCCAGCAGCCAGGGCGCCGGCAGGTCCTCGGCCTCGACGAGGTCGAGCGCCGCGGCCAGGTCCAGCGCCTCCGCGTCGCCGCCGCCGAACGAGCCGTCACTGCGGCCCTCGGGCGAGCTGGTGCCGCGGGTGTTCAGGCGCAGCACGGCGATGCCGGCGAGCGCCGGTAGCCGCCACGCGGCCTTGCGCAGCAGGTGCGAGTCCAGCGAGCCGCCCGGCGTACCGCCTCCACCCGCCTCCGGCAGCGGGTGCAGGCACACGAGCGTCGCGAGCGGGGGCCGGTCGAGCGGGCGCGCCAGCGCGGCGACGAGGCGCAGGCCGTCGGCGGTGTGCAGTGTCAGCGGCTCGCGCCGCGCCGGCAGGACCGTGCCGGCCCGCACCGGCTCGCGGTCGTCCGCCCTAGCGGCGGGCACTGTGGTCGCGGAACCCCCGGCCCGTCTTGCGGCCGAGGTAGCCGGCGGTGACGAGGTGTTCGAGCAGGGGCGCCGGCGCGTAGCCGGGCTCGCGGAACTCGAGGTAGAGCGTCTGCTGGATGGCCAGGCTGACGTCGAGGCCGACGACGTCCATCAGCGCGAAGGGGCCCATCGGGTGCCCGCACCCCTTCGTCATCGCCAGGTCGATGTCGTCGGCGGTGGCGTAGTGAGCCTCGAGCATGCGCACCGCGTCGTTGAGGTAGGGAAAGAGCAAGGCGTTGACGATGAAGCCGGCGCGATCCGCGCAGACGACGGGGTGCTTGCCGCAGCGCACGGACACCTCGCGCACGGTCGCGGTGACATCGTCCGAGGTGACGACGGTCGGCACCACCTCGACGAGCCGCATCACCGCGGCCGGGTTGAACCAGTGCATGCCCACGACGTCCGCGGCCCGCGAGGTCGCGGTGGCGCACTCGATCACCGGCAGCGAGGAGGTCGTCGTGGCGAGCACCGCCCCCGGCTTGACGACCTCGTCGAGCGCGGCGAACAGCGCCCGCTTCACCGCCAGGTCCTCCACCACCGCCTCGACGACGAGGTCGCAGTCGGCCAGGTCGTCGAGCTCCGTGCTGCCGGTGACGCGGCCGAGGACCTCGTCGCGCGCGGCGTCGGTGAGCTTGCCCCGCTGCACCTGCTTGTCGAGGCTCTTGCCGATGCCCGCCAGCACGGCGGCGACCTTGTCGGCGCCGCGCGCCCGGAAGACGACGTCATAACCGCTGCGGGCACAGACCTCGATGATGCCGGTCGCCATGGTGCCGGTGCCGACGACCCCGACCCGGCTGACGGGCCGCGCCGCCTCGAGCGAGGGCCCGGACGCACCGCCCGCGTCGACGACCTCGGGGGAGTCCACTGTGGCGTAGGAGTAGAAGCCGCGGCCGGTCTTTCGGCCGTGGAAGCCCGCCGTCACGAGCTGCTTGAGCAGCGGGGCCGGTGCGTGGAGGTGGTCCCGGGACTGGTGGTAGATCGTATCCAGGATCTCGTAGGCACTGTCCAGCCCGATCAGGTCCAGCAGCGCCAGGGGGCCCATCGGGTGACCGCAGCCGAAGCGCATGGCGGCGTCGATGTCCTCGCGGGTGGCATACCCGCCCTCGAGCATCCGGACCGCGTTGTTGAGATAGCCGAACAGCAGCGCGTTCGCGATGAAGCCCGCCCGGTCGCCGGCCGTCACGTCGACCTTGCCCACCCGGGCGACGAGTGCCTCGACGTCGGCCACCACGTCCGGGTCCGTCATCACCGTGCCGACGACCTCGACGAGACCCATCACCGGGGCCGGGTTGAACCAGTGCATGCCCAGCACCTGCTTGGGGCGGTCGGTCGCCACCGCGAGCTCGGTCACCGACAGGGCGCTGGTGTTGGTGGCGAAGACGGCCTCGGGCATGCACACGCGATCGAGGGCGGCGAAGAGCTGCCGCTTGAGGTCCAGCTGCTCCGGGACAGCCTCGATCACCAGCTCGCACGACGCCAGCTCGCCGAGGTCGGTGCCGGTCGAGATGCGGCCGAGCAGCTCCTGGCGTTCCGTCTCGGTGGCCTTGCCGCGCTCCACGGCGCGGATGGTCGAGTGCTCCAGGTGCTCCCGCCCGCGGGCGAGACCGGCCTCGTCGTGCTCGACGCCGACGACGGTGACGCCCGAGCGGGCGAGCACCTCCGCGATGCCGGCGCCCATCGTGCCGAGGCCGACGACGCCGACCTTCGAAAACTCGCGAGACACGCTGGCTCCTTCGCTGCGGGCGATGCGGGCTGCCACGGCCTTTCGGCGTACGCCGCTGTGGCTGCGCATCCTCCCATCCCCGCCCGGGCCACCGTCGCGGCGGCGGGCATGCTGGCCCGGTGCTCTTCTCCCTGGTCGACGTCGAGGTCGAGAAGCCGGGCACGCGGGTGCTGCGCGGGGTCAGCGCCCAGCTCGCCGCCGGGCGGTGCACGGCACTCGTGGGCCCCAGCGGCGCCGGCAAGTCGACCCTCCTGCGGCTGCTGGACCGCCTCGAGGAGCCCAGCGCGGGGCGGGTGCTGCTCGCGGGCGAACCGGTGCGCTCTTACGACGTGCAGGCGCTGCGGCGGCGTGTCGGCTTCGTGCAGCAGGCCCCCGTCGCCCTCGGCCCCACCGTGCTGGCCGATCTGCGGGTGGGGCGGCCCGACCTGCCGCAGGCGGAGGCGGCCGCGCTGCTCGCCCGGGTGGGGCTCGACGGTGCATGGCTGCAACGCGACCGCGCCTCGCTGTCCGGTGGGGAGGCCCAGCGCTGCTGTCTGGCCCGCGCCCTCGCCGTCGGACCCGAGGTGCTGCTCCTCGACGAGCCCACCGCCGCGCTGGACGCCAGGGCGGCGGCGGCGGTGGAGGAGGTGCTCGCCGGGCTCGTGCGCGACGGGCTCACGACCGTGCTGGTCAGTCACGACCTGCGCCAGGCGCGACGGCTCGCGGACGACGTGCTCGTGCTCGCCGCCGGCGAGCTGATCGCGAACGGGCCGGCGGAGGAGGTCTTCCGGGCTACGACGGACCCGCGTGCGCAGGCCTTTCTCGCGGGCGTGGCATGAGCATGAGCGCCGCGGTCGAGGTCCCGAGCTGGGCGGGGGTGGCGCTGTCGCTACTGCTGGTGGTGGTCGCGCTGGCCGTGGTGGTCTGGCAGCGCCTCGGCCTCGCCCGCGACGTGCTCACGGCGGCCGCCCGCGCCGCGGTGCAGCTCGCCGCGGTGGGAGCCGTGCTGGGCTATCTCTTCGCGCACGCCGGCGCGCTGGGATCGCTCGGGTGGGTCACCGGGATGGTCGTCATCGGTGGCCGCGTCGCCGGCCGGCGGGGCAGCGGGCTGCCTCGCGCCACGCTGGCCGCGACGACCGGGCTGGCCGTCGGCACCGCGGCCACGCTCGGCCTGCTCGTCGGCGCGGGCATCGTGCACGGCCAGCCGCGGGTCGTCGTCCCCGTGGCCGGCATGGTGGTGTCCGCGTCGCTCACCGCCTGCGGGCTGGTGCTCGTTCGGCTGCGCGACGAGGTGGAACGCTCGCGCCCTCTCGTGGAGGCGCGGCTGGCGCTCGGCCTCGGTGCCGACGAGTCCTTCGCCCCGCACCTGCGCACCGCGCTGCGCACCGCCCTGATCCCGGGCATCGACTCCACCCGCGTCGTCGGCCTGATCACCCTGCCGGGAGCGATGACCGGGCTCATCCTCGCGGGAGTGCCGCCGCTGACGGCAATCCGCTATCAGGTCGTCGTCATGTATCTCGGCCTGGGTGCGCCCGCCATGACGGCCGTCGTCGCGGCCCTCGTGGTCCGGCGGTCGCTCTTCGACGAGGGGCTGCGCCTGCGCCAGCTCACGGTGCCGGCACGCCGGCACCCCCGGCAGCGCCGGCCGGCGCCGGCAGCCTGACCTCGGGCGGGTCACCGCCGGCCGGCGCGGGCTGCTCCGGCGCGGGCTGCTCCGGCTCCACCGACGTGGCCGGCACGTCGCGCAACCCGAAGAGCGGCGAGAAGATCACCCACAGCGCCGCCCACCACATGCCCAGGGCGGCGACGAGCAACGTGACGCGCGAGCCGGCGAGGGTGCCCAGGGCGCCCCCCGCCACCGCGCCGAGCGGGATCGTCCCCCACACGATGAAGCGCACGGAGGCATTCATGCGGCCCAGGAGCCGGGGCGGGCAGATCGCCTGGCGATAGGAGACCTGCGCGGTGTTGTAGACAACGGCGCCGAAGGACTCGAAGAGCGACGCCGCGGAGATCAAGAGCACGCCCCAGCCGGGGAAAGCGGCCGGCGCCAGGAGCCCGAAGGGGCCGGTGACCGTCAGCGACAGCCAGATGGTGCGCGCACTGCCGATCCGTCTGCTGATGCGCGTCGCCGTCGCCGCCCCGGCCAGACCGCCGATCGCCGCGAGGCTGAAGACCAGCCCGACGACGGCAGGGCTCGCCTGCAGCACGCGGACCAGGAAGACGACCTCCACGGCGCCGTACATGCCCGAGAAGAAGTTGGAGGTGCCGGTGCAGCCGACGACCCGGGACAGGACCGGGTGGCGGATGACGAAGCGCAGCCCCTCCCGGATCTCGTCGCGCAGGCGGGCGCCCGCGGCACGCGGCGCGGGCTGCTGCTCGCTGTCGCGGACCGCGGCGGTCGCCACCGTCGAGATGAGGAAGCTGACGGCGTCGACGACGACCGCGTATGCCGCGCCTACCAGGCCGACGAGCAGGCCCCCGAGGCCCGGCCCGGCGAACTGGGCGAAGGCACCGCTCCCGCCGATCTTGGCATTGCCCTCGACGAGCTGGTCCGGGTCGACGAGCAGCGGGAGGTAGGACTGGTAGGCGACGTCGAAGAAGACGGTGAGGACGCTGGAGGCCAGCGCCACGACGTAGAGCTGCGCGAGCGTGAGGGCGCCGAAGGCCTGCGCCAGCGGGATCGAAGCGAGCAGCACCGCACGCGCGAGGTCCGTGCGCACCAGCACCGGCTTCTTGCGCAGGCGGTCGAGGATCGCGCCGGCCTGCAGCGCGACGAACAGGAACGCCGCGCTGTTGGCGGCGGCCAGCAGCGCGACCTCCAGCGTGCTCGCGTGCAGGGTCAGCAGGGCCACCAGCGGGATGGCCACCTGGGTCACCATCGAGCCGACCTCGCTGACCGCCTGACCCGTCCAGAGCAGCATGAAGTCGCGGTGCCGCCACAGCGAGCGGCTGGGCGCTCGGTCGGCGGGGGACCCCGCTGCCTGTCCCCTCAGCCCCATGGCAGCTCCACCCGCACAGCGTCTGTTCGCCGCTCGGGAAGCGTCAACCGCTTAGGCGGCGTCGCGCGACCGGTGCGAGAGACCGATGCGCGCGTCAACGCCAGGCGAGTGCAACACCTTCGGCTCACCGGCGGGCTGGGGCAGCCCGACCGGCGTGAGCAGCGAGGCATCGACGTCGAGCAGCTCCGCGGCCAGCAGCGGCCAGCGGTCGTGCCGGGCGGGCGTGACGAGGGTGCGGCCGAGCCACCACGAGCTGTGCAGGTCCCAGCGCGCGGTGAGCGCGTGGTCGAGCGGGCTTGCCTGCACCGGCCCGCCGACCCGCACGCGCACCCGCGATGTCGCGCCGACGGGGGCCGGCCAGCGTCGCGTCGACTCGTAGGTGAGCACGTCGGAAGTCTGCTGCAGCGACATGCGGGCCCACGTGTAGGGCAGCCGGTAGGAGGCGCGGGCCGCGAGCACCGGGAGCAGCCGGTCGGCCTCGAGCGTCAGGAAGAAGATGCCGCGGGTGCCGTCAGGGCCGACGGTGTAGGTCCGCACGTTCGTCTCGAGGAAGGCGGACACGTGCGGCAGCGGCGGCGCTCCGAACAGGCGCACCCGACGCATCGCGAAGGGCACCAGCCCCACCCACGCCGACCCCTCGAGGACATCGGGCCGCACCCCGGGGGGCAGCAACGGGGCGAGCACCCCGGCGTCGTACTGCCAGTGCACGAAGGTGAGCCTCGTCCACGACTGGGTCATCACCGCGTGACGCACGGACCCCGGGGGCGCGTCGGGTGTGACGGGGGCGGCAGGGACCGCGGAGCGGGTTGGCTGGCCGCCCGTCACTGGTCCTGCTCGGTCGGCCGGATGAGGATCTCGTTGACGGCCATCCGGCGGGGCCGCGTGACGACGTAGGCGATGGCCTCGGCGATGTCGCCTGATTCGAGCATCTCCATGTCGCTCAAACGCTGGCGTAGGCCCTCGAGGACCACCGGTCGGTTGTGGCTCGCGAGCTCGGTGCCGACCGCACCAGGCTCCACCAGCGAGACGCGCACGTGCCGCTTGGTGACCTCTTGGCGCAGCGACTCGGAGAAGGCGCCCACACCGTGCTTCGTCGCGTTGTAGACGCCGCTGCCGACGCGGGCCTGCCGGCCGGCGACGGAGCTGATGTTGACCAGGTCGGCAACCTGCCGGGGGCCCTGCTCGGCGGCGCTGAGCAGGTGCGGCAGCGCGGCATGCGCGGTGTAGAGCAGGCCGAGAACGTTGAGGGAGACCATCCGCTCCCACTCCTCGAGCGGCGCGCCGACGACGGGACCGAGGAGCATCACGCCGGCGTTGTTGATGACCGTGTCGAGCCGGCCGAGGTCGGCCACGGTGCGCTCGACGGCCGCGACCGCCTCCTCCTGCTTGGTCACGTCGGCCTCGAGCACGAGCGCGGTGCCGCCCGCGGCCTCGATCCGGCCGGCCAGGCCTTCCAGGCGGTCGCGGCGGCGCGCGGCCAGCGCCACCGCGGCGCCCTGTCCGGCCAGCGCGAGCGCCGTCGCTTCCCCGATGCCCGAGCTCGCGCCCGTCACCAGTGCCACCGTGCCGGCCAGCCGTCCCTCGCCTGTCTGCGTCATGCCGCCAGGCCTCCCCCACCTGGTGCCTTCGGCAACCATCGCCGACGGCCTACTCCGCGTGCGCCGTCGAGGTGCCCCCACCACCCGCTCCGACCCAGACGGTCTTGATGTTGCAGAACTCGCGGATCCCGTGCGCGGCGAGCTCGCGGCCGTGCCCGGACGCCTTGACCCCCCCGAACGGCAGGGCCGGGTACGAAGTGGTCATGCCGTTGATGAAGACGGCACCGGCGGCCAGGTCGCGGATGAAGGCGTCGCGCTCGCCAGGGTCGTTGGTCCAGGCGTTGGAGCCGAGGCCGAAGCGGCTGTCGTTGGCGAGCGCGATCGCCTCGGTGAGGCTCGCGACCCTGTGCAGCTGCGCGACCGGCCCGAAGACCTCCTCCTGGGCCATCCGCATCTGCGGCGTGACGTCGGCGATCAGCGTCGGCGGATACCACCACCCCGGGCGGTCCGGCCGCTGCCCCCCGACCACGACGCGGGCGCCCTTGTCGACGGCGTCGCGGACGAGTTCCTCGACGTCGTCGCGACCCTGCTCGGTGGCGAGCGGACCGACGTCGGTGCCGTCCTCGGCGGGGTCACCGACGACCAGCGCGGCCATCTCCTTCGCGAAGAGGGCCTCGAACTCCTCGGCCACCGCCTCGTGCACGATGAAGCGCTTGGCCGCGATGCAGCTCTGCCCGTTGTTCTGGCAGCGAGAGGTGGTCGCCACCGAGGCTGCCTCCGCGAGATCGGCCGACGGCATCACCACGAAGGGGTCGCTGCCACCGAGCTCGAGCACGACCTTCTTGAGCACCTCCCCGGCGACCCGGGCCACCGCGACCCCGGCGCCCTCGCTGCCCGTGAGCGTCGCGGCCGCGACCCGGTCGTCGCGCAGGACCGCCTCCACAGCGCCGCTGCCGATGAGCAGGGTCTGGAAGACGTCGGGGGGAAAGCCCGCCGACCGGAAGCACTCTTCCATGAACAGCGCCGTCTGCGGCACGTTGCTGGCGTGCTTGAGCAGGCCGACGTTGCCCGCCATGAGCGCGGGCGCGGCGAAGCGCATCGCCTGCCACAGCGGGAAGTTCCAGGGCATGATCGCGAGTACGACGCCGAGTGGCTGGTAGCGCGCATAGGCCTGCGTGGCGCCGCCGACGGACGCGGGGTCGACGGGTTCGTCGGCGAGGAAGCCGGCGGCGTGCTCCGCGTAGTAGCGACACCCCGCGGCGCACTTCGCCACCTCGGCCGCAGCCGCCTTGCGGGTCTTGCCCATCTCCAGCGACATGAGCGCCGCGATCTCATCCGTGCGGGCGTCGAGCACGTCGGCCGCGGCCGACAGCCAGCCAGCCCGCTCCTCGAGGGACGTGAGCCGGTAACTCGCCGCGGCAGCCGCGGCCCGGGCCAGCTTGTCCTCGAGCTCGGCCTCGGTCAGGGCCTCGAAGGTCGTGAGCACAACACCGGTGCGGGGGTCCGTCGTCGCGATCGCCACGCCTCGACTGTGCCACGCGTGCGCTGCGGCAAGCGCGGCGCCGGCAACCGCGGCGCCGTGGCCGACCACGTTGTCAGCGGGCTGGCTCAAACTCAGTGAGCACCACGATGGCGTCCCGCTCGGCGACCCGCGCCCGCAACTCACCCACTTCCGTGCGCAACGCCCGTTCAATCGCGGACACTTCCGCCATGCCAACGCCGCCGAGGGGGAAGTCGCGGTCATCGACATCAGGCGTGACGCCGACCGCCAACCACTCTGCCGATCACACCAACAAGATCAAGCCGCCACGCCGATCACACCACCAGAAGCAGCTGAGTAGCTACCTCGACGACTGATATCGTGCCCGTCAAGTTCCGATCAAGGGGCCCTCTAATGGCCAGCTTCATCATTAGCGTTGCTTTCGATTGCGGAGACCCGCGTAGTCTCGCTCGCTTCTGGGCAGCCGTTACCGGCTACTTGACCGAGTTCGAGAGCGATGAGGTCGTGCGCCTAAAGGCACCGGACAGTCGCGGGGTCAGACCCAGATCCGCGAGTAGGCCGGCGCTGATGGTGTGTCGTTGGCGACAGATGCCCTGTCCTGCAGCGAGAATCGGCTTGTCTAAGAGCTGATCATCGTTCACGGGAAGGGCACCTGCCGGGTG
>JAABUT010003497.1_pt1 | contig 13408 bp, 13 predicted proteins | sample 5559281 | NCBI WGS metagenome assembly JAABUT01 (sample SAMN10711880, study PRJNA513359) | rock metagenome | isolation source: Antarctica rocks | place: Antarctica: Victoria Land, Ricker Hills nord | collected 2016-01-04
AGCCCTGGCCGGGCGGCGGTCATCCGCATCGTGCAAACAGGGAGAGGGCGGTGGCCAGTCTGGGCATCTCCTCCGACAGGTCGGCCACCGCGACACGGTGGCCGCGCAGACGGAGGCGCTCGCCGACCAGTCGGTGCCGCCGCCGAGATCGAGGAGCAGTCCCGGGACGAGGACCAGATTGGCCACCGCCACCGCCACCGCCGCCGCCGCGTCAGCCCGGGCCGTGCCTCCTCGCGTCGCGTCGTAGCTGGCCGCGTCGGGGTTGTCGTCGATCACGGCACGCGAGGTCGCTTGGAGCGTGGAGGGCGGCCCGTGTCACTGTTGCGGGGCGACGAGGATTCGACGAGCGAGTGCAAGGTAGCCGTCGCGGTCGTGCGGCCTGCACCGTCTCGCACTCGTGCAGAATGTCCTCTACCCTCCATCCTGAAGCTGACCGCCAGGCGTTGAGCCCCGTAGGTGGGGGCGACCAGCCGGTAGGCGAATTGTTGGCCGAGCATGGGAAAGCCCGAGCGTCGAAGGCACTCACCCATCAGGAGGGCTTGCAGGGGGCCGTGCACCACGAGATCCGGGTAGCCCTCGGTTGCGGCGTAGGCTTGGTCGTAGTGGACTCGGTGCGCGTTGTAGGTCAGCGCAGAGAAGCGGAACAGCACTACGGGATCCACGATCATGTCGAATTTGCCGGTCTCCTGCGGCGGCTCCGTCGAGACGTCATCTCCAGGGGGTTGCGCCCGGAGGAACGCTGGCGCCGCACCGCGGTAGACAATGTCCGCCTCGTCGATGATCGCCTGCGCACCGCCTTGCTCTATGTCGCTGCGTACGGTCACGAAGGTCAGTCGGCCGGATTTGCCCTCCTTCTCAGTCGTTCGCACCACTCTCGTGGTCCGGGTCGCGGGCTCGCCGAAGCGCAAGGGGGCGTGCATCGAGACCCGGCCGCCGGCGAACATGCGTAGACAGCCGGGGCCAGGAGGAGCCGGGATGCCGTGGGTCGGGTGCCCGTCGGGGGCCAGGTCGCTCTGCCTTCTCCGTTCGAGCAGGTAGATCCAGTGCCACAGCCCGGGCAGCCCCGCATCCGTGGCGGGCGCGTCGATGTCGAGGAGGGCGGCCAGAGCCTGCGCAGGCCCCGGGGTGATCAGTTCGGTGCATGAGCTGCTGTCCGGTGCAAAATGGGGTGCGGTGCCTGAGCCTGACGTCATGGCCGTTCCGCTGTCCTCGTGCTGGCCGCTGGGCCGAACTCGGCTCTGATCGCTTCGGTGTGCTGACCGACCGCTGGGATCCCCCCCATGGCGGCTTCGCGACCAGTCACAGTGACCGGCGGCAGCAGCGAGCGAACGGGCCCCACGGGGGAGTCGACCTCGCGCCACCGGTCTCGCGCCCTCAGCTGCGGGTGATCGGCGAACTCGTCCATGGTGCGCATCCGGGCGTTCGCGATGCCCACCTCGTCGAGACGTTCGCTGACTTCCCCTGCCGACAGGTGGGACAGGGCTTCCTCGATCATCAGCCGCAGCATGGCATCGTTGCCGACCCGGCTGGAGTTGCGGTTGAACCGCGGGTCTCGGGCTAGGTCCGGTCGGCCCAACACGTCGGCGCAGAGCGCCGCCCATTCGCGCTCGTTCTGCACGCCGATGAAGACCTGCGCCCCGTCTGCGACCCGGTAGGGGCCGTACGGAGAGATGGAGGCGTGCCGGGCCCCTGTCCGGGGCGGAGGGGTGCCGCCGTAGCTCGCGTAGAGGTAGGGCTGGCTCGTCCACTCACCGAGAGCTTCGAGCATGGCTACCTCGAAGCCGGTGCCTGTCCCGGTGCGCTCCCGCTCGTACAGCGCGGTCAAGACACCCGTGTAGGCGTACATGCCGGCGGCGATGTCGGCGACCGAGATGCCGGCCTTGGCCGGGCAGTCGGAGGTGCCGGTGACCGACAGCAGACCTGATTCGCACTGCACGAGCAGGTCGTAAGCCTTCTTGGTGCGGTAGGGACCGTCGGCGCCGTAGCCGGAGATGGAGCAGGTGATGAGGCGGGGATGTCTGGCCCGCAGGGTCTGTTCGTCCAGTTCGAGGCGCGCCATGGCGCCCGGGATGAGGTTCTGCACGAACACGTCGGCCTGTGCGAGCATCGCGTCGAGAAGTGCCCGGTCGTCGGGCTCCTTGATGTCGAGTGTGACGCTTTCCTTGCCGCGGTTGAGCCACACGAAGTAGCTGGACATGCCCTTGACCGTCTCGTCGTAGCCGCGGGCGAAGTCGCCGGTGCCCACCCGCTCGACCTTGATGACCCGGGCGCCCAGGTCCGCGAGCTGACGGGTGGCGAACGGTGCGGCGACGGCTTGCTCCAGTGCCACCACGGTGATGCCCTCCAACGGGAGCACTACGACCTCCTCGAGTGGCTGGGGTCAGGTTCCAGGCGGGCGCCAGCCAGGATTCTGCGGGCTCGCTCCACGACCGGGGCGTCGACCATCTGTCCGTCCACCCGCCCCGCGCCCCCGTCTGTGAGACTGTCCAGGATCCGGCGGGCCGCGCGGACGTCCTCGGGGGTGGGGCTGAATGCGGCGTTGACGGCCTTCACTTGGCGCGGGTGGACGCACAGCTTGCCGCCGAAGCCCAGGCTGAGCGCAGCGGCCGCGTCTGCTGCGACGAGGGACGGGTCGTCCAAAGCAGCCGTCACCCCGTCCACCGGGGGCGCGATCCTGGCGACGCGTGATGCCAGCACCAGGGTCGAGCGTGCGAACAGCATCGGGGTCTGCGTGTCCTCGGCGGCCACGTCGAGGGCGAAGTCGATCGAGCCGAAGGCCAGGCGGGCGACGCCGGGTGCCGCGGCCAGGTCGTACGCACGATGCACGCCCAGGGCGGATTCGACAAGGGCCACCACCGCAGTCTGGGGTCCGAGCGCCTCACTGAGCTCGGCAAGTCCCCGGGGGTCCTCGGCCTTGGGCACCATCACGGCGCGGAGCCCGGGCAAGCCGACCAGGGCCGCGACGTCGCCATCATGGAGGCGCGTCCCTGGGGCGTTGACCCGCACGCACGCGAGCCCGTCGTCGTGGAGCCACTCCGCGACATTTGCACGGGCCGAGGCCTTGGCCTCAGCGGCGACTGCATCCTCCAGGTCACAGACCATGAGGTCTGCGCCGCTTGCGGCGGCCTTGGCGAACCGGTCGCGCCGGTCTCCGGGGACGAAGAGCCACGAGCGGGCCTCACTCAGGTCTGCCGCTACGGGCTGCGGAACGTCGTTGTGTGTTTTCATCTCAGGGGGCCACCGTGCCGCGGTCGACGAGCTGACCGGCGATGACGTTGCGCTGTATCTCGTTGGTGCCCTCGCCGACGATCATTAGTGGCGCATCGCGGAAGTAGCGTTCCACGTCGAACTCCGTCGAGTAGCCGTATCCCCCATGAATCCGGATGGCGTCAAGCGCGATCTGCATCGCCGTCTCGGAGGCGAAGAGCTTGGCCATTCCGGCCTCCATGTCCGCGCGTTCCCCCGCGTCGAAGCGTCGAGAGGCGTGCATTACGAGCTGGCGGGCCGCGGTCAGCTTGGTGACCATGTCGGCGAGGTAATTCCCGATTGACTGGTGCTTCCAGATGGGTTTGCCGAAGCTCTCCCTCTCCTGCGCGTAGCGCAGGGAGTCCTCGAGGGCGGCGCGGCCCACGCCCACCGCGCGCGCTGCGACCTGGATTCGGCCGATCTCGAGCCCGCGCATCATCTGGGCGAATCCGCGGCCCTCATGCTCTCCGAGCAGCGAGGAGGTTGGGACGCGGAAGTTGTCGAAGGAGATCTCGCAGCTCTCTACGCCTTTGTAGCCCAGCTTGGGAAGGTCGCGGGAGAGGGAGAAACCCGGTCCCTTCTCCGCGAGAAGGATGCTCATGCCCTGGTGAGCCGGCTTGGCCGAAGGGTCGGTCTTGCACAGTAAGGCCACCAGGCCGGCCCGGCGGGCGTTGGTGATCCAGGTCTTGGAGCCATTGACCAGGTATGCGTCCCCCACCCGCTGGGCGGCGGTGCGCATCGCCTGAAGGTCGGATCCGCCGCCGGGCTCGGTCAGTGCCATGGTGGCCCGCAGCTCGCCGGTGGCCATGCGCGGCAGGTACGTGTCCTTCTGATCCGGGGTGCCGTAGTCAAGGATCAGCTTGGCGACGACCGTATGACCACCCATCGCGCCGGCCAGGCTCATCCAGCCGCGAGAGAGCTCCTCCGTAACGAGGGCGTAGCAGGGCGTGCTCACGCGGGCTTCCCCCCAAGGCTCGGGGATGGCCAGGCCGAAGATGCCGAGCCGCTTCATCTGCTCGATGAGCTTCTCCGGGTAGGTGTTCGTGTGGTCCAGCTCTTGGGCGACGGGCTTCACATCTCGGTTGACGAAGTCGCGGACCGTCTCGACGATCGCTTGCTCTTCCTCGTTCAGTCCCTCCACGGGGGGACTCCTCTCAGATCTGTCACTGGCGCCGGCGCCGGCTCGGTGTGGTTAGAGGTGGTCGCTCAGGATGCCGCCAGCAGTCCTCCAGCTCACCGTTTCTGGGTCCACGGTGGTGCCGGTCAGGCAGTCGTCCACCTTGCGCAGCAGCTCCGTCCGGCTGGGAGGCCGCTGCGGCGACCCTGGAGGGAATCGCTCGCGCGCGTGCAGGATCTGCGTGCCGACGTAGACGTCTGCCTCCAGCTCGCCGGCGAGCAGCCCGTCGCTGCCGTCGCCGAGGTGGACATCGACCAGTTCCACCAGTCGGCGCGCCTCGGGGCGCTGCGCCGCCGCATCGGTGAAGCTCGCGAAGCCCTGATAGTCGTCAAGGAGCGCCGTAGCGGCCGCATACTCAATACTGAACTTGGCCTGAAGCCCGGTATCAGGGCGGCGATGGATCAACGGGATGACCGTGCCTCTTGGTGTCCTCAGGACGATGCGGGTCACCGCGGCGGGGTCCAGGCCTTGGCTGGCCAGTTGGGACAAGGCGCTGATCGGGCGCTGCAGTGCGTAGCAGCACGGAAACACCTTGACAGCCAGGCCACCTGGCACCGCTGGCCCGCGCGTATCTACGGCCGCGGGGTCGCCTCCTACGAGGCGGAGCCAGCTTTCGACGGCGGAAGGGTCGGCGGTGGCTCCAGCTGCGGCGAGGTGGGCGGCTCGCACGCCGGCTTCCGCGGCGAAACCGACCTGCAGGGACTTGGCGTCGGTGCCGAAGGCCCGCTGCACGCCCCCTGCGGCCGGCACCGCGAGGGCCATAGCCGTCGCGATCCGTTCCGTGTCGAGACCGAGTGCGATGCCGGCGCCGACCGCCGCGGCAGGCGCTCCAGCAGTCGTCGTCGCGTGCCAGCCGGAGGTGTAGTGCGCCCAGCCGAGCGCCGTGCCGAGTCGCGCCATGACGCCCGCGGCGGCGAGGTAAGCGCGGGCGCCGCCCCGAGCTGACAGAACAGCCGGCACACACACGGCACTGATGTGTGTGGTCGACTCCATGTGTAGGTCGTCGAAGTCAAGGACGTGGCTTGCCACCGCCCACCGGGCGACTTCGGGTAGCCCCGCTGCGGTGCGGAGGATCGGCTCGTTGCGCGCGGCGAGCGCTACTGCGAGGGTGTCGAGCAGTGAGCGTTGGGCCAGCTCCAGGTCCTCATCGGTGGGCTCCAGGGCCACAGCCCAGCGGGCGAGCTCCTCGGCAATCGCCACGACACCAGCTCCTCAATGCAGGGATGGACGCCATCCTTCGTAAGTGTCCGGCCATTTAGGGAACATGGCACTACCGGCACACCCTTCTGCGAGAACCCGCACGGCGCCGACGCTGCAGGGTTGCCGGTTCAGATTGACAGGGTATGGGTAGTCGACCCCCGAAACGATGTTGCGATGCTGAGGTTCCGGGGCATGTTGACGCCAGCTACGAGCTCAACCCACGCCCCCGCAAGACTCGGCACTCCACAGGTCGATTGGGTCCTCGCGGACCGCGTGGTCGCTCACCAGGATGCCACGGCGGGCTGGACCCCGAGCCGCCGCCTGAGCATCGCGACGATGCCGTGGTTGGCGGCGGCACGTCCCTGCCGTCGCCACGGGCTGGAACGGTCGAACACCTCGTGAAGTCGGCCATGGTGGCGGCGCACAGGGGAATGAGGTCCTCGGGCTCCTCGAAGCCCAGACGCATGGAGGTGACGTGGTGCAGCTGTCCGGTTCGAGGGGACCACTGACGCCTGCAGATGGGGCAGTGCGGTGGCGCCTCGTGGATGCCGACCCAGTGGTGGTACCACTCCCGGCGCTTTCCCTGCCCCGCCGCGGAGTCCTTCAACGCGGCATACAGCGCTCTGTGGGTGATCCGGCCCCGCGCCCGTCCGACCACCGGTCCTGGGCGTACGCACGATCGCTCCCTCTAGCTCGGGTCCGCGACGCCCGAAGCGCGGCGTGGTTCTCCACAGGCGCGGATCGGTGACCACCGAGCGGCGGACCGTATGCCGGGTGCCAGGCGGTGGGGGTCGAACACGACCACCGGGCCGATCGCCTCACGAGCCGTCAGCGTCGCCGTCAGGTTGTCTGGGCGCGTGCTCGTGGTGATGACCGCCCCGGGCGCGTCCAGGATGCTCGAGATGACCAGGTGCAAACCCTTCCCCGACTTCGGCGGACCGACGGTCACGATCGAGTCCTCCACCGAACAGAAGCACTCCCGACCACGAGACGTCCCCAAACCGGTAGCCGACATCGTTCAACGGGTGACGGACGCGCACGCCATGGGCGGCGGAGAACCGTAGGCACCGGACGAACCGCCGCCCAATGCTGCCAACCGTTTCGGTTCGGCGAAGTGGTCCACGACGAGCCGCCCGATCTTGGTGCCCAGCACGCCCGTCAGGTGCCAGCGTCGCCCGCGGAAGGACCGGTCCCGGTCGCTGCGCCGGCGTCACGACCTCAGCCGACGCCGAGGTAGCTCTCCTGGACCCGCGGGTCAGCCAGCAGGTCGGAGGCGTTGCCGGACAGGACGATATGGCCGGTCTCCAGGACGTAGGCCCGCTCGGCCACGGTCAGCGCGGCGTCGATATCCTGCTCGACCAGCAGGATCGAGGTGCCGGACGAGGCGATGTCCGGGAGGCGGGCGATGATCTCGTCGACCACGACAGGCGCCAAGCCGAGCGAGAGCTCGTCGATCATCATGATGTGAGGCTCGCTCATCAGCCCGCGGCCGATGGCACACATCTGCTGCTCACCACCGGACAGGCTGCCCGCTATCTGGTTGAGCCGCTCGCCGATCCGGGGAAAGAGCTCGACCACCCGGTCGATGTCGGTGTTCCGGGCGCGCCAGCCCCCCAGGCGCAGATTGTCCCGCACGGTGAGCCCGGGGAACAGGCGCCGACCCTCGGGGACGTGTGAGATGCCCAGGCTGGCGATCTGCTCGATCGAGCGCCCTTGGACGGCTGCGCCGCGGAAGTCCACCGTGCCCGAACGGACCTCCGCCATGCCGGTCAGGGCGCGCAACAGGGTCGTCTTGCCGGCGCCGTTGGGGCCGACCAGCGCGACGATCTCGTTGTCCCCGACCTGCAGGTCGACGTCCCAAAGCACCTGTACGCGCCCGTACCCGGCGCTCAGCTGTCTGGCTTCGAGCATCAAGAGTCTCCTTCACGGCGTTTGGCGTAGCGATGGCCCAGGTAGGCCTCGATCACGCGGGGGTCGCGCAGCACCTCCTGGGGGTCACCGGAGGTCAGGACCTGGCCTTGGTGCAGGACGAGAACCTGGTCGCTCACGGCCAGGATCGCCTTCATGACGTGCTCCACCACGATGATCGTGATGTCGCGAGCTTTGAGGCTGCGGATAAGCTCCAGGCTCGGCTCGATCTCGGTATGCCGCAGTCCCGCCATCACCTCATCCAACAGGAGCAGCCGGGGCCGTAGCGCGAGCGCCTTCGCGAACTCCAGCCGCCGCGCGTCGGCGACGGACAGCTCACCCGGTGCCCGGTCACCCAGGCCGGCCATGCCGACCTCCTCGAGCACCTCGTCGGCGGCCTTGAGGGCGTGCGACATGATGTTGGTGCCCTGCGGCCCGTAGAGGACGCCGACGGCGACGTTCTCCCGGACGGACATGCCGCGGAACGGCTTGACGATCTGGAAGGTGCGGGCGACACGGGCGTGGGCGATGACCCAGGGGCGGGCGCCGGTCAGGTCCTTGCCGTCGATCAGGACCCGTCCCTCGGTGGGCTTGATGTATCCGGTCACGAGATTGATGAAGGTGCTCTTGCCGGCACCGTTCGGGCCGATGACCCCAAGCACCTGCCCCTCGGGGACGCTGAACGAGACGTCGGAGACCGCCCGCAGACCGCCGAAGCGTCGACTCAGGCCCTGCGTCTCCAGGACCGGCGCGGCGCTCACAACCGGTGCTTCCGAACGTTGGCCAGCAACGAGAACTCCTTGTTACGCCGTGCCTCACGTACGTAGTTGACCGCGCCCTGGGGAAGCAGGATGACGACGAGGACGATGATCCCGCCGAGGATGAAGGTGTGCAGGTCGGTGAAGTTCTGGCGCAGGAACTCCGAGAGGAACTGCAGCGCCACCGCACCGAGCAACGGGCCGAGGACGGTGCCGCTGCCACCGATGACGACCATGATGATCATCAGCACCGTGATGTCCACATCGAACAGCCGCTGAGGAAAGATGGTCACCTGTTGGAACGCGTAGCTCGCGCCGACCAACCCGGTGATGAACCCCGACAGGGCGAACGCCAGCACCTTTGCCCGAGTGGTGTTGATGCCCATCGCCGCTGCTGCGTCCTCGTCCTGGTGGATCGCCCGGAGGGCGTAGCCGAACTTGTTGCGGGCCACCAGGCCGCCGACGAGCACCGACACCGCGGCCAGGGCGAGGAAGAGCAGGTAGAACCCGTCGTTGCCGAGGTATGCCGTCGTGGCGTTGTTGCCGACGGTCGGCACGGTGATGCCGGCGCCCCCGCCGGTCAGGTCCGGCACGTTGGTCACGATCTCACGCATGCCCTCAGCTACGCCAAGGGTGGCAACGGCGAAGTAGTGCCCCTTGAGCCGAAGCAGCGGGATGCCGATGAGGGTGGCGAACAGCGCCGCCGCGACGCCGCTCAGCAGGAGCGACACCCAGAAGCTGAAGTGCCATCGGCTCATGGCGACGGCCGTGAAGTAGCCGCCCACTCCGAAGAAGGCCACCTGGCCGAAGGAGGCGTAGCCGGCGAAGCCGCCGATGAGGTTCCACGCCTGGGCCAGCGCGACGAACATGAAGATCGTCGCGACGGTCCGCTGCTGGCCGGAGTAGAGCTGGCTCTGTAGCCCCAGGGAGGCCAGCAGCGCCACCAGCCCCCACGCCCAGGGCAGCAGCCGCTTCGCTTGGTCGCGGAGAACCGCCCTGGTGACGCCCTGCCTGGGGACCTGCGTGGACGTCGGCATCAGACCTCCAGTCGTGCGGCGTAGTAGGCCCGGCCGACCAGCCCCGTGGGCCGGACGATGAGGACGACGATGAGGACGAGGAAGGCCAGGGCGTTGACCCAGGTGCCCGGGAGGTACTGGCCGCCCCAGGCCTGGACGAGACCGATGACCAGGCCACCGACGAGGGCGCCATACATGTTGCCCAGTCCGCCGAGGACCGCCACGACGAACGACATGAGCGTGAAGCTGGCAGCTGCCGAGGGGTTGAACGTCCCCACGGTCCCGATCATCGCCCCCGCCATGCCGGCCAGTGCGGCGGCGATCCCGAAGGTGAGGGCGTAGACGTGGCGGGCCCGGATGCCCATCAGGCGGGCCGCCCCGCGGTCCATGCCGGTCGCCAGGATGGACATGCCGGTGCGGGTGCGGTTCACGACGGCGACGAGGAGGATCGTGATCGCGACCGCCAGGCCGAAGGCGAGCAGCCTTCCCGCCGGCACCCTGATGCTGCCGAACGCCAAGCTCTCACTGGCGTAGGAGGTCTTGATGCTGCGGTAGTCGGCGGAGAAGGCAATGTTCATGCCCTGGACGATCAACAGGTCGAGGCCGAACGTCAGGAGCAGCGTGATGAAGATCGGTCCGTTGATCACAAGATTGATCAGGAAGCGCTGGATGACGTACCCGACGACGAACAGCACCGCCGCGGAGACGAACATGCCGAGGAAGGGATCCAGCCCCAACCACTGGTGCATCTCCCAGCCGATGTAGGCCCCGAGGATGACGAACGCACCGTGGGCCAGGTTGACGACGTTCATCACACCCCAGACCAAGGAGAACCCCACGGCGACGAGCGCCAGGAGCCCTCCCTGGAGGAGACCGTAGACCGTGGCCTGGAGGAATGCACTCACTGCGTCGTACCGGGCCAGATCATCTTGGCCTCGGCGGACTCCTTGGGCCACACTGTCAATGCCTTGCCGTTCTGGACCTGGATGACCGACATGGGCTTGAAGGTGTTCTGTCCGGTGGCGTCGAACTTGATCTTGCCGAAGAACGACTCGGTGTCCAGGCCCGCGAGGGCGTCACGGACCTTGTTCACGTCGGAGGAGCCCGCCTTCTCGGCGGCCAGCACGAGGGCCAGGCAGGCGGCTGTGGCCTCAGCGTCGTGGTAGTCCGGCGCGTGGCCGAACTTGGCCTGGATGTCCTTGGCGTAGTCCTTGGCGGTGCCGAAGTACTTGTCCTCGCCCATCGTGGCGTCGGTCCACTGGCTGGAGCCGAGGACATTCTCGGCCTGGGCCCCCAGGGACTTGGCGAAGTCCGGCGTCGGCGGCGCCACGGTCTCGCCGAAGCCGGCCGGCGTCACCCCGAGCTCCTTGGCCTGCTTGACGATGGCCACGCCCTCCACGAGGTGGACCGAGCCGATGATGACGTCGGGGTTCTTGCCCTTGACCTTGGTCAGCGCGGAGCTGACGTCGGAGGCGCCGTTGGGGAAGTATTGCGGGTCCAGGACGGTGAAGCCCTGTTCCTTGGCGGTCTTGATGCCACCTTCAGTGACGGTCTTGGAGAAGCCGTCGTCGGCGGAGAGGAACACGACGCTCTTGGGCTTGGGCGTGGCGAGGTCGGCGATGGCCTTGACGATCGCGGAGGCGTATTCCGTGGCCGGCGACAGTACGGCGAAGGTGCGCTTGTAGCCCTTGCTGAAGATCTTGTTGTCGGCGCCTGCGGAGTCGACCATGACCTGGCCGTTGCGCTCGATAACCGCTGCCTGGGCCTCGGTGTTGGCCGAGCCGTAAGAGCTGAGGACCAGCTTGACGCTCTTGTCGTTGAACTGGTCGACCAGCTGCGCCGCGACGTCGGGTTTGGACGTGTCGTCCTGGTACTGGATGTCGAGCTTGACCTTCTTGCCGCCGATGTCGACCCCGCCCTTGGCGTTGACCTTCTCCTGGCAGAGCTGGTAGCCCTCCTGGGTGAGCTGGCCTTCACGGGCCAGTGAACCGGTCAGCGAGAGGGACGCACCGATCGTCAACGTCCCAGAGCTTGCGGCGCCCGCGACCTTCTCCTCACCTTTGGAGCCGCATCCGGCCACCAGAAGACTGCTTGCGGCGATGACCGCAGTCACTGCCATTGTTCTCGACCTCACGACGTCCGCCTCTCATGTGGCAGTTGTGCCTGCGGACTGTCTATCGTGATGCGCGCCACAAATCAAGAATCTTGGATATTGGATCCGAAGCGTCCCAGCCCCCTGCGGTCAGGTCGGCTTTGCGGCCGGCTCGGTGGCCGACTGCGCACCCGGCACGTGGCCACCACCCGCCGGCAGGAAGAGGGCGACGAGCAGGCCCCCGGCCAGAAGGACCAGCACGGTGCCGACCTCGCCCTGCCAGCCGAAACCCAGATAGAACAGCCCTCCCACGAAGCCGGCCATGCTTGAGCCGATGTGGTAGCCGAAGAGGTACAGGGCGGAGGACTGGGCTCGTTGCCGGGTGGCCCAGACGTTGACCCAGCCGCTGGTCACCGAGTGAGCCCCGAAGAACCCGAAGACCATCGCGGCGGCGCCGGCCAGCACGAGGGGTAGCACGTCGGCGAGGGTGAGCAGCGCTCCTGCCGCCATGATCGCCATACCGAGCAGTAGCACGCTACGCCGGCTGCGCCGGTCGGTCAGCCGCCCCATCCAGTTGGCACTGACCGTGCCGAAGAGGTAGAGCAGGAAGACGAGTGCGACCAGCGTGGCCGACAGGTCGAACGGCGCCTCTGCGAGGCGGTACTGAAGGTAGTTGTAGAACGAGACCAGGCTGCCCATGAGGACGAACCCGCACAGGGCGAGCCGGATGATGACCGGGTCGCGCAAGGGTCCGCGCAGCCCAGAGAACCGCTCGCGCATGCCACCGGGCGTGACGACGAAGTTACGGGGTGACGGCAGCCGCAGGGCTACTCACAGTCCGCCGACGAGGCACACCCCGCCCACCCCGGCCATGGCGACGCGCCAGCTCGAGGCGCTGGCCAACAGACCCCCTGCGAGCCGGCCAGTCATCCCGCCGAGGCCCGTGCCGCTGATGTAGAGACCCATGGCGGTGCCCAGCCCGGACGGATGGAACTCCTCTGCGACGTAGGCCATCGCCACCGCCGGAAGACCGGCCAGGACAAGCCCGGTGAGCACTCGCAGCGCGAGCAGCGCTCCGAAGCTGGGGGCGACCGATGCCGCGATGGTGAGCGCAGCGGCGGAAAGGACCGCGCCGATCAGCAGCCTTCTGCGCCCCTGCCCCTCGGACCACGAGGCCGCGACGAGGACGGCCACTGCGAGCGGCAGTGTGGTTAGTGACAGCGTGAGGCTCGCCGTCGCGGGCGAGACGGAGAAGTCGTGGCTGACGCCGGGCAGTATCCCCTGGGCGACATACAGCATGGCGAACGCCAAGAAGCCGGCCACGAACAGGACAAGGCTCGTCCGGCGGTACTGCGGCGTCCCACTGCGCAGGTGCGTTGGTGGTCCCTCTGGGAATGGCACGTCCATTCAGGGCCTCCTCGCCGCGGACGCCGGAGAGGACGTCCTGGCGATGCGGTCGGTCCCACGAGGGGAGAACTTGGATCCAATACTCGTTAGGGTAACCATCGTGAGCATCTCAGGTCCCCTGGACGGCGTCGTGGTGGCGGACTTCAGCCGCGTGCTGGCCGGTCCGTATGCCACCATGCTGCTCGGCGACCTCGGTGCAACGGTGATCAAGGTCGAGTCCCCGAGCGGCGACGACACCCGTCACTGGGGGCCGCCGTGGACCCCCGGGGGCGAAAGCACCTACTTCCTGTCGATCAACCGCAACAAGCGCAGCATCGCCCTCGACCTGAGCAGTCCCGAGGGAAGGCGTCGCGGCATGGAGCTGGTCCAGCGCGCCGACGTGATGATCGAGAACTTCCGCGGTGCCAGCATGGCGCGCCTCGGCTTCGACTACGACTCGGTCCGGCACCTCAACCCCCGGCTCATCTACTGCTCGATCACCGGGTTCGGCACCTACGGCGGTGCGGAGATACCCGGCTACGACTTGGTGGTGCAAGCGGTCTCGGGGCTGATGAGCCTCACCGGGCCGGACGCCGACACCCCGTCCAAGACCGGTATCGCGACG
>JAABUT010003499.1_pt1 | contig 13399 bp, 13 predicted proteins | sample 5559281 | NCBI WGS metagenome assembly JAABUT01 (sample SAMN10711880, study PRJNA513359) | rock metagenome | isolation source: Antarctica rocks | place: Antarctica: Victoria Land, Ricker Hills nord | collected 2016-01-04
GAACCTGTGGGAGCCGGCCGACGGGACCACGGGCCGCGACTACACCGCGCACGGCAGCTTCGACGCCAGGTCCACGGACCGCAGCGCGCAGCTCTGGGCATCGCAGCATCACGGGACTCTGGCTGCCACCGCGGGCGCGGGCCTGCTTGCCGCTGCGGCAGGCGTGGCGAGCGCCCGGACCAGGCGATGAATCGACTGGCCGCGATCCGGGCCGCTTACGGCCTGGTGGAGCTCGCGGTGCCGCGGCAGGTAGGACGGGTCATGGGTCTGCAGCTGGATCGCCGGGCCGAGCTCGCGGCGCGCGTCCTGGGCGCCCGTCAGCTCGCTCAGGCTGGTGCGAGCGGCTGGGCGCCCACCGCAGCTCTGCTCGCCCTCGGGGCCGAGGTGGACCTGCTGCACGCCGCGAGCATGATCGGCGTCGCGGCCCTCGATCGACGACGGCGTAGGGCGGCACTGACCAGCGCAACCACCGCGCTCGGATTCGCCGTAGCGGGCACCTTGGCTGCTCGACGGGCGCGAGACCGTCCCTGCGGGGGGACCCGGCGGGACGTGGGAGTGCTGCTGCGGCGTGACCAGCTGGCCGATCGGATCGCTCGCCACCTTGTCCCGGTCAGCCTCCGAGACCCTGATCGCCGGCGGCCTGATCGCCCGCTCGCCAACGTGGGGGTGTCCTGACCGACGACCATCGGCGTGCTCGGCGGAGTCGGCTAGCGTGGCGGCATGACCACGGGACAGGACGAGCACGGAGGGCGCGGCACCCCGGACAGCCGCGGCACGACTCTTCCGGCGGCTGACGAGGCCCACGATGTCGTCACCATCGGGGAGACGCTGGCGGCCTTCGTCGGTCCGCCGGCAGAGCCCTTGCGACCCGGGGGTGCGGCCACCTTCCGCCTCGCCGGCGCCGAGAGCAACGTCGCCATTGCCGCCAGCAGGCTGGGGCACCGCGTCGCCTACTTCTCCAGGGTGGGCGACGACGACATCGGGCGGCTGATCCTCGCGACCCTGCGGGGAGAAGGCGTCGACGTGCGCGGGGTGCAGCTCGACCCCGAGGCGGCCACCTCGCTCCTGGTTCGCCAGCACCGTACTTCTGACCTCGTCACCGTGAGCTACTACCGCCGTGGGGGTGCCGGCTCGCGGCTCCGGCCCGAGGACGTCGATGCCGACGTCGTCGAGCGGTCGCGGCTGCTGCACGTCACGGGGATCACGCCTGCCCTCAGTGACACTGCCTGCGCGGCGGTTCAGCACGCGGTGTCCGTCGCCTCGGCGGCCGGTGTGACCGTGAGCCTCGACATCAACCACCGAAGCCGCCTGTGGTCACGGGAGACGGCCGGGCGCACCCTGCGTCCGCTGCTGCCCTCGGTCGACGTCCTCTTCGGTGACGACGACGAGCTGGGGATCGTGCAGTCGGGCGAGACGCCGGAGTCGCGCGCGGAGGAGCTGCACCGCAGCGGAGTCGGCCAGGTCGTCCTCAAGCGAGGGAGCCTCGGAGCGAGCGCCTGGGAGGCGGGCGAGCGCGCTGACCAGCCGGCCGTCGAGGTCTCGATGGTGGATCCTGTCGGAGCGGGGGATGCCTTCGTGGCGGGCTACCTCAGCGCCTTACTGGACGGCGCCACCGTGGAGGAGAGGCTGCAGCGGGCCGTCGTCTGCGGCGCCTTCGCCGTGTCCGTGCACGGCGACTGGGAGGGCACGCCGCGTCGTGACGAGCTCGGCCTCCTCGGTCTGGCTGAGCAGGTGCGCCGATGAGCACCCCGGCCGCTGGACGCATTGGAGAGCTCCTGGAGGGGTGCCCGGTCATGGCCATCCTGCGGGGGTACTCGCCGGAGCGCACTGTGGAGCTGGCCTCGCGTGCCTGGGATCTCGGCATCACCCTGGTCGAGGTGCCCGTGCAGGACCCGTCAGCAGTGTCCGCTCTGGCGGCCACCGTCGCCGCCGGTCGGGGCCGCGATGCCGTCGTCGGCGCCGGCACCGTGACGACGTTGACGCGACTGCACGCGGCACGTGATGCCGGCGCCGAGTTCCTCGTGTCGCCCGGAGTGGATGAGGAGGTCATCCGGGCCTCGCTTGCCATGGACCTTCCCTACCTGCCCGGAGTAGCCTCGCCCACCGACATCCAGAGCTGTCTCCGGCTGGGTCTGACGTGGCTCAAGGCCTTTCCCGCCACGCTGCTCGGCACCGAGTGGTTCGGGGCCATGCGCGGACCGTTCCCCGAGGTGAGCTTCGTAGCGACCGGGGGGATCAGCGCCGCCAATGCCCAGTCCTTCCTCGACGCCGGTGCGGCGACCGTTGCGGTGGGTTCGGCGCTCGAGTCCGAGGACCAGCTCAGCGCGCTGGCGGCCATCGTCGGTCAGCGCCTGACGGGCGGAGGTCCGCTGCCGGCGAAATGACGGGCCTTGGGTGGAGTGGGTCGTCGGCTCGGGAGCCGGTCGTCGAGCCACCGGCGCCCGGCGGCGTCAGGCGAGCCACCGGCGGCCCGCGCCGTCAGGCCAGGCGGTCGGCGCCGTCAGGCCAGCCGGGCGAGCTCGCGGCGGAGGTTGCCTCTGGCGGCCTCGTCCCACTCCTGCTGCCCGTATGCCGTGAGGTAGAGCTGGTCTCGGCGGACGAAGTCGGCCAGGATCGCGCTCCGTGCTGAGCGGTACGACTCCCGCGCTACGTGCGCGTACTCCTGACGCACCTGCGCGCAGTACTCGTCGAACCGGCCCTCGGGGGCCGAGAGGATCCACAGGTCGCCGTCGTGGAAGGCCCGGGTCAGCGCGGCACCGTCGCCACCGTCGTGTCCGTGGGTCATCCGGACGATGGCCTGGACCGTGGCGGCGACCTCCGCCCGAACATCCACCCTGGCGAGGAGCGTCGCGGCGAGGGCGGCGCTCTTGGCCTCGTTCGCGCCGGCCCGGGCCCGGGGGTCGTAGACGGCGTCATGGAGCCAGGCAGCGACTCGGCCGACCGTCCCCTCCGACGCGGTGATCGCTTCGGCGTCCTCGAGCTCCTCGAGCGACCAGAAGAGCTCGACGAGGTGCCGGGTGGAGTGGTAGCGGCGCTCGGGTTCGGTCCATCGCCTGAGGAGATCCGCCCCCGTCGCGGCGACAACCTCGGGATCGGCGCCCGGACTGAGCTCGGCGATGTCCTCGGTCCACCAGGTGATGAGCGCCGGCATACCGGCGAGTCTTCCAGATGCGGCGCTACGCCTCAGGCCGCGTCGAGGGCCGCCGGGAGATCCTCCGCGTGGACGACGGTCAGGGCGGAGACGGCGCGGGTGAGGACGACGTAGAGCCGCCGCAGCCCGGTCCGGACATCCGGCTCCTCGGCGGCGATCGCGGTGGGCTCCACGACGACGACCCGGTCGAACTCGAGACCCTTGGCGACCTTCGCCGGCACCAGGTCGACCTGGTGGTCGACGTCGCCGTGGTCCGACCCCAGCGTCCCGTGCTCGATCCCGGCAGCCCGCAGTGCGGCTCCCAGACCACCGACCATCGACGCGGGAGCGATCACCCCGATCGACCCCGGCTCGGACATCAGGCCGGCCGTGACCTCCGCCGTGCGGACCGGGACGTCCACCCCGCTGACCCGGACGAAGTCGAGGCGACCCGGGTTGTCCCGCACCGACATCGGCGGCCCGAGACCGGGAGCCATCCAGGGCAGTAGCCGTGCCGCGTAGTCGATGACCGCGGCCGGCACCCGGAAGCCGCGGTCGAGGATCTCGATGTGGCTGTCCGGCTTGCCCAGGTGCACGAGGGAGGACGACCAGGAGTCGGTCGCCCACGGCGTCGTCCCCTGCGCGATGTCACCCAGGACGGTCGCCGAGCCCGTCGAGCACCGCCGACCGACCGCCCTCAGCTGCATCGGTGACAGATCCTGTGCCTCGTCGAGCACGACGTGGCCCAGGCTGGGCGTGCGTTCGCAGATGTCCTTGAGCTCGTCGAGCAGCACCGCATCGGCTGTGCTCCATCGCGCCGCGCCCTTCGACCGAGGGGCCTTGTCCCAGAGCAGGATCCGCTGCTCCTCGGCATTGAGGACGCCGTCCGCGTGCCGGCTGAGGATGCCGGCATCGCTCCACAGTGACAGGAGGACGGCCTGCGGGTCGACCGACGGCCAGAGGGTCGCGACATACCCCCGCACCGCGGCGCTCCGCGCGACAGCGTCCTGGACCCGGTCGTCGGGGGAGTCCCCGCTGCGCTCCATCGCCAGGAGGATGTGGTGGGCCAGGCGCTGGGGAAGGATCTGCCGGGCGGCGTCGTAGCGCACACTGCGCTCGCGCAGCTCCTCGAGGATCTCGTTCACCTGGTATGCCGGCACTCGCCAGCGGTGTGCCCCGCGCGGCACGGCGAGCCCTTCCCTCGCAGGCCGGATGTGCGCCCAGACCGCCCGGCCCAGGACCTCGGCCATCCGGGCGTCGCCCTTGAGCACGGCGGCTTGCGTCGTGTCGGTGCCCCGGAGCGGCACCGAGGCGACGAGGTCCTCGGCGGTCGTGTGGCGGACCTCGACCTCGCCGAGAGCCGGGAGGACGGCGCCGATGTGGTCGAGGAAGGCGCGGCTCGGCCCCACGACGAGCACGCCCGTGCGGGAAAGCCTGTCACGGAAGGCGTAGAGCAACCACGCCGCCCGGTGCAGACCGACGGCGGTCTTGCCCGTGCCAGGCGCGCCCTGGACGCACACCGTCGTCGAGGCGTCCGCGCGGACGATCACGTCCTGCTCCGGCTGGATCGTCGCGACGATGTCCCGCATCGGCCCGACGCGGGGACGCTCGATCTCCGTTCTGAGAATCTGGCTCGTCGAGCTGCGCGTCTCGCTCGGGTCCTGCAGGTGCTCGTCCTCGTAGGCGGTCAGCCGGCCCCGGTCGACCCCGAACCGCCGCCGCCGCCCGACGCCCATCGGCTCCGAACGCGACGCGCGGTAGAAGGCGCCGGAGAGGTCGGCGCGCCAGTCGATGACGACGGGGTCGCCGTTCTCGTCGTTGACGTGTCGTCGCCCGATGTACCACCGCTCCTGTCCGTGATCGGGTCGGTCGAGGTCGATCCGGCCGAAGAAGAGCGTGGAGGCCGGATCATCGACGAGCGACGACGCGCGCCGGTGGAGGGTCATCGCCAGGAACTCCTCGGAGACCCGGTCGCCACCAGAGGCGCGCGTGGCGAGCGTCTTCGCGCGCATCCGGGCGAGCTCCTCGCGCGCGTGGCGCAGGTAGTCCTGCTCGCGAGCGAGCTCGGGTTCCACGGGCATGACGAAGGGGCCTTCCATGGGAGGTGTGTGCTAGGTGAAGCGCTGCACCTTACCCGGGGAAGGCCCCGCGTGGTAGCCGGCCGCGAACGTGGGGACGCGGACCGACCACCGTCACCCCTGGCCGGGACGGGCGGCCAGGGTGATCTTGAGGTCCGTGTGGGCACCCCCGCGCAGGACGGTCATGGTGACGGTGTCACCGACCTTGTGCGCGTGGATCGCCGCGACGAGGGCCTCCGAGGAGTCGATCGGCTGACCGTCGATGGCGATGACGGCGTCGTTGGCCTTCAGCCCCGCGGCCGCGGCCGGCGTACCGTCGGTCACTGAGTGGACCAGGGCAGCCCCCCGCTTGGAGCCGTTGTCGCTGACCATCGTGTCGCTCGACGAGACGCCGAGGAACGCGTGCTGCGCCGTGCCGGTCGCGATGAGCTGGTCGGCGATCGACTTGGCCTCGTGGACCGGGATGGCGAAGCCGATGCCGATGTTGCCGCTCTGGCTTCCCTGCGAGGCACCCAGCGAGGCGATCGACGAGTTGATCCCGATGAGCTGACCGTCGGCAGTGACCAGAGCGCCACCGGAGTTGCCGGGGTTGATCGCCGCCGAGGTCTGGATGGCATTCGTGACGACCGGGTTGCTGGTGCCGTTGCCGGTCGAGCCCTGAGACTCCGCGCCGCTCGTGGTCACCGGCCGGTTGAGGGCGCTGACGATGCCGGTCGTGACGGTGCCGGCGAGGCCGAGCGGGTTGCCGACTGCCATGACCGGCTGACCGACGGTGAGCTTGCTCGAGTCGCCGATGGAGATCGGGGCAAGGTCGGACGGGGGGTTGGCCAGGGACAGCACAGCGAGGTCCGTCGTCGGGTCCGTGCCGACGATCTTGGCGTCGTAGGTGCGCCCGTCGTTGAGCGTGACGCTGATCGTCGCGCCGGTGCCGGCCCCCGTGGCCACGTGGTTGTTCGTGAGGATGTGGCCGCTCTTGTCGATGACCACGCCTGAGCCCTGGCCCTCGCCCTGCCGGCTCGTCACGGTGATCGAGACGACGCTCGGCGACACCGCCTTCGCCGTCGCGCTCCAGTTGGGGTTGCTCGGGTCCGCCTGGACGACCGGTGCGGCAAGGTTCTGGCTGCTGGACGAGCTCGACTGGGCCGCCGGGGCGGCATCCGGGCCGTACTTCGTCGCGGCGAAGGTGCCACCGCTCGCCAGGGCTGCGGCGAGCACCGCCACGGCGGACAGCTCCGCGATCCGCCGGCCCGGCCTGCTGCGGCGACCGGGCACGGGGGTGGGCGTGGCCACCGGCCCACCAGGACCGCCCCATCCGCCGTGACCCGCTCCCAGCCCGGGCCGGCCGGGGTCGAGCGGTGTGCGGGTCCCGGCGGGCGTGCCGCTGGGGACCTGGTGGGTCGGCGTCGAGCCGAACGGCTCGTAGCCCTGCGACGGGCCCCGCCAGGGGCTGGGGTCGCCGTACCACTGGGGAGCGTCCGGGTCCGAGGTCGTGGCGTGCTCCCCCGAGGGAGCCGGGGTGGGCGTGGGGTGGGTCTCCTGCTGGGTCATCGCTGTCTCTCTTTCCCCGTGGTGGCGTGTGGTGCTGTCCGACTTCAACTACACCTGCGGAGCGTCAACCGCGGCTTGGGACTCGCTGTGAACCCGCTGTGGGAGTTGGAGAACGAAGGTCGCCCCGCCGCCCGGCGTCCGGGCCACGCCCACCTTCCCGTGGTGGGCCGTGACGATGGCCGCCACGATGGCCAGTCCGAGGCCGTTCCCACCACTGACCTGGGCACGGCTGCGGGACGGGTCGGCGCGGTAGAAGCGCTCGAAGACCTGCCGGGCGCGCACCGGGTCGATGCCGTGACCGTGGTCGCGGACCTCGACGGCGGCCATGCCGTTGAGGTGCCCGACGGCGATCTCGACAGGGTGACCGGCAGGGGTGTGGTTGAGCGCGTTGGTGACGAGGTTGGTGATCACCTGACGCAGGCGCTGCTCGTCGCCGGTGACGTGGACCGGACCGAGCGGGCCGCCGAGCCCGATGAGGCGGACGTGGCGGTCAGGGGCGAGGACCCGGGCGTCCTGGGTGGCGTCCCCCGCAAGGACGGCGAGGTCGACGTCACCGAGGTCCAGCGGGCGCTCGCCGTCCAGCCGGGCCAGGACGAGGAGGTCCTCGACGAGGCCGCCCATCCGGGTGGCCTCGCTCTCGATCCGGGCGAAGGCACCGGTGACCTCCTCCGGCCGGTTCACCGCACCCTGGCGGTACAGCTCGGCATACCCCCGGACCGTCGCCAGCGGCGTCCGCAGCTCGTGGGACGCGTCCGCGACGAACTGCCGCATCCGCTCCTCCGACGCCTCCCGCAGGGCGAAGGACTGCTCGATCTGGGCGAGCATCGCGTTGAGCGAACGGGAGAGCGACGCCACCTCGTCGCCGGTACGGCGTTCGGGGACCCGCTGGGTCAGGTCGCCCGCGGCGATCGCGGCAGCGGTGTCCTCGATCCGGGTCAGCGGCCGAAACGCCCGGCGCACCGCGAACCAGCCGATGAGCACACTCGCCGCGAGCACGGCGAGGCCGATGAGCGCTGCGTAGCCGAGGACGTTGCGCAGGGTGTCCTGCATCTGGCGCAGGGGGACCGCGACGGCATACACGGCGTCCCGGTTCTGGTTGACGCCGGCGATGACCCGCCATTGGGGCTCCTCACCGCCGGAGACCGACGGGACGGTGAACGGCCTGGAGTAGACGACGGCAGGGTCGGACGAGGTCAGCACGGGAAGGCGGGGCTCCGAGTCGGCCTCGGTGGCGGCGTCCGCGAGGGTGACGCCCCTCGAGCCGTCGGGCAGGTAGAGCCGGACCGTGAAGTTCGGCTGGATCGTCTGGCTGCCGTCCGTCCCGTAGGCCACCTCCGCCGCGATGCCGCCGTAGGTCCGCAGCTCGTCGTCGGTGCGGTCGAGGAGGTAGTTGCCCAGCAAGACGTTGACGATCAGCCCCGAGGCGGCCAACGCTGCGGCGAGGAGGGCGACGACGACGGCGATGAGCCGCGCGCGCAGCGGGACGGTCCGGAGCCGGTCGCGCAGCCCCCGGGTGAGGTGAGCGAGGGGGCTCACGCCGCCGGGCTGCTGGGGGGCAGCCGCAGGACGTAGCCGACGCCCCGCTTCGTGTGGATCAGGCAGGGGTCGACGGTGTCGATCTTGCGCCGCAGGTAGGAGATGTAGGACTCGACGATGCCGGACTCGCCGCGGAAGTCGTAGTCCCAGACGTGGTCGAGGATCTGCGACTTGGACAGCACCCGGTTGGGGTTGAGCATCAGGTAGCGCAGCAGCTTGAACTCGGTCGGCGAGACCTCGATGACCCGGCCGGCCCGTCGCACCTCGTGGCTGTCATCGTCGAGCTCGAGGTCGTGGAAGGACAAGGTGGCGGTGCTGCCCTCGTCACCTCTGGTACGGCGCAGGACCGCGCGGATCCGGGCGACGACCTCCTCCAGGCTGAACGGCTTGGTGACGTAGTCGTCGCCGCCGACCGTCAGGCCCTTGATCTTGTCGGTGATGGAGTCACGGGCGGTGACGAACACGATCGGCAGCTGCCGGCCGGACTCCCGCAGTCTCCGGGTCACCTCGAAGCCGTCCATGTCCGGGAGCATGACATCGAGGACGACGAGGTCGGGGTTGTTGGCCGAGGCGCTGGCGATGGCGCTGTGCCCGTCGCCCGCCACAGAAACCGCGAACCCGGCGAAGCGCAGGGACGTCGCGAGCAGCTCGCGGATGTTGGGCTCGTCCTCGACGACGAGGAGGGTTGCCTCAGGGATGGTCGCGGTGTCGGTCACCGCCCCAGTCTGGGACCGTACCCTGTGAGTTTGCTGGGAGAGACCTCAAAGTCGCCGGTATGCCGGGTGCTCGCGTCAGGCCGGCGAAGGTCAACCACCGACTCGACTCGTTGTTCTCCAGGGTCCGGTCGTGGCTGACGACGAAGCCGTCCCCGTTGTTGTGGCGGTCGACCTGCTCAGTCGGGTTGAGCACGGTCCCGACTCACCGGCGGTCCTGATCACGACATCCGAGGTCGTGGCACGACAGGTGATCGACCACAGCTTCGCCTCGGAACACGTCCAGATCCTCACCGCCAACCCTCGTGAAGCCCTGAGCCACATGCGTAACTCCGGTGCCCTGTTCCTGGGGGAAGGCACCTGTGTGTCCTACGGCGACAAGGTGATCGGGACAAACCATGTCCTGCCGACTCGTGGAGCAGCGTGCTACACGGGAGGACTGTGGGTCGGCAAGGACCTCAAGACGGTGCCTTATCAGGAAGCGCTCGACACTGACTCGAGCGCGTCGCTCGGTGAGCTGTGTGGGCGGGCGGCGCGGGTGAAGCTCTTCGAGGGCCACGCGAGGTCCGGCGACGTGCGTGCGGCATAGGATGCCGGGGCCGGGCTTCCATAGACCGATCACGGCTTGGGGGAACGATGATCGATGAGATCGTCAACCGGACTGCCCTCGTCTCCGGCGGAGGCAGCGGGCTCGGCAGGACGATCGACAACGCCGGCGTTCCGGCGCCTGCGGCGCCACTGACCGGCATCAGTGTGGAGGAGTCGTCATCGACGTCGCCTCCGTCAGCGGCAACCGACCACTGACCCGCCGCACGGCATACGCCGCGTCGAAGATGGCGGTCATCGCCTTGACGAGGACGCTGGCTACCGAGGTCGGACCATTGGGTGTCAACGTCAACTCGTTGTCCCCTGGCAGGCCCGCGGCCCGCGCATGGAGCGGAACTTCCGTCTCGAGGCAGAGCGGACCGGGAGCAGTGTCGCGGAGGCAGAACGGGCCTTCGTATCGTGTGCCGCACCAACCGGATGGTCAGCGAGCACGAGGTGGCCAAGGCCGTGATCGCCATGGTGCAGATGCCCGGGCTGTGTGCCGCCGACGTCGACCTCTCTGCCGGGATGGTCGCGCCATGACCCCTTCCGTCCCGCCTGAGCCGGATCAGCGACGTCGCGCGAGGCTGGTCGTGGTGCTTACTGCACCCATTCGCCTCCCACGGAGCCGTCCTCTACACGGCATGAGCCTGCGAAATCTGGGATCGGGAAGAACGTGGTCGAGGACCTGGCAGCGAACGCTCACACCGTATCGACCACCCTGCTCACGATCCATGCGTGCTTGCCGACCTGCCGGCCGCGGGTGAATCCGCACTCCTCGAAGAGTTCGACGGTCGCGCTGAACAGGAAACGGCCCGGCGCCTCGCGGCCGGTGGTCACCTCGGAGATGGCCTCGACGAGGCCGCCGCCGGCATGGGCGATCTGGTCGAGCGCACCTTCCAGCGCCGCCCGTGCGATGCCCTGACCGCGATGCTTCTTGTCGACGTAGAAGCAGGTGATCCGCCAGTCGGGACGCGGCGGCGCGTCCTTGTCGTACTCGCGCTTGTGCTTGATGCCGGGGAGCTCCTCGGGGCTGCCGTACTGGCACCAGCCCTGTGCGGCGCCGTCCTCGTCGAGGACGAGCGCGGCGTGAGCGCGGCCTGTGCCGACCCGGTCCTCCTTGACCGCGCGATGGCTGATCCCTTTCTGGCCGCACTCCGGGTGGTAACCGATGCACCAGCACCCGCCGAAGATCCCGTTGTTGCGCTCGACGAGCTCCGCGAAGGTATCCCACGTAGAGGCGTCGAGAGGTCGGATCGTGCGCGACATCGTCGGGCTTATTCGAGCGCGAGTGCTCCCGCCTTCCCCGCTCGCGAGCTCGACGCGCACGACTGCTCGCCGCTTGGCCGGTCGGGTCACCTCCGTGAACCTGCGTCGAGAAACGTGGTCAGGAGCCCGCCGTGGAGTTCCTCGTCGATGGCGTGTGACGTGGTCATCGGGTAGGCCTCGATGGCTCGAGCACCCCTGTCTCGCGCGAAGCGGACAGCCGCAAGGATAAGGGCCCGGCTGATGCCCTGTCGGCGAAACCCGGCTCGGGCGAAGAGGCAGGTGATCGCCCAGACCGTGCAGTCCTCCTTGTCCTCGTCCCGGTCGGACCACGGCACTTTCTGGTTGCGAAGAAGGCTCTCGTAGCTGCATCGGCGCTCGACGGCACACCACCCCACGGGGACGCCGTCGGGGTAGGCGACGAGTCCGCTCGTCTCGGGGCTGCCGGGGTCGCCGCACGAGGTCTGGACTCGGAGTCGGTGAGCTCGCTCCTCGACCGGCGTCGACCCGAAAGACTCACGCGGTGCTAGCGCTGGCACTGGCACTGGCACCGTGAGGCTCGACCACGTGTGCCGAAGATTGCCGGCACGTCGCCGAAGCTGGACTGGTTGGCGGGGACCACGGTGAGCGATCTGGCCTTTGGCTGCGGCACCATGTCAGTCCTCGGCAGCCGCTGCAGCAAGGAGCCGGGCGAGTTCGATCGGCGTGCTGACCATGGGCCAGTGACCCGAGTCGATGTCGACGAAGTCAAGGTGCCTGGCCTTGGCGAGCTCGGGCACGTCACCGGCGCCGATCCACTCCCGTGCCTGGGCGGGGGTGAACTCGGGGCACACGAGCACGACCGGGACGTCGAACCGTCGCTCGTCCGCCAGACGGACCACGCCCTTGGTCACCCCTTCCGGGACAGGGATGGCAGCAGACGCGATGCTGCGCCTGGCCTCCTCGTCGAGGTCAGCAGAGTCTGGCCCCTCGAAGTGGCCCCAGCCGGGGAAGGGCATGACGCCGTCCTTCGACTCGAAGAAGTCGGCGTAGGGCTCCCCGTCGGCGGACGGGAAGCCGCCGACGAGGGCGACTTTGGCCACCTTCTCGGGTCGCGCGTCGGCGGCCAGCCAAGCCAGGGTGCAGGCGGCGGAATGTCCAACCAGCATGGGTTTCTCGGACGCCGAGTCGATGGCCGCGAGCACCGCTGCCACCTGGTCGTCGAGCGTGGCGGACGCAAAGCCGTCCCCCTGACCCGGGAGGGTGAGCGGCACGGGGCGGTGACCGAGTGCTTCGAGCGCGGGCACGACCTCGTCCCAAACGGATCCGTCTAGCCACAGGCCAGCAATAAGCAGGATGTCCATGATCAGTTCTCCTTCTCCAGTGAGGTCAGATCCCGTTCGGCATAGAGCCGGTGCTCCCATTCCTCATTGAGGACGATGCTGAGACATTCCTTGAGTGGGAAGTCCTCCTCCTGGGGCCAGCCGGGCTCGGTGCGCGTCACCCGGGAGAGGAGCTGCTCGTCGGTGAGTTTGGTCATCACGTTGCGGACCGTGCGCTGGCGTTCGCGGCGAAGTGCGAGTACCTCGTCGAGCGAGGGTCGCGCCTCCCGCTCCCACTGGAAGCCGTCCCAGGCGGGCGCCTCGTCCCACGGTAGATCCAACGGGAGCCACGGGGACACGTCGCCGAGGATCATCCGGTCCACCCAGCAGGCGCTGGCGAAGTTGAGGTGCCGCAGGGTCTGGATGAAGGACCACTCGCCATCGACGCTTCGGTGCAGCGCCGCTTCGGGGAACGTCCTCGCACGCGCGACGGTGCGCTCCCACAGCCGCTCCAAAATTGCCCACGCCTCACGGAATCCGTCGCTGTCGTCGGGGCGCATCCTCGTCCGCTCGGGCATTCGACGATTCAGCTCGGCGTCGACGAGCGGGGCGATGTCGACGCCGTTCACGACGACGTTCTGCAGCTCGCCGCTGATCTCGACGTCGACCAGCTCGACGCCCCGCAGCCGGCACCCGCTGAGCATGGCGCTGCGGACGTGCGCCCCGGTGAGATCCACGTCGTGCATGCGGACGTCGTTGAGGAACACCTGGGTGAAGGTGGCCCCGCGGAGGCTCACTCTCTCGAAGAGTGCTCCGGTGAGGTCCTGCTCGTGAAACTCGGTCATGGAGGTCACGCTAGGGCCAGTTCCGGACGATCTGCTTCCGGCTCGTCTCGTGGCCACCTAGTCTGCTCGGGTGCCGCCCGATCTCAGCCCCACCGCACGAGCTCTGCGTGTCCTCGAGATCCTCCAGACCCGCCCCGGCGCGTCGGCCGGCGAACTGGCCGAGCGGTTGGGTGTCACGGAGCGGGCCGCGCGTCGGTACGTCGGGATCCTCCGGGAGGCGGGCTTCCCCGTCGAGTCAGCCCGCGGCCCCTATGGCGGGTACCGGCTTTCGCGCGGGACGAGGCTGCCTCCGGTCGTCTTCACGCAGGCCGAGGCACTTGGTCTGGTCATGGCGGTGCTCGATGGCCAGCCGGCAGCCGCCGACGTCGACGACCTCGTCGGTTCTGCCCTGAGCAAG
>JAABUT010003500.1_pt1 | contig 13396 bp, 10 predicted proteins | sample 5559281 | NCBI WGS metagenome assembly JAABUT01 (sample SAMN10711880, study PRJNA513359) | rock metagenome | isolation source: Antarctica rocks | place: Antarctica: Victoria Land, Ricker Hills nord | collected 2016-01-04
ATGCCCGACATGCCGATCAGGATCAGGCCCATGCCGGTGCGGTCGAAGATGTCGCGGACGAGTTCGAGCGCCGACGTCTGCATGCGCTCGGCCTCGTCGATGATCACCATCTCGACCAGGCGCTGCCGGTCCTGGCGCCGGACCTTCACGCCCTCGCGCTGGAGCTGGTCCTCGATGCACCTGCTGACGATGACGAGGCTGTTCGCCATGGTGTCGCGGAGGTCGCGCAGCGTGCCGAGCACGGCGGGCGTGTGGAAGACGGTCCGCGAGCGCGCCAGCATCACCTGCACGCCCGCGTCGTCGGCCTCAGGGAGGCCCCAGTTCTCGACCACCGGCTCGGCTTCTTCCCAATGGGCGTAGCGGCGCGCCGACAACGTCTTGCCGACGCCGGTGGGGCCGAAGCACAGGCCGATGTAGCGGTGCTGGCGCACGGCTTTGGCGAATTCGACGAAGCGCCGGTGTTCCTTGGTGGCGATGAAGGCGCCCTCCCGCCCGCCCGCGGCCGGGGTCGTCATGGCCCGTCCTCCTCGTAGATACGCAGCTTGGTCCGGGCGGGTCGGGTTGACGGCTCTGCCGTCTGGATACGCGGGGAAGCGTCGGCAGGGATCGGCAGGAAGTCTGCCACCCGCACGACGCGCTCATTGATGGCGGTGCGCAGGTGTCGGCGGTGCGCGCGGCGTGCGGCCTCGATATCCTTGAGCGTGACCGTTTGGCCGGCGTGTTCCTCGCTGACCGCGCGGCAAAGGAAGCGGTTGCGGTGGAACACCCTGATCTCGGATAGGTCGCGCGGGTCGTAGCGGATGGTGACGGGCTCGCGGACATAGGACGCGAGTGTCGGGCTGATGTAGCGTAGGCCCTCGAAGCGGATGCCGTCGCGCTGCACGACACGCGGCTTGGCGTGCATGACGAGCAGCAGGTCGAGATCTTCCAGGCTGTCGGGCAGACGCGGAAGGAAGCCCTGGCCGCGCCAGTCGTCGAGCGGCGGCTTGCCCGTTTCTGAATGGATGCGCGTGTTGTAGGTGCTGGCGATAAAGGCCCCGACTGCGCGGTCCAGCTCCGCCAGCGACAGGCGCGGCGCGGTTGAGGGCTTGCCGCCGGCCAGGCAGCCGGGCAGCTCGGGCAATAGCTCCGTGTTCAACGTGCCGAACAGGCGCTCCACCTTGCCGCGACCCTGCGGCCGGCCGACGGCGGAGTAGACGACCTGGCACCGCAGGGCCGCCGCGACCTGGTCGAGATGGCTGCTGGTGAAGTCGGAACCGTGATCGACATAGAGCATATCGGGCACGCCGCAGGCCGGCCAGGCGGGATCGGCTTTGCGCCAGATGGCGTGCCGTAGCGCGAGGCAGGTGTTCAGCACAGAGGGTGCGCCGATGAACACCATGAAGCCAGCAACCGCGCGCGAGTGGTCGTCGAGGATAACGGTCAGCCAGGGGCGCACTGGCTTGCTGGCCTCGTCGAGGATCAGGATGTCGAGCATGGTGTGGTCGGCCTGCCAGATCGCGTTGGGCGCCTGGGCACGGTGACGATGGATCAGCTCATAGCGGTCCCGAAACGCGGCCGGCCCGTCCAGCGCCAGGGTGACCATGGCAGGATCGAGCCTGGCAAGGATCGCGTGCACCGTGCCGTAGGATGGAGCCGGCCTTGCTTCAGCCTTGGCGAGTTTGGCAACCCGGCGTTGGATCGCGGCGGCGGACAAGCGCGGCTTCTTCAACCCCATGCCTTCGATCAGCATGACGAACTCGGGTGGTAGCCGGAACGTGCCGGCATCGCTGCGGGCACACCGGGCCAACCCTGCAAGGCCGTCGCGCCGGTAGCGTGTCAGCCAGCGCTCGACCGTTCGGATCGGAACGCCCGCGTCGCGGGCAGCACGTGCAAGCGGAACATGCGCTTCCAGGTGCGGCCGGAGCACGGCGAAGCGGGATATAGCTTGGTGGCGCTGCGCCTCGCTCAAGCTGGCGAGCGCCGGTGCCGGGCTGCTTTCATTCACCATGCCGGCCTCCTCGTTTGGCCTGCTTCGGCCCACAAGCGGTGTCCGCAAGGGGATCGTTCAGCGGACGACGCAAACGCCGCCGAGCAAGCCTTGTGGAACCAGGCTTAATGGCGTCTCACATAGCTGGTACGAGAAGCCTATCACTGAGGGAGCCATAACCGTTACACATTTGGCCATGACGACAACCCTGATCGGCTACGCCCGCTGCTCCACCGACAAGCAGGATCTCGCCGCCCAGAAGGCCGCCCTCGAACATCTCGGCGTCGCCGCCGACCGCATCTATACCGATCACGGGTTGACCGGCACCAACCGGTTGCGGCCCGGCCTCGACCAGGCGCTCGCCGCTGTCCGCACCGGCGACACACTCGTGGTGCCCAAGCTCGACCGCCTCGCGCGCTCGGTCCCGGATGCCCGGTTCATCGCAGACGCGCTCGTGGCGCGCGGTGTCAGACTCGCACTCGGCTCGAGCGTTTATGACCCCGTCGACCCCATGGGGAAGATGTTCTTCAACATCCTCGCCACGTTCGCCGAGTTCGAGGCAGACCTGATCCGCCTGCGCACTCGCGAAGGCATGGCGGTCGCTCGTGCCCGGGGCAAGCTACGCGGCAAGCAACCCAAGCTGTCCGACAAGCAGCAGAAGGAATTGCGCCGCATGCATGACACCGGAGACTACGCCATCAGCGACCTAGCTGAATTGTTCTCGGTCTCACGTCCAACGGTCTACCGCACCCTTAAACGCCAGCCGACCGCCACACAGCGCTGAAGGAAAGCCGCCATTTATCGCTGAAAGTCACAGCTATGCGAGTGGCTTTAACCCGCAAGAAAACCCATTAAGAAACTCAAGATAAGGATGCATCCGCGCCAGCATCTTTCCTGACGGGCTTTTTGTGAGCTTTTGGCGCACATCGTCGCCATGGCCCCATTAGTTCGAGAAATCAACTTGTTAAGCTAAGGCGTCTCGCTGAAACGCACTTTCGGTTCGGTTGCTACTGGATCCCCAAGAACAAGCTATTGACTGTCCTGCCGGCTGCCGAGCAGTTCGCCCTGTATGGCCTGCCCGACTTCGACGACGGACAGCGATTGGCTTCTCTGTCGTTGTCCGAGCAGGAATTGGCACTGGCCTGCAGCCGTCCCGGCCTCCACGCCCAAGCTTACTGCGCCCTGCAGATCGGCTACTTCAAGGCCAAGCATGCCTTCTTCCGCTTCACCTGGGACGATGCGGCGGACGATGTCGCGTTCGTCCTGACCCGATATTTCAACAGCCCAGCATTCGAGCCGCACGCCATTACCAAACACGAATACTACGCGCAACGCGCCATGATCGCGGAGCTGTTCGGCTATCGACTGTGGTCGGTGAACTGCCTCCCGTCACTCGCCCAACAGGCGGCTCAAATCGTTCGGCGCGATGTCACGCCAGGGTTCATCGTCGCCGAGCTCATCGCACACCTTAACGAGCACAAGATCGTCCGCCCCGGCTACACGACCTTGCAGACGCTGATCAGCGAGGCGTTGTCCGCCGAGCGCAAGCGTTTGGGCGGGCTGCTCGCCGGCATGCTGGACGATGCGGCGCAGAAGGCGCTCGCCCGGCTTCTGGCGCGCGACGACACCTTATCGGAGCTGGCGGCTTTGAAACAGGACGCCAAGAACTTCAAGCTGCGTCAGATGACCAACGAACGGGAGAAGCGCGCCAAGCTGAAACCGTTATACCGGATCGCCAAGACGCTATTGCCCAAGCTCGCGATCTCGCAGCGGAATCTGTACCACTACGCGAGCCTGGCGAACTTCTACACCGTCTACGACCTGCGCCGACTCAAGGCTGAGCAGTCCAACGCTCGCAGAACCGGATCGAGTCCTACCACCAACTCCGCTCGGCCATCGCCCAGGTCGGCGGCAAGAAGGAACTCACGGGACGGACCGATATCGAGGTCGAGATCAGCAACCAATGCGGAAAGCTGATCGCGAACGCGATCATCTACTACAACTCCGCCATCCTATCGCGGCTGCTCGCCAAGTATGAGGCGAGCCAGGATGCAAAAGCCCTGGCTCTGATCAAGAAGGTCTCGCCGGCAGCGTGGCGTCATGTCCACCTGAATGGCCACTACACCTTCCGCGGCAGCGGACAGGTCATAGACCTGGATGCGATCGTGGCGGGGCTGGATTTGGCTTGACGGAATTTTCTGGGGTTAGGGCTTACAACCCCTTATAGTTCGGGCCAATGGGCCAACCCGACGATTGGGCCTGCGCCAGTTAACCCCAAGCCATTCTGAGTGTTAGGCCAGCTTGCGTATTGGCGGTGCCGATGGATGTAGAATGGCGCCAGTATCGTCCAGTGCCACCTTCGCGTCTGGGTAAGCCGCGACAGCGGCTGCAAGTGCGGCGGGAAAATTGGCGCGGAACGCTCGCGACCGTGTGTAGCCAGCACCGAACTGTAGTTCCAGCGCCGGCCAGGAGATGTGCAGAGGCTTTTCCAGCCAGTGTAGGCGATAGCTGAGCCAGGTGTAAATATCGAGGCTTACCGAACGGTCTCGGAGCTGCCGCACCGCTGTCTCCGCTACCGGCACTGGGTGACGGCGCAGCGCCTCGAACAGATCGGCGTCCAACGTCACGCGATCCTCCCACAGGCGTTCTGGTAGCGGCGCAGAAAACGACATCTCTCGGCTGACAATGCGGGCGCGGGAAACACCACGAGCACCCTGACCTTGCCAAGCAAATCGTAGAGAGCAGGCTGCAATGCGTCGGCATTGGTCGCGTATCGCCTCAGCTGATTCGCCACCTACCGGGATACCCATGCGAACCATCCAATCGTTCATAGAGCGACCCAGCTCTATCTCGCGTGACTTCGAGCGCACGGCTTGAGTCATCAGGTAGATCATCACGACCCTTGCTCGGGCTCCGTAGGGCACGCCGATGAAGCCGCCGCCGTCTCTTCGTCCAGGTTCAACTGCCATCCGCACGGCATGGCCGTCACGTTCCCAAACGGCCTCGTCTGGGAGCTTTTTGTGCGGTAAACCGACTAGACATAGGCCGGAGTAGGTGTAGCCAACCTCCTGGTGCTCATCCTCAAGCACGGCTGCCGCAATGTCCGTTAGACGCCGCCGCTCATCGGTCAGCATGCGCCGGGCAATTACCTTCCCGTGCTCGGCTACGAGGGCTGAAACACGCATCTCTCGGTTAAACAGATCGTCCATGAGCCCGCTAGCGATGATGCCGGTTATGGTGACGGCAGTTGTCCCATGCCGTCAACTTGGGGACAACTGGCGTCGTTGTTGGCCTAAGTTGAAGAATTAGTTGTTATTGAAGATCTACGCCAGTTAACCCCAGGGGATAACCTGATTCAATGTGCCAGCTCAGCAGCTTAACCGACGCGACAAACGCCAGTTAACCTCAATGAAGCGCCAGATTACCTCAAACCAAAGCGCCAGTTAACCTCATGCAGAGCCGGTCGCTGAGAACACCTAAATTCTGGGGTTAACTGGCGGTTCCACCTTCGCAAACAGTTAGCCCGAATAATTCATCGGACCACCCGAAATTGGCCCAAGCCACCAAATACCTGGGCCAGAGATTTCATTGCAAAAAACTTCATCAAACAGCCCATTCGCATAGTTGTGAACGATATCAACGGCTTGGCTTCGACCGCACATTTCTCGTGAATTATGCAGGTTAGAAGACCGAGTCTTTTGTGATGGTCTCGAAGAGGTGCGGTAGTGAGCGACCGAGCCGGCCCAGAGTGCATGCGGGCCATTGCAGGGTGGCCTTGTCGTAACCTCCGTGCCAAAAGCGCCGATCTGAAAAGCGTGTGGATTCAATGCACTACATTTTGCGCTGTGGGACTGCCGCAAGATTGGGGGTCGTAACATTGTCGGGCTTGATCCGATCGGAAGCGAGGCTCGTGCTGGCCGGTCTCCGACACGAAACAGTCCTCGCCTGCGCCATGCACCACGCCGCCCGGCCCCCGACAATGTTACGACCCCCAATCTTGCGGCAGTTCCTTCGAGCAGGCCTTGTGACTACTTTTTACACGTATCCCGAACCTACCCCAGGACGAGACGGGGGTCGCCAACCTTGTGCTCTGGCCGGACCGCTATGCGGCGCAGCGCCGGCTTGTGCTGTCCGCTTCCATGCTGGCCTGCCATGGCAAGGTGCAGCGAGAGGGCGAAGTGATCCATGTGATCGCCGATCGGCTGGAGGACCTATCCGGGCTGCTGCGGAGCGTGGGCGACCGGGAGAGGGCGTGAAGTCGCTACACGTAGGCTGGCACTGGGCGGGGGAACTGACGCACCATCAGGCTGTCGGGGATCGGTGCCCTCCGCGCCATCTGCTTTATAATGAACGCCGTGCCCGCGCCGGCGCACTGGTCGCGCAGGCTGCCAGCCCAGGCCGGGTCCATCTCCCGGGCGCCCCCGCCGCTCTCCCCGCCGCAAATCACCCAATCGATGCCGGACAGGTCGGGCGCGATCGCTTTCAGCAACGGCTCGCACGAAAGGAAGCGCGTCCTCGATGGGGTTGCCCGAGGCATTGTCAACTTCAGCTTGAGGTCCGCCGTGCGGCGCAATCTTGCGAGCCTTCGAAGCTCACCCTGCGCATCAAACGGCTGTCGCGTCCCGCCACCGGTAGGCGAAGATTGCAAATACTCATTCCGGAATGCGTAAAGTTGACAACGCCGCGGCGCTGTTCGCCGCCGCCTCGGCCGCGGTGCGGACCAAGGGCCAGCTACTACCGCGACAAGTACAACCGCCTGCACGCCCGTCGCGGCCCGGTGCGAGCGATCATGGCCGTCGCACACAAGCTGCTCGTTGCCGCGTTCCACATGCTGAGCACGGGCGAGACCTTCCGCGACCTGGGCGAAGGCTACCTCGACCAGATCGCCCGCAAGCGCTCCACGTCCAAGCTGGTCCAGCGCCGGGTCTGGGCTGCTTCGAAGGTTGGGGCACCAGCCCAGCTTAACCCGGCAGACCCTCCGCCGTCGCGGGCACCCCACACTTCCTCATGGTCCCCCTATACGCTCGATCGCCGCGCTGCCCAAGCACAGAGCCGCAACTCTGTATCAAGGCCAATGCACCAGCACCGGATCCGATAGGCTGAGCTTCGATGGAGTTCCATGCGACAGACGTCAATCCGCTGCAGCTTGCAGGCCATCGGGCGAGTCCTGGGGCACCCGGCCTCGGACCGATCGGACAATCCTGACCGGGACCGCCTTGTAGGCCGGCACCTTCGATTTCGGGTCGTGGTGCCACAGCGGCATCAGCGGGTTGCACTCTGGGAAGTAGCCGCCCGCGCAGCCCACCGGGATGTTGTAGGGCACGATCTGCAGGCCCGGCACGCTGCGGACGATGCCGTCCTCCACCGCCGGGACCAGGTCCACGGCGTCCCCGCCCTCGAAGCCCATGCGGGCGATGTCCGCCGGGTTCATGAACAGGACGTGCCGCGTGCCGTGGACGCCGCGGAACCGGTCGTCATAGCCATAGACCGTCGTGTTGAACTGGTCGTTCGACCGCAGCGTCATCAGTTGCAGCACGTTGTCCGTGTCGCCCGCCGGCTCAATCCCGGCGAACAGGCGGTCTGGCGTGATGAAGTTGGCCCGTCCGCTATCTGTCACCCACCTGCGCTCCCGCGCCGGCAAGGGACGGGCAAAGCCGCCGGGGTGCATGAAGCGCTCGTTGAAGTCCTTGAACGTCTCCGGATACGTCGCCTCGATGGCGTCCCGCACCCGCGCGTAGTCCGCCACCCAATCGTCCCACGGCACCTTGCCCGGCAGCAGCACCGCCTTCGCCAGCTCGGCGACGATCCAAGGCTCGGAGCGCAGGTCGGGGCTCGCCGGCTCCGCCTGGCCCTGCGAGCCATGGAAGTGCGCCACCGAGCTTTCCATGGACACCGCCTGCGGCCCGCCCGCCTGCCGGTCTATTTCAATACGGCCCAGGCACGGCAGCAGGTAGGCGACCTCCCCGTGCACGACGTGGTTGCGGTTCAGCTTGGTGGCGATCTGCACCGTCAGGCGCAGCTTGCGCCAGGCCGCCTCCATCGCCGCCGTCTCCGGGATGGCACGCAGGAAGTTGCCGCCGAGGCCGATGTAGGCGCGCACCTCGCCGTCCAGGATCCCCTTGCACGCGTCGACGGTGGAGTGGCCGGTCCAACGCGGCGGCTCGAACCCGTACAGCTCCGCCAGCTTGTCGAGCGGCGCCAGCTCCGGCTTCTCGGTGATCCCCACGGTGCGCTGGCCCTGCACGTTGGAGTGGCCGCGCACGGCGCAGATGTTGGCGCCGGGCTTGCCGATGTTGCCGCGCAGCAGCAGCAGGTTGGTCACCATGTGGACGTTCTCGACGCCGGCTGCGTGCTGCGTCAGCCCCATGCCGTAGATGCCGAGCGTGGCGGAGGCGTCCGCGTACGTCTCGGCCGCCTCGGTCATCTCGGCCCGGGTCAGGCCCGACACCCGCTCCAGCTCCGCCCAGTCGTGCCCGCGGGCCGCGGCGGCGAACTCCTCGAAGCCCTTGGTGTGCGTCTTAATGAAGTCGTGATCCAGCACGTTCTTGGTCCGCGCCGCCGCCATGGAGGCCGCGAACACCTTGCCGCTGGCGCTGTCCGACGGCTCCGGCGTGGCGTCCTGCCCGGCGGGCTTCTTCGCGTCCGACGCCTGGAACGCGTCGTCCATCTCGATCAGCGCCTTGCAGATGCCGAACAGGGCGGCGATGTCGCCGCCGTTCTTGACCTGCATATACTGGTGCGAGATCTGCGTCTCCGCCCGCGTCAGCATCTCGCCCGGTGCCTGCGGGTTGGTGAAGCGCTCCAGCCCGCGCTCCCGCAGCGGGTTGATGGTGACGATCTTCACCCCGCGCTGCACCGCCTCCTGCAACTGGTGCAGCATCCGCGGCGAGGACGTGGCGACATTCTGCCCGATGTAGAAGATGCAGTCGCAATTCTCGAAGTCCGACAGCACCGCGGTGCCGACTGCGGCGCCGATGCTCTCCGGCAGCGCCACGGAGGAGCTTTCGTGGCACATGTTGGAGCTGTCCGGCAGGTGGTTGCTGCCGTACATCCGGGCGAACAACTGGTACATGTAGCTGGTTTCCAGCGACGCCCGCCCGCTGGTGTAGAACACGGCCTGGCGGGGGTCGAGCGCACGCAGCTCCCGCCCGATCTCCTGGAACGCGATCTGCCAGGACACCGGCATGTAGCGGTCGCTGTCCGGGTCCCAGCGCATGGGGTGGGTGAGGCGCCCGGCCTCTTCCAGGTCGTAGTCGCGCCAGGTCTCAAGCTCCGACAGGGTGTGGCGGGCGAAGAACTTCTGGTCGGTCGCCTTGTCGGTGATCTCCCAGGCCGTGGCCTTGGCGCCGTTCTCGCAGAACTCCGCCGGGTGCGGCACCGCGGGCTTGGCCCAGGCGCAGGAGACGCACATGAAGCCCTTGGGCTTGTTCTGCTGCACCAGCACCCGCGCGCCCTTGGCGGGTATGCGCTCCCGCAGCAGGATCTCCGTGACCGAGGCCAGCGAGCCATAGCCGCCGGACGGGCCGGTGTACTCCTTTCGGCTGCCCTCTTCCAGTTCGACCCGGGTCAGGTTGTCTGGGTCGCTCATGGGGACGCTCCGTCGTTATTGAAAGGTAAAAAGTGTCGAGCGCGCCGCTGCGTAAGCGTGCTGCCCAGGATAGACTTAAAACGGCGAGTAATGCCATCCCCTTGGCTAGGAACTAACCCCATCTCGGCATGAGGCGACCGGCGAAAAACTAACGCCGAACCTGGACCACCAAAGACAAGCGCTTCAGTCAACTGCTGCACTAACATTGTGCCCGGATCACTCGGTGGGGCTGGTCGCTCATCACACAGTCGTGGGTCGTCAGCCCCGAAAAATGGGCGGGCACGTCCGGGGTCGTCAGCTTGAGCATTACCCGTGTTCCGGCCGGCAAGGCATCTAGGCCCTTCGCCAACTCGTCCAGCAGGATGGCATCGGCGCCGGCCTTGCCCGGGCTTCTGATGGATACCTCCCCCTCGATGATGGCTAAAGGGCCGCATTCGGCAATCTGCGCCGCCAACTCGAATTGCAGCCTCACAACGACGGCGATGCCGGACCTCAAGGACATGTTTGTGACGGACCGCATTTTAGTGCCGAAGACGTCAAGCGTCACGGCCCGTGTTAGGGTCTAGGGACAAAGTTTACAACACGTTGCTAATCCTGCGATATTTCAACGTTCAGGCGGGCTAGTCCGCATGGTCGAAGTTATATACAGGACCCGGAGAACCCTTGAAACACAGATGCTCTCCTCCGTGTAGACCCTAGATCGTTTCGAAACCGTCCAACTCTGTCCCTAGACCCTAGTCCCGCGTCGAGTGCCGGCATGGGCTTCATCAAACTGACGCCGTCGCTTTCGGCCTCAAGCCCCTGGTCCACCTTGGCGAAATGTCATCCTACCTCCCTGCCTGACCAGGACCTGCGCCATATGGCTGGCAAGCAAGGTGGTGGGCGAAGACGCCCCGATGCGGATGGGCCGATGCCCATTTGCACGAGGTGTGCCCCGCTTCGGCTTGGGAATGTGCTCCGGCAAGATCAGCCGTTACCGCTCGTTGGCCGGCCCTCCTGTTCAATCTTCAAGGCTGCCACTTCCGTTGCGAACCGGTCGCTGGTCGGATCGGCAGCGGGGTCGCCCTCGGTGGCCTCCGCGGGAATACCCATCGGTGTACGCCCTTCAGGGTTGGCCGCGGGACTCTCACCCTCAACAGGCACAACGTCATCTTGGACCTTCGGTGTATTCATGTATTTCCTTCTTGCGTGGCGTGGAACCCTGGCGCCGGTTCCGGGTCGCGCACACTGTAACACCACGATCGCGGGCGTGGTTCAAATCAGGGTAACACCCAAAACGAGAAATCCCCTTACTATCAGAGCTCTATCGTCCTGGCACGGGCGTACAGCGGGCGGACGATCGCCCTCTACGGCGCGGGGCTCGTCGGCGCTTTGCTACTGGGCGGCGGCGGCGGTTGGTTGCTCGGGCGGGCGTCATATGTGGCAAGCGAGCAGCGCTTGGTGGCCGCACTCGACGGCGGGCCGAGTGCCGCCGCGGCATGGGCCGGGCTGATCGAGGCGAACGACATCACGAAAGCCCTAGCGCAGTGCACGGGGCAACGGACCTATGCGGAAGCAACGGGTCGCAAGGCGTGTGCGGTGCCGCTCTGGATTGAACCGCCGGCCCGCTCGGTTGCCGGACGGCGATGACACCATGCATTCATACCTGCATGACTGCATAGAGCTATAACGTAACAGGAGCGATAGGCGGCATGGTCGCGGCCTGGAATAGCGAATGGGCTGTTGCCGGTTGGGCGGGCCTGGCAGGCGTGGGCGGGCTGATCACGGTTAGGGTGACGTCCTGGAAATGGGGTTCCGGTAGCAGCGGAACCGAAACTGCATTTCATGGGGATGATTGCAGTCATCAAAGGACTGCTTCCGACCCTTTGCGGCCGCCAGGCAACCGTTCGCATGAACCAGAAACCGGACGTTCAGCACCGGCCGATCACGGCATCTTCGCAGCCGTTCGGGTCACCCGCACCCGGCCAGATCATTCTCCAGTCCGCGATTCGAATGCGACCTTCGGACGGGCTGCTCGCGAGAATGCCTCCCGGATCGATAGATCTCGATGCTGGGAAACGGCGGTTGCGACGAAATCCATTACTGCGCGTATTGCCGAGGTGTTTCGCAAATCGCGGTGAACCACGAGCCAGATGTCGCGCGCGAAAGAGGGAACATCCGCATCGACCCGGACGAGATCGTGGTCTCGCTCGCCCAGAAAGCAGGGCAAGCCAGCCACACCCACCCCAGCCCGCGCCGCAATCAGATGTTCGCTGATGTGGTTCAATTCGCAGGCCACAGGGCGGTCGCCGGCAATACCGAGCAGCCACCGTTGTTGTGGCATTTCGGCGAAGCTGTGATCAAAGGCAATAAATTGCCACCTCTCGGGCACCGCCAGGTGAGTGTAGGATCGGTGCCCATATAGGCCGAAGGGCATAGTCCCGATCTTTCGCGTCACACTCCCCGCTTCGTCCGGCCGAACTAGCCGCACGGCGACGTCGGCTTCGCGACGGCTGAGCGAAACCTGCTGCCCTTGGGCGGAGAGGGAAAGCCGAATGTCCGGATATTCGCCCCGGAAGCGCGCCAGGTGCTCAACGAGAAGATGCGTAACGAGAACGGGCGGCGCGCTGAGTGTCACCCGGCCGACAAGCGGCGCATGAGCGGCCTTCGCCAGACGGGCAATGCCATGAGCGCCGGCTTCCATTTCCTTGGCTCGCTCCAACACTTGCCTGCCGACTGTGGTGAGGCGGCAGGATCGCGGCAGGCGATCGACAAGCCGAACGTCAAGCGCGGCCTCAAGTGCCGCAAGCCGCCGGCTGACCGTGGCGTGGTCCACTTTCAGACCGCGCGCAGCACCGGAGAGCGTGCCGCATTGCGCCACGGCCAGGAAATGCCGGATGTCTTCCCAATCGATCATCTGTGCGGAATCTCAAGGATCACTCGCGTTTATACCGAATTTCCGCATAGAAGGCTCAGGCGTATTTCCGAGGCTGGGCGATGCGAAGGAGACCAGAACGCCATGCCAAAACGCTTCGGGGTCGGTATCGTCGGTGTTGAGCCGGGCAGGAGTTGGGCCGCACGAAGCCATATTCCCGCGCTGCGCGCGCTCTGCGAGACCTTCGAAATCATCGGCGTCGCCAACACGAGCAAAGCCAGCGCCGAAGCGGCCGCCGCAGCGACCGGGCTGCCGAGGGCCTTTGCCAATGTCGCCGAACTTGTCGCGGCGCCAGAGGTGGACATCGTTACCGTCGCGGTGAAGGTGCCTCCTCACCTGGAGATCGTGAAGGCGGCGATCGGCGCGGGCAAGCACGTCTATTGCGAATGGCCGCTGGGTAATGGCCTGGCCGAAGCCGAGGAAATGGCCGCGCTCGCGCAGGCAAAAGGGGTGCTCGGCGTGGTCGGAACCCAGGCGCGTGTCGCTCCGGAGATCGTGTATTTGACGCATCTGATCGCGGACGGCTTCGTCGGCGAGGTGTTATCGACCACGCTGATTGCGCGGGGCGGCGCTTTGCAGGGAGGCGGCAGCATCCCCGATAAGAAAACCTCGGCCTATTTGCTGGACCGTTCAAATGGCGCCACTTTGCTCACGATCCCGGTGGGCCACACGCTGGCAGCTCTGAGGGACGTGTTCGGTGAAGTCGCAGAGGTTTCTTCGGTGTTGGCCGTCCGGCGACCGATGGCGCTCGCGGCTGACACGGGGGAATTACTGCCCGTAACGGCCCCAGACCAAGTGTTATACCAAATCCTGCTGATTAGCACCCATGTGCCCAGTCGCGCAGTCCGATGGACATGATGGTCCAAGGCTGGTCGACGAGCTTGTTCCAGGCACTGCAGCAATGGTCGACCAAGTTGTCGTAAGA
>JAABUT010003503.1_pt1 | contig 13390 bp, 10 predicted proteins | sample 5559281 | NCBI WGS metagenome assembly JAABUT01 (sample SAMN10711880, study PRJNA513359) | rock metagenome | isolation source: Antarctica rocks | place: Antarctica: Victoria Land, Ricker Hills nord | collected 2016-01-04
CCGTCGTCGGAGCTGTCTTTCTCCTTCCGGTCACCGGAGGCCTGCACGTCAGTGTCGGCCTGACCGTCGTCTCGCTGGCCCTCGTCGGGCTCGCCTTTCTCGCGGTCCGTTCCGCCACCTCCGGGGCGACCGACCCTGCCACCCGGCTCGGGCCGCGCTGGCAGGAGCGCAGCGACAGAGGCTTCGGTGCCGACACGGCATACCTGGGCGTCGCCCGGGCGGTCCTCGCCGTCGCCCGCCTCGTCGTCGTCCTCGACCGCGACGTCGTCGACGCCTACCCGCGTGGTGCTGCCGGCGTGACCGCCCTCCTCGGCCGGGCCGGGGAGCGGACGCACCGGGGGGCCCCATCGGCCGGCCTGGTCGCCCTCGTCATCGGGGTCGTCGGCCTGGCCGTGGTGGGGGTGACGGTGTGGCACTGATCCTTGCGCTGCTCGTGCCGGCGGTGGCAGGGGCCTGGCTCCTCGGCGCGGCCCGCACCGTCGTTCCCGACGGCGCCTCCCGCACCGCACCCGCGGCGCAGGGCAACCTCATCGCGCTCGTTGCGAGCGTCGTCACCCTTGTCCTCGTGCTCCTCCTCGCCTGGCTGCGGCCCGAGGTCGACGCTCCCTGGGTGCCCGCGCTGGGGCTGCGCTGGCACTTCGCGGTCGACGGCATCAGCATCCCGCTCGCTCTCCTGGCCAGCGCGCTGACCGTCGCTGTCGTCGTGCACTCCCGTGGTCGTGAGCCGGGTCGTGGAGTGGAGGGCGGCGGGACGACGAGCACCTACTACGCCTGCCTGCTGCTCGTCGAGTTCGCAGCCCTGGCAACGTTTCTCACCCGCGACGCCATCGGCTTCTTCGTCGCGTTCGAGCTCGTCCTCATCCCGATGTGGGTCCTCATCAGCCGCTTCGGTGACGCGCACGTCTCCGAGGCCGTGCGGGCCGACGCCTCGAACCGGTTCGTCTTCTTCACCGTCCTCGGCTCGACCCTGATGCTCCTCGGCATCCTCGTCCTCGTCACGAGCAGTGGCACCTCCGACCTCACCGTCCTGGCGGCCAGGCACGGGGCCGGGATCCCGGGCGGCACCCAGGTCCTGGTCGCCGCGCTCCTCGTCACCGGCCTGGGCATCAAGGTCCCGCTGTGGCCGGCCCACACGTGGTTGCCGCCGGGCCACACGGTCGCGCCGACGGCGGCGTCGGTCCTCCTCGCGGCCGTGCTGCTCAAGATGGGGAGCTACGGCATCATCCGGGTCGCCCTGCCGACCGTGCCCGACGGGTTCGCCACGGTGGCGCCCTACCTCGCCGTCTGCGGCGCGATCGGGACCATCTGGGCAGGCCTGGCCTGCCTCGTCGAGCGAGACCTCAAGCGGCTCGTCGCGTACTCGTCCGTGGCGCACATGGGTTTCGTGGCGCTCGGTCTGGCGTCCGGCACCCAGACGGGCCTGCAGGCGGCGCTCTTCGCGAACATCGCGCACGGACTCGTCTCGGCCCTGCTCTTCTTCGTCGTGGGTGGGCTCAAGGAGCGCTGGGGGAGCGCCGACCTGACCATCGCCCGAGCAGCTCTGCGGGAGACCTCGCCGCGGATGGGCTACGCCCTGGTCGTGGGCCTCGCCGCCGCGCTGGGCCTGCCGGGCCTCGTCGGCTTCTGGGGCGAGTTGCTCGCCGTGTATGCCGCGTGGTCACCGGCCGAGGGCCGCCCCGTCCCGCTCTTCCGGCTCTGCGCCGTCCTCGCGGTCTGTGGCATCGCCCTGGCCGCCGGCTACGCGCTGCGCGTCCTGCGGCTCGTCTGGGCGGGCCGGCCCGAGACGGAGCAGACCGCCCGCGTCTCGCCGGTCGTGGGCGACGACGCCCGCGGCCGTGAGTGGGGGGTCATCGCGGTCCTTGTCGCCGCGGTCATCGCGGGGGGAGTCCTGCCCCGTCCGCTGCTCTCCCTGACGTCGACCGAGACGGCCATGATCATCACCGGCGTGGCCGCCGACGGCCACCTGCCCCTCTCCTCGACGACGGCCTCGGCGGGGCGATGATCAGCATCGACCTCGGCGTCCTCCTGCCGGTCGTCGCGCCGGTGGCAGGGGCGGTGCTCGTCCTCGTGCTCGACGTCGCCGTCCCGACGCTGGAGCGCACGCACTACGCAGTTGCCTTGTGCAGCCTCGTCGTCGGGGCGCTCGGCACGGTCGGCGCCCTCGGCTCGAGCGCCGGAGACCGCTTCGCGACCTTGTGCCTCCCGCAGGGCGGCACGTGCTTCTACTCCGTCTCCGCCATCACGGCGACGCTCCAGCTGGCGGCGACCGCCGCAGCCCTTGTCACGCTGCTCCTGGCGTGGCCCCTCGGGCAGCGGCGCGAGGACGGCCGCGCCGCGGTGACCGTCGCCCTCATGCTCGCCGCCACGAGCGGGGCCGTCGGCGTGGCCGCCGCCCGCGACCTGGGTTCGTGGCTGGTCACGCTGGAGCTCGCCACGCTTCCGGTCGTGGCCCTCACCGCGCTGCCCGGCACCCGGCGGGCGATCGCCGGCGCGGTGCAGCTGCTGATGACCTCGATCGTGTCCTTCGCCATGCTGGCGCTGGCCGCTGCCTGCTGGTTCGCCGCCACCGGCACGCCCGCCCTCGTGTCGGGGTCCGCGCTCGCCGCGACGACCACCCCCCAACGCGGGCTGCTCGCCCTGTCCGTCGTGCTCGTCCTGGCCGGCGTCGGCTTCAAGCTCTCGCTCGTCCCCTTCCACGCATGGACACCGACGGCCTACGCCGGCTCCGCTCTGCCGGTGGCCACCTTCCTCGCCGGGGTCTCGAAGGTCGCCGCCCTCGCCGCACTCCTCGTCGTGATCAGCGCGCTGACGTCCCTCGGCACCTCCGCGCTCATCGGCACGGCGGTCCTCGCCATCGCGAGCATGACGCTGGGCAACGTCATGGCGCTGCGCCAGCACGACGTCCTCCGGCTGCTCGCGTGGTCCACGGTCGCGCAGGCGGGCTGGGTGGTCCTGCCGCTGCTGAGCATCTCCAGCCTGGGCGCGCGGGCGTCGGCCGGCTACCTCGTGACCTACCTCGTCGCGACGCTCGTCGCGTTCACCGTCGTGGGGATGACGGTCAGCGCCGGCGGAGGTCGTGCGGGCCGGCGGCTCACGGCATACCGGGGGCTTGTCCGCAGCCGACCGTTCGCCGGAGGTGCCCTGGTCCTGGCGCTGACGTCGCTCGCCGGCCTGCCCCCGGGACTCCTCGGGCTGATCGGCAAGGTCGTGGCGCTGAGACCCGTGCTCGCCGAGGGATGGTGGGTCGTGGCGGTGCTGGCTGCTCTCAACGCCGTGCTCGGCGTGGCCGTCTACCTCCGCTGGGTCCGGGTGCTCCTCGAGCCTGCTCCGGCAGCGGGGCGCCACCAGCTGGCACTCCATCCCAGTGAGGCGGTGGCGCTGGCGCTGGGCACCATCGCCCTCGTCGTCCTGTCGGTCCAGCCCCAGATCTTCCTCGGGTGGCTCGGCTGAGTGCCGACCCTCCTTCGCCTCGAAGATCCGGGACCGCTGGGCCTCGCACTCGAGCTCCGTCACCCCGAACCAAGGAGAAGCCCTGTGGACCACGGTCACGAGCACCCGCACGAGGGCCCGCACGAGGGCGACCTCGACCCGGCCGGTGCCACGCACCTCGACCCGACGGTGCCGGACAGCGCGCTCGCCCCCGGTCCGCTCGCCCGCCGCAACTTCCTGCAGCGAGCGGGTCTGCTCGGTGCCGGCATCGCCGGGGCCTCCGTCCTCGGCGCCACATCCGCGGCGGCCGGTGTGACGCCGGCAGACTCACGACGACAGAGCCGACGGGCGCCCCGGCACGGCTACCAGTGGCTGGCCGGAGACCACCACATCCACACCCAGTACAGCTCGGACGGGATGTACCGGGTCGCCGACCAGACCGTGCACGCCGCCGCCTTCGGCCTCGACTGGATCGTCATCACCGACCACGGGAGCGTGACCCACAGCAGGATCGGCGTGGAGAAGGTCAACCCCGACATCGTCGCCGCCCGCGCAGCGTTCGAGGACGACGTCCTGGTCTTCCAGGGCTTCGAGTGGAACATCCCTGGCGCGGAGCACGGCACCGTCTTCGTCCACCCGGGCAAGCAGGAGGTCGCCGTCCTCAAGGAGTTCGAGAAGTCCTTCGACGGGACCGTCAACGCGTGGACCGACAGCACCCTGGACAACGAGCGGCACGCGCTGGAGGGGCTCGACTTCCTCGCTGCCTCCGTGACGTCCCGAAGGGTCGAGGGCGCAATGTTCTTCGCGAACCACCCCGCCCGGCGCGGCGTCGACTCGCCCCACGAGATCCGGGGCTGGCGCGACCGCCAGCCGAGCGTCGCCCTCGGCATGGAGGGGGCGCCCGGCCACCAGGCCGCGGGGATCCCCGAGCCCATGGGCCCTGGGGCCGGGCGCGGGTTCTACGACAACCCGCAGAGTGCCAACAGCTTCGCCGGCTACCCGCCGGAGAGCTATGTGACCTGGGGCGGGTTCGACTGGATGACCGCCACCGTCGGAGGCCTGTGGGACAGCCTCCTCGCAGAGGGCAAGCCGTGGTGGGTCACGGCCAACTCCGACAGTCACTCGGTCTACCTCGACACCAGCGTCCGCGGCCCGGGCGGCGACTTCACCGCGAACGGCCGCTACAACGACCCCGTGCACGGGGGCACCCCGAACCAGTCGGCGGGCGACTTCTGGCCCGGCTACTTCAGCCGGACCCACGTGGGGTCCAAGGACTTCTCGTATGCCGCGGTGATGGACGGCCTGCGGGCCGGCCGGGTGTGGGTGGACCACGGCGGCCTCCTGGACAGCCTCGACGTCCAGGTGCGCGAGGCCGGGACCAGGGCCGAGGGCTACTCCCTCGGCGCGGTCGTCATGCCGTCCAAGGGCAAGGCGCTCGAGCTGGCGATCAGCATCCAGACGGCATCGCTGCCCAACTGGGCGGAGTTCGTCCCCAGGCTCGCCAAGGTCGATGTCATCCTCGGCGCCGTGACCGGTGCGTCCCCGGACCGCGACACGTTCCGGGCGCCCGGGACGAAGGTGGTGAGGACCTTCGACGTATCCGACCGCTCCGGCCGGGTCGAGCTGACCCACCCGCTCGGTCGTTCGGTCGACCCCTTCTACGTGCGGCTGCGCGGCAGTGACGGCAAGCGCCTGCAGCCCGGCAGCAACGGTGCATCGACCGACCCTGCCGGACCGGCCGTGGACGTCCTGGGCCGAGCCGACCCGTGGACGGACCTGTGGTTCTACAGCAACCCCATCTGGGTCCTGCCGGGGTGACCCCGGCCGGCCGGCCCGTGGTCGTCGACGGCGGGTGGTCGACCACTCGCGACGCGGAGCTCGCGGTGGGTGCCGGGGTCGGGCTCGATCCGCAGGGCTTCGTCCGTCCGGTGTAGCTCGACGGTGCGCTCGTGCTCCACGTGCGTCCCCGCCGGTGGCGCGGTCGTCGTGCCGTCCGAGCAGGCCGACCCGACCCCCTGCTGCACCGACCACTCCTGACTCCGGCACCCCGCGCGACGGTGGTCGGCACCTCGTGCGCGATGGGGAACGACGCGGACCACCGCCGCGTTTCCCTGACATGCACCACCATTTCAACGGGCTCAAGACCGCTGCCCTCTTCGGCGCGATCTGGGCCCTGCTCCTCGGCATCGGCGCGCTCGTCGCCGGGGGCCGGTTTCTCTGGCTCTTCGCTCTTCTGGGCATCGCGACGACGTTCTACGGCTACTGGAACAGCGACAAGCTCGCCATCCGGGCCATGCACGCCTACCCGGTCAGCGAGGCGCAGGCGCCCCAGATGTACCGCATCGTCCGCGAGCTCTCGACTCGCGCCGACAAGCCGATGCCGCGGCTCTACATCTCCCCGACGGAGGCGCCGAACGCCTTCGCCACCGGACGCAACCCGCAGAACTCCGCCGTCTGCTGCACCGAGGGCATCCTCCAGCTGCTGGATGAGCGCGAGCTGCGCGGCGTCCTCGGCCACGAGCTGCAGCACGTCTACAACCGGGACATCCTCACCGGGTCCGTGGCCGCGGCGGTGGCGGGGATCGTGACCTCCATCGCCCAGATGGCCATGTTCGCCGGGATGTTCGGCGGCTTCGGCGGCGACGACGAGGACCGCCCCAACCCCCTCGCCCTGCTCCTGCTCGCCCTGCTCGCCCCCATGGCCGCCACGGTCATCCAGCTGGCCATCAGCCGCACCCGTGAGTTCGACGCCGACGAGGACGGTGCCGCCCTCACCGGCGACCCGCTCGCCCTCGCGTCGGCGCTTCGCAAGCTCGAGTCGGGTGTGGCCCGGGCACCGTTGCAGCCACAGCAGCAGATCGTCAACGCCAGCCACATGATGATCGCCAACCCGTTTCGCACCCAGGACATCTCGAGACTCTTCTCGACGCACCCGCCGATGGACCAGCGGATCGGCCGTCTCGAGGCCATGGCCAGCGGCCGCCGGGACTCCTGACCGACCACGGCGGCCCGGGCTCTTCCCGGCGGACCTCAAGAACGCGGCGGCCGGATCTCCCCGGACCCGCGCTCGACCAGCGACGGGATGACGACGCCGTGCCGCACCGGCGAGGTGTCGCCGTCGATGCGGGCAAAGAGCTGGTCGGCCGCCTGCCGGCCGAGGGAGCCGACGTCCTGGCGCATGACGGTCAGCGGCGGCTCCACGAGATCTGCGAGCGGGAAGTCGTCGAACCCCACGACGGCCACCTCGTGTGACAGCCCGAGGCGTTGCAGCACCCGGACGGCGCCGGCGCAGAGGTTGTTGCGGGAGGCGAAGACCGCCGTGGGCGGCTGGCTCGAGTCGAACATCCGGGTGAGCGCCTCCTCGCCCGCCCCGGACGTCCGCAGACCCACCGCGACGATGCTCGGATCGTGCTTGATCCCCGCGGACCGAAGAGCCGACTCATACCCCTTGAGCCGCTCCGACGCGGTCTCGATCGTTGCCAGGTCGGCAAGCAGGGCGATCCGGCGATGACCGTGGCGGAGGAGGTGTCGCGTCGCGTCGCGCCCACCACGACGGTTGTCGACGACGACGCTGTCGGCCTCGACGCCGCGCGGCGTGCGGTCGACGAAGACCATCGGAAGGCCGGCGCGGATGTCCGAGGCAAGATGGGAGTGGTCCCTCGTCGCCGGCATGAGGATGAGCCCGTCGACCCGCCTGCTGACGAGGTCGGCGACGAGTGCCCGCTCCCGATCGGTCTCCTCGTCGAGGCTCGCCGCGAGGACGACACCGTTGCGCGAGCGGGTGGCGTCCTCGAGGGTGCGCAGCAGGCTCGAGGAGAAGCTGTTGCTGACGTCCTGGAGCAGCGCGCCGATCACCCCGGTCCGGCCGTGGCTGCGGCGCAGGTTGCTGGCCGTGAGGTTGTGCCGGTAGTCCAGACGGTCAGCTGCGCGGGCCACCTTGTCGCGCAGCTCGCCCGAGACACCGTGCTCGCGGTTGACCACCCTCGAAACCGTCTTGAGGCTCACACCGGCCAGAGCCGCCACGTCCCGCATGGTCGCCCGCCCCGGTCTGGCGAGATCCGCCTCCGGGTCTGACATCGTTGTCATCGGCATGGTCCCAATTGAGCCACAAGCATTGACGTGAGCGCAAGGGCGGTCTATACATGTCACTTGACAACGTTGTCTTGACCCCCGGAGGCATTGACCATGCGCACAACCACCACGTCGGCGCGTCACACCCGCACCTTCGCCCTGGCCTCGGCCGCCACCGTCGCGCTCGCCCTGGGGGCCTGCAGCAGTGGTGGTGGGAGCGCGGGTGGCGGTGGGACGGGCGGCGGCGGCGACAAGATCGGCGTCGCCCTGATCACCAAGGACTCGTCGAACCCGTTCTTCGTCGCGATGCAGAAGGGGGCCAAGGAGGAGGCTTCCAAGGCGGGCATCGACCTCACCGTCGCCTCGGGCAAGCAGGAGGGCGATGACCAGGGCCAGATCACCGCCATCGAGAACTCGATCGCCAAGGGCGACAAGGGAATCCTCATCACCCCCATGTCGACCGGTGTCAACTCCGCGATGAAGAAGGCCCGCGACGCCGGCCTGTTCGTCATCGCGCTCGACACCCCGCCCGACCCGGCGAACACCGTGGACATCACCTTCGCGACCGACAACTTCAAGGCGGGCACCCTCATCGGCCAGTGGGCCGAGAAGCAGCTCGCCGGCAAGCCGGCGACGATCGCGCTCCTCGACCTCTTCAACGACAAGATCGTCTCGGTGGACTACAACCGTGACCAGGGCTTCCTCACCGGCATGGGCATCGACACCAAGGACAAGAAGAAGAACGGCGACGAGGACAAGACCGGGAAGTACAAGTCAGGCACCTACACGATCGTCTGCAACGAGGCCGGCAACGGCGCGGAGGACGGCGGTAGGTCGGCGATGGAGCGCTGCCTGACGAAGAACCCGGACATCAACGTCGTCTACACCATCAACGAGCCGACGGCCGTCGGCGCCAGCGCCGCTCTCAAGGCTCAGGGCAAGGACGCCATGATCGTCTCGGTCGACGGTGGGTGCGCGGGCGTGAAGTCGGTCAAGAGCGGGGTCATCGGCGCCACGGCGCAGCAGTACCCGCTGAAGATGGCCCAGCTCGGTATGGAGGCGATCAAGAAGATCGCGACCGGCGGGGAGAAGCCGAAGACCTCAGGGGGACTGGACTTCTTCGACACCGGCGTCGCGCTCGTCACGGACAAGAAGGCCGAGGGTGTGGACAGCATCTCCAGCGACGACGGCAGCAAGATCTGCTGGGGCTGAGATGTCGGCAGCTACCAGCGCACCGCCACAGGGCGGTGCTGCGTCCGAGCTGTCTCGCCGCCGGCAGAGCCCGGCCCAGCGGGTCCAGCACCTCCTGCACGCGCGCCCGGCGATCAGCCCGGCGGTCCTCCTCATCCTGACCATCCTCGTCTTCTCGCTCGTCAACCCCCGGTTCGCCCAGCCCAACGCGCTGTCGCTGCTGGTCCAGCAGACGGCGGTCGTCGCGGCGCTCGCCCTGGGCCAGACGCTCGTCATCCTCACCGCGGGCATCGACCTGTCGGTGGGGGCGATCGCCATCTTGTCGACGATGGTGATGGCGACCCTCGCGGCCGACAAGACACTGCCGGGCTGGCTGGCGCTCATCGTCGGGGTCCTGCTCGGACTGGCCGCCGGGTGGCTCAACGGCATCCTCGTGACGCGGATCAACCTGCCGCCCTTCATCGTCACGCTCGGCACGCTGAGCATCTTCACCGCGATCGCCCTGCTCTACTCCGGGGGGTCGAGCATCCAGGACAACCGCCTGCCCGACATCATCAACTGGACCGCGAAGGGCTTCTCCGTCGGCGGCTTCAGGGTGACGACCGGCGTCGTCATCGTGCTCGTCATGTACCTCGTGGTCGGTTTCGCGCTGAGCCAGACAGCGTGGGGGCGGCACGTGTATGCCGTCGGCGACGACCCCGAGTCGGCGCGCCTCAGCGGCATCGCCAGCAAGCGGGTGCTCCTGTCGGTCTACACCGTCGCCGGACTGATCTTCGGCATCGCCGCGTGGGTGCTCATCGGGCGCTCGGGAGCGGCCACCCCGAACGCGATCACCGAAGGCAACCTCCAGAGCATCACCGCGGTCGTCATCGGCGGCACGAGCCTCTTCGGTGGGCGCGGTGGGGTCGTCGGGACCCTGCTCGGCGCGCTCATCGTCCAGGCGTTCACCGTGGGCCTGGCCCTGGCCGGCGTCGACCAGCAGATCCGGGTGCTAGCCATCGGCATCCTCGTCATCGCCGCGGTCTCGGTCGACCAGTGGATCAGGAAGGTCAAAGCGTGAGCGCCGCCCAGGACCCATCCACCGCCTCCCCTGAGCCGCCGTCCGCCGGCCCGTCCAGCCCGTCGCCGTCGAGCGCCGCGCAGTCGGGCGCCGCGCAGTCGGGTGCCGCGCAGTCGGGTGCCGCGCAGTCGGGTGGCACGGAGTCAGGCGCCGCGCAGGACAGGACTGCGGTCCTCAGTGCGCGGGGGATGGTCAAGACCTTCGGTCGGGTCGTCGGGCTCGACGGGGTCGACCTCGACCTGTACCCGGGTGAGGTCCTGGCCATCATCGGGGACAACGGAGCGGGCAAGTCGACGCTCATCAAGTGCCTCTCCGGTGCCTACACCCTCGACTCGGGGCAGCTGACCCTCGACGGTCGACCGGTCACCTTCAGGGTGCCGCAGGATGCCCGGGAGGCCGGCATCGAGACGGTCTACCAGACCCTTGCGGTGATCCCTGCCCTCGACATCGCCAGCAACCTCTACCTCGCCCGAGAGGAGCGCCGACCCGGGTTTCTCGGTTCGGCCTTCCGGATGCTCGACAAGAAGGGGATGCGCGACCGCGCGAGCCAGTCGGTCCAGGACCTCGGCATCCAGACGATCCAGAACATGGGCCAGGCCGTCGAGACGCTCTCGGGCGGACAGCGGCAGGCGGTCGCCGTGGCCCGCGCCGCCGCGTTCGGCAGCAAGGTCGTCATCCTCGACGAGCCGACGGCAGCGCTCGGCGTCAAGGAGAGCACCGCTGTCCTCGAGATGATCAAGCAGCTGCGCGACAAGGGCCTGCCAGTCATCCTGATCTCCCACAACATGCCCCACGTCTGGGAGGTGGCCGACCGGATCCACATCCAGCGCCTCGCCCGCCGGGCCGCGGTCATCACCCCGCAGTCGCACTCGATGAACGACGGAGTGGCGATCATGACCGGGGCCATCCGCGTCGACGGCAACGAGTCGCCGAAGGAAGCCGCGGCGTGACCATCGTCGTCGGCTACATCCCCACGCCGGAAGGCTCGGCGGCGGTGGATGAGGCGATTGCCGAGGCCCGGCTCAAGGGGGCGCGGCTCGTGGTGGTCAACACGGGCCACTTCGGCAACTTCTCGCACCCGAACTTCGCCACGGCGCAGGACATCGACGCACTCGACGGGCAGCTCACCGAGGCGGGGATCGAGCATGAGATCCGTCGTCCGACGGATGACCAGGCGCCGGCCCAGGCCATCCTGGGGGTGGCGACGGAGACCCGGGCGGACCTCATCGTCATCGGGGTGCGGCGGCGCTCGCCGGTCGGCAAGGTGCTGACCGGGAGCACCGCCCAGGAGGTTCTCCTGGACGCCGACTGCCCGGTTCTCGCCGTCAAGGCCCGGGGGCCGCGCCCGGGCTGAGGGCCGCCGGATGCAAGGGTGGGGGGCATGCCGAGCCTCACCCGCCAGGAAGCCCAAGACCGCGCCCGGTCGATCACCGTGACGTCCTACGACGTGACGCTCGACCTGCGCACCGGGCCCACGACGTTCGAGAGCGCCACCCTGATCCGGTTCACGGGCCACCAGCCGGGGGATGAGACGTTCATCGACATCAAGGCCGTCGAGGTTCACCGGGTCACCCTCAACGGACGTGAGCTGGACCCGGCGGCGGTGAACGACGGCCGTCTGCTCCTCCGCGATCTGGCCGAGGACAACGAGCTGCGCTGCTCCGCGACGATGGCTTACAGCCGCGACGGCCAGGGCCTGCACCGTGCCGTCGACCCGGCCGACGGCGAGGCCTACGTCTACGGGCACACCTTCCTCGACGCCGCGCCACGGGTCTTCGCCTGCTTCGACCAGCCGGACCTCAAGGCGCCCTACTCCATCTCCGTCGACGCGCCACAGAACTGGCAGGTCCTCGGCAACGGCGCGGCCACGAGGCTAGCCGACGGCCGGTGGGAGCTCGCGCGGACCCAGCCTCTCGCGACCTATTTCGTCACGGTCTGCGCCGGCCCCTACGTGTCCGTGCGGTCCGAGCACGACGGCATACCGCTCGGCCTGCACGCCCGTGCGTCGCTGCGTGAGCCCCTCGAACGGTGGGCACCCAGCATCCTCGCGGTGACGAGGGCGTCGTTCGACTACTACCACTCGCTGTTCGGCATCCGGTATCCCTTCGGCGAGTACCACCAGGTCTATGTGCCGGAGTTCAACGCCGGCGCGATGGAGAACCCCGGCTGCGTCACCGTGCGCGACTCCCGTCTGTTCCGCGGCGCCGTCACCGACGACAACCTCCTCAGCCGGGCGCGAACCACGGCCCACGAGATGGCTCACATGTGGTTCGGCGACCTCGTGACCATGCGATGGTGGGATGACCTGTGGCTCAACGAGTCGTTCGCCGAGTACATGGCCGGCCGAACCCTCGTCGCCGCAACGGAGTTCACCGACGCATGGGTCTCCTTCGGCATCCTCCGCAAGACCTGGGGGTATGCCGCCGAGCGGGCTCCCAGCACCCATCCCGTGGCCGGGGCGCCGGCTCTCGACGCCGATGCGGCGCTCCAGGACTTCGACGGCATCTCCTACGCCAAGGGCGCCTCCGTCCTGCGACAGCTCATCGTCTACGTCGGTGACGAGGCGTTCGTCGCGGGGACCTCGGCCTACCTGCGTGAGCACGCCTTCGGCAACGGGACCCTGGCAGACTTCCTCGGCGCGGTCGAGCAGGCGAGTGGCCAGGACCTCTCCGCCTGGAGCAAGGCGTGGCTGCTCACTGCCGACCGCGACCGGCTCCGCGTCGAGACGACGGTCGAGGACGGCGTCATCACCGCCGCGACGTTGCGACGCTCCGTGCCACCCGACCACCCGGCTGACCGGCCCCATGCCGTGGACGTCGCCGGGTTCACCGACGGCGTCGAGCAGGTGCGGCTGGCCGTGGTCGTCACCGGCGACGAGACCCCTCTGCCGCAGCTCGTCGGCAAACGGGCCTCCGCCGTCCTCGTCCCCAACGCCGGTGACCTGACGTGGGCGGGCGTGGACCTGACCGACGCCGACGTCGCGGCGCTGCCCCGCCAGCTCGCGGCCATCCCCGACGGCGGCACTCGCGGCGTCGTGTGGTCGGCCCTTCTCGACGCGGTGGCGCTGGCAAGCATCGACCCCCGGACCGTCCTCGCGCTCCTGGACCCGGCATGGGTGGCGGAGACCTCGACGGCCATCCTCGAACGGGTCGGCGACGAGGCAGCGCACCGGCTCATCCCGAAGTTCCTTCCGGAACGCGAGCAGGAAGCCGCTCGCCAGCGGCTCGCAGCAGCGGCCACCCGGGTCCTCGAAGCGGCCGAGCCAGAGTCCACCCGGGCACTCGTGGCGGCACAGCTCCTCGCCACGACCACCGCCGACGAGGGGCTGCTTCGCCGCTGGCTCACGGGAGATGCGTTGCCCCCGGGGCTCGCCGGGGACACCGACTTCCGGTGGCTCGTCCTCGGCAACCTCGGTCGGCGAGGCCTGCTCGACGAGACCGAGCTCGAGCAGGCCACCGTTGCTGACTCGACGATGCAGGGACGGCTGGCCGCGCTCGGCGTGCGGGCCAGCCTTCCCTCCGCCGAGGCGAAGGCGTGGGCCTGGGCCCAGCTGACCGAGCGGTCCGGACGGTCCAACCACGAGCTGACGGCGCTGGCGACGGCGTTCTGGTCCGCGACCGACCCTGACCTGGTCCGGGC
>JAABUT010003504.1_pt1 | contig 13389 bp, 17 predicted proteins | sample 5559281 | NCBI WGS metagenome assembly JAABUT01 (sample SAMN10711880, study PRJNA513359) | rock metagenome | isolation source: Antarctica rocks | place: Antarctica: Victoria Land, Ricker Hills nord | collected 2016-01-04
AGATCACGAGCGACCTGCGCGACCGTCTTCCCGGTCGCTCGGACGAGCTCCACGGCCTGCTCCCGGAACTCCGGGCTGTACTTGCTGGGACGGCCCATCAGGACCCCTTCCTCGGGCGAAGTGCCCAGATCAGGGTGTCCACCGAAGCGGGTCAACTCCATGACTGCGGGCTGCGGGGATCGTCGTCAACACCCTGCGCTGCTTCTCGCATGCCGCGAGGATAGGCGCGGCCGTGGCTAGGCACCACCGTTGCCACTGCGTCTCGCGCCTGGCTTTGCCGAGTGCCCGTAGCCGGTTCCTCGACAGCAGGTGGCGCCGCATCTCAACGTGGGGAGCGCCCACCTACTTGTGTTGCGGCGAAGTAGCTTTTGGAAACATGAGCGCCGAGTGCCGCCCCGACAGTGAGCGTGACGCGCTCGCCGCGTTCCTCGACATGCAGCGAAGTGCGCTCATCAGGAAAGTCCAGGACGTGAGCGAGGCGGACGCCCGTCGAGTACCGACCGACAGTTCTTTGTCGCTTCTGTCGTTGCTGAAGCATTCGGCGATTTGGGAGGTGCGCTGGTTCCAGGGCATGGTCGCCGGACAACCGCTTGCAGACGGGTGGCCGGAGCAGGAGTCGGAAGTCCCAGACAGCGACTTTCTGCTCGGCGCCGGGGACACACTCGCTCAGTGGGTCTCGGGCTACCTGGAGGCGATCGAAGTCTCCCGAAATATAGTCGCGGCTCTGGAACTGGACGCCTCGTGTGCCCGTAGCGATATTCTGGACTGCAACGTGCGCTGGGTGCTGCTGCACTTGATCGAAGAGACTGCCAGGCACGCCGGACATGCGGACATCATCCGGGAAACCATCGACGGCAGCCGAGGCCGGTAGCCCTCTGGGCGGAAACCCCATTGCGACTGCCCTCTTCCTTGCCTCCCGCCACGCCAACGTCGGCTGCTGTACTGGGACCCACCTGGGACGGCCGTAGTCGCCTCTGACACCATTGAGAGCGCGCACCAGGCATACTGCCGCTTCAATGATCAGTCGCGTTGCCGCCGTCGCTTCGGCCTCACTCGCCGCTCGGTGGTCTGGTCGTTTGGAGACTGGCAGTAAGTCCCGATTCGGATTGGGTCGACGGGCTCATGACGGCGTCGCCCTGCCTAGCGTCGGCGATCGTGCTCGGACTGTTCGCTCGCTGGGCCTGGGCAAACGCAAAGCCGGGCGGGTAGCGCCTCATCTCAGCGTCCGGAACGGCACCTACCCTGGCCGGGTGCCGCGAGCAAACAACGGCCGATCGCCCGACGTCGCCGTCTTCGCCTTGCAGGTCACATAACCGACGATGTACTCGCCACCTTCTGACAGGTGGCTGCCGCGGACTAGTAACCCGACGACGGGGACGCAGCCGGGGCCTTGTACTGGCCAGGCGACTTCTTCTTATAGGAGCAACCGGTGAGCGCCAGCACGGTGACAAGTAGCGCTACGACAACTTTGCGGGTCATCTGCCCTCCAGCATCCAAATGGTCTACGAAGCAAGCTTGGTCATCCTGACATCCAGACCTCACCCGGGGCTAGGAGCGTGGGTTCGACTGACAGGGCGAACCGGCTGACGGCGGGTCCGGGCGCGGAGTGACGGCTGGGAAGGCGGGCGGCTCGTTTGTCGGGACTGGCCTGCCGATATGGGTCGTCTGGGTGCCGTGCTCGGGCCTCACGCGTCCGACCCTCTGCCCAGGACTACTGGTCCGTGGCCGGGCCGCCGTCGTCCGCGCTGGGGTCCGCGACGCCGCCGCCGCTGACAACCATGCCGGTCTGCGTGCCGCCCGCGGGGTCCATCACCGTGTCGGTGCTGGGCGTGCCCGTCGTGCCACCGTCGCCCGAGCCGGCACCCGCCTCGATGTCGTCGTCGTCCTTGAAAATGCCCATGCGTGCCGCCTCTCTGGGGCGGCCGGGACGACCGCGCACCTCTGGGCTGCCCGGTATGCCGCAGATCAACCCGTCAGCCGGTGCGCACGGCGGACTCGTGCGACAAACTGGAAGCTGCAGCCTCGACTCGGAGGATGCAGCGCTCTGACAGGTCGTTCTTGGCACTGGCCCATGAGGGCAAGCTGGACACGTTCGCGGCTCTCAGCCGAGACAGAACTCGTTGCCCTCGATGTCGTGCATCACGAGGCACGACTCGTTCTCGTCATCGGCGGGCAGTAGTCGCATGCGTACCGCGCCGAGCGCGACCAGTGGTGCGCACTCGGTCTCGAGCGTGGCCAGGCGCTCTTCGCCCACGAATCCGTGCCGGCCCGCCCGTCCAGATGCAGCCGGTTCTTGACGACCTTGCCTTCGGGAACGCGTAGGAAGAGCAGTCGCGGGCCTACACCTGAAGGATCAATGCAGGTCGAACGCTGAAGCCTGCTGCCCAGGCGCCAGCGAGCGATCGAAGTCTTCCCACGACGCAAACCCCTTCGGTGGCGGCGGCACGACGTACGCCAGCACCTCGCACCCAACGGGAGCACGCACCCAGGGGTCTGCACAGTCGAAGGTCACTTGGAACTGCCTGACCGACGCCATCGAGCCAACGTAGTGACGCGTGCTCACCGGTGCGAGGCATCTCGTGTAGAGCCGGTTCCTCAACAGCAGGTCACCACCCCGCCTCTTCGGGCTTCGGCGGCCGATGCAACGCTCCGCTTCTGTGCGCCGGCGTCGATCGTGACCGGGCATTACGTGGACCCCCGCGCCGCCAAGATTACGTTCAGGGAGTACGCCGAAACGTCGCGTCACGGGCAGGTGCACCGGCGGTCGTCCGTGGCGCATGTGGAGACGATGCTGCGACGGCACGCCTACCCCGCCTTCGGCTCGCGGCAACTAGGGACCGTCAGGCCTGGGGAGGTGCAGGCATGGGTGAAGAGACTCAGCAGCGGCAGCACCGCCCAGCGCGCTCTTGCTCCTGCCACGGTGGCCGTCGTGCACGGCCTGGTCGCGGCGATCTTCAAGGCAGCCGTCCGCGATCGGAAGCTCCGTTCCTCCCCCTGCGACGGGATCAAGTTGCCGAGGCGGGAGCCTGTACAGGTCGTCCCTCTCGCCACGTCGGCCGTCTGGTCCCTTGTCGCGTCGGTTCCTCCGCGGCACAGCGCCCCGGTCACCCTGGCAGCCGGCACAGGTCTCAGTGTGAGCGGCGTCCTGCGCGCCACTAGTCGCGAGCGCTGCTTCCAGCACCCGGACGGCCTGCTGCTCTGGGGTGGGTTCGGGCGCACGGAGGCAGCCGTCCGCTCCGGCGCTGCCTGGTGGGCCGGGGTGTCCGGGTCCGTGTCCGTGGTCGTGCTCGGTGTGATCGGTTCGGGTGCGGTCGGCTCGGCGATGTCGCGGAGCCAGGTTGTCAGGTAGCCACGTCTACCCTTCTCGGGTGCCGCGGGCAGGTAGAGACACCTTGCCAGCCCTAAAGATGATCTTGGCTAACGGCACCTGAACCGCCCTGGAGATGATCATGGGTGGCGCCGCACCTACCTTCTGGTCCAATTGGACCCCGGAGACAGGTCTCAGGAGCCGGTGAATGGCCCGTAAGCCCTGAATACGTCGCGGCTACTGGCCGTTTCAGCCCAGCAGCCCGTCGGAGCGCAGCCAGGCCCCAGCGGCGAGCTGATGCGGGACCACGGCCCCGTTCGGCATCAGGTGCGACACCGGGCGGCCGTGCTTCACTACGACCACGTCGGCGATAAGACGGCGATGACAACGCCACCAGACGCTCTCGCTGGCCGGGAAGCGGCGCACGTCGACCAGGAGCTCGACGCCCACTCCGGTCAGGAGCTGACACAGGGTGGCCAACTCCAGCGTGCTGTGCCCCACGGTGATCAGCCGGCCGATCGGAGTCTGCTGCGTGTCCAGGACTGCCTTCACCCGCCGGCCGGCACATCCCACCGCGGCACGTCGTGACCGCACCGGGTGCAGCGGTCCGACGACTCGCCCTCGGCCAGCCCACCGCAGCCGGGGCAGACGCGGTCCAGCCAGCAGGCCGCGTCGCCGCCGAACTCGGCGGCGGGCCCGGACTCCGTTCCGGTCGGCGCTAGGGAACCCGCCGAGAACCTCGGCTCCTGCGCCGGTGTCCCCATGTCTGCTCCTCGGTCGGCCGCGCTTCGTGCCGTCATCCCGGGAGCGGGGTGCCCGTTGCCCGGCCACGTTACGGGCATGGCGAGGATGAGGAGTGACGACCTCGGGCTGGGAGCTACTCCGGCTGTTCCTGCACATCACAGCTGCCACGATCTGGGTCGGCGGCCAACTGGTGCTGGCAGCTCTGGTCCCCGCCCTGCGCTGCGCGGGTGACCACCTCGACACCCAGGAGCGCCTCCCCGACGGCGCGGTTGAGCCGCCACGCGCGCCGCGCGTTTTCAGGCGGACCGCCGCACCTGCGGTTGCTGAGTCTTAGGACCCTGCTAGCCCTGCGGCCGGTCCTCGTGGACGGTTCGCCCAGCAGAGCCCGGAGAGAGTCGATCACGCCGAGCCCGGCCACTGTCGTGAGTGCGTCGCGACGAAGCGCCGCTCGACCCGCGCTCGCGGACCTTCGCGCCCCTACCCGGCAGTGGGCCGACCGTCGAGGGTGATGGCACGTTCCGGAGGTGGCAGTCTGGCACCCCCACGTGATGCGGGTCCCCTCCTAGCGTCGCGACCTGGTCTAAGGAGAGCCCATGACCCGTGAGTCGGCTGCGCACGGCATCGATCTGGAGAAGACCAACGGCTCCGGGGAGACCCTTGAGGGGGAGGACTCTGAGCTGCTGTGGCAAGCGACAGCCCGAGCCGAAGCGCTCCTGACCGACCTCGACGAGGGGCGGCCGACCGAGTCCGACCTCGCGGGGCTGCTCGGCTATGTGCACGAGGTCGTGCTCCTCCGGATCACCGACGAGGACCGCACCGTGCTCCCGACGCTCCAGCAGGCGCCAGGTGACCATCCCGAACTCGACCAGCTCCACCAGGAGCACCTGAGTCTGCGCAGCGACATCGACGACCTCGCCGCGGCCGCGCAACAGGACAAGGTTCCTGCGGACCTGCCGTCGATCGTCCGGCGTCTCATCGCCCGACTGGAACGGCACCTGGCGACAGAAGCCGAGATCCTGACCGTCAGTGGCTACAGCTCCGCCGACCGTGACTGGGCCACGCCAAGCCACTGGTACGGCCTCACCGAAGGGCCCGTCATCGAGATGGACCAGCTCAAGCCGCACGAGGCGCAACCAGCCGTGCTGAACCGGCTGGGCCGCATGCGGCCCGATGAGCACCTCGAGCTGCACTGGGCCGCGGACCCGCACCCTGTCTGGCAGCGACTGCAGCAGCGGGACCCGGGCGCCTTCAGCTGGCAGGCCACTCAGCCCAGCGCCGGCGCCTGGTCCGTCCAGGTCAGCCGGCGCCCCACCCCGTGACTATTCCCGACATCACCGACCGGGCGGATCTGGACGACCTGCTCCACGCCTTCTATGACGCTGCCCTGCACGATGAGCTCCTCGGGCCGGTCTTCGCCACCGCAGGCATGGACCTCGCCGTGCACCTGCCGCGCATCGCCAGCTTCTGGGAGGTCACCCTGCTAGGAACCGGGGAGTACTTCGGACGCCCGATGCAGCTCCACCGGCACCTAGCCGCCACCGCCGGCCTCGGCGCCGGTCACTTCCAGCGATGGCTTGCCCTGTGGTACCAGACGCTGACCGCGATGTTCGCCGGCCCGAACGCCGAACGCGCCAAGACCGAAGCAGGCCGCATCGCCGACCACATGGTCCGGGACCTCACCAACAGCACCCCGCAGCAACTAGCGGCAGCGGCCCTCGCAGTCACGCAGGCAACCCCATGAGCGAGACCCCGCAGCCACCTACACCCCCTGCGGTGAGCTACCGGACCCAGCTGACGGTCGGAAAGGACGTCGTCGACCCCCTCACCTGGGCCGGGGCGGTCCCGGTCGCGCAGGGCATCGCGCCCCGCCTTCGGGTCGGCCGGGAACGGTGGTTCAACCTGCTGTGGCTGCTCCCGATCGGCTTCGTTTTGCTGCTCGTCGCCATCGCGACAGCGAAGGGGCTGCGCACCACCAGCAGCGGCCAGCATTTCATCAGCGACCATCCGGGCACCGTCATCAGCGCCTACGCCGAGCAGCACCCAGGTCTGCCGATCTGGATCGGCGTGCAGCACTTCTTCAACCTGCTTCTGCTGGTGTTCATCCTCCGCTCGGGGCTGCAGATCCTGAGCGACCATCCGCGGCTGTACTGGACCCGCCACAGCACCCCCGGCCGGGACTGGTTCCGGATCCAGAAGCCTGTCCCGAGCGATCCACTGTGGACCGCGAAGCAGGACTCGATCAGTCTCCCGGGACAGGTCGGACTGCCAGGGATCCGCCACTCGATCGGGCTGGCCCGCTGGTGGCACCTGGGCACCGACACCCTGTGGCTGGTCAACGGCCTGGCCTTCTACGTCTTGATCCTCGTCACCGGGCAGTGGCACCGGGTCGTCCCGACGAGCTGGGAGGTGTTCCCGAGCTCGCTGTCGGTCCTGGTCCAGTACCTCTCGCTGGACTGGCCGGTCGAGAACGGCTGGGCTGCCTACAACAGCCTGCAGTTGCTCGCGTACTTCGTGACTGTCTTCGTCGCCGCGCCCTTGGCCTTCATCACCGGGCTGGGGATGTCCCCGGCGCTTTCCACTCGCTTCAAGCCGGTCTCGCGGCTGCTCAGCATCCAGACCGCCCGGTCCCTGCACTTCCTGGTGATGATCTGGTTCCTGGTGTTCATCGTCCTGCACGTGACCTTCGTCGCCACGACAGGTGTGCTGCGCAACCTCAACCACATTTACCTGGGCAGCAACGACCGCGGTTGGGCCGGCTTTGTCCTGTTCAGCATCTCAATGATCATCCTGACCGTGGGGTGGGTGGCCGCCACGCCGTTCACCCTGCGGCACCCGCGGGTCGTCCAGCAGGTCGGCTACGCCCTGGTCGGCCCCGCCCAGCGCCTGTTCGAGCACCTGGACGCGACCCCAGGGGAGTACTCCGAGGCCGACATCAGCCCCTACTTCTGGCACAACGGCCAGTATCCCGAATCGGCCGAGTACCTGGCGCTGCAGCAGGCGGGCTTCGTCGACTACCGGCTGCGGGTGAACGGCCTGGTCGACCGGCCTGTCGAGCTCAGCCTTGCCGAGCTCCGGGCGCTGCCCGGGCACGAGCAGATCACCCAGCACTTCTGCATCCAGGGCTGGTCCGGCATCGCCAAGTGGGGCGGTGTCGCGATGCAGACCCTGCTTGATCTGGTCGCGCCGCAACCCGACGCCAAGTGGGTCGTCTTCTACAGCCTCGGGGACGGCCCGGACGGCGGTATCTACTACGACGCCCACCCGATCGAGCAGATGAGCCACCACCTGACGATGCTCGCCTTCGACATGAACGACGAGCCGCTTACCTTCGGGCACGGTGCTCCGCTCCGGCTGCGCAACGAGGGCCAGCTCGGTTTCAAGCAGGTCAAGTGGGTCAAGGGGGTTGAGTTCGTCGCGCACTTCAGCGACATCGGCGGTGGCTACGGCGGCTACAACCCTGACCACGAGTTCTTCGGCTACCGCCAATCGATCTAGCCACCCAACAGGAAGATCCCTATGAACAAGTTGTCCCTGACAGCGCTGGTCCGCGGGCACTTGCTGGTCGCCGAGAGCGCGAGCAGCGGTCGCAGCTCCCACACCGTGTACGGCGGTCACGAGCACGTCCTACGCCAGACTCTCATCGCCCTCGCCGCCGGCCAGTCCCTGGAGGAACACGCCAACCCGGGCGAGGCCACCGTCCACGTGCTGCACGGTCACGTGAAACTCACCTCAGGAGGCAACAGCTGGGAAGGAACTCCCGGTGACCTGCTCACCATCCCCGACGCGCTTCATTCCCTCGAAGCCATCAAGGCCTCCGCCGTGCTCCTGACTGTCGGCCTCCGCCTGGTTTGATCGGCGCTGGTTAGCCTGGACGCGGGGGAGCTCAAAATCGCGTTCCCCCAAACAGCGAGCATCGCGGCAACGACCGTGCAGCGTTGGGACGGGGCAGCTGCGCGCGCCACTTTGGGGCAGCTGGTTCTGCTCTCCGGCGGCACGGTCGCGCGGCCCCTGACGATGACCGCTGCACTGGCCGTCCCGGGCGGACCCGGAGGCAGCGCCGCACTGTGTCTCTTCGACCTCGACCGTCCCCGGCCCCTCACGAAGACCCGTGGCCCGGCAGTCAGCCAGCTGCCCGTCTCGGGGGCCTTGCTCGATGCCGCCGAACGCGTCTACAACCTTGCGATGAATGGCGGAACTAGCGGGCGAGCAGTTCCTGACTGCTGTCGGGGTTTGTGACGCCATCGGCGCGACGGACGAGGCCGCCGTTCTGCGCGCGACACTCGCTCTCGTATTCGTCACGAGCGCCACCCGGCCAGAGCGCGCGGCTGCGTTGGCGTCGCTAAGCGACGAGGACGGCGAAGCGCTACAGTTTTGACCTCACGGTTCTGCCGGGTGGATGACTTCATGGAGCGTCTTGAGGGCCGCCGTCGAGCACGAATGACGCTCGCCTGATCACGGTTGTCGAGCCCGCCCTCGCGGAAAAGAGCGGCACTTCTCCACTGTAAATCACCGGCATATCCCCTACGCCAAGCGAAACTTCTCAAGGCCGGTGGTAAAGGAACCGCAGCCAACGCCTGGCGTAGGCGTCCGGCCCCTCACCCTGTTCCGTACGACCAGACGCCACTCGGTGAGCACCAGATCCAGGGTCGCGCCGCCTCTAACGGCTGGTCGGACCGCCGCTATCGCTTCATGACTCCTCGGGCGTCAGCCGCCGCTGCCAGACCGGCTCGAGGTAGGGCGTGTCGGTGGCAACGCGGGCGCGGTCGAGTCGCAAGGTGGCCTCGCGTCGATCGAGGGTCAGTGTCGCCAGCTGGTTGTCGAAGACCGGCCCGGTGTCGATTTCCCAGTCGATCGCAGGTGGCGCTACGCCGGCGCTGCGCGCGAGCAAACGGCCGGCGGCGGCTGCGCGCCGGCTGAGCGTGGCCCGCGTCACTCGTTTGACGATCTCAGGTAGGGCGTTACGGAGCGGCGAGCAGACGGCCTGGTAGACCGGCGCGCTGCGAGCACCGACGTCGGCCCTGGCCAGATAGGCGTAATGAACATCGCCCGAGAGGACTATGACCGACGCGGGTGCGTAACCATGCGCGCCCGTGGCCGCGCTGCGAATCAAATCTGTCAGCCGCCGGAAGGACCTCCCGAAGGCGGCCCAGTGCTCGAGGTCGACGCCGCGGCGGATCTGCTCACCGACGCGAGCCGCGAAACAGCCCCAGGCACCGGCGCAGACCGCCTCGTTCCAGGCCTCCAAGCTATGAATCGCCGGCGGTAGCAGATACGGCAGAGACGTCGCCAATAAGAGGTGGTCAGCTGGCGTGCGCATCTCGCGTTCGACGAAATTCCATTCGTAGTCGTCGAGCATCTCGCGCTTGCCGCCTTTAAGAACGCGACCGGCGCGTGAGTCGATGACGATCAGACGACTCGTGCCGAGCTCCCAGCTGTAGCTCCACCGGCTGCCGTCGGTCGTGGCGCCGGCGTGCACGGCAAACTCGTGCAACGCCGCCGTCGCATCGTCGGTGGCGAGCGCGCGCTGATAGAGCTCGTCGGTGGCACGGCCCTGCGGGCTCAGGTTGCCGAGGTGCTGGTAGACCCAGTAGGACATCAGCCCGCTCGTGATGCGTTCCGGCCACCACGCCTTCTCCGCCATGTCGGCGCACCACGCGGCCGACGTGTTCCAGTCATCGTGGATGTCGTGGTCGTCGAAGATCATGGCCGTCGGCAGGTTCGCGAGCAGCCAGCGGACCGCCGGCGCGCCCCACGTCTCCCAGTAGAGCCGGGTGTACTCCTCGAAGTCAGCAACCTCGTGGAACGGCGGCTCCGAGACGCTACGCCGCTCGGTGATGAACGCGCGCGTTGCCGGGGACAAAGCGTCCGCGTAGACCTGGTCGCCGAGCATCAGAAGCGCGTCAGGCCAGAACTCCGACGGCGTCTCCCGCAGGCGTTCGGCCAAGGCGTAGAGGGCGTCGATGCCGTGGCTCTCGGTATAGGGCGGCTCGTGCGGCGCGGCGACGCGACAAGAGCCGAAGGCGAGCTCGAGGGACCCCTCGCCGAGGGTGCGGATCACGCTGGCCGGATACGGCGAGTCATCCTCGGGCCAGCAGCGCTCACCGTCGAGCGCAATCGTGTAGGGGGTCGTCGAACCGCGATCGAGGTCGACGACGTCCACGAGCGCGTAATGGTGCCCGAAGGCGGCGAAGGTCCGTGCGCTGTGGCCCAGCACCTCGACCGTGCACGGGGCGTCGGCTTCGATCCAGACCGTCGCCGACGTCGCCGAGACATGGCGCAGCAGGGGTCCAAGTACGAGGCGCGCCATCAGACGCGCGCCTGCTCGCGTCCCCCGAAGATCGGGCCAAACGCGGCGACCATGATGACGGCAACGATGTCGGGATCGCCATGGGCGGCGAGAGCGGCGGCGGCGATCAGCATCGTCTCACCCGGCAGCAGCAGCCCGGCCGCCCGCGGGCGACGACCAGGACGAGCAGCCGTAGCTCGTGAGAAGGTGAGCCATACCGCGAGACTAACGTGCGACGTCGCGTTCGTTGCGTTGCCGTGAAGCGACCGCCCCCAGGGGATTGCGCCCCTGCCCGTAAGGTCGGCCCACCGGCAGCGTTGGGCCGTCAACAGCCTGCGCTGCTTCTCGCATGACGCGAAGGTAGACGGAGCCCCGTGGCTCGGCACCACCTTCTGACACTGCGTCCCGCGCCTGGCTCTGCCGAGTGCCGATTCCCAACCGCGTAGAACGCCGCCCCTTCACCGGGCGACTGACGCAGCCTCCTTGCGGCCATCACGGCAGCTACTTGCTGACAGTCAGATACTTGTAGAGCGCCACCGACACACCACCACGACCGACCGCTCATCGGTGCGGCTTCGCCCACAACCTGGTCATGATCGGGGCTCTGGCCAGCTGGTCGGGCCACAGCGGAACCGGGCCCCGCCGCTTCGGCCGCCGCCGCGCCCCGATCTCAGCCCAGCGGGCCTTTCAGGTCGAAGTAGCTAGGCTCTGACGCTTGTGCGTCCTACAGCGGTGTCCGTGACGACGGGACGCCCGGGCGGTCGGTCACGAACCCTCGTGGCGGGGGCGGTCGGACGAGGATCGGTTGCGGCGACGGCGCGGGTCTGTTGGCGGCTGCTGGTTGCGGGGGTCCGGGAGTCCTCGACGTACCGGATGGCCCTGCTCGGTGGGTTGGTCGCCAACTTGACCTTCGGCTTCCTCAAGGTTGGTATCCTCAGGGCCGGGTCCGGCGGCCGGGTTGCCGGCTACACGACTGCGACGATGTACTCCTATGTCTGGCTCAGCCAGGGGCTGCTCGGGTCGGTGAATCTCTTTGGCCGCTCCGAGCTCGCCGACCGGATCAAGTCCGGCGACATCGCCGTCGACTTCGTCCGGCCGCTGAGTGTGCAGCTCGCGGCTTGCATGCGAGAGATCGGGCGGGGCCTGTTCGCGCTGCTGCCCCGGGGCCTGCCCAGCGTGCTGCTCGGCGGCCCCGCCGTGGGGATCGCCCTACCCGGCGACCCGCAGGGCTACCTGCTCGGCGCGCTCTCGGTGCTGCTAGCGATCGGCGTTTCCACCACCACGGTCTACCTGGTCGCCGTGACAGGCTTTTGGCTGGTCGAGACCCGCGGAGTGCAGGTGCTCTACATGATCGTCTCGGGCTTCCTGGCGGGCCTGTTCGTGCCTATCCCGCTGCTGCCGGAGTGGTTGCGGATCGTCGCCGCGTCGACCCCGTTCCCGTCGATGATGCAGTACCCGGTGGATGTGCTCTCGGGCCGCGTGGACGGGCTCGCCGTGGTTTTTCTGGTCGCCGCGCAGGTGGGATGGCTGGCCCTGACCACGGTGGTCGGACAGCTGGCCACCGCTGCGGGTCGTCGCCGACTGGAGGTGCAGGGTGGCTGAGCCTGCGCAGCTGGTCCGCGCCGGGGCGGCCGGCCGACCGCAGGACAAGTGGCGCCCGTATCGCGTGATCTTGGCCTCCCGGATTCGCGGCCAGCGCTCCTACCGGGCGAACTTCCGGCTCGACCTGGCCTCGGCCGCGCTGATCGGGTTCATCGAGCTGGCCGAGGTGCTGGTGTTGTTCCGCACCGTTGGCACTCTTGGCGGACTGGGCCTGCGACAGGTCCTGCTGGTCTTCGGGCTGTCCGACCTCGCGTTCTCGCTGGCGTCGGTGCTTTTCGGCCACGTCGATGAGCTGCCCCGGTTCATCCGCGCCGGCACGCTGGACCTGTTCTATCTGCGTCCGCAGCCGCTGCTGGCCCAGGTCGTCTGCAGTGACATCAGCCTGCGGCGGTTTTCCCGCGCAGCGGTGGCCGTGGTGGTCCTCGGCGTCGGCCTGGTGGTGGCAGACGTGCCGACTACCCCGCGCACGGCCGTCCTATTGGTGCTCGCGCTGGTCAGCGGCACCGCCGTGTTCGCCGCGCAGTACGTCACCGCCGGCGGCCTGCAGTTCTTCGTCGTCAATGGCGCCGAGATGACGAACGCCTTCGTCTATGGCGGGCGCTACGCCGCCACCCAGCCCGCCGCGGTGTGGTCGCGTCCGGTGAAGGTGCTTTTCGGGTTCGTCTTCCCGGTCGCGTTCTGCGGGTACCTACCGGTACTGGCCGTGCTCGGACTGCCCGGCCCGCAGTGGCTGCCCTCCTGGCTCGCCTGGTTCACCCCGCTCGCCGCGCTCTGGGCCTGGCTGGCCGCGATGACCTGCCGGCGCTGGGGCGTCCGGCGCTACCAGGGAGCGGGCGGATGAGCGACGCCGTCATCGAGACCGACGGACTGAGCCGGACCTTCACCCGACGCGAAGGCCTGCGGACCGTCCGGCTGCCCGCCGTCGACGACCTGTCGGTGCGGGTGGTACAGGGCGAGTCGGTCGGGTACATCGGCGCGAACGGCGCCGGCAAGTCGACGACGATCAAGATGCTGGTCGGCATCCTCATCCCCACGTCCGGCCAGGTGGTGACCTGTGGCCTGCGCCCGGTCGCCGACCGCAGGTCGCTGGCCCGGCAGGTCGGGGTGGTGTTCGGCCAGCGCTCGCAGCTGTGGTGGGACCTACCCGTCGCCGAGTCGTTTCGCATCCTCGCGGCCGTGCACGGGCTATCGGCAACCGAGGAGCGCAGCCGCACGGCCCAGCTCGTCGGGCAGATGGAGCTGGGGCCGTTCCTGAGCACCCCCGTCCGCCAGCTCTCGCTAGGGCAACGGATGCGGGCCGAGGTGGTGGCAGCGCTGCTGCACCGCCCGCGGCTGGTCATCCTCGACGGGTGGAGTTGACCCGCTTCGGTGGACACCCTGATCTTGGCACTTCGCCCGAGGAAGGGGTCCTGATGGGCCGTCCCAGCAAGTTCAGCCCGGAGTTCCGGGA
>JAABUT010003505.1_pt1 | contig 13384 bp, 11 predicted proteins | sample 5559281 | NCBI WGS metagenome assembly JAABUT01 (sample SAMN10711880, study PRJNA513359) | rock metagenome | isolation source: Antarctica rocks | place: Antarctica: Victoria Land, Ricker Hills nord | collected 2016-01-04
GCCCGGATAAGTAAGCGGTATTGGGATGCGTGGGCTCTTGGCCACTTTCGATGGTTCAGGGCTGGCCGCGCAGGTGGCGCTGCAGGGCAGTGCGACGTTCTCACTGGCGCTATCATTTAAAGTGGCCAAGAACTGATACGCGGGACCTTGTTGCATGGACCTGTCCACTGGCATCCGCCGATCAACCTACAGCTGATCCCTGCACCACCACCTCGCAACACTCCATTCCCAAGTAGGATATTTCTTGCCGATCCTTTGCGACATGCCGGTGCGGTAAGCCGTGCTGCCGCTTGCCTCTTCCACCTTCAGCACCGGGCTGCGGTTTGTAACGCGACCCGCCCTGATGCTCTACAAGAAGCTTGCGTGGCGTGCCTGCCACCACTCCTAGAACCCGACAAGAGCCCTCGAGGTTTGCTCAGCGCCCGCCGGCCAGCGCCCCTAACTTGACCTGCGTCAGCATCGCCAGCCCGTCATAGACCGTCCACTCCTCAGTGATCCGGTTGTCCACGACGTGCAGGTGGGTGAACCCCAGCACGAACACCCGGTGCCCAGTCGGTGCCCCCAGCATGCCATAGCCCAGGTGGTGCCCCTCCATCACCCAACGCACAGCCACCTTCTCCCCGCCTTCCTCGCATGGAACGGAGCAGATGTGCTGCGGCACCCAGGCGCAATCCGGCAGCACGCCCACCAGCGCCAGCGTCTGGTGCAGGATGGCCGCGCGGCCGTACAGCTCCTTCATCAGCGGCCCGTGCCACTGCGCGTTCGGCGCATACATCTCCCAGATGCGCCCGAACATCCGGCGGTTGAGGACCTCGTGCAGCCCGAGCAGGCACCATGCCTCCGTTTCCGTATGCGCGAGGCTGGTGTCCGCCTCCGCCTCCGGCGGCATCTGCCCCAGCATCCGCCCGACCTCGCCGATGTCCACGGCCTCGTGCCCGCGGCCCAGCATCTCTCGTGCCCGCGCCTCGGCGATGGCGTCCGGGTCCAGGCCGAGCTGGCGCACCAGCCCCAGGCTGTCCGTCACCATCCATTCCCGGTATATGCGGTTCTCGAACACCATGCAGTCCGCGACGGTGCGGGTGTTGAACGACCGCCCGGTCGCCGGGCCATACAGCCCGGCCTGGGTGTGCCGCCCCGCGCCGGTCACGTAGTGCGACGTGTAGAACCCATCCACATCGTTGCCGCGCCAGATCACCTGCGTCGCCATCCCCCGGCGTTCCGGGAACGTCACCAGCCGCTGGATCGTGTCCTGCACGATGGTCTCGCGGTCATAGATCGCGCCCAGCGCCGTGTACAGGACGGCATTGTGGGTATAGTGGGTGTAGATCAGCCCGACATCCCGCTCGTCCCAGATGCGGTGGGTGCAGCGGACGATGTAGTCCACAATGTCGGTGTAAACCGGATCGAAGCCGCGCATGCTCTGCCGGCGCGGGCGCGTCGTGGGTGCCAGGTCCACGTAGTCGCGCCGCTCCACTTGCAGCACCTGCTCCGGCCCGGCGGCCATCAGCGGGTCCTTGCCGGGCACGGCCGCGGGCACATCGTCCGCCATGCGCCTGCCTCCCGCCACTACTGGCAATTCGTGCGGTAGATGAACTTCTGCACCTCGGGCGTGTCCACGTTCTGCGGCGTCGCCACCACGAACGGCGTCTTCACCTGCCGCTCGACTGGCTTGCCCTGCAGCGCGTCCACCATCATCTCAACGCCAAGCTGGCCGACCCGGTACGGATACTGCACGATATCCGCCGACACCACGCCCTTGCGGATCGCCTCGACGATGGGGTCGGAGGTGTCGAAGCCGACGATCTTGATCTTGCCCTCCATCTGCGCCTCCCGCACACCGGTCGCCGCGCCCTCGGTGTTGTTGGTGGTGATCGTGAACACCCCGGTCAGGTCCGGGTGGGCGGCGACGGTCGAGGTGATGATGGACGCTGCCTTAGCCGTTTGGTTGTTGCTATACTGGACGCCGATGTAGCTGATCCCCGGGTGCTTGGCGATCTCATCCTGGAATCCGAACAGCCGCTGCTGCGCCACGTTGGCGGCCGGCGAGTTCATCAACGCCATCACCTTGCCCTTGTCGCCCAGCAGCTCCGCCAGGATACGCCCCGCCTGCGTGCCGCCCTGGTAGTTGTCGGATTGCACGTTGGACAGCGCGACGCTCATGTCCTTCACGTCGCCGTCTATGGAGATGATCTTGATCCCGCGCTCCTTCGCCTCCAGCAGCGTGGCGGTGAGCGCCACCGGGTCGTCGGCGGTGAACAGGATGCCGTCGGGCTGCCCGGCGATGACCGCGTTCAGCACGCGCATCTGCAGCGCCGGGGTGTATTGCGCCGGCCCCTGCGCATCGAAAGTGACGCCCAGCCGCTTCGCTGCCTCTGCCCCGCCGCACGTCACCGACATGTAGAACGGGTTGCCCGTCACGCCCTGGATGTAGGTGATCCTGTATTGCTTGGCCGGCGCCTGGGCGCGCCCGGCGGACGGCAGCACGGCCAGGGACAGGACAATTGCGGTGGCGGTGGCAAGACGCTTCATGTGGATCTCCGGTTCTGGCGGGGACGCCGGCTACAGGCGCTCGCCCCGGCCGCGCTTGATCTGGTCGGCATACACGGCGGCGATCACGACGAAGCCGATCACCACCATCTGCCAGAACGGCTGGATGCCCATGATGATGAAGCCGTTGGCCAGCACCGCCGGGATGAACACGCCGACGACGGTGCCGATGATGGAACCGCGCCCGCCCGTGAGCGCCGTTCCGCCCAGCACGACCGCGGTGATGGCCTCCAGCGGGTCGTTGGCATGGCCCTCCAGCGTCGTGGTCGAGAAGCGGCCCAGCGACAGCATCGCCGCAAACCCCGCCAGCAGCCCGCTCAGCGCATACAGCCGCAGCAGGTGGCCAGACACGTTGATCCCTGCCCGGCGTGAAGCCTCCGGGTTGGAGCCGACGAGGTAAGTGTGCCGGCCGAACCGCGTCATGTGCAGCACGATGCCGCCCACCAGCGCCATGAGGGCAGTTATGACCACCAGCCACGGCACCCCGCCGACCGACCCGTGCCCCAGCACGATCAACGCGTTCGGCACCGTGCGTATGTCGCTGCCATCCGATAGCAGGTAGGCGCCGCCCAGCGCCGCGCCCATCGAACCCAGCGTCGAGATCAGCGCCGACACCCGCAGCCGGGTGATGCACAGCCCGTTGAACACGCCCCAAGCGGTCCCGCACAGCAGCGCCACGACGAAGCCCAGCGCCACCGTCCCTAGGCTGTCGGTGCTGCCCACCCGCAGCATCACCTGCGCTGCTGCGACGCCGGAGAACACCAGCACCGACCCGATGGACAGGTCGAACCCGCCGGCGACCATGATGTAGGTCGTGCCCACCGCCAGGATCAGCAGCACGGAGGCGTCGAGGAAGATGTTGCGGATGTTGAAGCTGCTGGCAAACGTTGCCGGGTGCAGGAAGGAGAAGAACGCAACCAGCAGCAGCAGCACGATGCCCATGTAGAACGGCGACGACGATGCGGCGGTCTTCAGCGTCCGGCCCAGCCCCGGCAGATCCTGCATCGCGTTCGCAGGAGCAAGCTCGACATTCCCGCTCATGCCACGGCCTCCGGCTCGACCAGGCCCGCGGCGGCGTCCAGCGCCCCGGTCATCGCCCCCACCAGGTCCTGCACCGTCAGCCCCTGGTTGGGCATGGAGGCGATGCGGCGGCCCAGCCGCAGCACCTCCACCGTGTCCGCCACCTGGATCACGTCGCGCATGTTGTGGCTGATGAGCACGACCGCGACGCCGGTGTCCCTGATGCGGCGGACCAGGTCCAGCGTGCGCGCGGTCTGCACCACGCCCAGCGCCGCCGTCGGTTCGTCCATGAACACCACGCGCTTGGCCCACATCGCCGCCCGGCAGATGGCGACGCTCTGCCGCTGGCCGCCGGACAGGCTGGCGATGGGCGCGTCCATGTCTTTCAGCGCCACCTTCAGCCGCGCGAAGGCGGTCGCGCTGTCCCGCCGCATCGCGGCATTGTCCAGGAACCCCAGCCGGCCCAGCAAGCCCGGCCGCACGGCCTCCCGCCCCATGAACATGTTGGCCGACGGGCTGAGGTCCGGGCAGACCGACAGGTCCTGATACGCCGTCTCGATCCCAAGGGCGTGCGCGTCGGCCGGGGAGCCGAACGTGACCGGCGCGCCGTCCACCAGCAGTTCGCCGGACGTGGGCGGATATACGCCGGACAGTATCTTCACCAGCGTGCTCTTGCCGGCGCCGTTGTCGCCGATCAGCGCCGTGATCTCACCGGCGCGGGCGTCGAAGTCCACGCCGCGCAAGGCCTCGACGTGACCGAACCGTTTGGTGATGCCGCGCGCCTGCAGGAGAGGCGCCCCGCGCCCGGTGCTGGTCGTTGCGTCAGGCAGGATCGGCATTCCGGTTCTCCTTGCCGTCCACTGTTGCAAACACGTGTCCCGCCCGCAAGGGCAATGATGCCAAGAGTTGCTTGAATCCGCCCCGATCTGCTGCTTTAATTGTTTCCGCATTCGAATGCGAAGCAGGAGAACACCACTATGGCCTCGCTGACACCCGAGGACGCCCGCGCGCGCCTGATCAAGCGGTCCGACATGGTGGCCTGCGCCCTGGCCTTCATTGACTGTAAGATGCCGGGCTCCGAGCGCAAGCTGAACTATTCCCTCGTCGGCCCCGGCGTCACGCAGTCGCGCGACCAGGTGGTGAACCTGACGGAAGCGCACGGCTTCAGCCTGGGTGTCGCCGCGATGCCGCCGGGCACGGTGAACAACCTGCACGTCCACTTCACCGCCGAGGTGTTCATGATCCAGCGGGGGACCTGGACCTTCCGCTGGGGCGCCGACGGCAGGGATGGCACGGTCACGGGCGGGCCAGGGGACGTCGTCTCGATCCCGACCTGGATCTTCCGCGGCTTCTCCAACACTGGCAGCGAGGACGGCTGGATCTTCACCGCGCTCGGCGGGGACGACACCGGCGGCATCATCTGGCACCCCTCCATCCTGGAGAACGCCGCCAACTACGGCATGTTCCTGACCCAGGACAACATGCTGGTGGACACCGCCGCCGGCATCCCACGTCCGGAGCCGGACGCCCTGATGACGCCGCTCAGCCCGGAGCAAATCGCCACTCTGCCCCACTACACGCCGGAGCAGATGGCCCGGCGCGTGGTCCATGCCGGTGACCGCGCCTGGTCCGCCGCCGCGCTGCTGTCCGCAGGCCTGCCGGGTCACGCCACGCAGCTTGCCCCCGTCATCGGCCACGGCATGACCGAGGACCGGGCGCACGCCGCGCCCATCGGCAACCCGCACGGCTTCTCCATCGAGTGGCTGCGCATCGCCCCGGGCAACAGCACCGGCCGGCACATGCTGGACGAGAAGCAGGTTGTCATTGTTTTCTTCGGCGCGCTGGACGTGACACTGAACGGCCCCGGCGTAGAAGTGCCTGTCCACGTCGGCACGGGCGAATGTTTCTCTGTCCCAGGCGGCGCCTGGCGCAGCCTGGCCGCAGCCGGCGACGGTCCGGTGGAAGCCGCACTCATCACCGCCGGCGACGCCCGCAAGCGGATTGCCTGGGCGACGGAGGTCGTACAGGCTGCCTTGCAGGCCGGCACCGTGCTGGACCACGACGGCCACGTCGCGCCCCTAGCCCTGATGCCGCCGCCAACCCGCAGCGCCGTCACGGCAAAGATGCTGCACGCCGCGGAGTGATGGCCGACGCGGCGGCTGCCCCCTCTCCCTCCGGGAGAGGGTCGGGGTGAGGGAGGCGGCAAGCACAAGCCTGGCCTTGCAAAGCTGTGGACCAGGTCCCGACTAAGCCAGTTACAGCCGTGTTGGCCTTTCCCTTACCCCAACCCTCTCCCGGAGGGAGAGGGAGCAGAAAGCCCCTTCCATGACCTACGACACCATCGTCATCGGCCTGGGCGCGATGGGCGCCGCCACCCTCCTGCAGCTCGCCCGGCGAGGCCAGCGCGTGCTGGGACTGGACCGCTGGGACCCGCCGCACGCCTGGGGCAGCACCCACGGCGACACCCGCATCACCCGTTGCGCCATCGGCGAAGGCGAGCAGTATGTGCCCCTCGTGCTCCGCTCCCACGAGATCTGGCGCGAGATCGAGGCCGAAACCGGTGAAACCCTTCTGAACCAGTGCGGCGCCATGATCCTGGCCCCTGCTGGAAGCACCGCCATCGTGCATGGCAAGCCTGGCTTCGTCCAAGGCACCATCGCCGCCGCCAAGCGCTATGCCATCCCGCACGAGGTGCTGGACGCCGGGGAGGCCATGCGTCGCTACCCGCAGTTCCGCCTCTGCGGAGACGAGCTGGTCTATTACGAACCCGGCGGCGGCTACGTCCGTCCCGAGGCCTGCATCGGCGCGCAACTGGCGCTGGCACGCCGCCAAGGCGCCGAAATCCGGCCCAATACCCCGGTTGCCGCCATCGCCCGAGACGGCGCCGGGGTCCGTGTCACCACCGCTGCTGGCGACAGCATTTTCGCTGCCGAGGCCGTGCTGGCCGCCGGCGCATGGTCCCCCGGCCTGGCCGGCGCCGCGCTGGCGCCGCACATGACCGTCACGCGCCAGGTCCTGCACTGGTTCCCGCCGGCCGACCCCGCCGCTTTCGCGCCGGGCCGCTGCCCCGTTTACATCTGGACCTACGGCAACACGCCGGAGGAAGGCTTCTACGGTTTTCCGGTGCCGCCAGGCACCGAGGGAGTGAAGATCGCAATGGAGCAGTATCAGGCCGTCATCGCCGACCCCGACCATCTACAGCGCGAGGTGACAGCGGAGGAAGTCGCCCACATGCACAGCGCGCACCTGGCGGAGCGGATGCCGGGCCTGCTGCCGGACGCGCTGCGCAGCGTGGTGTGCCCCTACACCATGACGCGGGATGGCGATTTTCTGGTGTCCCGCGCGCCGGAGAACGACCGGGTGCTGCTGGTGTCCGCGTGCTCCGGCCACGGCTTCAAGCACTCGGCCGGGCTAGGTGAGGCTGTGGCGGAGATGGTGGCTGGGGCGGCCCCGGTGCCGGCGCTGGCGGGCTTCACCGCCGGGCGGCTGGCGGCTGCGACGGCGGCCTAATCGCGGCTAAAACCGCGCCGAGCCCCGCCGCACCAGCACACCCGGCAGCAACAGACGCTGCGCCGCGCCATCCGGCGCATCCAGCCGTTGCAGCAGCATCCCGACAGCCGCCGCCGCCAGGTCGCCAATCCCCTGCCGCACCGTCGTCAGGTCGTAACCCTGGTGCGCGGCCTCCGCAACGTCGTCGAATCCCACCACCGAGATGTCGCGCGGCGGCTGCAGCCCCAGCTCGAACCGGCAAGCGTCCAGCACGCCGAACGCCAGCGGGTCGTTCACGCAGAATACCGCGTCCGGCGCGCCCACGGCCTGCACATGCTCCAGGAACGCCGCACGCCCGCCGGCATAGGACTGCTCCGCCGCGACGACCGGGACGCCGGGCACGCCCAGTTCCGCCAGCCGCTCCAGGAAGCCCTGGGTCCGCTCCGCGTTGACCGGCCAGCCCTCCGGCCCGCCGACGCACAGGAACCGCCGGTGCCCGGCGGCATGGAGCAGGCCCGCGACCTCGCGGGCTGCCCCGGCATGGTCGGTCGCCACCCGGTCCACCCGCGGCAGCGGCGCCGCGCGGTTGAAGCACACGACCGGCACGCCCCGGCGCAGAAATGGCCGCACCGCCGCCGCGTCCAGCGTCGTCGCCAGCACCAGCCCGTCCAAGGGGTAGCGCTGCGCCGCCTCCGCCGCGTCCCGCGCGCCCTCCTCTCCCTCCACCGGCATCAGCAGCAGTTGCTTGCCGTGTCCCGCGAGGGCGCGGCCGATGCCGGCGACGATGGCCGGGTTGGTCTGAAGGGTGAACCCGGTGACGATCACCGCCACCATCTCCGACCGCCGGGTGATCAGCGACCGGGCGATAGCGTTGGGCACATAGCCCAGCGCGGCCGCCACCCGCTGCACCCGCGCCCGGGTGACATCCGACATCTCGCTGCCTGGCACGAAGCAGCGGGACACCGTGGACTGCGCCACCCCCGCCGCCTTCGCCACGTCATAGGACGTAACCCGGCGCCCTCGCGGGACCACCGGCCCGCCAGCGCGGTCCGTGCGTCCCTGCCTGCCTGCCATCCCGCAGCAATGGCAGCGCCGCCCACGTTGCACAAGGCGTCCTCCTCCTGCTCCCTCTTCCTCCGGGAGAGGGCCGGGGTGAGGGAGGCCGCAAGGACGGGCCTCGGATGCGGCGGAACCTTGCCGGGCCAGGCGCCGCCCTTGCCGTCTCCCTCACCCCGGCCCTCTCCCGGAGGGAGAAGGAGAAGGGGCTTGCACCCAAAAGCTAGCCGCATTCTACTCCGCATTCGAATGCGGACGGGAGACCAACCATAATGGACGCCATCATAGGGCTGGACGCCGCCGGCCTGCTGTCCTCCGCCTATGCCCCCTATCGCGATCCCCGCGACTACATCCTGAGCTGGACCGACGCCATCTGGATAGACCGCGGCCTGGGCCGACTGACCGAGCACTACGACAAGCAGGTCCGCGTCCACACTGCCTACGGCGAGACCTACGACTGGGATTACGTCGTCAACAACAGCCTGCAGAAGTTCGCCGCCTTCCCCAACGGGGGCGGCGGCCATGGCGAGGACGTGATCTGGGAAGCCCGCGGCGCCAACGGCTTCATCAGCAGCCACCGAGTATTCAAGACCGGCACCCACTCGGGCTACTGGACATACGGCCCGCCGACCGGGCGCGACTGGGTGTCCCGCACCGTCGCGCACTGCCTGGTGCAGGACAACAAGGTGCTGGAGGAGTGGCTGGTCCGCGACGAGTGGGCCGTGCTGCAGAACCTGGGCCTGGACCCCTACGAGGTCGCGGCCGGCCTGGCCGATGCCAGCCCGGTGCTGGGCGGGGCGATGCAGGCGGGCGGCAGCACCGGCGCCTTCGCCGGGCACATCGCCGACCCGGCCCATCTTGGCGTGTCCGGCCCGCGTCCCGCCACGCACGAACGGGAGTGCAGGATGGTCCAATCCATGTTCGAGGAGGTCTGGAACGCCAAGCTGTTCAACCGCGTGCCCGCCTACTTCGACCGGCAGATCGTCTGCCACTCCGTCCGCATGAAGCGGGTGCAGGGTGTTGATCCCTACCAGATCGAGTTGATCAACCTCCTCGCCACCTTTCCCGATTTCAAGCTGGAAGTCCGGGACATCGCCGTGCTGGACGGGCCGGAGCTGGGCCTGCGGATCGCGGTGATCTGGCTGATGCGCGGCACCTACAGCGGCGTGCCGACCTACGGCCCGATTACCCGCACCCCGGTCAACGTGCTAGGCGCCAGCCACTACGAGCTGCGCGACGGCAAGATCCTGCGGGAATGGCGCATCTTCGACGAGCTTGCCATCCTCGCGCAGATCCATGCTGGCCGCACCGCCAGCCAGGCCGGGGCGTAGCCGATGGCCGACCGCATCCTGACCACCCATGTCGGCAGCCTGCCGCGTCCCAAGAACGTCTCCGACATGCTGTTCGCCCGCGAGGCCGGCGACCCCGTGGACCTCCAAGCCTTCGCCGACGCCGTCGCCGAGGCCGTCCGCGACGTCGTGGCAAAGCAGCGTGCCGCCGGGGTGGACATCCCCAGCGACGGCGAGATGAGCAAGATCAGCTATGCCACCTACATTGGCGAGCGCCTGACCGGCTTCTCCGGCGACAGCGAGCGGCGGGTCCCCGCCGACCTGCTGCTGGTCCCGAGCTATGCCAAGCGCCTCGCCGGGTCCGGCGGCACGCCCAGCTACAAGCGGCCCTGCTGCACCGGTGAAATCAGCGTCCGCACGATGGAACCACTGCACGCCGACATCGCCCGTTTCCAGGCGGCGCTGTCCGCCAGCGGCTACTCCGAGGGCTTCATGAATTCCGCCGCCCCCGGCGTCATCAGCCTGTTCCAGCCCAATAAGCATTACCACGACGACGATGCCTACTTGGGCGCGCTAGCCGAGGCGATGGCGGCGGAGTTCCGCGGCATCGTGGCCGCCGGGCTGGTCCTGCAGGTGGACAGCCCCGACCTGGCGCTGGGCCGGCAGACCATGTACGCCCACCTGACCGAGGATGAGTTCGTCCACCGCATCGGCGCCCACGTCGCCGCCCTGAACTCTGCCCTGGCCGGCATCCCACCGGACCGCGTGCGGCTGCATTTGTGCTGGGGCAACTACGAGGGGCCGCACACCCTGGACGTGCCCATCGCCCGGCTGCTGCCGACGGTGCTGGGCATCCGTGCCGGCTTCCTGTCGTTCGAGGGCGCCAACCCCCGCCACGCCCATGAATGGCGCGTGTTCGAGGAGATCAAGCTGCCGGACGACAAGTGCATCATCCCCGGTGTGCTGGACAGCAGCACCAACTACGTCGAGCACCCGGACCTGGTCGCCGAGCGCCTGCTGAACTACGCCGGGCTCGTCGGGCGCGACCGGGTGATTGGCGGGTCGGATTGCGGCTTTTCGACCTTTGCCGGGTTCGGCGCCGTGGACCCGGACATCGTCTGGATGAAGCTTGCCGCTTTGACCGAGGGCGCGCGCCGCGCATCCGCCGTACTATGGAAGCGCTGATGACGCCCAAAACCCCCGGCTACCCCGACGTTCCCAGCTTCATCTACGGCATCACCCGGGAAATCTGGGAGGACCGCGGCATCGGCGGCAAGCTGAACCAGCTGTATGCCCCCAACATCCTGCTGCGGGCACCCACCGGCCTCACGACGGACAACACCAGCGTCACCTCGCAGACCCTGCAAACCCTGCACAGCTTTCCCGACCGCCAGCTGGTGGGGGAGGACGTGATCTGGGCTGGCTATGACGACGGCACCTTCCTGTCCTCGCACCGTCTGGTCTCGGTCATGCGCCACACCGGCGACAGCGCCTACGGACATGCCACCGGACGCATTGTCCGGTCCCGCATCATCGCTGACTGCTGGGTGGTGGACGGGGTGGTGACGGAGGAGTGGCTGGCGCGCGACCAGGCGGCATTCGCGAACTGCTTGGGGATCGAGCCGCGCGTCCTGGCCCGGCAAATGGTCGCGCAAGACCTGCGCCACACCGGCGCCGTCGCCTTCTTCCTGCCAGAGCACGACAGGCCCGACCGCTACCAGCCGGAGATACAAGGCGGGCCGGACATCAAACTTTACCAAGAAGGTTATCACCGCCTCTGGGGCGCCAAGGACCCATCCGCGATCCGCGATCTATATTTCCACGGCGCTGACCTCGCCGCGCCCGGCGGCGGGCACCACCATGGCCATGTGGACATTGACCGCTTCGTGCTGGGCTACCTCGCCTCGTTCCCAGACGCCGGGTTCTCGGTCCAGAGCGCCACCGCCAACACCGGCGGAGGCCAGGCAACACGTGTCGCACTACGCTGGTCGCTGCGGGGCACCCACGCCGGTTTCGGCCACTTCGGCGAGCCGACCGGTGCCCCCGTCTACATCATGGGTTTCAGCCACGCGGAGATCGTGGATGGCCGGGTCCAGCGGGAATGGCTGGTGACGGACGAGGTGTCCATTTGGAAGCAGATCGAGGCTTACTTGGAAGGACAAGCAGGAAGCTAAACTCAACTTGGCTGTGAGTAAGCGCTCAGCTGGAACCCTGCTGGGACTGGGTTTACCGCATTGATCAGACACACAAAAATGCCGCAAAGGTAGGGTCCCGGTCGGCGCCGACCGGGACCCCCCTGGGATGACCACCGCCCTGGACCACCTGGTCGGCACGCACGCGCTGGCCTGCGTCTTGGACGCATCCGAATTTGGCAGCGTCACTGTGCGGCACGTATTCATGACGACGTTCACCGAAGCGCTCGCGTCGCCTCACCCCAGATGCGGGCAGGGTTCGTGCGCCCGCACCCCTGATCCATGCACCACGCTCACATAAGGTACGACATTTCCCCTGCATCTGTTGCTGTGGGGCAAAGCATGGATTAACAGGCTCCCAACTATTTTTGGGGGGAGCTACAATGGCGGATACTTATTTTTGGTTGGGCGCACCCCGCAGCGGACTCGCATCGGCGGCCGCGAGCTGGCAGGACGCCACAACCGGCGCTAATCCTGCTGCGGCCGCACCCGGGGCCGCCGACATCGCCGTCCTGCAAGGCGGGGCCCGTGTGGACGAGCAGATCGTAGGCGGTATCCTGGGCACTGCCACCTTCCACCTGCCAGGCAACTCGGTGATCGAGGGCAAGCTGACGACCAGCAGCTTGCTGATTGGCAGCTTCGTAACGCCATATGGCCTTCCGACGAATGCACCCGCCGCAGATGATACCGACGCGGTGGATGTGGGTCAGGGCTGGTCACTGGGTGGAACGTATATCTCGGTTTACTCCAACCTGGAGGTGGATGGCCCGGGCGCCCTTGTGGCAGCGGCCCACTTCAGCACCAACCTCAATACCCTGAAGTGCGACCCAGGGCGGACAGGTCGTCGTCGCCAACGGCGCTGCGCTGGTGACGGCAAACAGCCTTGACCTCGGCACTGGCGGCCTGGTGATAGATCCGATCTCCATTGTGGAGATCGGGCTGCTTGGAGGATCCAGAAAGGGCGCGGTTACAGTTGATCCCGGCACCACGTTCGGCTTAGGCGCCCTGACTTATGCTTCCGTCCCAGTGGTGGACAACGGTGCCGTAATCTTCGGCGGCACCGCAAACACAGGCGGGACGTTGAGCGGTGGGGTCAGTGGCACCGGCACGCTGATTGTGAACGCCAACGGCGAGGGCACTGTCAAGGGCGGGATCACTGGCCTGGCTGGGATCGTCGTAAACGATGGCGGCAAGCTGATGTCCATCGATAATGACACGTCCGGCGTCGGCGCGATCAATGCGGGCGTCAAGGCCAGCGTGACCCTGGGCAATGTGACGGGCGCCGGCCCGATCAGCATCGGCGCCAACAGCAGCTTCGGCGCTAAATCTCTGCAAGACGATGCCGCCATCGCCATCGGTTCGGGCGCTGCCTTCAACGTTTCAGGCACGATGCAGCGCAGCGCCGGCAACGGCATGGCCGTCAGCATGGGGGCAAACTCGGTCCTGAGCCTGTCCGGCCAGGACGTGAACATGCCCATCGCGCTGGGCACGCGCGGCAACGTGGCGCTGAACCTGAATGCCGGGTCGAACATTGGCGGGGCGGTCACTGGCTTCGACAGCAGCGACCTGATCCGGAGTGTGCAGACCTTCACCAACACCTTGGTGGTGAACCAGGCCACCTGGGCCCCAGGGGTGCTGACCTTGTCCAGCGGCAGCACGCCCGTCACAACCGTTGCCCTTGCAGGGGGTTTCACGGGCCAGACGTTCCTGACCAACTCGGTCGGCATTGCCTACGGCGATACTGATGTCGTGTTGCCCGGCGCCGTTGTCAACGGCCTGGGCGCTGGCACG
>JAABUT010003506.1_pt1 | contig 13381 bp, 9 predicted proteins | sample 5559281 | NCBI WGS metagenome assembly JAABUT01 (sample SAMN10711880, study PRJNA513359) | rock metagenome | isolation source: Antarctica rocks | place: Antarctica: Victoria Land, Ricker Hills nord | collected 2016-01-04
CGAGGCGTTGTCCACCACCAGCACCGCGTCGACCGCGCGCGTCTGCGCCTCAAGGGCGAGCAGGCACGCCCGCAGCAGCCCCGCCCGGTTGTACGTCACCACGATCGCGCACACCCGCCCCCCGGCAGCGCCGTCGGCAAGATGCTCGCTGGCGATCGCATCGTTTTGTTGCGCCATCTCTTGCTGCGGCGTGATGATCCTCGTCACGCGCCCGCGCCCGCGCACACCGCACCGATCAGGACAGACAAGGAAACAGCAGCTCGATCGACCTCGGTGTAGACCGATGCATCGGCGACCACCTGAATGGACAAAGCAACCATTCCAGCATCACGAGTTATCATAGCCGGATACCTTTTCATACCTTCAGCGGCGCGACAGGGTCCTTGTACGGTCCCAGCTCGGCCTTCCAGAACAAGAGTTGATGGACAATCAAGGGTGTATTCATCGGCAGTCGCCGCCCGATCGAAGGGCGAAGCACGGGACCGATCGCTTGAAAGGGCGGGTACTGGCGCTCGTAGCGCGCCCGAATCCCTGGCGCGATCGCCTCCCGTTTCTGCCACGCCACCCGCCAGTGCCACAAGGCCGCCGCCGCGCCCCGAAGGGCGTACTGCGGGGAGACGCCATCGAGTCGCGAGCGGGTACTGTTATTGAACAGCACGCGGCAGATCATCAGCGGTATCCTGGTCGCGGGGAAATACTTGATCGCCATCCAGATCTCATTCCGCGTCGTCAGCCTGCGCCAGCGCCGATAGCTCCGATGCAGCGCCGATGTCCGGTGCCGCGCGCGGATCGCCGGATCGAAGGCGATCGCGTAGCCCCAATTGAGGATACGAATGGCGAGATCCCATTCTTCCGCCCCCCAGAAGAAGTCCCGATCGCTGAAACCTGCGGCAACGATCGCCTCGCGCCGCAGCCCGACGCCGGAGGCGACGTACCCGATCAATTGGTCCGGTGCCAGGTCCGCCATGTACTCCGTCGCGTGCGCGCCGCCATAGACGCTGAAGGGGACGATCCCCACCGCAGGATCGTCCGCGAACAGCGCCGCCATGCGGGTGAGCGCCCCCGGATCGGGGGCGCTATCATCGTCGAAGAACGCGACGATCGGGGCATCGGTATTCGCGACGCCGATATCCCGACCGACGATGCCCACGTTGTGCGGCAACGCCAGCACACGCACCTGGGGATACGCGGACGCGAGGGCTGCCGCAGTGCCATCGGTGGAAGCATTGTCGACCACGATCACGTCGAGATCGGGGTAGCCGTCCCGCGTCAGCAGGCCGACCGTCTCGAGCACCTCATCGCGGCGATTCCAACTCAGCACGATGGCCGCGACCTTGGGACACCCGGCATCCATCTTATGCCTCCACATCCCACAGCCCGATGGTGGGGTAGCTCACCCCTTGCAACTGCATGAACCGCGCGTGACATTCATCATCGACCTTGATCGGTACTAACCACGCGCGCCGCCCACTATCGATTCCTCCCGCACACGACCACAAGAGCACTTAAATCTAGCCGTTGCGCGACTCAGTAACAGCCGAAGGCGGCACGCTTCCACGGTATCGGTCGCCGCGCCTGCATGTCTGGCGCGACACGATCCGATAGGAGCGCCGCGCACACCAGGATGGGGAGAACCATGCGGAGGCGATTATATCCGCTTCCTTCGGCATTTGCACAAGGGCGGCGGTGGTGCGCACCCGGGCATGGAATAGCCGCAGTAGGCGTTTCTTTGCTATCATCTGCCCCCAAGGCTAACGGCAGTATCATCGCCAGGGCCATAGGCAGACAGCAAGCGCGTGGCGAAGGGGAAAGTAACCGCTCACCTGAGCAGACCAATGCATCGAGGAGGCACGGCATGTCGAGCGGGCAGCAACGCGACCGCGCAACGATACTCCCAGTGCCCGCGAACGAGCCCCGACCACTCTGGTCGGTCATGATCCCGACCTATAATTGCTCAGACCAGTACTTGCGCGAGACGCTGGCAAGCGTACTGGCGCAGGACCCCGGCCCCGAAGTCATGCAAATCGAGGTGGTCGATGATCGCTCGCCCGACGGGGCACCCACCGCAATTGTTGAGGAGCTAGGACGCGGTCGTATCACGCTCTACCAGCAGCCAACGAATCTCGGCCATACGCGCAACTATTCGAGTTGTTTGCAGCGTGCGCGGGGGAAGTTTGTGCATCTGCTGCATCAAGACGATCGTGTACAAGATGGCTTCTACAGGGCGATGCAACAGGTTTTGGATGCGTATCCGGAGGTCGGCGCGGCGTTCTGCCGGGTCATTTTCATGGACGAACAGGGCCATTGGCAGTCGCTCACGCCTTTGCTACAAAAGGAAAATGGTGTGCTCCCCGACGCGCTAGAGCTGATTGTGACGCAGCAGCCGCTCCAGCCACCCGCGATGGTCGTGCGGCGCGCGGTCTACGAGCGACTCGGCGGGTTCGATGGTCGGCTAGCGAGCAGCGCCGAGGATACGGAGATGTGGATTCGCATCGCATCGCATTATCCCATCGGATATTCGGTGGAGCCCTTGGCGCTGTACCGCCGGGCGCATAAGGCCTCGCTGACAAGCCGCGTGATCCGCGATGGCAGCAACATCCGCGATTGCCGTCAGGCGAACGCGATCTACCGGACATACCTACCAGCGGCGGTCGCCGACGATCTAGTCAGGAGGGGGAAAGGGCCGATCATCGACTGGGCGTTGCTACTCGCCTACGATCTCTTACAGGAAGGGGATGTCCGCACCGCACTCGTGCAGGTACGCGAAGCGCTCAAGACCGAGCGCTCGCTGCGGACTATCAGGCGCGTTCTCCGTCTATTTATCGGGGCGGGTATCCGTAGGCTCCGCCGGGCACTACACCCCCCGTCGCTGCTCTCGCGCACACCAGCGCAAGACAGGCGCTGACCGAGTCAATCGCTAGTGATTTCGCCGAGATATGTAACCCTCTTAGGGAAGATGGCGGCGGCGAGATAAAACGTCGATAGCAAAGTAGCCGCCATACGCAATGAGTATGCGAGGTTTTGCTTGCGTCATTGGATGAGAGGAGCACTTTCTTCACGGGCGACCTGCTCGATCCATTGCCAGGTACGTACAAGACCGTTGTGCAGCGGCATGTTTGGTCGCCAGCCCAACTCCCGGTACGCGCGCATGCTGTTGAGGACGTTGACCGATACATCGACTGATCGGGCGGGTTCGTAGCGTACGCTGATGCTGCGCCCGGTCACCGCGCGCATCAATGCCAGCAACTCATTGAGCGTCGTCCCCTGGTTATCCCCAACGTTGAACAGGCGTTGCCGCAACGGCGCGGCAGCCACGCGAAGTAGGGCCTCGACAAGGTCGCCCACATAGATATAATCCCGCGTCGTCTCACCGTCCCCCCAGATAGTGATCTCCTGACCGAGCGCGATCTGATGCAGGAATATGCCAACAACACCCTGCCGCTTATAGACATTCTGATGTTCACCATACACGTTCGCCGGACGTATAATCACGTAGTCGAGTCCGTACAGGTGGTGGTACATCGAGATATATTTTTCCGTCGCCAGTTTGTTGACACCGTAGGCACTAATCGGATCGGTCGGGTGGTCCTCCGCGATAGAAGGAGTACGGGGGATCCCATAGACCGTGCCACCGGAGGAGACGTAAATCAAGCGCGTTATCGGCATCGCACGGCACAGCTCGAGCAGATACAGTGTGTCGGTGACGTTCGTCTCCAGATCGTGGAACGGGTTCTCGACCGATGCCTGGGGTGCCGCCGAGCCCGCCAAGTGAAACACCACCGGCGCTCCGATGAGATAGGATCGCAGATGGGGGATATCGCGCAACTCACCCTCGATAGAGGTTACCCCGTGCAAGGGTGGCACCAGCGAACGCTGCGGGCGGTGACCATACACCACAACCTGATGTCCCTCGTCCACCAGGCGCCGGGCCAGGTGCGAGCCGATGAACCCGTAGCCACCAATGATCAGACATTGCATCGCTTACCTCGGTATGATCGCCCAGGGCTCTGCTTGTCCCAGGGGATATTCATGTACTGCTTAGGGACAACAGCCGAGGCGGACGGCATAGTCGCCGACAGATTACGCGCGAAAGAATTTCTCGGCAACGTTGCTCATGAAGTGGCCGCCCGACGTACTCTTAATCATCGGCCAATTGGCCGCGAACCTTCGCAGTACCGCACTGCCAACCCGCAGGCGGAGGTCGTGGCCCCGTTTGCGGATGATCGCCATGCCATAATTGTTCGGCTGGGTTTTGATCTCGATCAACTCGAAGGCGCGCGAACCCTTCACAAAATGGTCGATCACCCATCGCGGCCCATCATGCCCGCAGTTCTCGGGGTAGATGTCATGCAAGACGATGTAGCCACCAACGGCGACGTAGGGTAAGAAGAGTAAGAAGTCGCTTAGGCAGCCCCGCTTGCTGTGGTCGCCATCGATGAAGAGTAGTTCGATCGGTGCCGATAGGATGTCGCGCAAGCTCAAGGCCATTTGCCTGGATGCCATTTTGTGGAACCTAACCCGGTCGGTGAGTTGGGCGGAGTCCACCGCCTGCTGGGCGGCATCCAAACGGTCGAGGATATACCGGAAATGGTATGGTGGCAGCGGGTGGACTTCCTCAAACAGATCGACCGAGTGGATAATCGCCTGACTCCTTATCTGCTCCAGACCGGAGGCCATCCAGATAGTAGAAATACCGATGAAACACCCTATCTCCATGATGGCTCGCGGATCGGTGTTACAGATCAGATCCTTCAAGAGCTGTCCTTGCTCGGGAGACAGCGATGATGGCAAGGATATTGGATTGCGATAGAGTCCGGCCAGGGTGGTCGCCCACGGCGACGTACATTCTCGCACGCTGTCGGGCAATACATAAAGCGTGTCGCATGGCGTGAAGCGCGCGGACAATGCCGCGATATCGTCCAGCCCTAGCTGCCAAAGCCGGTCTGTCTCGTCATACCTGAACCCTTGGATGGTCGCGAATGCGACGACCTCGTCGGTGTCGAGCGGGCCACCGATGCTGATGAGCGTTTCGACCAATTCATCGGTTGAGTAGCACAGGTTGTCGTCCCGTTTTACTGGCATAGCTTCTTCCCGTTTCATGGGGCGCGGCACTCGCCTCGGCCCCGGTTGTTGCACCCATGACAAAATCCGTTCATCGTCCGGTGTCAGGGCCGTCTGGCGCGAGGCTACACCTGTGGGCTTGGTATGGTAGCCGCGCCCCGCCGACGTGGGAGCCGGCAGGCAGCCCCTCAGGCATCCCGCACCCCGACGAGCGCCTGCGCCGCCGGATACTCCAACACCTGGATCCGGCACTCCTGAAAGCCAGCCAGCGCGACGTGCTTCCAGGCGTCGCAGCCGTACTCCGTCTCCACCTGGAAACCGAACTGCTCCTCATCCGCGAAGCCGTGGTAGCTTGGCGGCATCCCATCGCGAGATGATGTCAGGCGATCGACGATGATCGGGACGGTGAAGGCGCACATCCCGCCGGGGCGCAACACGCGGCGACATTCGGCCAGACCATCGATAGGCCGCCGCACATGTTCCAGGGTATCCGAATGCACCACCAGATCGAACGTGCGACCGGCATACGGCAGCGCCAGCATGTCCACGTCCGGGTAGAGGCCCAGCACATGCCCCGACAGGCGCGACAGGTACTGCGTGAGCTGACCGGCCTCGTGAGCTCCAGGACACGCAGGCGTCGCGTCGAGCGCCTCGTCACGAAGCTCGTGAAGAGCCCGTCGTAGCCGTAGCAGCGCATGATCGCCACGGCCAGCGCCATCGAGCGCAAGCTGGCATGGCAATCCTCGCAATGCAACCCCTGCTGTCGATTGATGTATTCGACTTCGTACCCGGTGATGCGCCAGGCATCGATCAATTCTGGCCACAGCACCGGCTGCACCACCAGGTTACGGGAGCCGCAGCAGCGACAGTAATCGACGATCCCCGGTGGCCCGGTCGCCGCTTCTTTCCGGCGCAGCGCCTCTAACCGCCGCTGACGGACACGGCGCACCGCACCACGCGCCGCGCGCCGCACCAGGTCTGGCGTGTCCATCGCCCCGCTCCTTTACGTCCGTGAAAACGGCGCGGCGAGTCGTCGCCCGACACCGCTGGAGAGATACCGTCCGCCTAGCACCAGCAACCGACGGTGCAGGCGCGGGTCGACGCGCCGCGCCACCCGGTAGATCGCCCGATTGCGTCGCCGGGGGATCGCTGCCGCACGGATGGCGGAGAGCCAGCCGCGCGCCGCGAGATCACAGGCCCGATCGACTGCCTCGTACGGGAGCGACAGGTTGCGCACGAGGCATTCCAGCACCCGGTACGATTCCTCGACGCGCACACCGCCGCGCGCGGCGCTGCTGCGGGCGGTGCGCGCGTGCGTGCGAAAATAATTCAGCGGCTGGGCGACGAAGGCGACATCGGCGACGAGCAGGATCTTAATCCAGAGGAGCCAGTCGCCGCAGAGGCGCATGGTCTCGTCGGCACCCCCTACTTGCTCGTACACCGCACGCCGGATCAGCACCCCGCTCGCGTTCGGGATCGCGTTCTTGAACAAAAAGTGCCGTCGGCACTCGTCTTGGCCGTTGTTGATGAAGTCGCGCCGCCAACGCGTCTCCCCATCTTCGGCGATCCACTGTTCCATCGAGCCCATGTTGCGATCGTGCTCGTCCACCTCCCACGATTGGCAGTAGGCGAGGCCGACGCGCGGGTTGCGATCCAGGCGTGCGACCAACTCTTCCAGTAGCCGCTCATCGGCATAATCATCGGACTCGGCAAACCAGATATATTCGCCTCGGGCGCGCCGTACCCCGCGATTCCACTGCTTAAACGTGCTGCCGCTGTTGGTCTGGCTGTAACTGGCGCTGACTCGGGGGTTGTCCGCGTACTTCTGGAAAACCGCATTGCTGTCATCGGTCGAGGCATCGTCCAGATAGACAATCTCGAAATCCTGGTAGGTCTGATCGAGCACACTGCGAATGCGTCGATCCAAGAAGCGGGCGTGATTATAGTTTGGAATGACGACCGTGACTCTCGGCGCGGCGATTCTTCGTTCACCGCCAGGATGCTGGCGCGGGTCCACCGCCATCGGGGAACTCTCGCTCGATTCGCCCGGCGTGTTCACTTGCGCGCCACCGCGACAATGTACTCGGGTTGCTCTCGCGTTGCCGGAGACCGCTTCCAGAGGGCATACGGATTCACCAGGGCGGAGAGCGCGCGATCCTTCGCGAGAATCGCGGAGCCGGGCGAGCGACGATAGGCGGCACCCACCGCCCCAACGAGATGCGGGGAAAGCGCCCGGCGCAGCAGCTCCCGTAGCCGCCAACCGCCGCGCAGTCGCATCCAGGGCGAGGAGATCGCGGCGAACGAGCGTGCGCTCCACCAAGCCGCCGAGTCAAGCCGCTGAACATATAGGTCGAACCCCGAAAAACGCCGCCGCAATAACGCGACGAACTCGTCCTCGCTCAGTTCGGACTGGTGAAAAGGGCTATATTCCCCCGCCGCCCGATACACCTCGCGGTTCGGCGTCGAGATGATGAGCGTGCCACCGGGGGCGAGCACGCGGACACACTCGTCCAGGAAGCGATCGGCGCGGTCGAGATGCTCGATCGTCTCGAACGACACGATCAGATCGATCGTGCCATCGGCGAGTGCGATGGCCTCCGCGCTGCCGGCACGCGCATCGACGTTATATTTACGGCGCGCATGCGCACAAGCCTCCTCGGAGAGGTCGATCCCCACGACACTCGCGGCACCGGCGTGGGCCAGCGCAGCCGTGCCATAGCCTTCACCACAGGCGATATCGAGTACCCGTCGGCCGCGCGCGAATCCTGCCGCGAATCGATAGCGGTACAGGTGTTCCCAGAACGTCGCGGGGGCGGCCTCTTCGGGGACCATGCGCTCGCCGGTGTATTCCAACACCGGCACCGTCCCGCGTCCGCTCGCTGCCTCTAGCGGCATCTCCCCTATCCCGGATGGCATGCTTTCCCCTCCAATTCCTCCCTCGCTGAGCATAGGATTGCGTCGGCTAAGCGGGTCCGCTTCACTCGGGGCGTGTTGCGGCCACATTACCGCTGCCGCTCAGCGCGTAGTCCGCCTCCTGCGGCATGACCACGTGCGTCGTCCACTTCAGCAAGGGTCTGATGACCCCCGGCATGTCCGCAGCATAGTCCCCGCGCGCCGAATCACCATCCAGGCTATCGATCACCCGGAACGCCACCACGTCCCGTTGAGAAAAGTGGAGGACCATCGGCGCAAATGTCGTCATCGCGATCCCGACGAACAGGCTGCCTTCGGTCAAGAAATTCCCCGGAATCCAGGCGGTACTGATGTACCGCCCGACCGGTCGTGGCCGCCCGCGCCATTCCGGATCGAGGTCTTGCGTGACGAAGACGTACACCCCCTCCTCGTTGAAAAGATGGTAATTCGGCACCAAGACACTGCCCGGCTGGAGCACCTCGTATTCTATCTCGATACCAACCGCCTGGCGGATATCCACGGCGTCGGTGTAGCGCCCGTCTTCGGTGCGCACCCGCACGGCGCGGGCGCGAACGATCTCATCGCCGGGCGCGTTGGCCGCCTCGGACCATTCGCGCACAGCCATCGCGCCGGACCCGGACCCGGCATAGAGGCTGACGATCTGGTGCGACGGCCCATCGGCCAGGACTTTACCGCCGTCCAGCAGGATCGTCCGCTCGCACAGGCGCGTGACCGCCGGCATGTTGTGCGAAACAAAAAGCACGGTGCGGCCTTCCTGGCCGATGCTCTGCATCTTATCCAGGCTCTTGCGTTGGAAACGAAGGTCCCCGACCGCCAATACCTCGTCCATCACCAGCACGTCCGGCTCCAGGTGCGCGGCCACGGCAAAGGCCAAGCGGACATACATGCCACTGGAATAGCGCTTAACCGGCGTGTCGATGAACTGCTCCACCTCGGCGAAGTCCACGATCTCATCGAACTTCCGCCGCACCTCTGCGCGGCGCATCCCCAGGATAGCGCCATTCAGGTAGATATTCTCTCGCCCGGTCAGTTCGGGATGGAAACCGGTGCCGACCTCCAGCAACGAGCTGACCCGCCCGAAGATGTCGGCATAACCCTCCGTCGGCTCGGTGATGCGGGAGAGGAGTTTCAGCAGCGTACTCTTCCCCGCGCCATTACGCCCGATGATCCCGACGATCTCGCCGCGCTTGATCTCGAAGGAGGTATCCTTTAAAGCCCACAGTGTATTGTCGGCGGTCCCCCTAGTGCCCCGCCAACGCGAAGATGTGAACAACGACCGCGCGCCGCGAAACGGCGCGGTTAAGGCTTCGCTCAACGTATTGCCCGCCGCCTGGCGGCTCGTGGTCGGGCCGAGCCGATATAACTTGCCAAGCTGATGGGCACGGATAGCAACATCACTCATCACTCACACCACATCCGCAAAGGTCCGCTCCATCCGGCGAAAGTACCACAACCCGCTGATGAGCAGCACACCGGTTACCACAGCGGAGATAAACACCGGCAGTCCGACCCCGCCCGCCTTCCCCAGAAGGGCCCATCGGAAACCTTCTACCACACCGGTCATCGGATTCAGCGCGTACCAGAGCTGCCAGCGCGCGGGGAGCAAGCTACTGGAGTAGGCGATCGGGGTGATGAAGAACCAAAATTGCGTCAGGAAAGGGATCAAGTGGCGCACATCGCGGTACTGCACGTTGAGCGCCGAAAGCCACAACCCGATCCCCAGGGCTGCGCCCACCGCCAGTACGAGGAATACGGGCAGGGTCAGGATGGCCACCCCGGGCACAATCCCGTACCACACCATCAGGACGAGCAGCACCACGAAGGAGACACCAAAGTCGACCAGCCCGGCCAGGACAGCCGCGACCGGAATTGCCAGGCGGGGGAAGTAGACCTTCGTAATCAGTCCCTGGTTCGCGACCAAGCTGTTGCCGGATTGGACCAGGGCGTAGGTGAAGAGTTGCCAGGGGAGCAGGGCCGCGAACATGAATACCGGATAGGGAATCCCGTCCGACGGCACCTTCGCCAACCGCCCAAAAACGACCGTAAAGACGATCATCGTAAGCAAGGGTTGCAGCACTGCCCACGCTGCGCCGAGCGCCGATTGCTTGTAACGGACCTTGATATCACGCCACGTCAGGACGTAGAGGAGTTCGCGATATTCCCAGAGTTCGCGCAGATTGAGGGCGTTCCAGCCATGCGACGCCTCGATGCGAACCGTCGGCAATGGTGCCATATGGCGCACCTCAGGTTGTCCGACGCGTGTAGTACTCGTCTCTGCCAACATTTGCCTCGCTGCGGGGCCACCCGCGCCTACATCATTGGAGAACGGCTTCGGAGCGCAGAGCCTATGAACTTGTAGAGGAGACGACGCGAGCAACACAGTATTCGCTCAGCAACAGCGTCGCCGCTCATCTGGGATACCCACAAAGCGGTCACTCGACCGCAATCATACATCACGCTCTCCGTTGATCGCCAACCATCTCCGCATCGTCGCGCCCACCCGCAACCCATTCTTCCCACGCCTCGGAGCACTGTGGCGGAGCGCATTCGGAAGGCCGGGACGGCACCATTCCGCCGCCCGCAGCACCCATGATACGAGCAGTTGGGCGCCGCTCAGCGACATAGGGCGCAGGCGCGAAGCCGGGCCTGTTTCGCCATGCCGCTGCTTGTCGAAGAACGAGCGCGCCGACAGCCGCCGAGCGGTCGAACCGATCGGCTATCGCGATCGGTCCCGCACGGTCGGCGGGCTGGCGGGCTTCCCCCGACGCCGCTCGTAGGGAAAGATCGTCGAACCAGACATTTCCTTGCTGGGCCTGCACGTAAACGGTCGCCGCGACCGCGTTCGTCGGGGCCGTCACCAGCATCGAGAAGAGGTGATACCGTTGCGGACTGGTCGGCACCACCTCGATCGACACCCCCGCTCCACCGCCGGCGGCGTCGCGCCAGTTGATCTGCAACCGGGTCAGCCCGTATCCCTCGGCCCCCTGCGTGAACTGGGAGAGCAGATACCGGGTGCCGGGCGTCACCGCGACGGTGGTGAAGAGCGCATCTTGCGGCGTGGCGAGGACAGCTCCCCGACCACTGTGGGCCGCCTGACCGGAGGTGTCGTAGGTCGGGTGACCGACGGGCGACCAGCCGCGCGGCCAGCCCCCTTCCGCCCCCTCGAAGCCACCGTCGGGCAGCAACTCGGGGCCGTCAGCCCACGGCTGCGCCCGACCGCGCTGATCGGGTGGGAGGATGCGGTAGAGATAGGCGTTGTGATCACCGCCGACCAGGACCGTGTTCCGGCGCAGGAACTCCTCGTCGGTAACGGTCAGGTTTTCCCACTCCGGCGGCAGCAGACCCCGATCGACGATGATGTGCGAGAAGCCACCCTGGTCCAGCTGCTGGAGTAGCACCCGCTCGTCGGGCGATACGTGATAGCCGATGTACTGCAGATTAAAGGCGCGGACGATCCTGACCCGTGTGTAGAGCCGCGGATACTCGAATGCCGAGATCGCACCGGTGGCACCCGGTTCTGCGTCCAACAACCGTTGGGCCGTATAGGCGTTGACGTGCTCGTCGAGATACGTCGACACACTCTGCCGCCCCATGACCACCCGATAGGGGAAATCCCCGGGATAGATCAGGATCGTATGGAGATAGCCGATCAGGCCGGCTACCGTCAGGACCGGCAACAGGGCGATGAGCACCACGGACACCGCCCGGCTGCCGCCCCGGCGCAGGACGGCAGCATACCCCGCGCCCCCGAGCGCGCAGAGGATGGCGACGATCGGCAGCGCATAGCGCAGATACTGGGTGGTCGAGAACCACAGGAGATAGGCAGCGAGCATCCCGACGAGCAGCATGGCGGCACGCCGCCTCGGTCGTGTCAGGACAAGCAACGGCACCAGTGCCAGCACGAGATACCCCGCGAATCCGTCCTGATCCTGCCCGTAGCGGGCGGTGTGCAAGGTGAGATCGAGCGGCGAGCGCACCAGGGCGGCAAGGGTGTGGCCAGAGCCGAATTGCTCGAATTCGAGCTGCAATATCGTGGCGAGTCCCTGCGCATGCGGCAGGAATTGCACCCCGACCAGAAAACCGGGCACCGCCCCCGCAGCGCCGAGACGCGCCGAGAACGACAGGGTGGCGAGCGCGAGCGTTCCTCCGGCGAGGGCCAACGCCAGCGGCCCCAGCACCCGGACGCGCCACAGCAACACCAGCGCCAGGATGAGCAGCAGGCCACCCCCGGCGGGGCCGAAGGACGTTTTCACCGCCAGCCCGGCGCCGATGCAACCGAGGGCCCCGACGAGCGCCCACGGGCCGGGGCGCGCGTGGAGGACGAGCAGCACGGCGGCGGTCACCCCGAAGAGGGTGACGAACAGGTCGCTATAGGCGGTCTGCGAGAGCCAGACAGTCATGGGGAAGGTATAGAACGCCAGGAGCGCCGTGTGTGCGGCGCGCCGCCCGCCCAGGCGACGACCCAGGGACCATACCCCCGCCGCGCAGAGCAGTCCGACCACGAAGTTGACTAGCTTAGCCGTCTGGAGCGGCCCGCTCGCCAGGACCACCGCATAGGCGACCTCACCGAGGCGCGGCACGGTGCCCACGAACAGTTCGGGGGCGACGACGAACCGTCCCAGGCGAGCGAAAAGCGCGGCGGCGGGCAAGCGGATCCGGATCGCGTCCACCCCGACCTCCGGTGCCAACGCCCCGATCAGGTTGAGCCAGACATAGCCGAGCAGCAGCGCGCTCGGCACCACCTCCGCCCAGCGCGGGACGGCGGGCACGACGAGCCAGCGGCGCAAGGCGCTGATGTCGTCGCCGAGGTGCCGCCGCGCCACCACGAGAAGCGTCAGGGTGAGCAGAAACAGGGTCGGCCAGATGACCTGCGGACGCAACAATCCCACCCGACCCAGGGCGTAGCCGAGCGCGGCCAGCGTGCCGATGCCGCAGGCTCCGCCGACGATCCAGGCATCCGGCCTGTCGATCGGTCGTAGCAGCCGCGCCGCGACCTCGCGTCCCAGCCAACAGACCGGGCCGAGCAAAGCGACCGCCGCACAACCGGCGATGACATTGTCGCTGCTGATCAGCAGGAGCGGGACGGGCAGTACGGCCAGCACGAGGAGCGCCCGCCTCCACCAGTCGGGACGGAGCAACCGTCCCCCGATCATCAGCGTCACAGCGAGGCAGACCAGCCCCAGCACGAACGTGAGCGAACTCGTCCGCCAGGGATACAGCTGCCGCACCACCGCGAGCCGCGACCATTGTGCCTGTGTCGCGACAACCGCCAGGCCGGTGACCGCCAGGAGCCAGGCCAGCGCGCCCAGCGATGCCAGCGATCGCAGTCGACCGGTCACGCTGCCACCGGGCCGGCGTACTTCTTTTGTCGCCAGCGCGCACCGAG
>JAABUT010003508.1_pt1 | contig 13378 bp, 16 predicted proteins | sample 5559281 | NCBI WGS metagenome assembly JAABUT01 (sample SAMN10711880, study PRJNA513359) | rock metagenome | isolation source: Antarctica rocks | place: Antarctica: Victoria Land, Ricker Hills nord | collected 2016-01-04
GGCGATGGTATATCCCCCCGCCTGCAAGTTTCCAATCACGCCGTCCGCGTCGAACATGCCCTCCATGCGCGAGAGATACTCCAGCGGCTGGCCGACGCTGATCTCGCGATCCACTTGGAGCACATCGTAGCCGAAGGCATCGCGGTACTGGCCTTGGGCGTATTGCAGCCCGACAAACGCGGTGAGGTAGCATCCCGCTGTCGCGTTCGTGTAATCGGCCACGGTGATGTTCTGCGCCGCGAGATCGGTGAACGCGCGCACCTTCTCGTACCCGTAGAGCCGTTTCACCTCGCCGACATTAGCGAATGAGAGGTATCCTTTCCAGCGGTCGAGGAAGGTGAGCAACCCACCGGCGGCGTCCATGCCGTTCGGCCCCAGCCCGACCATTCGCAGGAAATCCGGCACGGGCGCGCCCCGCTTCGGCGTCGGAAAGATCGTGCCGATCGGCGTGCCGATGATCGGCGGTTCCGTCGGATTCTCGACGACATTGGGCGTGCCAACGCCTCCCCCGCGCGGGGAGGTCGCCGTTCGTGCGGGGCGAAAGGTCGTGTCGCCATCCGGGCCGCTGCACGCCGCCCCGAGCGCCGCGAGCGCACCCGCCGCTGCGCCAAGCACTGCGCGCCGTCCGATATGTCGCTGCTGTCTACTCTCCATCGCATCCCCCCGGCTAGTAGTCAGTAGTCAGTAGCCAGTAGCCAGTAGCCAGTTAGTGGAAAGCAGAATGTGAGGATCTTTCTTCTGGCTTCTCAGTCCTCAGTCCTCAGTCCTCGTTCCGCGACCGCTTGCCAATCGCGCGTCGCGACCTCTTCGAGCAGTCGGTGGTTCGTCATGTCGAGGTGGATCGGGGTGATGCTGATCTTGCCCTCCCCAATCGCGGCGATGTCCGTCCCCGGCTCCGCGTGGCCACCCGGCATCTCGCCGCCCACCCAGTAGTACCGACGCCCCGACGGGTCGCGGCGTTCCACCAGTTCATCGGCGTAGATGCGCCGCCCGGCGCGCGTCACCGCGACACCGTTGATCGCCTCGGCGGGCAGATCGGGCACGTTGACGTTCAGCAGGAGATCGGATTCGACGCCGGTGCGGGCAATGTCCGCGACGAGCGCGGCGACGAAGCGCGCGGCGACATCGAACTGCCACTCCGGCGTGTCCCACCGCGCGGCGAGGGAGACCGCAACTCCCGGCACGCCACCGATGACGCCGGACATCGCCGCCGCGACGGTACCGGACATGATGATGTCGTCGCCCATGTTCGCACCCTTGTTGATGCCGGAGACGACGAGGTCCGGCCGCCGCTCCAAAAAGCCGAGCAGGCCGACCGCCACGCAATCCGCCGGGGTGCCGTCGCAGGCGTGGGCGGGCGTCCCGTCGGGCAGGTGCACGTCGGAGATGCGCAGCGGGCGGTCGAAGGTTCGCTGATGGCTCCCCGCGCTCCAGTTGCGGTTCGGCGCGAGCACGACGACCTCCGCCACCCGCTTGACCGCCGCCACGAGCGCGTGCAGCCCCGTACTATCGATCCCGTCATCGTTGGAAATCAGGACCAGCACATCGGTATCCTCTCATCGCTTGCCCCGCTACACCACCGTATAGCCAATGCGCGCGGCTGCATTGTCAATGACATCAAAGAGGGTTGGTGAAACGAGCGCCGCATGGAACGATGGCCGCGATGGGAGCGCCCGCTGCGCCCGCTCGTAGAGCGCGACCGCAGGCATACTGCCATACATCTTCGAGCGGTACCAGAGACCATCGATCGTCGGATATGCCGCATAGATCGCGCGCGACCACTGTTGCGCGCGGGTGCGGTCACCGGAGTTGATCTCCTGTGAGCCGCCCGCATGTGTCGGCCAGAGGCCCGTTAAGTCGAGAAGGCGTAGACCGACCGCGAGGTGGAATCCGACCAGCCAGGGGGCATTGGCGCTCCGGTCGATCACACGGGACGCCTGGAAAACTTCCGCGAGGCAGATCGGGCCCGTGGCTCCCGTGTAGAGGATGGCGCGCTCCTGCTCGCGCTGCGGCGGATCGTGATGATCGAAACGCGCGGTCGCCACGGGACCAAAGGCGCGGAAGGTGTTCCATAGTGTGGGGTGAGGGCCACCACGGAAGTAGACACGCCAGAGTTCCGTACCAGCCGGGAGGATATGCGTGCTCATACCGATCTTCGCGAGCGCTTCCGGCGATGGGGGCGCGGGGAACGTCGTTACTACAGCGGGGTGCCGAGCGCGGCGGCGAGGGCAACCACAACACCCGCGTCCTCGCCATGCAGGAGCCAGTCACGCGGGCTGCGCGGTTCGTCGGCGATTTCAAGATCAGAATCCGGCAGGGTGAACCACTGATACACCCCGACAGGATGGAGTGAAGGATCGAGCGCCGGGAGAACTCTTTCCAGGCCGGGAATGAGACGCCCATCCGCGAACTGAAAGGTCAGCAGATGCCATGCACCGTCCAACTTGACGCCGTAGAGCGTCCGTTTGGCGAGACGCTGACGCACCCGGCTTTCGTCAACGTGGAGCATCGCCGCGACTTCCGCCACAGAGAGACTGCTGGCGAGGAGCGCCACATAGGTCGCTCTGCCGCGCAGGTACGGATCGTCCACACCATGGTCGATGTGATCGAGATCGAAACCGCCTCGTTCCAGCGCCGCAACGTCAGCAGGCGTCAACTCCGCCCGCGATGTTGTCCGTGATTCGGCAGCCGGCATTGTTTCGATCACGCGCCGCACCGCGTCCGCGAACGTCTCGGGTGACTGCTCGATCCCGGCACGATGTAGCGCATCAGCAGTAACCATCATGCTCGTTATCTCTCCTGTTTACTCATATCATGAGTGTTCATGAATATCGTATCAGCATCCCCCTTCGTCAGCAAACGCCCCGACATGCCGCGCCTCAGTGCCGTGCTACACTATTAATTGGTACGGTTGGAGGGGGTTGGGAGCATGGGGCAGCGTTTTCACAAGCCAAACGGGAACGAAATCTTCGCCCTGATCCTCGTTTGCATTACCCTCCTCACCGCGTGGTGGACCGATTTTCGCCCCCGCGAACCCGCCCCGAACCCGCACGCCCCCGCGCCGATCGCGCGCGCGCCAGCTGCCGCCCCGGAAATCGTGCCGACCGACCCACAGGCGGGCGTCCACACGCGCCTGACGCTGGAAGCGAGCGCCCCCGCGATCCGTCACGAACTCCAGATGGTGCACGACATGGGCGCATCATGGATCGTTGAGTATTTCCCGTGGCTCTACCTCCAGCCGAACGGGCCGGACGATTACGACTGGCAGCACGCAGACCTCGTGATCGCGGAGGCACACCGGGAGGGGTTGCAGGTGATCGCGCGCATCGACGGCGTCCCGGCGTGGGCGCGACCCGTGGGCACGAGCTGGAAATACCTCGACGCGAGCGGCTACCCGGCATACGCGCGCCTCGTCGCGGCCTTCGCGGCGCGGTACGAGGGGCTGGTGTCGCAAATCGTTGTCTGGAACGAGCCGAACCTCTCGCTGGAGTGGGGGCTGCGCCCGGTCGATCCGGCGGCGTACGCGGCGATGCTCCGCGCCGTCTACCCCGTCGTCAAAGCCGCCAACCCGCATGTGGAGGTGCTCGCGGCGGGCCTCGCGCCGACGAGTGAGCCGGACGGCTCCCCGCTCGGGCTGAATGACCTCACCTACCTGAACCGCCTCTACGACGCGGGCGCGGCCCCGTACTTCGACGCGCTCGCCCTGCATACCTACGGCGGCACGCACCCGCCCGATGCCGAACCGAGCGCCGATCCGCGCACCTGGCGGCACGCGGAACAAGTCCGCGCGGTGATGGTCGCGCGCGGGGACACGGCGAAGCCCGCCTACCTAACCGAGGGCGGGTGGAACGACAGCCCGCGCTTCGACGGCGCGGTGCGGCCTGCCGACCGGGTACGGTACACCGTCGCAGCATACCAGTACGCGCGGGAGCACTGGCCGTGGGCGCGCGCCGTCTCCCTCTGGCAGTTCCGCCTGCCGCTCGCGACGCACACCGCGCAGGACAACTGGACCTTCGTCACCCCCGATTTCCTGCCGAAGCCGGTCTACCTCGAAGTGCAGAAAGCCCTCCGCCCACCGAAGGAAGGTGCGCCGTGAGACGCGCGCCGCGCCGCGCCGTTGAGACGGTCATCCTCGCGCTCGTCACGATGATCCTCGTCGCGCCGTTCATCGGCTTCCTGCGCGATGTGCACAACGAGGGGCGCGTGCACGACCGGACGTGGGAGCGGGTGCGCAAGGCGGGGATACTCCGCGTCGGGATGGACCTCGGCGTCCCGCCCTTTGCGATGCCGGGGAACGGCGATGTGCAGGGGTTCGACGCGGACCTCGCGCGCGACCTCGCGGCGCGCCTCAATCTGCGCGTAGCGATCATCAACACGCCCTCGGACGCGCTCTACGATGCGCTGCTCACTGGGACGGTGGACGCGCTGATCGCCGCGCTCCCCGTGACGCCGGAGTTCCGCAAGGAGGTCGCATACTCCGCGCCATACGTCGAAATGGGCGAGCGCGCCATCGTCCGCGCCGGGAGCGGTATCGCCCGGCCCGCCGACCTCGCGAACCGGCGCGTCGGCGCGGAACTCGGCTCCGACGGCGACCTCGCGGCGCGCATCCTCGCGCGGCGCACTCCGATTCGCCTTTCCAGCGCGTACGACTCCGGCGACGCGGCCCTCGCGGATCTGCAACAGGGCGAGCTGGACGCGGTTGTGCTCGACGGCATCGCCGCCCGCCACGCCGCCGCGACGAAACCCACCCTTGTGATGCTCCCTGAGCCGGTGCTGGCGAATGGCTACGTCATCGCCACCCGCACCGACGCGCTGATCCTCACACGCTCCCTCGCCCTCGCCCTCGACAACGCACGCGCGGTGGGTGTGCTCAGCAAACTCGAAGCGCGCTGGCTTACGAGTAGTCAGTAGCCAGAAGGGGACCGACTTCCCTGACTACTAGTTACTGACTACTGGCTTCTACAGCCGATAGAACCGGCGCGCGTTCTCGGCCCAGAGTTTTCGCTGCGCGTCGGGCGGGAGATGCGCGGTGAGGGCGTCCAATGTCTCGACCCAGCGGCAGTACGGCGCGGCGTTGAGGACGACGGGCCAGTCGCCGCCGAAGAGCACGCGATCCGCCCCGAAGGTGTCCAGCACATGCGCGACGTACGGCGCGAGGTCATCCCGCGTCCAGTGGTCGTGATCGGCCTCCGTCACCATACCACTGATCTTGCAGCAGACATTGGGGAGCGCGGCGAGGTCGCGCAGTTGCGCGCGCCACGGGTCGAGCAGATGCCCCTTGATGTCCGGCTTGGCGATGTGATCGAGCACGAACTGCGTCTCCGGGCAGCGGCGCACCAGTTCGGTGGCGTTCGCCAGTTCGGGGTGGTAGATGCAGAGGTCGAACGAGAGGCCAAACTCCGGCAGCGCCTGCACCGCCTCGACGAAGCGTGGTTGGAGGCAGAAACCGAGCGGCGTCGATTGCAGGACGCGCCGCACCCCCTTAATTAGCGGCGAGATTTCCACCAGCGCGCCGAGGAATGTCCGGCAGCACGGCGCGCCATCCTCCATCGGCGCCCACGCGACGATGCCCCGCAGGCGGCTATCCTCCGTCGCGCGGTTCACGGCCCACATCGCCTCGAGGAGCGCGTATTGCGGCTCCACCTCCACCTGCAAATAAACCATCCCCTCGATCGGCAAGCCCGCCGTCTGCGCGCCGTAGTCATCGAGGCCGTAGGGCCGGTTCAGCAGCGCGTTGCCGTCGAGCCACGGCATCCGAAACAGCGTCGGGTCCCAGAGATGGAGATGGGCGTCGATCATCGGCACATCTGGCATTCCTACCTCCCTCACTACGTAGTCGGACCTGCTCATGTATCCGTCGTCGGCGGGCGTATCTCGCGGGCGAGATGCCGTTGGTAGCGTTCTATTGCCTCATCCTTCGGCGTCCGGGCGATTGCATTGTCTATCGAGATGTTCGATGGTAGCGAGATAGCAGCGCAGATACTCGGGCAACGGTTCCGGAGCGGTGGGCGAGGCGGGAATGTTATAGGCGATGGTATTCACCGCGCACGCCGCGCCAGAAATCTTCCTCACTCATCAGGCGGAGTTGCCGCCTCCAGACGTTGTGCCACATCCCCAGCGCAAGCGTTTCCCCATCGACACCGCGCGAAATCTTCGTGCCCGCCGTCTCCCCGCCCGGGAAGGTCTTGTCGTAATAGTCGTGATCGCTGGAAAAACGGTCGAATCCCTCGTTCTCGCAGAAGCGACACACGTCACGCCACTTTGGTCGCGCTCCGCTCACCCGCGCGCCACCAGGGCGTCGAAGCGCGTGAAGATGAGGGTGCGCATCTCCTCCAGCGTCTCCGCCAACGCCAGCCGGAAGACGTACGGGAAGTCCCCACGGCGGTCGGTGTGCTTAAAGCGAGGCCAGAGGGCGAGGAAGTGGTGCACCTCGTCGAATGCCTCCCGCGCGATTATTTCCTGCGCCGCCTGAAGCGAGTCACCGTGCGCGGTCGCGCGCAATTCCTCAATCCAGATCGTGAATCCGCCTTCTTCCTCCGGGATAAGTTCGACGTGCGGTGCGTACGGATCGAGAAGATCGAGGAGGAGATCGCGCGCCAGCATGACGCTCGCCGACTCATCGCGGGGCGCGATAACAACCGGGCGTCCGTCCCGCACGACTTCCCGCATGAGGTCCGCGAAATGGCTCCGCGCCTCGCGACTGTTGTAATGCGTCAGAACCGGTGAAGCCATTGGTCCCCCCTGCGATGCGCGTAATGCGTACATGTTGTACGCATTGTGCGCGTGGGACGGTGACACGTCAATGCATGCGGTGTTTCTCAGTGAGGGGCCACACCTAGAAATCAATCCCCTTCTGCGCGGTCATGCCTTGCAGGCGGTACGGGTGCTTCACTTCGCGCATCTCCGTCACGAGGTCGGCGTGGTCGATCAGCGCGTCCGGCGCGTCCCGCCCCGTGATGATGACGTGCTGCTTCGGCGGGCGCGCTTTCAGAGCATCCAGTACCGTCTCGACTGGCAGCCAGCCATAGATCAAGGGATATGTCAGTTCGTCGAGGATAACCACGTCGCATGCGGAGTCGCGCAGTTTCTCGGCGCATTGCGCCCACCCCGCCGCAGCGAGTGCGCGATCCTTCTCGATGTTGTCCGACTCCCACGTAAAGCCGTCGCCGAGCGGGATGATTGTGACGCCGATCCGCTGCGCCGCCTGCACCTCTCCCCATTTCCCGGTGCGCGCCTTGATGAACTGGAACATCACGACGCGCATCCCGCGCCCCCACGCGCGGAGGAGGACGCCGAGCGCGGCGGTCGTCTTCCCCTTGCCGTTGCCGGTGTAGACGATGACGAGGCCCCGCTTCGGCGTCCGCTTCGCCTTGCGATCCGCCGCCAGCACCGCGCGTTTCTCGTCGCGCGCCGCGAGCGTTTCCTCATCCGTCAATCCCGGTCGCGCTTCACGATCAGCCATCCGACACCTTCTCGATTCGAGCGGAAAGATAGGCATCAACAGCGTCCGCATACTCGACATAGAAGGCGAGCGCGGCTTGGACATGTTTTTCCGGCAGATCATAGTCACTCACGACGCGGCGAAGATCATGTCCGACGGTTTCATAGTAGGCGACAAGCACCCAGACAGAGACGGCGGACTCGCGGAGGCGATAGTGCGTAGTGCCGGGATGATGCGGATCGGGCACGATGTATTTCGCTATCAGTCCCTGTCGCTCAACCGCTGAAATCTGTTCACTTGCGTGGATTAACGACATCGCCGTAGTCCGCTCATTTGCGCCAATACGCCCCTTCGTTATCCGGCGGGTAGGTCGTCTCGCCGCGTCTGACGATGGTCGTACCGTTGGACCAGCCTTGGGTTTCCGCGCGGAAAGTGGCGATGCTCTCGCCCTGCGCGTGGGCGTCGAATGCCGCTTTGTCCACGTAGGCTTCGTAGTAATACAGGCGGTTGGGGTCGTTCTCGTCGGCGATCACGTCGAAGCGGATCGTACCCGGTTCGTTCTGACGCGCGCGGCGGGCATGCTCGCCGGCCGCCATCACAAAGGGGTCGCGGTGCTCGGGCTTGACATCAACCTGAACCAGCAGGACGTACATGCGCGTTTCCCCTCTTGTGCGATACGGTGGAGTGTTCCTTTCGGGATGATACCACCGGAGATTGACGGGCGGCGCGGCGACGAGTACAGTTCCCCGCAATTGAACAGCACTGGGGGAGCGCTGGCGCGCTGAGAGTGCGGGGATACGCCCCGCAGACCCTTCGCACCTGATCCGGTTCGCACCGGCGTAGGGAAGTGTGAAGACGTACCAACCGAAATGACGCGCCATACCGCTTCCCCACCACCCGCAAGGAGGAAGCGCGATGGCCGCCACGTTACCCGATATCGGCAAGATCTCTCCCGAAGTCTTCGACCACCTCATCCTGCCGCACCTCGGCGCGCGGGACGCGCGGGTGCGCGTCGGCCCGCAGAGCGGCGTCGATGTCGGCATCATCTCCATCGGCGGCGGCCAGGTGATGGCCGTCACCACCGACCCCGTCTTCATCGTCCCCGCGTACGGCTGGGAGCGGGCGGCGTGGTTCGCCCTGCACATCCTCGCGTCCGACGCCGCGACCTCCGGCCTCAAGCCAACGTACCTGACGATTGACCTCAACCTCCCGCTCACGATCGACATGGACGGCATGAACACGATGTGGACGACGATTCACCGTGAGTGCGAGCGGCTCGGCATCGCGATTGTCGCGGGGCACACGGCGCGGTACGACGGCTGCGACTACCCGATGGTCGGCGGCGCGACGGTGATGAGCGTCGGGTCGGAGGATGCCTACGTCGTGCCGACGATGGCACAGGTGGGCGACGCGGTGATCGTCACGAAGGGGGCGGCCATCGAGGCGACGGGACTCTTCGGCGTCTCCTTCCCGTCGCTCGTCGAGGAGAAGTGCGGCGCGGCGGTGGCGCAGGGCGCGGCGGACCTCTTCTGGCAGATGTCCGTCGTGGAGGACGCGATGACCGCCGTCGGTGTCGGCGTGCGGGCGAACGGCGTCACGGCGATGCACGACGCGACGGAGTGCGGCGTCTGGGGCGGGTTGTACGAGATCGCGCAGGCGGCGGGCATTGGGATGCACATCGATCAGGGGGCGATCCCCGTCGCGGACGCCGCCCGCGCCGTCTGTGAGGCGTTCGGGATGGATCCGTACGCCGCGATCAGCGAGGGGACGCTCCTGCTCACCTGTCGACCGGAAAAGGCGGACGCCGTCGTGCGCGCACTGGCGGCGAAGCGGATCGTCGCGAGCGTCGTCGGCGAGACATGCCCCGCCGACCGGGGGATGACCGTCACGCGGGACGGCGCGGATCGACCGCTCGTGCACCCGCGCGTCGATCCGTTCTGGAGCGCCTTCGGGCAGGCGATGGCGCAGGCGACGGCCCAGTGAGCGGGCCGCTCGACCTCTCCGTCTACATCGTGCTCGACCGCGACTTCACGGCGGGCCGCACGCTCCGCGACGTGGCGGAAGCGGCGATTCGGGGCGGCGCGACGGTGCTGCAACTGCGGGACAAGGGCAGCGATATTCAGCGGTTCTTCCGGGATGCTGTCGAATTGCAGCAGATCGCGCGGGCGGCGGGCGTGCCGCTCATCATTAACGATCGCGTGGACATCGCCCTCGCCGTCGATGCGGACGGCGTCCACGTCGGGGAGGACGACCTGCCGGTGGACGCGACCCGCCGCCTCATCGGGCCGGGCCGGTTCGTCGGCGCATCGGCGGGTAGCGTCGAGGCGGCACGCGCGGCAATCGCGGCGGGCGCGGATCACCTCGGCGTCGGCCCCGTCTACGAGGCCCGCGCGACAAAGGCGGACGTCGGGCCACCCGTCGGCCTCACGCTGATCCGCTCCATCGCCGCCTTCAGCCCGTTCCCCATCGTCGGCATCGGCGGCATCACCACCGAGAACGTAGCGGCGGTGATCGCAGCGGGCGCGTCCGGCGTCGCCGTCATCTCCGCTATCGGCCTCGCAGCAGACGTGGAAATAGCCACGCAAGCGCTGGCAATGGTCGTCGGGGCGGTGCTTGAATCGCCCTCCCAAGGCGGCAGACAATGATGGGCGCTTTGTCCTCAGCACTCCCCCGCGCTTTGACCATCGCCGGGTCCGACTCCGGCGGTGGCGCGGGCATTCAGGCGGACTTGAAGACATTCTGCGCGTTTGGTGTCTACGGCATGAGCGTCCTGACGGCGGTCACGGCGCAGAACACGGTCGGCGTGCAGGGTGTCGAACCCTTGACGCCCGCCTTTATCCGCCTGCAATTCGAGAGCGTTGTGAGCGATCTCGGCGTGGACGCGCTGAAGACGGGAATGCTCGGTACCGCCGATGTCGTGATGGCGGTCGCGGCGATGATCGCGCGGGCGGGCCTGACCAACCTCGTCGTGGATCCGGTGATGGTGGCGAAAAGCGGCGATCACCTGCTCGCGGCGGACGCCGTCCACGCGCTCCGTACGCACCTGCTGCCGCTCGCGCTCGTCATCACGCCGAACCTGCCGGAGGCGGAGACGCTCGTCGGCGGGCCGATCCGCACGCGGGACGAGATGCACGCGGCGGCACGGCGGCTCCACGCGCTCGGGCCGCGCTGGGTCGTCGTCAAGGGCGGCCATATGGGTGGCGCGACGGTCACGGACCTGCTGTACGACGGCGAAACGTTCCAATCGCTCGACAGCCCGCGCATCGACACGCCGCACACGCACGGCACGGGCTGCACCTTCTCCGCCGCGATGACCGCCCGCATCGCGCAGGGCCGCACGGTGCCCAACGCCTTCGCGGCGGCGAAGCGGTACACTCACGCCGCCATCGCATCCGCCCCCGGCCTCGGCCACGGTCACGGCCCCCTCAACCACCTCGTCTTACCAGAGGATTTAGCCACAGAACCACAGAGACCACAGAGTGGGAGAAGAGAAGGAGAGAAGAAGGGCGGAAACGATTGAGGGGTCTATGCATCTTGAATGCACATTCTTCATCTCTTTTTTCCGCATTTCTCTGCCCTCTCTGTGTCCTCTGTGGCTAAACCTTTCGAAAGGAGTGTGTGATGACGGATTCATTCACGGAGATGATGCGGCGGGAGTGCGCCGCGATCTGGGATGCGCAACTGGTGCACCCGTTCGTCGTTGCCCTCGCGGACGGCACGCTGCCACGGGAAACGTTCCAGTTCTACATCTTGCAGGACGCGCGATTCCTCACCGAACTGGCGAAGACCTTCGCCTTCGCCGCGACGAAGACGGACGACCGCGACCGCATCCTCAAGTTCGGTGAGTTCCTGATGGACACCGTCCGCGTGGAGCGCGCGCTGCACGAGATGTACGCCGCCCGGTTCGGCCTGACAATGGCGGAGATGGCGGCGGCGCCGATGGCCCCGACGAACTACGCTTACACGCGCCACATGCTCTCGATCGCCGCGACCGGCACGCTCGCGGAGGTCGTCACGGTCATGCTGCCGTGCGCGTGGATTTACGCGGTCGTTGGGGAGCACTTCACGGCACAGGGCGAACCGCCCGCCGATCACCCGTACCACGATTGGCTCGCCATCTATGCAAGCCCAGATTTCGGCTCGGTCGGGGATTGGCTGCGTGCCGTCGTGGACGACGAAGCCGCCCGCATGGACGACCGGGGCCAGCAACGACTGCGCGACATCTTCCGCACGAGCAGCGAGTACGAATGGCTCTTCTGGCAGATGGCGTGGACGCGCGAGGCGTGGCCGGTTTGATCCCTTTCCTCTCGATGCCACGCAACGTTCCACGGCTCGTTCAGCGGCGACAGGTGGGCGGCGAAATGGGGATGATGTATGGATGGCGGAGCAGCGGTTACGGGTTGTCGGTAGAGCCTTGCATCCCGGTCGGTGATGGAGGGAGGCGCAACTGCTGGCAACGTTGGAGCGTGTACCGGATCAGGTCCAGCGTTTCTTTTACATCGTCGCCCGGCGCCGCATTTCGACGATCTTTCCGCCACGCCAGCGCCCGCTCGATCAGTCCGACCCAACGCTCATCGAGCGCCTCCTGTGCCCAGCGCGCGGCGAGGGACTTGGAGACTACGGCGCCGGAATCGAGCGTGTAGAGTATCCGGCACATCGTCAGCACGGCGTAGGGTTGATAGCCGATGTCATGCAATTCCAAACGACTGGTATCGTGGCGCATTGGCCCCCACCAGGTATGCATCAGTGTGACCACCGACCGGCGCAGGTCCTCTGGGGAGATGGGGTCGATCAATGTGCGCGGGTCGGGTCCCGCGATCACCACCCCGTGTTCGCGCAGGATGAAGCGTTGGACAATCCAGTCGCTACCGAGTTGGTCCATCTTAAGAATCTCATCCGCGCCCCGCTCCATGTGAGGATGGCGCGCGCGGGCCGGATCATAGCGCCGCAGGGCGTCCTGCGGGATGTAGGCGGCTTCCACCTCCGTCGCCCACGGCGACCCATCGGCATTGAAGCGCGCATGCATCGCTTGCAGGGCCAGAAAGCGGTCGTCCGGGAGGTCCGCGTCGGTCACGACGACGAAATCAATGTCGCTGCTGTGCGGCGAGAAACCGCCGAGGGCGAGGGACCCGGAGAGATACATCCCGCGAAAGCGCTCTCCGAGAACGGTTCGCACACGCGTCAGGAAATCGTGCAGCACCGCGTTGACATCGAGGTACGGAGTTGGGTCATTCATGCGCGGAGTATACCCCTTGCGCTCCGTGCGAAACACTCGCTAGAAGCCGCCACCGCCGAGCAATTTACCGGACCAGCCGATCACCCACGGCGCGACACCGGCGAGGATCGTTACGAGCGTCACGGCGACGAGCGTGACCATCAGGATCGGCGACGCCTCAATAGCGATCGCGGGTGCATCGGCGCGGCCCTGCGGGTGCCCTTTGGGCAGGATGGCGAGGAAGACGCGGACGTACGCGGCGACCGTCGCGACGCTGGCGAGGGCGGCGACGAAGACGATCCACGGGTTGACGCCATTGAGCGCGGCGGTGAGCAGGGCGAGTTTCCCCGCGAATCCGGCCGTCGGCGGGATGCCACCGAGCGAGAGCAGCGCGATGATGAGGGCGAACGCGACGCCACGACGCTCGGTGAGCAGGCCACCGAGCGCGGGCAGGGTGCGGTCTCCTCCACCCCTCTGCCGGTGCAGCATCCCGAGGATCGTCACGAGCGCGCCCGTCGCCGCCGCGTACGCGACGAGGCCGAGGAATGCCGCCCGCGCACCCGCGCCGCTGCCCGTCGCCAGCGCGAGCGCGACGAGGCCGATCTGCGCGATGCCGGAGTATGCGATCAGCCGCCCCATCTCCCGCTGCAGGAGCACGCCGACGCTGCCGACGAGCACCGTGACGAGCGCGACCGCCGTAACCATTGGCCCCCAGTACGATT
>JAABUT010003509.1_pt1 | contig 13376 bp, 10 predicted proteins | sample 5559281 | NCBI WGS metagenome assembly JAABUT01 (sample SAMN10711880, study PRJNA513359) | rock metagenome | isolation source: Antarctica rocks | place: Antarctica: Victoria Land, Ricker Hills nord | collected 2016-01-04
CCCTCGGCAACGGCACCCACAGCTGCCTGTGAGCAACGACCTCCGCCGGATCATCGGCAAGCAAGCCGGCGCCGCCGTCACAGTCCATCTCGACGAGCGGCGCGGCTAGCAGCCCGCGATGTCCCCGACGGTCTGGGTGATGGTGTGCCGCGCCCAGGCCGTGATCTGGCGGTTGGTGTGGACGTAGTACGGCAGCGCTACGAGGGCGATGGACAGGGCCCAGGCGCGGCTGCGGGTCCAGGTGGCATCGTCGACGTTGACGCGGGACCGGAACGTCGGACGCGTCGAAGGCGTGAGCAGGGTCCAGGCCACCAGGCAGTCGATCGCCGGGTCGCCGAGCGCGAGCCCGCCCCAATCGATCACCGCCGAGAGGCGCCCCTCGCCGATGAGGATGTTGCCGGGCTGCAGGTCCGCGTGTATCCAGACCGGTTGTCCGGTGTAAGTCCTCGACATCGACGGCTTGGTCCCACGCGGCTGTCACCCGACTGATGTCGAGCGGGTCGCGACACTGCTCGATGCAGTCGCGGGTGTCCTCGTCGCGTCGCGCCAGCGGGTCGGCCCGGTAGGAGTGCAGCGAGCCCTCGGCGGCCAGCCCGAAGGTGTCGATCGTCCTGAGCGCGGTGACGAACTCTGCCAGCTGGACCGCGAGGCGGCCGTCGGCGGCCCCCGGCGTGGCTGGCGGCCCGGCCAGCCACGACGAGACCGACCAGTGCCACGGGCAGCCCGCGTCCGGGACGCCGAACCCCGCCGGACCGGGACCGCCACCGGTAGAAGTGGGCCAAAGGAGGCACCAGACGCTGTTCCTTGTCGACGCCCGCTGCCGCCGACGCCGTGCGTGGCAGCCGCACGACGAGCGTCCCGCCGAGCCGGATCATCACGTTGTCCGTACCTGCGGGATCAACCAGATGCAGTGGAAGGGGCGCCCACTACGGCATCTGTGCGCCCAGCAGCCGACGCAGGAGGACCTCGTCGATGTCGACCTCGTCGTTGTGCAGCTTGACGACTCGCATACGCCGCACCGAACAGCAGGGGAGTTGTGGGGCCAAGCCCTCGGTGGCCTGGCTGCCGGATGTGCCGGCAGCACCCACGACCTGTCAAACCTGGTTCGACGGTTGCTCGCCCCGCACAAAGGCCTCGATCTGGGCTGCGGCGACCGCCCAGGCACGGTCGGTGAAACCCGCTGTACTGCCCCCGACGTGCGGTGTCAGCAGCAGTCCCGGTGCGTCCCACAACGGGTCGTCGGCGCGCAGCGGCTCGGGTTCGGTGACATCGAGCGCCGCCAGCAGCCGGCCGCTCTGCAGCTCGGCGAGCAGTGCCGCCGGGTCGACGAGCGGACCTCGACCGGCGTTGACGACCACTGCGCGGTCGGGCAGGGCAGCAAGCATCTCAGCGTCGACGATGTGGCGGGTGGCAGGCGACAGCGGCAGTACGACGATGAGCGCATCGGTCTTTGGCAGGAGCTTGCGGGCCTGCGCGAGGTCGATCACCCCCGCACGCGCGTGGCTCCCGACGAGCGTCACGTCGACGTCGAAAGGCACGAGCCGCTCCCGCAGGTTGACGCCAAGGTCGCCAGCGCCCAGCACGAGCGCCTTCGTGCCCAGCAGCGTGCGCGTGACGCGCTGGTCCCAGCGGTGCTCGCGCTGGTCGGCGGCGAAGGCCGGGATCTCGCGGAGGACGGCGAGCAGAGCGGTCACGGCCCACTCGGCTGTCGAGCCGCCGTGCGCGCCGCGGGCAGTGCACAGCGCGACCCCCTCCGGCAGCTTGCCCTCCCACTGATCACTGCCGTGGTGCAGGGTCTGCACCAGCCGCAGCCGCGCAAGCTCCCGGATCCGGGCAAGGCTCGCGTCGACGCCGGTGTGGCCGACGACAACAACGTCCGCGGCGCGGGCCTGGTCGGTCAGCGGTTCATCCGGTGCCACCCGCACGACGCGGATGCCGGAAACGGCAGCGAGCGCGCGCTCACCCCGCTCGTCGGGGACCAGAACGAGGACCTGGGGTTCCATGCGCGCCTCCTACCCACCGCGGCCCGGTTCCCTCCCGCCGCCGCGTCGATAACCGAGTCGCGCGGCACGAGAGGGCCTGGCCACAAGCCGCCTGGTCCATTCGGGCTATGGAGGTCTGGTGCCGCTCGTGCCGAAGGTAGAGGGTGCCGGCCTCGCGTCGGTCCACGGCGAGGAGCGTCGCTGATCGCGTCGGGCGGCCCGCGCCGACGGCAGCGGCGCGGCGTGGCGGACGGAGGTGCTTGCATGTCGGTGCTGGCGACCGACGTGTCGCGCGTGCTGGCGGTGACGCTTCGCCACCTGGCCGTGCTTTCGCAGGACCCGGATCCGGACGCCGTCGTGCAGGCCTCCTTCGACGCCGCGCTGTTCGCCCTGGACCTCGAGGCCGCCGCCGTGGTCGCCCTCGACGGCCCGGTCGCGTCGGTCGTGGCGCAGCGAGGCCTCACCGCTGCCGAGCTCGAACTGCTCCGGGGGCCGGTGGGCGAGCTGCCGGACTGGTGCCACCTCGGGGTGGAGGAGTCGACGGTCGGGGTCCTCATCGCCCCGCACGGGTCGGCTCCGACGGGCCGGGTCCTCGGCTGCGGCGCGCCGGCCGACGGGACGACCACGGTGCTCTACGTCCTGTCGCGCGACCAGCGCGAGTTCTCAGCCGACGACGTCCTGCTGCTCTCGCTGCTCGCCCACCAGATGTTCGGGGCCCTCGCCCGCTTCCACCTGCTGGCCGCGGCGCACGGACGACGTGGGCACGCCGAGGCCTTGCGGGAGCTGACGTCGGCGCTCGCTGCGACCTTGGACTCGCGAGCGGTCCTGGAGCAGTTCTGCTCGGCGCTGCTCGAGCTGACGCCCGCGGACCGCGTCAACGTCCTGCTGCTGGATGAGGATTCGTCCTACCTGCGCCTGGCCCACAGCCACGGTGCCCGCAGCGCCGGCTTCACCGAGGCGTTCGAACGGGCCTTCACCACCATCCCGGTCGGCCAGAGCACCTCGCTCCAGCAGCTCCTGTCCGGTCGCGAAGCCGTCCAGCACGACCTGGAGCAGTGGTCCACGTCGCCCTTCGGACCGGTCTACTCCGAGATCAGCGACGCGCAGTGGGTCCTGTTCCAGCCGATGCTGGTGGGCGATCAGCAGATCGGCATCGTGATCCTCGAGCAGCTGCACGGCGGCGGATCGTGGCAGCGCCGGCACCTGGACACGCTGGCGCAGGTGGTGACGATCGCGGCGGTGTCCCTGCAGCACGCTGAGCTGTACGAGCGGGTGCAGCGCGACCGTGCGCAGCTGGCGGCCCTGCACGACGTCACCCTGACGATCAGCTCCTCGCACGACCTCGCGTCGACGCTGCAGCACATCACCGATGCGGGGGCCCGGCTCACCGGCGCCGATCGCTGCCGTCTGGGACTGCTCGAACAAGCCGACACCTACCGGATCGCGGCCGTCACGGGGGACACCGACGAGGTCGGCACGATCTACGGCCTCGACCTCGCCATCGGCGGCTGGATCATGCGGTCCGGTCAGGCCGCGTGGATGCCCGACATGGAGCTCGGACTGACCGAGCCGCCCGAGCTCGCGCAGCTCGCCCGCCGGCGTGAGGGATCGGCGCTCGGAGTACCGCTGCGCGGCCGGACCGGTGAGGTCATCGGCTTTTTGTCCCTGCACCACCATCGGGCCGGGCACTTCACCCGTGACGTGAGCGGCCTCGCTGAGCGCTTCGCGGCGGAAGCGGTGCTCGCCGTCGAGAGCGACGCCGAGGCGCAGGCGCGCCGGCGCCTGGAGGACCAGCTCCGCCGGCAGGCCCTGCACGATCCGCTGACCGACCTGGCGAACCGCACGCTGTTCACCGACCGGGTCGCGCACGCCCTCGACCTGCACGAACGCGATCGTCGACCGCTCGGTGTGCTGTTCTGCGATCTCGACGACTTCAAGCACGTGAACGACAGCTTCGGGCACACCACGGGTGACGCGCTGCTGACCCAGGTCAGCGACCGACTCCGCCGTACGCTCCGTCCCGGCGACACGCTTGCGCGGTTGGGTGGCGATGAGTTCGCCGTCCTTGTCGAGGACGGCGGCAACTCCGTCGAGGTCGGCCGGCGGATCGCCGACGCCCTGAGGACGCCGTTCTCCATCGGCGACCACGAGCTCGCCGTCCACGCCAGCATCGGTATCGCCGTCGTGGAGGCCTCGATGGCAACGCCCTCGTGCGAGGACCTGCTCGGAAACGCCGACATCGCGATGTATGAGGCCAAGAACAACGGCAAGAACAAGATGTCCCTGTTCCGCCCAGGCATGCGCCTGGCCAACGCCGTGGACGCCCCGCTGCGCCAGGCGCTCAGCGATGGCCTGCGGGACAACGCGGTCCGCGCCGCGTACCAGCCGATCGTGCACCTGTCCGACCACCGGCTGTTCGGCTTCGAGGCGCTCGCCCGCTGGGACCTCGAGGGGCGCCCCGTCGCCCCTCGAGTCTTCATCGCACTGGCCGAGAAGTACGGCCTGCTGGCCCAGCTGACCGACCAGGTGCTCGACCAGGCCTGCGCGCAGCTGGCGAGCTGGTCGCACCGGGTGGGCGATCACCGGCTGCGCATGGGAGTCAACGTCTCGCCGCGGCAGCTCTGCGACCCGGACTTCACCGGTCGCGTCCAAGAGGTCCTGCGCCGCCACGGGACCGGTCCGGGGCAGCTGGTCCTCGAGGTCACCGACACGGCGCTGTTCGAGGACCCCGCGGCCGCACAACACGTCACGAGGGAGCTGCTCGCCGCCGGTGTGCACCTGTCCCTCGACGACTTCGGTGTCGGCGACTCCTCGCTGGCGCGGCTGGACCAGCTGCCGCTGCGCGCGCTCAAGATAGACCGGCTGTTCACCCAGCAGCTCTGCGCACGGGCTCCGGACACCCGCATGGCCAGCACCATCCTGCAGCTGGCCCGCGGCCTGGACCTGACGGTGGTCGCCAAGGGCATCGAGACCACCGAGCAGCTGAGCCTCCTGAGCGAACTCGGCTGCCCCCTCGGCCAGGGCTACCTCCTCGGCGCGCCCGCACCCGCGGAGCACTGGAGCAGCCACCTGGACGCCGTTCCGTAGCGGCTCACCCGGCGCCGCAACCGCACGAGTCCCGCAGGACGATGGAGGGCTCGAGGCGCACGGTCCGGGGCGCCTGGTCCCGATCGGTGATCCGGCTGAGCAGCAGGCGTACGGCTTCTCGACCGATGGCAGCGTCCGGCTGCGCCATGGTCGTCAGGCGCGGCGAAAACAGGTCCGCCCACTCGAAGTCGTCGAAGCCCACCAGCGCGACGTCCCGGGGAGCCTGCAGACCGAGCTCCCGCAGCGCCCGGACCGCGCCGATCATCATGTAGTTGTTGCCGACCACCAGCGCCGTCGGAGGGTCGGGCGCGGCGAACAGCTCGAGGACGGCGGCATGGGCGCGTACGTCGTGGGACCCCCCGTCCACGATGAGGCGCTCCTGCGCCGGCAGTCCGGCCTCGGACAGCCCGCGGCGGTAGCCCTCGAGGCGTTCGGCGCTGGTCACCAGGCCGGCAAGTCCGGCCACCATGGCGATCTGGTCGTGGCCGTGCGCTGCCAGGTGAGCAGTGAGCTCGGCGGTCGAGGCGATGTTCTCCGTGCCCACCTTGTCGTACGGCCCCTCGACGAGCCGGTCGATGAGCGTCACCGGAACTGCGCGGTCACCGAGGTGCCTCAGCGCTCCAGCAGGTCTGGGCGAGGGAGCGAGCAGGACGCCGTCCACCTGCCGCTCGCAGAGATCGCGGACGGCGCGCTCCTCGTGCATGGGGTCGTCATGGGTGTCGGTGACCAGCAGTCGGTAACCGTGCTGCTCGGCCTCGGCCTGCAGCGACCGGACCAGCGAGCCGAGGTAGGGGTTGGAGATCGCCGGCATCACCAGGCCCACGGTGTGGGTCCGCGAGGTCCTGAGCGAGCGAGCCAACGAGTTGGGCACGTACCGCGTCTCCAGGACTGCCCGCAGCACCGCCTCCCGCAGCGGCAGGCTGACCGGGCGCGTGTCGTTGAGGACGTGCGACACGGTGGTCATGGAGACACCGGCCCGGCGAGCCACCTCGGACATTGTCACCATGCAGACCCGCGCCCTCCCCGTACGCGGCCGCCGAAGGGCCTTGTCCCGCGTTGATCGCCACCGTGAACACTAGGGGCGGTGCAACGTGGCACAGCCGGGTCACTGCTGGCAACCGGTTGCGCAAAGCATTGCGGCGGCTTACTGTCCATTTTCAGGTGCCTGCGATGTGGCGGGGGTCACACCTGCTCGGCTTGCCCGACGGCAGTGCCGAGCCCGGAGCCTGACCTTGGAGAAGACGTGCCTGTGCGCAGAAGATCGCTCTCAGCGGCTGTTCCGGCCCTCGCCCTGCCCGTGCTGGTGCTGGTGTCGTCCTGCTCGGGGGCCGGCGGTGGCAGCACGGCGACGGGGGGGTCGAGCGGTGGCACGGGTGGTGGTGGCGGCGGCTCCATCAACGTGCTGATGGTCAACAACCCGCAGCAGCTGGACCTGCAGAAGCTGACGTCGGATCACTTCACGAAGCAGACCGGGATCAAGGTCAACTACACGGTGCTCCCCGAGAACGACGTTCGGGACAAGATCAGTCAGGAGTTCTCCAGCCAGGCGGGCCAGTACGACGTCGCTTCCGTCAGCAACTACGAGGTCCCCTTCTACGCCAAGAACGGCTGGCTGAGCTCGCTGGACGACACGGTGGCCAAGGACCCGGCCTTCGAGCAGGCCGACATCCTCAAGCCCATGGCCGAGTCGCTCAGCGGCGACGACGGCAAGCTCTACGGCGAACCCTTCTACGGCGAGTCCTCGTTCCTGATGTACCGCAAGGACGTGTTCAAGGCCAAGGGCCTGACGATGCCGGCCCGACCCACCTGGCAGCAGGTCGCCGACCTGGCGGCCAAGGCCGACGGTGCGCGGCCGGGCATGAAGGGGATCTGCCTTCGCGGCCAGCCGGGCTGGGGCGAGGTCATGGCGCCGCTCACCACCGTGGTGAACACCTTCGGTGGGGCCTGGTTCAGCAAGGACTGGAAGGCGCAGGTGAACGGCCAGGGCTTCAAGGACGCCACGACGTTCTACACCGGGCTGGTACGCGCCCACGGTGAGGCAGGGGCGCCGCAGGCGGGCTTCTCGGAGTGCCTGAACAACCTCGAGCAGGGCAAGGTCGCCATGTGGTACGACGCGACCTCGGCGGCCGGGTCGCTCGAATCGGCCAGCTCCCCCGTGAAGGGCAAGATCGGGTACACGATGGCCCCGGTCGTCAAGACGAGGACCTCGGGGTGGCTCTACACCTGGGCGTGGGGCATCGAGAAGGCCAGCAAGAACCAGGCCAACGCCGCCAAGTTCATCGAGTTCGCCTCGAGCAAGGACTACGAGAACACCGTCGGTACCACGCTGGGCTGGGCCAAGGTGCCTGCCGGCAAGCGCACCTCGACCTACGCCAACCCGGCGTACCTGAAGGACGCGTCGGCCTTCGCCAAGGCCACCGAGGACTCGATCACGACGGCCGACCCGCGCAACCCCGGCGTGGAGGCGCGCCCGACCATCGGCATCCAGTTCGTGGACATCCCCGAGTTCTCCTCGCTCGGCACGCAGGTCTCCCAAGGCATCAGCTCGGCGATCGCCGGCAGCACGTCGGTGACCAGCGCCCTGGACAGCGGCCAGAAGCTGGCCGAGACCGTCGCCAAGAAGTACCGGTGACGGTGGCAGCCCCGCGACGGACTCCCCTGCCCGGTCCCGTGCTGACACGGGGCCGGGCGGTGGCCGCGGGATCGCGGCGATGAGCGTCGCCGTCGCCCCGACCAGGCCGGGCATCGCGCCACGCTCCGGCGGCCAACGACGCACCTCGAGCCGGACGAAGGCCTGGACGCGTCGCGGCCCGCTGCTGCCGGCCCTGATCTTCCTCGCGTTGGTCACCCAGCTGCCGTTCGTGGCGACGCTCGGCATCTCGTTCATGAACTGGAACGCGCTCTACCCCAGGGACCGCGGCTTCGCCGGCGTGTCGAACTTCGTCACCGCGTTCACCGATGACGCGCTGCGCTCCTCGATCCTGACGACCGTGCTGCTCACGGCGGTGGTCGTCATCGTGAGCCTGGTTCTTGGCCTACTCCTGGCCCTGCTGCTGGACCGGCAGTTCCGCGGGCGCGGGTTCGTCCGCACCATCCTGATCGCGCCGTTCCTGGTCGTGCCGGTCGCCGCCGCCCTGCTGTGGAAGCACGCGCTGTACAACCCCGAGTACGGGCTGCTCAACGGGGTGCTGACCGGAGTGTGGCAGCTGTTCGGGTCGTCCTCGCCCCCCCAGCCGGACTGGATCACGGTCATGCCGCTGACCGCGGTCGAGGTCGCGCTGATCTGGCAGTGGACCCCGTTCATGATGCTGATCCTGCTCGCCGGTCTGCAGGGCCGGCCGATCGACATCATCGAGGCAGCCAAGATCGACGGCGCAAGCTCGTGGCAGGTCTTCCGCTACCTGACCTTCCCGCACCTGCGCCGCTACCTCGAGCTCGCAGCACTGCTGGGGTCGATCTACATCGTCCAGAACTTCGACGCTGTCTTCACGATCACCTCGGGCGGTCTGGGCACCGCCAACCTGCCGTACACGGTCTACCAGACCTTCTACCAGGCGCACGACTACGGGCTGGCCTCTGCCGCCGGCGTGATCGTGGTCATCGGCACCATCGCCGTGGCCACCTTCGCCCTGCGAACCGTATCGACCCTGCTGCGCGAGGAGCCCGTATGACCACCGCCAGCCTGGTCCGCCCGGCCCCGGCCAGGACCGCCCGCCGCCCGGCCGCGCGGCGGCGGACCGGCGGCAGTCCGCTCTGGGGGTTCGTGGCCTGGACCGCCGGGCTGCTGTTCTTCCTGCCGGTCGCCTGGGTGGTGCTGACCTCCTTCCACAGCGAGCAGGCCGCTGCCACGAACCCACCCTCACTCGGCGCACCGCTGACCCTGTCGGGCTACCGGGAGTTCTTCGGGGCGAGCACCGGGGCCAGCCCCATCCCACCGATCATCAACTCCGCGACCGCCGCGCTGGTGTCGACGCTGCTGGTGCTCGTCCTGGCGATCCCCGCCGCCTACGCCCTGTCGATCCGGCCGGTGCGCAAGTGGTCCGACGTGCTGTTCTTCTTCCTCTCCACCAAGATGCTGCCGGCCGTCGCCGGTCTGCTGCCGATCTACCTGTTCGCCCTGCACACCGGGCTGCTCGACAACATCTGGCTGCTGGTGCTGCTCTACACCTCGATGAACCTGCCGATCGCGGTCTGGATGATGCGCTCGTTCCTGGCCGAGGTACCGGTCGAGATCCTCGAGGCGGCCTCCATGGACGGCGCCGGCCTGCTCATGCAGTTCCGCACGATCATCATCCCCCTCGCGGCCCCTGGCATCGCCGCCACGTCGCTGATCTGCTTCATCTTCAGCTGGAACGAGCAGCTGTTCGCGCGGGTGCTGACCGGCGTCGTCTCGAACACCGCCCCGGTCTTCCTCACCAGCTTCGTCACCAGCCAGGGCCTGTTCCTGGCCAAGGTGTGCGCAGCAGCCACCGCGGTGTCCCTGCCGGTGCTCATCGCCGGCTTCGCCGCACAGGACAAGCTGGTGCAGGGCCTGTCCCTCGGCGCCGTCAAATGAGCGTCGCCCAGCCCTGTTCGGGCCGGCGGTGACCGCCAGCACGGCGGCCCCCGGGACCAGACCGGACACGTCGCCCGGGACGGCGCCGTCGCCCGGCCCGGGCGCGATCATGCGCGCCTCGGTCCTGCGCGGCGTCCACGACGTCGTCGTGCAGCAGCGGCCCGTCCCCGTTCCGCGCCCGGACGAGGTGCTGGTGCGCATCGCCTCGGTGGGGGTCTGCGGCTCGGACGTCCACTACTACGAGACGGGTCGGATCGGGCGGTACGCCGTCGAAAGGCCGCTCGTGCTCGGGCACGAGGCCGGTGGCGTGGTGGTGGCGCACGGCAGCGCGGTCACGACCCCAGAGGTCGGGCAGCGGGTGTCGCTCGAGCCAGGGGTGCCGTGCCGCTCGTGCGCCCAGTGCCTGTCCGGGCACTACAACCTGTGCCCCGAGGTGGTCTTCTTCGCCACCCCGCCGCACGACGGGGCGTTCTGCGAGTACGTCGCGGTGTCCGCGGCCTTCGCCCACCCCGTTCCCGACAGCCTCAGCGACGACGCGGCCGCCCTGGTCGAACCCCTGTCGGTCGGCGTGTGGGCGTGCCGGCGGGCAGGGGTGCAGTTGGGCTCGCGCGTCCTGGTCACCGGCGCCGGCCCGATCGGGCTGCTCGCTGCGCAGGCGGCCCGGGCCTCGGGCGCGGCCGAGGTCGTCATCACCGACGTGAACGCCACTCGGCTGGCCCTGGCGGCCCGGTGGGGGCTGGCCACGATCGACGTCGCGCAGGACTGCTTGGCGGGCGCGGGTTATGAACCGGATGTCCTGCTCGAGTGCTCCGGCCAACCCGGCCCGACCGCTGACGCCATCGGCGTCATGGCCCGCGCCGGCCGGGTCGTGCTGGTCGGGATGGGTGGTGACGTGCTGCCGCTGCCGCTGCCGGTCGTCCAGGAACGCGAGCTGTGGATCACCGGTGCCTTCCGCTACGCCGGCACCTGGCCGGCGGCGATCGCGTTGGCCGCGACCGGTTCGGTCGACCTCGACTCCCTGGTGACCGGCCACTTCACCCTCGAGACGGTCGAGCAGGCGCTCACCGCCGGTCGGCGCGACCCGGACAAGGTCAAAGCCGTCGTCCGTCCGAGCGGCTGACCGCCCGGTCCCGTCCCCTACGTCACCCGCGTCCCGCCACGACGAAAGGCAGCCCATGTCCAGCGTCACCTTCGAGGGGGCCACCCGGCTCTACCCCGGATCGGACCGCCCCGCCGTCGACCGCCTCGACCTCGAGATCGAGGACGGCGAGTGCCTCGTACTCGTGGGCCCGTCCGGCTGCGGCAAGTCCACCTCGCTGCGCATGCTGGCCGGGCTGGAGGACGTCGACGAGGGCGCGATCCGCATCGGCGACCGCGACGTCACCGACCTGCCGCCCAAGTCGCGCGACATCGCCATGGTGTTCCAGAACTACGCCCTCTACCCGCACATGTCGGTTGCGGCCAACATGGGCTTCGCCCTCAAGATCGCCGGCGTGTCCGCGGAGGAGACGCGAACCAGGGTCCTCGAGGCGGCCAAGATCCTGGACCTGGAGGACTACCTCGATCGCCGGCCCAAGGCGTTGTCCGGTGGCCAGCGCCAGCGGGTGGCCATGGGTCGCGCGATCGTGCGGCAGCCGCAGGTGTTCCTCATGGACGAGCCGCTGTCCAACCTCGATGCCAAGCTGCGTGTGCAGACCCGCGCCCAGATCGCCTCATTGCAGCGCCGACTCGGCACGACGACCGTGTACGTCACCCACGACCAGGTCGAGGCCATGACCATGGGTGACCGGGTCGCCGTGCTCAAGGACGGCATCCTGCAGCAGTGCGACAGCCCCCGGGCGATGTACGACCACCCGGACAACGTCTTCGTGGCCGGCTTCATCGGCTCACCGGCCATGAACCTGGCCGAGGTCGCGCTCGTGGACGGCGGGGTCAGGCTGGGGAACCTGACCGTGCCGCTGCCCCGCGCCACCGTCGCCGCCGCCGCCGCCGAGGAGGGCAGCCGCACCTTGACCCTCGGGTTCCGCCCGGAGTCCCTGGACGTCACCGACCGCGCCGGCCTCGAGGTGCAGGTGAACGTCGTCGAGGAGCTCGGGTCAGACGCCTACCTGTACGGCTCCCTGGTGGACGACTCGACGGCGGACCAGGTGCAGGGGCCCGAAAGCGGGGGCATCGTCGCGCGGGTCAACCCGAAGAACCCTCCCCGCAAGGGTGAGCGGGTGCGGCTCGCGGTGCGGGAGGGTGAGCTGCACGCGTTCTCCACCTCGACCGGGCTCCGTCTGCCGGGCTGAGCGGGCGGTCATCGGTGCTGGGCGTCGCGCAGTCGTACAGCGGTGAGCCCGCGGACCTCGGCGTAGCGCTCGCGCACCGCGGGCACGCCCGCGGCGTCGAAGGCCTTCGTCCCGGCGTGCCCCCAGACCGGCGGCGCGCTCCCGCCGGCGAGCACCCAGGCGGCCTGCCGGGCCGCACCTTCGGCGACGTACTCGCCCGGGGGCGGGACCAGGACGGGGCAGCCGAACACCGAGGGGGCGATCTGGCGCACGGCTGCCGACCGGGCGCCGCCGCCGATCAGCAGCACCCGTTGCACTGCTGCCCCCTGGGCGACCAGAGCGTCCAGGCCGTCCGCGAGGCCGCAGAGCACCCCCTCGACGATGGCGCGGGCGAGGTGGGCCGGCGTCGAGGTCGCGAGCCGCAGACCGTGGACGGCGCCGGTGGAGTCCGGCAGGTCCGGGGTGCGCTCGCCCTCGAGGTAGGGCACGACGACCAGGCCGTCCGCCCCCACCGGCGCCGACAGCGCCAGCCTCGACAGCTCGTCGTGGTCCACCCCGAGCAGCCGGCAGGCCGCGTCGAGGACGCGGGCGGCGTTGAGCGTGCAGACCAGGGGCAGGAAGTGGCCCGTGGCGTCGGCGAACCCCGCGACGGCGCCGCTCGGGTCGGCGGCCGGGGCAAGGGCCACCGACGACACGACCCCGGAGGTGCCGACGGAGACCACGACATCACCGGGTACGGCGCCCAGGCCCAGCGCGGCGGCGGCGTTGTCCCCGGTACCCGGGCCCAGGACCGCGCCGCCGGCGGTGCGGCCGCCGGAGTCGGCGGGTCCGAGCACGGTGGGCAGGTGCGGTTCGGCACCCATCGCGCGGCGCAGCAGGTCCCCGCGGTAGCTACCGGTGGCGGGCGACCAGTAGCCCGTGCCGCTGGCATCTGCGCGGTCGGTGACCAACGTGTCCAGTCCGGCTGCCCCACCGAGCTGCCAGGTCAACCAGTCGTGGGGCAGGCAGACGGCCGCGGTGCGCGCCGCCTGCTCCGGCTCGTGCTCGGCCAGCCAGCGCAGCTTGGCCACGGTGAAGGCCGCCACGGGCACCGAGCCCACCGCTTCGGCCCACCGGTGCGCCCCGTCGGCGCCGAGCTCGGCGACCAGGTCGGCGGCGGCGCGAGCCGAGCGGGTGTCGTTCCACAGCAGCGCGGGCCGCACGACCTGGCCGTCGGCGTCCAGGCACACCATCGCGTGCTGCTGCGCGCCGACGGCCACCGCGGCGACATCGGAGAGCCCGCCCGCCGCGGTACTCGCCTCCCGCAGCGCTCGTTGCCAGGAGTCGGGGTGCACCTGCGTGCCGTCCGGGTGGGCTGCCCGACCCTCGCGGACAGGGGCGCCGGTCTCGGCGTCGCACACGACGACCTTGCAGGACTGGGTGGAGCTGTCGATCCCCGCGACCAGTGGCACCGTGTGACCTCCTCCGGACCGGGAGCCCTGC
>JAABUT010003511.1_pt1 | contig 13369 bp, 15 predicted proteins | sample 5559281 | NCBI WGS metagenome assembly JAABUT01 (sample SAMN10711880, study PRJNA513359) | rock metagenome | isolation source: Antarctica rocks | place: Antarctica: Victoria Land, Ricker Hills nord | collected 2016-01-04
GGTTGACCAGCACGGCCGCCGTCCTCTCCGGGTCGCTGGCAGCCAAGCACCACGGCTCCTTCATGCCTTTGGCGTGAACGCACACTACCGCCCCGACTTGCCGGCCCTTTGCCGTCACCCGGGCCTGGCGCAGCTTGCGCGCGCGGCCGCTCTTGCCCACCCATTCGGCCGCGGGCTTGGTCTGGCCGTCCTCGGCGGTGACGTGGATGTTGCCGCGGAAGCGGATGACGTAACCGAACCCCAGCTCCCCCAGAAAGGCGAACAGCTTCTGGTCGCCGAAGCCGCGGTCGGCCAGGATTGTCACCCGGCATCCTTCCGGCAGGAGCTCGGCCAGGCGGCGAAGGCAGGCGTCTTCGTAGTCGTTGCGCCGGGTCGTGATCTCCTCCTTCCAGACGGTCAGCCACAGCAGCGGGGCGGCGCGGCCGTGGCCGGTCACCAGGCTCAGCACCAGTGTGGATTGGCCGTCATGGTCAAAATCGGTCCAGTCCATCGCCACCAAGGCTTCCTTGCACCCAGCCGTCTGATGCGGCACCCAGCGGGCGAAGCTGTCCCACACGTCGATGCCGTTGTTGCTCAGCAGCCGGTCCACCTGCTTGACCGCGTGCTTGGTGACCAGGCCGCGGGCCTGCGCCAGGGCTTGGCCGATCATCGCGACCGCGAGCGAGGCCGCCGCCATCACTCCAAGCGTGGCGCCGGCCAACGAGTCGATCCGTTTGGCATGCAGGTCCGCTCCATAAAGCTCGCCCAGGAACGAGCGCACTTCACCCAGACGGACCCGCTGATCCGATTTGCCCATGTCAATGCTCCAACTCCAATCGAGCTGCAGCATCTACAAAGACCGCGCGAATCGGCGCTAGATCCGGGTCAGCAAAATATGAGGGGATTCGTGAGGCGGCGGGCAGGTCGGGCACAAGGGGGATACCCTGCGTCCGGTGGACAAACCGGACCGCATCGAACGTCACGCTGCAACCACGTGCCGACACTGCAAGGCTTGCCTGACCGCGGCGATGGTGACGAGCGAAGAGCGCCGCCAAGGGTTCGATCTGCCGCAGCCACGCCTAGAGGTCACCGAACACCGCGCCTCGGTCTACTGCTGCCGCCATTGCAGTGGCGTGACGAAGGCGGCGTTCCCGGATACGGTGACGGCCCATGTGCAATACGGATCGCGCGTGCGGGCAACAGCGGTCTATCTGAATGTCCAGCAGTTGATCCCCGAGGACCGGGTCTGCGAGACCATGGCCGATCTGTTCGCCGCCGCCAGCCTCTGCCCGGCCAGCGTGGTCGCCTGGACGGCGAAAGCCGCCGAGGCGCAGGCGCCGGTGGTGGCGCACATTGCCGCACGCGTGGTCGCGGCGAAGGTGCGCCATCTGGACGAGACCGGCTTTCGCATCGGCGGCAAGACACGCTGGCTGCACAGCACCTCGACCGCCGTCTACACGCTCTACCGGATCGGCGAGACGCGCGGCGACGTGCCCAGAACCATGGCCGGCGGCGTCATCGTCCACGATCACTTCAAGCCGTACTACACCCTGCGCGGCCCGCTACATGCTCTGTGCAACGCCCACCACCGGCGCGAACTGCAGGCGCTCATCGAGATCGAGGAGGCCTGGGCCGGCGTGATGCACGAGCTCCTGTGTGCGGCGAACAAGCAGGTTCGCCAAGCCAAGGCGGGCGATGCGGTGGCGCTGGCGGAGGCCGACAGGCAGCGCATCGCAGCGGCCTACGACGCAGCCTTGGTCATGGGCTTCGACCTGCACGAGGGCCAGGCCCCGCTTGTTCGCCGTCCCGGCGCGCGCGGCAGGCCGCCGCGGCGGACAGGGCATAACCTGCTGCTCCGCCTGCGCGACTGCAAAGACGGCATACTGCGCTTCATCGCGGATTTCGACGTGCCGTTCACCAATAACCAGGCCGAGCGGGACATCCGCATGATGAAGCTGAGAATGAAGGTCTCCAGCGGCTTCCGAACCCTGGCCGGCGCGGAGACCTTCGCCACCATGAGCTCGGTCATCTCCCCCCCCGAAAGCACGGGATCAACATCCTCCGAGCCCTGACCATGCCGACTGGCGATCTCGTGGACCTGCTCTCAGCGTAACGATCGAGAGCAGGTGCTTGGGAGTTACAATACTTGTTGATATGGCCTTACCTCGACTTCCTTACAGGCCGTAACCAGCATTTGACAAGATACGGAATGTATAGGGTCTGAGGAGCACCCCTTTCAGGGTGTTGCTTTTGCTTGTGCGAGCAGGCGTGCGGTTGCGACGTGGGCGCGTGCGGTTTTGCCATCGACGTAGCCCTTGGGTTTGGCGATTTTGGGTCCGCGCTTGCTGGTGGCGACCTGGCGCGGGTTGATGTTGCGGGCCAGGCGGAGCAGGTGTTGGGCCACGCCGGCCGGGTCGGCCTCGTTCCAGCGCGGCCAGTGTTCGGGCGGCAGGGCGATGAGCAGGCCCTCGTAGCCGCTCCTGACCTGCACGGCGAGGTGGAAGCAGGACACCTCCAGCGGCGGCGAGGCGGCGGGCGACGGCGGGGCGGGCGGCGGCTGGTGCGCCTGCTCCACCGCGCGCTGCAGCAGGGCCAGGACGTTGTAGGCCAGCACGGCGGCAGCAAAGCCGAGCAGTGCGGCGCGGGGGTGGCCGAGGCTGCCGAGCTCGCTGTGCAGCACGCTTTCCAGGCGCCCGAACATGCCCTCAATTCGCCAGCGCGTGCGGTAGAGTTCGGCAATCCGTCCGGCCGTGACCGCCTCGGGCAGGTTGCTCCACAGCCACAGGGTGGTGTCGCCATCCTCGGTGGGCTGGTCCAGCGCAAGCTCGATGCGCCGCCATCGCGAAGCGATCCCACGGAGTGACGTCAGCGAAGCTGACAGGGGTGCCTGCTGGTGCTCCATCGCGATCGCCTGCTTGCGCACCAGCCCGGTCTCGACCCGCCCGCACGCGCGCCACTCTCCTTGCTCAGCCAGGCGGGGATGGTTGGCGTACTCGCGCACGATGAAGCAGGCGCCCGCGCCCTCCAAGCCCCCCAGCACCGTGCGAGTGCAGTAGTGCCGGTCGGCGATCCACAGCTCCCCGGACCGTGCGCCCTCCAGCAACGGCGCCACCCCGGCGCGCTCGCTCGCGTGTGCGTCCTCGCAGGCCACCAGGTCCACAACCAGGCCAAGATCGGGGTCATACGCCACCAGCGAGTGCCCCGGCAGCGCAGCACCACGCAAGGCGCGCAGGGGCAAGAGGCGTTTCTCGCTGCCAGGCAGGTGATTGCCGTCCAGCACGCGCACCTGCCAGCCGGGCAGGCTGGCCGGCGTGCCCAGCGCCGCCATCACCGGCGCTCGGCGCTGCCGCGAACGAGGGCACGCAGCACGCCGGGTTCAGTGTGGTTGACCTTGTCATACAAGGACGTCAGCGACACCGGCAGCGACGGCATCTGGCGCGCTGCCGTGTGCAAGGACGGGCGCAGGCCCAGCGATACCAGCGTGGTCAGCTCGACCACGGTCGAGAACAGCAGCTCGCGCGCATACTGCCGCTGCCGGTGCGCCTCGAACACGTCATCCACCCAGCTCGCCGGCAACGCATGCTCCAGCGCCAGGCGCGCCATCACACTCGCCGGCGCGTGCCGCTCAAACCGCTCCAGAACCGAAGACCACACCGAACCAACCGCAACAGGACCTTTGCTCATCCATTGAAGCTGGAGTGTCAGAAAACACCCTGAAAGGGGTGGGTCTGAGGAGGTGTTGTTCTCTGATCGCGGGAAGGAAGGTGGTCAGGTCTATGGTCCCTACGGATGTGTTGAACTGCCCGCCGGCTGCGGGGCCAGCAGGACCTGGCCGTCCCACCCGGTGTCCCGGCCAGGCCCCAGGCGGCGCCTGAGCTGTCCTGCCGCGAGCGCCTGCGCGACCATGTCGCGTGGCCCGTCCATGTCGCGCTCCACGATCGCGACCGTCAGCAGCGGCAAAGGGCGCGTCAGCCACTGGCGCAGGCGTGGTTCGAATTCAGGTTACACGTGAAGCTGGGTTGGCGCTGGTAGGACGGATGATGGCACCCTCACGCTTTCAGCGGTGGTGCGAGTATGGACCGAGGTGTTGGCGCAGCAGCGAGGCTGCCCGGGAGTGACGGCAAGGACCTGGCCGTTCAGGCGTTGGCCGGCTCGGAGACGGTCAGTGATCTCGCCGCCCGGCACGGGGTGAGCCGTAAGTTCATCTATCAGCAGACGCACAAGGCCCGTACGGTATTGGACAATGCCTTCTCGCCTGCCGTGCCGGACGGCGCGGTGCTGTTCGAGTTGGCGGTGACCAAGGCCTGGCTGCGCCAGGCGATCGTCGGGCTGACGCTGATCTGCCGCAGCTCGTATCGCGGCGTCGTCGAGTTCCTGCGCGACCTGCTGGGCGTACCCGTCAGCCTGGGCTGCGTCCACGACGTGCTCCAGGCGGCCACGCGGCAGGCGAGCGCGATCAACCAGGGCCAGGACCTGTCCGGCATTCGCGTGGGCTTGCACGACGAGATTTTCCAGGGCGCCACGCCGGTGCTGGCCGGCGTCGATGCGGCATCGACCTACTGCTACCTCCTCGCCGCGGAGCACCGTCGCGACGCCGACACCTGGGGCGTGCACCTGCTCGACGCCGCCGAGCAGGGGCTGCGGCCCGACTACACGATCGCCGATGCCGGGCAGGGCTTGCGCGCCGGGCAGAGGGCCGCCTGGGGCGACACGCCGTGCCACTGCGACGTGTTCCATATCCAGCGCCAGTGCGAGGGCCTGGCCACCACGCTGGCACGCCTCGCCAAGGGCGCCACGTCGCGGCGCATGGCGCTGCAGACCGGGATCGGCCGCGTCGGCCAGCGAGATCCAGACAGCGAGCTTGTCGTCCAGCTGGAGCTGGCCCGTCATACGGAGGCTCGGGCGTCATGCCTCGCCCGCGATGTCCGAACGCTCACCCAGTGGCTGCGCCATGACGTTCTGGCGCTGGCCGGACCAGTCCTGGCCACCCGGCAACGGCTGTTCGACTTCATCGTCGAGGAACTCGCGGCCCGCGAGCCCGAGGACCCACGGCGCATCCGCCCGGTGCGCGTCGCGTTGCAGAACCAACGCGACCAGCTGCTCGCCTTCGCCGGCGTGCTCGATGCCAAGCTGGCCGCGATCGCGCGCCCACACGCCGTCCCCGAACTCCTGGTGCGGGAAGCCTGCGTGCTGCACCGCTTGCCCAGCACCTCGCCCGCATACTGGCAGGGATGGAACCGGCTACGCGCGCAAACCGGAGGCAAGTTCCACGTCCTGTTCGACGCCGTGAGCCATGCCATGGCGGACACGCCGCGCAGCAGCTCGCTGGTGGAGAACCTCAACTCGCGGCTGCGCACCTACTTTACCCTGCGCCGCCATCTCGGCGGCTCATACCTGAACTTGCTCCGGTTCTTCCTGAACCACCGCCGCTTCCTGCGCAGCCGGCACGCCAAGCGTCAGGGCAAGAGCCCGCGCGAGCTGATGACAGGCCAGGGCCATCCGCACTGGCTGACCATGCTGGGACTTGGGCCGCTTCAGCCCCAGCGGGCTTGACCACGGGGAGGCCAGCCGCCTCCCGCACAGGACACCCTTACAGTCGAAATCCGGCCCTCACAGGCCGGCGGTCTTCGTACGCCCGTGTGACCCAAAAATGGCAGAATCTGAACCACGCCCATCGTGCGCCTGATCCTGGACGGCACGGTTGTCCGCGTGCGCCTGGACAAGAAGGCCACCAACATCTCGCTGCTGGTTGTACTCGGGGTACGGCGTGATGGGCAGGAGGTGCTCTTGGCCGTCAAGAACATGGGAGGCGAGAGCGAGGCGGCCTGGCGCGCCATCCTGGACGGCCTGGTCAGGCGCGGCCTGCGCACGCCGGAGTTCCTCATCACGGACGGCGGGGCCGGCCTGGAGCGGGCGCTGGCGGCGTTATGGCACGACGTGCCGGCGCAGCGCTGCACGGTCCACAAACACCGCAATCTCCTGGCCCATGCGCCGGACACGCTGCACGAGGAGATCACGGCCGACTACACGGACATGATCTACGCCGACACGCCCAAGGCCGTGCAAGAGCGCCGGCGGGCGTTCCTGCGCAAGTGGCGCCTGCGCTGCCCGGCGGTGGCCACAAGCCTGGAGGAGGCCGGCGACCGCCTGTTCGCCTTTCTCCGTCTGCCCTCGTCGCAGTGGAAGTCGGCACGGACCACGAATGCCATCGAGCGGCTGCACGAGGAGTTCAAGCGGCGCATCAAGACCCAGACTGTGCTGCCGTCCGCCGAAACAGCAGCGATGCTGTTCTGGGCCCTGATGGCATCAGGCCAGATCATCATGCGCAAGGTGGACGGGTGGCAAACGCTCGGCGAGAAGCTGGCCGATCCCATGCCGGTTGACCTCGCAGCCTGAGCCAGGCAACCATCACCACGCCGGAGATGAGCCAGTCAGGCCATTTCCACCGCATTAGCGACGCCACCATCAGGGAGAAGCACATGTCCAAATCGTTCGGCTTTGCCGCACTCGCCCTTGGGCTTGCCCTCGCCCCCGCCTCGGCGTGGGCACAGGGCTGGCGGCTCGAATGCCTTGCCACCGACACGGTCTGCGAGCGCGCGACCGCTTACGTGCTGAGCAACGTCAAGCCGATCTTTGCCGAGGCGGTGGTGGTGGACGCGATCAACGCGCAGAACACAGCCAACGCCAAGCTGACCAACATCCAAATCAACACGATGGACAACGGCTGGAGCGACCGCTCCGACAAGAAGCTCATCGACGAGAAGATGAACAATCCGTTATCGGCGTACCTGCGGCAAAAGAAGGATGCCGGAAACGGGACCATCTTCGAGATCTTCGTGTTCGATAATCACGGCCTGAACGTTGGCCAGACCAACCTGACGCAGGACTTCAACCAAGGCGACGAGGCGAAGTACTGGAAGATGTTTGGGACGGCGAGCGACGCCACCTTCGTCGACAAAGTGTCCCAGGACGGGGGCAAGAACGTGTCCCAGGTCAGTGTGACCATCAAGGACCCTAAGACCGGCAAGTCGATCGGGGCGGCCACGATCGGCATTGACGTCGACAAGCTCAAGTGATGGCAACGGGGGGCGACAGCCCCCCATTGCACCATCAAGGCAGCGTGGAACCCGCGACGGCGCCGCGCCGGGCCATCCCGCTCGCCGTGGCGGCGCTGGCATTCGGCGTCTTCGCCGCGATCGCGGCGGCGGTTTCCGACGGCCTCACGCAAGGGGCTGACGCCTGGGGTCTGCTTGCGTTCCGAAACCCAGTCGATCTCGCGCACCCACTTGGCCCTGCTTGGCTTCAGGCGAGCGGGCGCGACTTCACCGGGCTCGGCAGCAACGGTGTCATGGCCGCGCTCGTGTTGGCTGGGTCGGGGCTGCTGGCATTCGCCCGACGCCGCCCCGCGGCGCTGTTCCTGGCCACTTCGTTCCTCGGCGCGCTCGCGTTGGATACCGCGATCAAACACTGGGTCGGTCGGCCCCGCCCGGAGTTGGTGCCCCATGCCGCCCGCGTGTTTACCGCCTCGTTTCCCAGCGGACACGCAACCGTCTCGTCGGCAGCGTGCCTCGCCGCGGCCCTGCTGCTCCTGCGCGCACGGACCGAGCCCGCCTACAGGATGTTTGCCCTCGTGGTAACGGTGGCGTTCGTCGCGGTCATCGGGGCGAGCCGGCTCTATCTCGGGTTGCACTGGCCGACGGACGTGGTGGCAGGCTGGGCGTTGGGGGTGTCCTGGACCTCCGTATGCTGGGCGATCATAATGAGCCGGCAGCCCTCTGGAAATTTCGGGGGAGCACGAGAGCGGCGAAACGCGGGCAAGCAAGTTGGAGGCGGCTGATCGCGGTTGGGCCAGGACAGCAGATCCTGCGGAGCTGACCATGTTCATCGCGTTCACGCTAGGCGGCTTGGCGTATCTCTTACTAGGCTCCGTCGGGCACCAGCCCTGGCTGTTCGTGCTCGTAGCAGCGCTGATCTTCTTCACCTGGGGCGAAATCTTCAGCCTATTCCCCTCTACCTGCACGGACGCGTTCGGGCCGAAATACGCTACGACGAACACGGCGCTGCTCTATACCGCGAAGGGCACTTCGGCCTTCCTGGTGCCGCTCGCCAACCTCATCAAGTCCTCGACAGGAAGCTGGTACACAGTGTTCATGGTCGCGGCGGTGATGAATTTCGTTGTTGTGCAGCTGGCCCTGTTTGTTCTCCGTCCGCTCCGTCGCTCGCGGGAATCCATCTCGGTCGGGCATTGGAGCGGCCAAAGGTGTTGTAGAGGCGCACGTCCCGAGCTTTCTATCGTATCGACCGCGCTCGGTCAGGTGTTCGCGGAGACGTCGATGTCGTGGAAAGCGAGAGTAGCTGATCCGACCTTCGGGTAAGGATGCTGAGCTGCCGGACCGAGTCTGCGCGCTCTCGACAGTCGCTCTGGGCCGATTTTGGTACATCGGCTCTTTCGTCCAGATGGAAACCCCTGACGGCCGAAGCATGCTTCTCGCTCCGCCCATAGCAGGATGGCGAGCGCAGCGACGACCGCGAGCGTGAGGGCAATCTGACCGTTCGGAAAACCGGGCGTCATGGGACAAACACGCCGATAGCGGCCGGCAGCACACGGAAATGCGCCGGTGTGCGGGTCGTGATTTCTCCGTCGGTGTTCACGGAACGCGGACGGCGCGTGTGGACTACGATCTTTTCGCAATCGAGGGCCTGCACCTCCGACCATTTTTGGTATTTTCCGGTGCGCAGAGCGGGCAAGAGCCGCAGTAATTTCCAGACGCTCGTGATTTCCAGGCTGTAAAGGTTGAGCCGGCCGTCGTCGATGCGGGCGTTCGCCGCGACCGTCATACCGCTCCCGTAGTGGAGGCCATTGCCGACGGCGATGTGCACTGTCCGTGTTTTGTAGATGGTGCTGCCCTGCACGATCTCGGCAGAAAACGGCCGCAGGCGCCCCAACGTCCGAAGCGCGGCCACAAGGTAGCCGAGCCTGCCCCAACGCCGCTTCGCGTCGCGGGTCAGCGCCCGCTTCAAGTCCACCCCAAGTCCGATGCTGGCCACGTTGAAGAATGGGTGGCCGTTCACCTCGCCAACATCGACGGGCCGGAGCCGGCCTTCAGCAATCACCTGAGCCGCAGCTTCTAGCTCAAGCGGTATGCCGAGCGTCCGGGCGAGGTCGTTCGCCGTGCCCAAAGGTAGGATACCGAGCGGCATCCCGCTCGAGAGCAGGCCTGGGAGCGCTGCATTCAGCGTGCCATCGCCGCCACCGACCACGACGCGATCGATCCCGGGCGCCATACGGCTGATCAAAGCCGGCAAAGCGGCGGCATCCCCGCAAGGCTCGCTTACGACCTTTATCCCGCGACGCCTCAGCAAATCGGCAGCAGTCTCGGCGGAGTCTGCGCCGCGTCTGCTACGGGGGTTGACGACCAGCAGCGCTTGCTGCTCCGGCCTTCCCAACACGCTGGAGCAGCAAGGCGTCTCCTGTGACCGGCCCACCTGCTCCTCGTCCCCACTCACGGTGTTTCTCCCCAGTTTGTCACCACATCCGCCCGTAGCTGAGTGAGGCGCTCGAGCGTGCCCATGGCTGCCCTTCGGTCGGCGGCGGCAAGGCCCAGGACGACGGCTTCGAGGCACACGAGCGTCGCCCCATGCAGGGCCACCCGTTCGGCGCGGCCCCGCCGGGCGGGCAAGATGACGCTAGCGAAACGCGCCAATCGGCGGTCCAGGCTGTCCGTCACCAGCACCAGCGGTAGGCCAAGCCGTCGCGACGCGGAGAACACCGCGCTCACCTCGCGATAGATGCGGCCATAGGCCATCACGATGAGCGCATCACCCGGCCGAAGGTCGAGCATTTGGTCGGCCAGCATCCCTCCAGTGACATTGAGGACGCTGCTCCGCCTGCCGGACCGGGCGAGCAGGAGGGCCACATAGGTCGCTAGCGCCGCCGATGGGCCGATCCCGAACACGCAGATTCGGTCGGCTGGGTGCAACATGCTGATCGCTTCGGCAATCAGGGTTTGCGAAGCCGGGGAGCGCAACGCTTCGAACGCCTCGGCGTGCGCCTCCAGGACCAGATTGACGGCTTGAGCGGTATCTTCACCGACGTCGTCGAGGGTACGGCGCATGGCTTCTGCCGGGGTGGAGGGTCGCTCGATTGCGCTGACCAGCGCCCGTTTCAGCTCCGCAAGACCGGCAAAGCCCAGCGCCTGCACCGCCCGAATAACCGTCGCGTCGGACGTTTGCGTTCTGGCGGCAAGCTCCATGGCCGAACTCGCGAGCGCTGCGGCACGGTTCTGGTCGATGAAGCGCGCGACCCTGCGGCCGGCCGGCGCCAGCGACGGCCCAAGCGTTGCCAGCCGGGTCCCGAACAGGTCAGTGCCTGAAACGATGTCTGGCCTGTCCATGGCGTTGAACGCCTCCCTTCGGCATTGGGACTATTGGTTCAATCACTTCGTAGTGAATGCTTTAATATAGCCGAGGAACGTAGTGTGTGCTACATCGTCCCCCAGCATTGACGGCTGCAACGCCGAAACGCCCGCACGCAGGAGTAGACCCTTGATGAGCATCGCGTGGGCCCACGCCGGTCCGTCTATCCTGGCGGCGTTTCTGGCGTCACTGGTGGAATTCGTCGAGGCGCTGACCGTTGTCCTGGCGATCGGCAGCGTACGGGGCTGGCGCGACGCATTGCTAGGAACGGCTACCGCGCTCGGCGTCATGCTGATCCTCGTCGTTGCACTGGGCGGCGCGCTCACTAGGATCCCACTAGACTACATCCAGCTTGTCGTCGGCGCCTTGCTGCTGCTGTTCGGACTGCGTTGGCTGCGCAAAGCGATCCTGCGCTCGGCCGGCGTCATCCCGCTACACGACGAGGCCGCCGCGTTCAGCAAGCAGGTCGACGCTATGCGCACGCACGGTGCCGAGCATCGCGGCTAGGATCGGATCGCCTTTGCCGGTCCATTCCAGATCACGATGCTGGAAGGCACGGAGGTGGTGTTCATCGTCATCGCGATCGGAGCTGGGGGAACCGGCCTGCTGCTGCCTGCCAGTCTCGGCGCGGTTGCGGCTCTGCTGGTGGTCGTGGCGCTTGGTCTAGCCGTCCATCGGCCGCTCGCCAATGTACCGGAGAACCTTCTGAAGTTCGTGGTCGGAGTGCTCCTGTCGGCGTTTGGCAGCTTCTGGTTCGGCGAAGGTGTCGGCATCGAGTGGCCGGGCGCCGACTGGTCGATCCTGGCGCTCGTCGCGGGGTTCCTGGCCGTGGCGCTGCTGGCCGTGCCGCTTTGCCGGACACGAGCTTCGGGTAGCGCTGCCGTCCCAAGCCATTAGGAACGCATCATGAAATGGGCTAGCACGATCGTCCGCGAGGTGTTCGGACTGTTTGTCGACGATGGAAGCTTCGCCGTCGCGATCCTCGTCTGGATGGTGTTGGTGGCGCTGGCGCTGCCTCGGCTCGGAATTGCCATGAGCTGGGAGGGCGTGATCCTGTTTACTGGGCTTGCTCTCATTCTGGTTGCGAGTGCCGCTCAGCGGGCTCGCCGCTAAGCGATGGACGACGAAGTGGGAATGACGGAAGGCGCGCCGCCTGAGTCACCCTCGATCGCCGGCGGGCGTGTCTCGCCGTTCATCTTGCTCTGTCTCATGGGGTTCCTTGGACGGCTGAGCTACGAGATGCTTCGTAGCCCCATCACGTCGCTGTTTGCCAAGAAGATCGGCGCGCCAACGGAGGTCATCGGCTTGCTGGTGGCTTCTGTGACGATCACCGGCATCTTTGTGAAACTACCCTCGGGCAGCCTGGCCGATCTGTTCGGTTTCCGCCGGCTGATGCAGGCCGGGTTGTGGGTCAAGGCGACGGCCCCTTTCTTGTATTTGCTCGTGGCGGTTTGGCCGGTGCTGCTCGCAGTCCGCTTCTATCACGGGCTTTCTACGGCGCTTTATGCGCCGGCAGCGTCTGCGCAGGTTGCCAAATTCTACCCTAACGAGCGCGCTGCCCGATTAGGGACTTATGGCGCGGCGGAGAATGCCGGCGTGGTGCTTGGCCCTGTGCTCGGCGCGGCCGTCCTGGCCTGGTCGGGCTTTTCGGTCGCGTTCGTCGTGTCTGGCGTCATCGGTATGCTGGCACTGCTCGTCGTCATGCCGCTTCCGAAGGACGACCCACCCAGAGCCGTCAGCAAGACCGTGGGTGAGGTCACCAAAGGGTTGGTTGCCGGAGTGCGCCAGATCGTGGGCAATCCGGCCATCCGTCTGGTCAGCCTCATGGAGGCGACGCTTTATGCCGGCGTGGGAACGCTGCAAGCGTACCTGCCGCTCTATGCACTTACCGTCCACGTTTCCACTGCCCAGATCGGCCTCATCTTCGGCGGACAAGGGGTCGCGTCGATCGCCTCCCGGCCGTTCATGGGCAGCGCTGCCGACCGGATCGGCCGACGTCCATTCATCATCGGGGGCGTGGCACTCTGCGCGGTGGTGCTGGTGGCAATTCCCTTTGTGAGCGGCTTCTGGCCGCTGCTCGGCTTTAATATCTTGTTTGGGCTGGGCACGGCGATGGTCACGCCATCCACGACGGCGATGATCGGAGACCTCGTGAAACAGGGGGAGTTCGGCGCCGCAATGGGGGTGTTCGGAAGTTTGTGGGACATCGGCCACGCCATCGGCCCCCTGATCGCCGGTGTGCTGATCGCATGGCTCGGTTACCAGATCGCGTTCACGATTATCGCGGCCTTTATCATAATTGCCCTCGTAGTGTTTGCCCTGGGCAGCCGCGGCTCAGAGTTCGGCAGCAAGTAATTTGCCGCACTCTGGGGCGCCAATCGTCGGCATGCCAACACGACTCCGATCCGCCGATCCTTCGATCGCCATCCGAACCAGGCCGTTGGGGTCATACCCGAGCAGCGTAGCGTGGCGTTTCAGACTGTCGGATGGACAGCGAGTGGTATATATGCCGGCCCGACCAATCAGTCGAGGCGCCCGAGATGCCGATTACCTCGGGAAACGTGCGAAGAGCGCGTGAGAGGCGTTGTTGCATGGATGCTGCCGGTGGCGCCGCAGCCAGGGGCAATGTAAGGGGTTTGTTCCTTCTCTGACCCTGGATGCCCACCTTGCCGTTCAAGCTGAACCAAGACCGCCGTCACCACATTCCCAAGCAGAAGCACAAGGTCATGAACTGGCGTGAGTATGACGCCAGCTTGCGCCAGCGCGGCAGCCTGACGGTCTGGTTCACCGACGAGGCCATCGAGGCCTGGCAGGCCGAGCCACGCACGACCCCGGGTGGGCAGCCCTGGGGCGTTGGTGCACTTGGCGGCTGGAGGTCGAGATAGCCCCAAACCTCCGACTGTTATGCGATGATCGGCTGGCGACGGACGGAATCTGGGCCTCCGGCCGCCAGCATCCGGTTCAGCACCGCCAC
>JAABUT010003513.1_pt1 | contig 13352 bp, 10 predicted proteins | sample 5559281 | NCBI WGS metagenome assembly JAABUT01 (sample SAMN10711880, study PRJNA513359) | rock metagenome | isolation source: Antarctica rocks | place: Antarctica: Victoria Land, Ricker Hills nord | collected 2016-01-04
TGACCGACCACCGGGCCCCCGGCGCCGCCGCGGACGCGCTGCGCGCCGACGTCCTCGCCGGCCTGACGAGCAGCCCGAAGACGCTGCCGCCCAAGTGGTTCTACGACGAGCGCGGCAGCGAGCTCTTCGACGAGATCACGCGGCTGCCCGAGTACTACCCGACCCGCGCCGAGCGCGCGGTCCTCGCCGCGCAGGCGGCCACCATCGCGGCGGACACCGGCGCGGACACCCTCGTCGAACTCGGCAGCGGCACCTCGGAGAAGACACGGCTGCTGCTCTCGGCCTTGCGCGACGCGGGCACCCTGCACCGCTACGTCCCCTTCGACGTCGACGCCGCCGTGCTGCGCGCCGCGGGGTCGGCGGTCGGCCGCGACTACCCGGGCGTCGAGGTCACGGCCGTGTGTGGCGACTTCGAGCACCACCTCGGCGAGCTGCCGGTGGGTGGCCGGCGGCTCGTCGCCTTCCTCGGGTCCACGATCGGCAACCTCGAGCCCGGTCCGCGCGCGGCCTTCCTCCGGGAGCTGGCCGCGACGCTGGAGCCGGGGGACGCGCTGCTGCTCGGCACCGACCTGGTGAAGGACCCGGCGCGTCTCGTCGCGGCGTACGACGATTCCGCCGGGGTGACCGCGGCCTTCAACAAGAACGTGCTCGCCGTCGTCAACGCCGAGCTCGGCGCCGACGCGGACCTCGACGCCTTCGACCACGTCGCGGTGTGGGACGCGGAGCGGGAGTGGATCGAGATGCGGCTGCGCGCCCGGTCGCGGCAGGTGGTGCGCGTGGCGGCGCTCGCTCTCGAGGTGGTCTTCGAGGCGGGGGAGCAGATGCGGACCGAGATCTCCGCAAAGTTCCGCCGCGAGCGGGTCGAGGCCGAGCTGGGCAGCGCCGGCCTGCGGATGACGCGCTGGTGGACCGACCCGGCCGGTGACTTCGGCGTCTCACTGGCGCACCCCGCCTGACCCGGACCCCGATCGGTGGGTCGGGCCAAGGCTGGGAAGGTGGGCCGGTGACGCTTCCCCACGACGACCTCGCCGTCGCCTGGCGGGACGCCCGGCTGCCCACAGCGGGCGTCCACCTCGACACAGCTGCCTGCAGCCGGCAGAGCACCCGGGTGCTCGATGCGGTCGCCCAGCACGCGCGGCACGAGGCCGAGATCGGCGGGTACGTCGCCCAGGTGGCCGCAGAACCGCTGCTGCGACAGGGAAGGGCGGCGCTCGGTGGGCTCCTCGGCGCCACCGCGGACGACGTCGCCTTCGTCGAGAGCGCCACCGTCGCGCTCACGCTGCTGCTGGCGTGCTGGCCGCTGCGCACCGGTGCCACGGTCGCCGCGGTCCCCGGCGAGTGGGGTCCCAATCTCGCCGCCTTCGCCGACCGGGGACTCACCCTGGCCACGCTGCCCGTGGACGGCGCCGGGCGAGTCGACCTCGAGGCGCTGCCCGGGTGGCTCGCCAGCACCCGCCCGGACCTCGTGCACGTCACCGTGGTCTCCTCCCACCGGGGGGTGCTGCAGCCGGCGGCAGAGGTGGGGTCGGCGTGCGAGCAGGCCGGCGTACCCCTCGTCCTCGACGTCGCCCAGGCGCTGGGCCACGTCGACTGCGACCTGCTCACCCGCGGGGCCGACGCCGCCTACGGCACCTCGCGCAAGTGGCTCGCCGGGCCGCGCGGCGTCGGGTTCCTGGCCGTCCGTCCAGGGCTCGCCGGCCAACTCGTGCCGGTGGCTCCCGCGGCCTCGCCGGAGCGCTGGCCCGCCGCGGCCGGGCTGCCACCCGCGCAGCGACTGGAGAGCGCCGAGGCCCACGTCGCGGGCCGGCTCGGCCTCGCCCTCGCGGCCGGTGAGCACCTCGCTGCCGGCCCGGAGCGGGTGCGGGCGCGCCTCGCCGCGCTGGGCCGCATGGCGCGGGGCCTCCTCGCCGGCGCCGGCGGCTGGTCCGTCGTGGACCCCCCGCAGGAGCCCGTGGCCGTCGTGACGCTGGCCCCGCCAGCCGGGGTCACCGTGGCCGAGACCCGGGCGCGGCTGCTCACGGTGGGAGTGGTGACGACCGCCGCCGGCCCCGAACGCGCGCCCAGGGAGATGACCGGGCCGGTGCTGCGGGTCAGCCCGCACGTCGACGCGACCGTCGACGACCTCGAGGCGCTCGCGGCCGAGCTCGCCGCGTGAGCGGCCCCCTGCGCTGCGCCGGCGTCGGCACCGTCGCGGCCGTGGACTTCGCGGCCACCGTGGCATTGCGCCGCGAGCACCTGCGGCCGGCCAGCACCGACGCCGAGCTCGGGAAGCTCTACGACGCGCCCGGCGCCGTCCACCTCGGGATCATGGTCGGCGGTCAGCTGGTCGGCGTCGCGACGGCGCTCCCGGCGCCGCTCGCGGAGGACGCTGCGGCGTGGCGGGTTCGCGGCGTCGTGACGCGAGAAGGCTGGCGATCGCAGGGATATGGGGCGGCGCTGATGCAGGCGCTGCTCGCCGCGGTCACCGCCCGCGGTGGCCGCACCGTGTGGTTGACCGCGCGCCCTGCAGCGGAGCCGTTCTACGCGCGGCTCGGATTCCACCGCCACGGCGAGCCCTACATCGACCCCGAGGTCGGCCCACACGTGGCGATGCGGCGCAGTCCGGCGACACCCGTCCGGGTGGCCCGCGACGACGACGCCGCAGCCATCGCGGGGATCTACTCCCGCGAGGTGCTGACGTCGGTGGCGTCCTTCGAGGAGGTCCCACCATCGGAGGCAGAGATGCTGCGGCGCATGCGGTCCGAGCCGCGCCTCCCCTGGCTCGTCGCCGTGGGCGAGGGCGGTCGTGTCCTTGGCTACGCCTACGCCAAGCAGCACGCGGCGCGGGCGTCCTACCGCTGGTCCGTCGACGTCGCCGTCTATCTCGACGCCGGTGCCCGCGGACGGGGAGTGGGCAGGGGGCTGTACGACGTGCTGCTGCCCCTGCTCACCGAGCTCGGCTACGTGAACGCCTTCGCCGGGGTCACGCTGCCGAACCCGGCGAGCGTCGCCCTGCACACCGCCGTCGGCTTCGAACCGGTGGGGGTGCACCGGGCGACGGGCTTCCGCAGCGGGGCATGGCGGGACGTCGGCTGGTGGCAGCGCCACCTGCTCGACCCGCCGGCCGACCCCGCGGAGCCCCGGCTCTGGGCGCCCGGCTGACGCGGTCAGCGGTCAGCGGCCAGCGGGTCAGCGGGTCAGCGGCTGAGGCCCTCGAGGTGGGCGGTGTCGTTCCAGCTGCGCACGACGGCGGCCCCGTCGGCGTGCCAGTCCACGACCGACAGCGCCGCGAGGTCGAGGTGCAGGCGCAGCAGCGTCTCCGGGCCCGACCCGAGGGCCTCCCGCACAAGGCTCTTGATCGGTGTCACGTGGGAGACCAGCAGCACGGTCACCGCGCCGTACCGAGCCACGATGTCGTCCCGGGCCGCGGACACGCGGCGCGCCGTGGCCGCGAAGGACTCGCCCCCGGGCGGCGCGTGCTCCGAGGAGGCGAGCCAGTCGGCCATCTCGGTGGGCCAGCGCTCGCGCACCTCGCCGAAGCTCATCCCCTCCCAGTCACCGAAGTCGTTCTCCCGCAAGCGGTCCTCGACCACCGGCGGCACCCCGAGAGCGGCGGCGGCCGCGTCCGCGGTCTGCCGCGCGCGCCGCAACGGGCTGGTGACGACGGCGGCGACGTCGAGGCCGCGCTCCCGCATCCCGCGCAGCCGCTGCGCCGCCGCGGCCGCCTGCGCCTCCCCGACCGGGGTCAGCTCGGGGTCGCCGATGCCGCTGAAGCGCCGTTCGATCGACAGCGGCGTCTGCCCGTGCCGCAGCAGCAGCGTCGAGGTCGGGGGCCCGGCGGGCGGTCGCCAGCCGGGCCGGCTCGCGCCGGGCTCGGGTGCTGCCCCGGCCCCGGCCGGTACGCCGCCGGCCGCCGCACTCGCGGGAGCGGTCTCCGCCCACTCCCGGCCGGCGGCCTGCTCGTCCATCGCCTCGTTGGCGAGCCGGTCGGCGTGGGAGTTGCTGGCCCGCGGGATCCAGCCGAAGCGGACCGGCGGCAGCCGCCGGACCAGCTCCGCCGCCTGGCGGGCCAGCGGTTTCATGTCCGGGTGCTTGACCTGCCACCGCCCGCTCATCTGCTCCACCACGAGCTTGCTGTCCATCGCGACCTCGACCTCGGTCACGCCGCCGATCTCCAAGGCCGCGGTGAGGCCTGCGATGAGGCCGCCGTACTCGGCCACGTTGTTCGTCGCCCGACCGATGCCGGCCGCCCGCTCGGCGAGCACCTCGCCGGTGTCGGCGTCGAAGACGACGGCGCCATAACCAGCGGGCCCGGGATTGCCGCGGGACCCGCCGTCGGCTTCGATGCGCAGCCGCGTCACGAGGCCCGCACGCCGGTCACAGCCCCGACTCCGGGGTCCGGACGAGGATGCGCCGGCAGTTCTCGCAGCGCAGGACGTCGTCGGGCGCCGCGGCGACGACGGCGCGCAGCTCGCTGCCGGCGAGCTCGAGGTGGCACCCCTCGCAGCGCCGCCGCAGCAGAGCGGCGGCACCGACACCGCCACTGGCGGCGCGAACCTTGTCATAGACGGCGAGCAGGTCGGCCGGCACCTGCGGGGCGACCTGTCCGCGCCGCGTCGAGGTCAGCGCCGCCTCGGTGTCGATCTCGGCTTCACCGGCCGCCAGCCGCTCCTGCGCCGCAGCGCGGGCCGTCTCGGCCTCGGCCCGGGCGACGTCGACCGCCGCCAGGCGCCCCTCGGCCGACTCGCGGATCTCCATGACCTCGAGCTCGGAGTCCTCGAGCACCCCTTGGCGGCGGCGCAGGCTGGCCACCTCGGACTGCAGGTCCACGAGCTCCTTGGGCGAGGCCGCGCCGACGTCGAGGCGCTGCTGGTCGCGCACCATCCGGGCCCGGACGACCTCCACGTCGGCGTCGATCTTGGCCTGCGCGCGGGCGAGGTCAGCCACCTCGGTGCGCGCCACCACCGCCTCGTCGTCCAGCGCGTCGAGCCGCTGGCCGAGGTCGGCCAGCACCGCACGCTCCGGCAGCGCGCGCCGCCGGTGCGCGAGGCGGCCGAGCGCCGAATCCAGCTCCTGCAACTCGAGCAGCCGCTGCTGGTCGGCCGGCGCAGCCTTCACCGCGGTGGTCCGACGGCTCCGACGGCCGGCACCGCGCGAGGTGGGACGGCAGTCATGGGCGGGCCGGGGACCTCTCGCTCGGGCTGGGGACATGCAGCGACCACGGGTCCGTGACGCGCGTCGACACACCGACCGTAATCGCTGGCAACGCGGCCGCGAGGCGCTGCGCCACGGCCGGGCACCAGGGCCACTCGCTCGCCCAGTGGGCGACGTCGACGAGCGCGGGGCCAGCCGCGGCCACAGCGTCGAGGGCGCCGTGGTGGCGCAGGTCAGCGGTGAGGAGCACGTCGGCGCCCGCCGACCGAGCCGCTTGTGCGAGATCACCGCCGCTGCCCCCGCAGACAGCGATCCGGCGCACGGACCTCCCCGGGTCCCCCGCGGCGCGCACCCCCGCCGCCGTCGCCGGCAGGGCCGCCGCGACGCGGGCGGTGAAGGTGCCCAGCGGTTCGGCCGCCGGCAGCTCGCCCACCCGGCCGATCCCCAGCCGCGACGGCACCTCCAGCGGCCACAGCCAGTGCGAGACCTCCTCGTAGGGATGCGCCCGGTGCAGCGCCGCCAGGACCGCGCCCCGGGTCCCCGGCGGCAGTACGACCTCGAGCCGGTCCTCGGCCACGACCTCGACCTCGCCCACCCGGCCGAGGTGCGGCCGCGCGCTCGGCAGCGGCCGGAACGTGCCGGTGCCGCTGCCCCACCAGGCGACCCGGTCGTAGTCACCGAGCCGGCCGGCCCCCGCATCGGCGAGCGCGGCGGCCACGCGCTCCCGGTGCGCGACGGGCACGTGCACGGCGAGCGCGTCGAGGCGCAGCGGTGGTCCCGGCAGCAGCGCCTCCCCCTCGCCCGCAACGCCCAACACCGCCAGCAGCGCGTCGCTGACGCCCGGCCGGGCCATGTCGGCGTTGGTGTGGGCGGTCACGAGCGCGCAGCCAGCGCGGGTCAGCGTGGTGACCACGCGCCCACCGGGAGTGGTCTCCGCGACGCCGTGCACGCCACGCAGGAAGAGCGGGTGATGGGTGAGCAGCAGCTGGCAGCCGCGGCGCACCGCCTCGGCGGCGACGTCCTCCGTCGGGTCGATGGCCACGAGGACGTCCTGCACCGCCGCCGCCGGGTCCCCGACGACCAGTCCCACGGCGTCCCACTCCTCGGCCGTGGTGGGGTCGAAGAACCCGTCGAGCACCGCCACCACCTCCCCGAGGGTCGGCGCACGGCTCACCGGACCACCTCGACCGGGGGGCCCGAGCGGGCCGCCGGGACTCCCCGGCCGCGGCCCGACGGCAGGCCGGCGGCGGCGAGGGCGTCCTCCGGCCGGGCGCACGGCAGGACGACGACCACCTCCGTCACGCCGTACCCCAGTGACTCGCGGCGGGAGACCTGCCCGAGCTGCAGGAGCAAGCGTTGGGACGCCTCGTTGGACGAGTTCATGGTCGCGCTGAAGCAGCCGACGCCCAGCTCGCACGCGCGCTCCACCAGCAGGCCGCACAGCACGGTCGCCAGGCCTTTGCCCTGGTGCCGGTCGATGACCGTGACGGCGACCTCGGCGCACCACGGGTCGGTCGCCAGCCGGACGAAGCGGGCCACCCCGATGGGCGCGTCAGGACCGGTCACGGGCACCTCGAAGACCACGAGCGCCACGTGCCGGTCGCCGTCGACGCTGTCCACCAGGCGGGACAAAGCCGATGGTGAGAGCTGCCGGACCGGCGCCAGGAACCGGCTGTAACGCGACTCCTCCGACAGCTCCTGCACGCCCCGCGAGATCCAGTCGCGGTCCGCCCCGACGAGCGGGCGGATGCGCACCCGGGTTCCGTCGGCGAGGGTGCGCAGCACGTCCTCGCTCAGCATGGGGCCACGGTGTCAGGAGGAGCAGCCGCAGGCAACCGGCGGGGGCGGCGTCCGGCTCAGAGGACGATCACGAGCCCGTCGACCCGCACGAGCGCGCTCCGGCTCCCCCGACCTTGGCGGCCCAGCACGCGTACGGCGATGGTGTGCCGGCCGGCCCGCGCGCCGACCGTGAACACCTTCGCCCAGGCGGTGCGGGAGGAGGCCGTGTCCACGTTCGCGAGCACGGGCCGGCCGTCGAGCAGGATCTGGGCGACGCCGCCGTCCGGCGCGGTGTCGAGCAGGACGCGGAAGGTCCTGCCGGTGGCCGTCCAGGTCAGCGTCGAGCCGGCAGCGGCCGACTGCTGGTAGGTCTTGCCGAAGGCCGCGCCCGTCTTGCGTGCCGACCAGGCGCCGCGCCGCGCGGCCTTGCGGTCGTCGGTGCCGACGGTCAGCGTGGTCGTCGTGACCGGGCTGCACACGAGGTCGCGCGTGAGGGCCCGGAGATAGACCCGCCGCTCCCCTTCCGTCACCGCCACCGTCGGGTTGTTGCCGGCCGGCAGCGGCGCGCCGCTGCATCCGGTGTCACGGTCGGCGAGGTAATAGGCCACGATGTCGGCACCCTTCGGGGGCGCGAGCGCAAGTCGCACCCGAGCCGTCGACAGGCCGGGCGCGAGCACTCCGGGCCGACCGGGGCCGGGCGGGGGCCCGGCGGAGAGGGGACCGAGCAGCCGGGTCCAGTCGGGCGTGCCGAGCCCGGTGGCGCGGTCGTAGCCGGGTCCGGGGGGCGCGATCGTGGGCGGCGTGTTGGAGACCGCGGTGACCACGTCGCGGAACGCGCCCGGGGTGGCGACCGCCGCGGTGTAGAGCTGCCGGTGGATGTCACCCACGCCGCGCACGACATCGCCTGGCGCCGTCCTCGCCATCAGCGCGTCCGTGAGCATGCCGGCGGCCAGCGGGGCGGCCAGGCTGGTGCCGCCGACCGGGTCGGGGCCGCGGGTCCGGCGGATGCCGCCGCTGTGGTCGGCGGTGTAGATGGCGAAACCTGTCTCGATGTCCGCCGGCAGGGCGAGGTCGGGCACCTGCCGCATGTCGCCAGTCCCCGCCTGCCCCTGCCACGACGGTCGGGGGTAGACCAGCGAGGCACCGCCACCCGTGCCGCGGGCTCGGCCGGGGGCGCTCCAGGCCGTGTCGGGCAGGGGCGCTCCCGCGCCGTTGGGGTGCGTCGTACCGCCGATCCCGAGGACCTGCGGCGAGGACGCCGGGTAGTCCACCGCCGGCTCCTGGCTACCGGCCGCCGCGCAGTCGTGCACCCCGTCGTCTCCCGACGCGGCGAAGAGGGTCACACCGGCGGCGGTCAGCCGCTCGAGGAGCCGCTCGACCTCGCTGAGGTAGCTGTTGCCGTAGACCTGCTCGCACGCGCCCCAGGACGTCGAGAAGGCGACGATCGGTACGCCGGCGGCCACGTCCGCGAGCACCCGGTTGAGGACCGCGATATAGCCCTGCGCTGAGTTGCTGCCGAAGTAGGCGCGCTGCCGGGCGGAGGGTGCGGCGGCGAGGAGGGCCTGCTGGTCCAGGGCCACCTCACCATCACCCTCATCGTCGTCGGTGCCGGGGCGCCAGCGCTCGTCGCGGTCCACGCCGATGCCGACGTACTGCCCCGAGGCCACCGGGTCGTAGGTCGGGTCGGCGGTGAAGATCTGGCGCTGCGCGTAGGTGGTCAGCAGGTCGCTGTCCCACCCGGACAGCTGCAGGCTGGCGATGACCGGGGTCTGCGGGTTGAGGACGGGTCGCGTCCGCGGGTATCCGCCGGGCGGCTGCGGTGCAGCGTAGGCCGTGGTGAGGTCGGAGCCGGACAGCGTCGCGTGCGGGTGCGCCACCGGCGTGCGGTCCCCGGCGTCGACGGCCAGGGAGACGAGGCCGCGCAGCACGGCCGGCGTCCGGCGGACCGCGCCGAGCCGGGCGTCGGCGGGGGGGAAGAGCCGGTCCACCGTGGCGGCGGGACCCGAGACGCGCACCGAGCCGGAGTCGCCGCCGGTCACGGTCAACCCCAGGCGTCGGGCCGCGGCCTCGGTGGCGCTCCGGCCGGAGGCGCCGGGCAGCAGCGCCTGCAGCCGGGCGGCCCGTTCGGCCCGCGGCAGCGCGAACCGGCCGCGGTCGGCGACGGGCTGGGCGGGCGCCGTGACCAGCTGCAGGAGCAGGGTGCGCTGCGACGCCGGCCGGGCTGGTGGTGCGGCGCTCGCGGGCAAACCCCCCGCGATCAGGGTGGCTGCGGCGGTCACGGCTGCGGTGGCCGCGGTGAGCGCGCGGGCGGCGCGCCGGGACCGTGATCCGCTGGGATTACCCCCCAAATCTGGGGGGGATTTCCAGCGGATCACGGGGCTGGGGCGGGGGGCCCGCGCCCGCGGCGCGGGCTCTGCTCGCGTCGCCCTCGTGGCCCCGAGGGAGAGTGCCCGGGGCAGGGGGCGGGGCCAGGGACGCACGTCAGGTCCAGTCGTCGAAGGGCGCGGGCCCCCACTCTGCCAGCGGAGCAAGGCGGGCGCACGGTCGTCCGCTCCGACGCCCGGCGCGTTACGCCTCGTGGCGAGGCGCGCGCGGCGGCGCGCCGGACGACGACGATGGTGGGTCCGGACGGGCTCGAACCGCCGACATCCGCCTTGTAAGGGCGGCGCTCTCCCCGCTGAGCTACGGACCCCTCGTCCTCAGGCCGCCAGCGACTCCAGCGCCCTCAGGTATTCCGCCTGGTCCCGGGCGTCGGGGATGGCGTTTTCCACCTTCCACCGCACCAGGCCCGCCGTGTCGATGACGAAGGTGCCGCGGCTCGCCAGGCCGGCCGTCTCATTGAAGACGCCGTAGTCCTGGGCGACCTTGCCGTGCGGCCAGAAGTCGCTCAGCAGCGGGAAGTCGTAGCCCTCCTTCTCCGCGAAGATCCGGTGGGTGGGTGGCGAGTCGACGCTGACGGTGAGGACCTGCACCGCGTCGTTCTGGAAGCGCGACAGGTCGTCGCGCACCGCGCACAGCTCGGTCGTGCAGACCCCCGTGAAGGCCAGCGGATAGAACATCAGCACCACGGCCTTCTCGCCACGGAAGGACGACAGCGTCACGTCCTGGCCGTGCTGGTCCTTGAGCGTGAAGTCCGGCGCGGTCTCGCCGACGTCCACCATGCGGATCTCCTCGGGTCGTGGTTGCCTGCCGAGCATGGCAGAGGCCGGCGCGTCGGTGCCGCTCGGACTCGCGTCGACAGATCCCAGCGGCGTACGGCGGCGGGTGCTCGACGCCTGGACCGACTTCGCGGGCGCGGCGGCGGTGGTGGTGCTTTCGCGCGGCACCCGGCTCGCGGGCTGGCGCCCAGAAGGTCTGCACGCACCGCGGGGTGCGGGCCAGGGCTGGCGGGCCAGGGCTGGCGGGCCAGGGCTGGCCGGGGACGAGGCCGGCTCGCGCTTCGTGTCGCCGCTGCACGACACAAAGCGCGAGGTCGTCGGCGGGGCTGGCGGGCGGGGGGCCGGGCCGGGCGGGGCTGGGCGGGGGGCGGGGCTGCGGCGGGCGGCGGGGCTGGCGGGGCGGGGCGGGCCGGGGGCGGGTGGGGGGTCAGCGCCGGCCGGCGAGGTGAGCCGGACCCGCCGGCCGGCTAGCGAGTGCGGGCGCGGTCGGCCTTGGGGGCGACGAGCCGGATCCCGCTCCAGGCCGCCGTCGCGGACACCGTCGACGTCTGCGACAGCCCGGCGGTGGGAGCCGCCTCCTGCACGTCCGAGGCCGGCACGTGCCCAGGGCGCCCGGTCTTGGGCGTCAGCAGCCAGAGCACGCCCGAATCGTCGAGGTTGCGACGGGCATCCACGAGAGCATCGACCAGGTCGCCGTCGTCGGCCCGCCACCACAGCAACACCATGTCGAGCACGTCGTCCGTGCCCTCGGGCACCAGCGCCTCGCCCGCCGCCCCCGCCACCTCGACCAGCAGCTCAGCGTCGGCCGCCGGCCCCTCCCCCTCGCCGTCTCCGATCGACTGCACGAGCGAGCCTGGCTTGACGCCGAGCCGCTCCGCGATGCCGCGCTGCCCGTCCGGGGCGGTGGTCACGGGGTCCTCCTGGTGGTGGGTGGGTGCCCAGTCCACAGCCTGCATGCCCAGTCCGCAAGTGCTCACCACCGCCGTCACCCCTCGAGCAGCGACAGTCGAACCTCCCGGACGGCGTTGTCGACGTTGAGGTCCACCAGCGCCACCGACTGCCACGTGCCGAGAGCGAGACGCCCCCGCAACACCGGCACCGTCAGCGACGGCGAGACCAGCGCCGGCAACACGTGCGACCGGCCGTGACCCCGAGAACCGTGCCGGTGCGACCACCGCCCATCCGCCGGCAGCAGATCGGCGAGGGCTCTCAGCAGGTCCTCGTCGGACCCCGCGCCGAGCTCCAACACCGCCAGGCCGGCGGTGGCGTGGGGGACCCACACGGACAGCAGCCCGTCACCGTCGTACGACGAGAGGAAGTCCGCGCACTCCGGCGTGAGGTCGTGCACCGCCTCGCGGGAACCCGTCACCACCGTCAGCACCGTGGTCAGCACGCCGCCAGCATCCCGGACCGACGGGTCGGAGCAGGATGGCGACATGGCGGAGTCCCAGCGCTACCCGGTCATCACGGACGGGTTGCCGACGCAGCTGCCCGACGTCGACCCCGACGAGACCGGCGAGTGGCTCGAGTCCCTCGACGGGGTCATCGGCAGCGGCGGACCGCAGCGCGCTCGCTATCTCATGCTCCGGCTGCTCGAGCGCGCCCGCGAGCGCGGCGTGGGCGTGCCGGCGCTGCGCAGCACCGACTACGTCAACACGATCCCGCCGGAGCGCGAGCCGTGGTTCCCCGGCGACGAGGAGCTGGAGCGGCGGATCCGCGCCTTCATCCGCTGGAACGCGGCCGTGCTCGTCAGCCGCGCCAACCGCCCCGAGGTCGGGGTGGGTGGCCACATCGCCACCTATGCCAGCAGCGCCAGCCTCTATGAGGTCGGCTTCAACCACTTCTTCCGCGGCAAGGAGGCGCCCGGGGGCGGTGACCAGATCTTCATCCAGGGCCACGGCTCCCCCGGCGTCTATGCGCGCGCCTACCTCGAGGGCCGGCTGACGGAGGCCCACCTCGACGGCTTCCGGCAGGAGTCGCTGCCGCACGGCCTGCCGTCCTATCCGCACCCGCGGCTGATGCCCCACTTCTGGGAGTTCCCCACCGTGTCGATGGGGCTGGGTCCGCTGCATGCGATCTATCAGGCCCGCTTCAACCGCTACCTCACGCACCGCGGCATCACCGACACCGCCGATTCCCACGTCTGGGCCTTCCTCGGCGACGGCGAGATGGACGAGCCGGAGAGCCTCGGCGCGATCGGGGTCGCCGCCCGCGAGGAGCTCGACAACCTCACGTTCGTCGTCAACTGCAATCTCCAGCGCCTCGATGGCCCGGTCCGCGGCAACGGCAAGATCATCCAGGAGCTGGAGTCCTCCTTCCTCGGCGCCGGCTGGAACGTGCTGAAGGTCGTCTGGGGTCGCGGCTGGGACCCGCTGCTGGCCCGCGACGTGGATGGGGTGCTCGTCAACGCGATGAACACCACGCCGGACGGACAGTTCCAGACCTTCAGCGTGGAGAGCGGTGCCTATACCCGAGAGCACTTCTTCGGCGGCGACGAGCGGCTGCGGCGGATGGTCGCCGAGCTCACCGACGACGACATCCGCGCGCTGCCCCGCGGCGGCCACGACTACCGCAAGATCTACGCCGCCTTCGACGCCGCTGTGCGGCACCGCGGCCAGCCGACCGTGATCCTGGCGCACACGATCAAGGGGTGGACCCTCGGCAAGGACTTCGAGGGCCGCAACGCCACCCACCAGATGAAGAAGCTCACCAAGCCCGAGCTCAAGGAGCTGCGCGACCGGCTCTATCTGCCGCTGTCCGACGCGGCGCTCGACGGTGACCTCCCGCCCTACTTCCACCCCGGCGAGGGCTCCGACGAGGTCGTCTACCTGCGCGAGCGCCGCGCCGCGCTCGGGGGCCCGGTGCCGCGCCGCGTGGTGCGCGCGATGCCGCTCGCCCTGCCCGCCGCGGCCGTGTACGACGACCTCGCCCGCGGGTCCGGCAAGCAGCAGGTGGCGACGACGATGGCCTTCGTCCGGCTGCTGAAGGACCTCATGAAGGACCCCGAGATCGGGCGCCGCTTCGTCCCCGTCATCCCCGACGAGGCCAGGACCTTCGGGATGGACTCGCTCTTCCCGACCGCGAAGATCTACAGCCCGCACGGCCAGACCTACGAGGCCGTCGACCGCGATCTCCTGCTCTCCTACAAGGAATCTGTCACCGGGCAGATCCTGCACGAGGGCATCAGCGAGGCCGGCTCGATGGCGTCGGTGATCGCCGCCGGCACGTCGTACTCCACCCACGGCGAGCCCATGATCCCCGTCTACGTCTTCTACTCGATGT
>JAABUT010003514.1_pt1 | contig 13348 bp, 17 predicted proteins | sample 5559281 | NCBI WGS metagenome assembly JAABUT01 (sample SAMN10711880, study PRJNA513359) | rock metagenome | isolation source: Antarctica rocks | place: Antarctica: Victoria Land, Ricker Hills nord | collected 2016-01-04
AGGCCCGGTGGAAGACCGGCACCCCACCGTCTGCGGTCACCGCAAGCCCGGCCTGGATCTGCTTGAGGTCGGTCCGCCGGTCCTTCGGGTGCCCGAACCGGGGCGTGGCGAAGCCCTCCTGAGGGTCTGAGTAGGCGCCGAACAGGCTGATCGAGGTCATGTCCCAGCGCATCCGGGCCACGTCCAGCCCGAACGCGGCGATCGCAGCCGCCCCGACCGAACCGACGATGCCCGCCAGCTGCGCGGCGATCGCGTCCAGGGCCCGGCCGATCCGGTCGTCGTTCAGCGCGCTCGGGTCGATGCCGAAGATCTCCTCGACCGCCCACTGGCGCGCCCATTCCTGCACGTGCACCAGCGGCGCCGGTGAGGTCAGCCGGTTCGCCACCAACGCCTCGATCACCTGTCCATGGCTGAGCAGCGCCAGGTCCCGGACCGGGCAGGCCCGGTCCACGATGCCCGCGATGTCGAGCCGCCGGGCGAACTCCGCGACCACCGGCAGCGCCCCGAGTGTCTTATCCGCCACCGGTGGTCCGTAACCGATCCGAGCTCGTGACACGCGGTCCTCCTCAGCCTGGCAACAACCCACCGTCACCTTGAGGCGTATATGCTTCAAGATGGGTGACGGGCACGACACGCACAGACAGCGAGGTGACGCTGATGGCTGAACCCAGCCGGCAGCAACGACGAACCCAAGCGCGACTGGCCCGTGAGCTAGGCCAGATCGGCTTCGCGCTACCCGGCAGCCTCGTCTGGCGCAGCACCAAGTGCGGCAAGGCTGGCTGTCGCTGCCAGGGGGACCCACCCGAACTCCACGGCCCCTACCTCAGCTGGACCCGAGCCGTGGCCGGCAAGACCGTCACCCGAAGGATCACCACCGAGGACCAGCAGCGCTACCAAGAATGGTTCGACAACGCCCGCCGACTCCACGAACTCGTCACCGAGCTCCAGACCCTCTCCCTCAAGGCCTTCGACGAAGCCCAGGACCCACCCACCCGCTACTGAACCCCACCAAACGGCTGCGGATCACACCCGGACAGCCCACCGACATCCATGTGCGGAATGCCCGGCTAGCGGAGGCCGACGCCGTTCATGACCTCGATGACGGCGGGGTTGACCTCGTTGGCAGGGGTCGACCCGGCAGAGCGGTCGTGGACCCGGCCCGCGGCGTAGAGCTCGAGCAGGGCTGCTGCCATTCGGGATCGGCCGGCGTTGTGGACGCAGAGGAAGAGAACTTCGGGGATGGTGGTCAGGTCCGCCGACTGGCGGAATGGTGCTCATCTGCTCACCTGGCCGGGGTAGTAGCGGCGGCGGAGCCACAGCGCCACGTAGACGAGGGCAACCAGGACGGGGACCTCGACCAGCGGGCCGACAACGCCGGCGAGGGCTTGGCCGCTGGTGACGCCGAAGACGCCGATGGCGACGGCGATCGCGAGCTCGAAGTTGTTCCCGGCTGCGGTGAATGCCAGGGTCGCGGTCTTGGCGTAGCCCAGGCGGAGGCGGTGTCCCAGGGCGAAGCCGCCGCCGAACATCAGGGCGAAGTAGGCCAGCAGCGGCAGTGCGATCCGAGCGACGTCCCATGGCCTTGAGGTGATCGTGTGGCCCTGCAGGGCGAACAGCACGACGATGGTGAAGAGCAGCCCGTAGAGGGCGAGGGGCCCGATCTTCGGCAGGAACCGCTCCTCGTACCAGGTGACCCCCTTGGTTCGTTCGCCGACGGTGCGGGTGAGGACGCCCGCGAGCAGCGGGATGCCGAGGAAGACCAGCACGGAGACGATGATCGTGGTGAAGGAGAACGAGGCGTCGGTGATTGGCAGGCCGAGCCAGCCGGGGAGGATCTGGAGGTAGAACCAGCCGAGGCCGCCGAAGGCGGCGATCTGGAACACCGAGTTGATCGCGACGAGGACGGCGCCGGCTTCCCGGTCGCCGCAGGACAGGTCGTTCCAGATCAGGACCATGGCGATGCAGCGGGCCAGACCAACGATGATCAGACCCGTCCGGTAGCTCGGCAGGTCGGGCAGGAGCAGCCAGGCCAGGGCGAACATCAGGGCCGGGCCGATGACCCAGTTGAGCACCAGCGACGAGACCAGCAGGCCGCGGTCACGGGTGACCCGCTCGAGCTGGCGGTAGCGGACCCTGGCCAGCACCGGGTACATCATCAACAGCAGACCGATCGCGATCGGGAGGCTGACCGAGCCGACCTGGACCGCGTCGATGCGCTGCGGCAGCGACGGGATCGCCCGGCCGAGACCGATGCCGCCGGCCATGGCCACGATGATCCAGACCGGCAGGAACCGGTCCAAGGTGGACAGCCGAGCCAGGACCGGCGTCTCCTCGGCTCGTGCTGAGGAGGCAGCCGTCGGCTTGGTGAGTGGGCCGGCCATCAGGCACGTCTGACGGCGCGCACGGTGGCCGAGTGCATGTCAGGAGCTGCCTCGTGGGTGAAGCTGACCTCGGCGTTGGTGAAGCCGACGGCGGCCGCGCCGTCGAGGTACTCGCCCTTGGAAGGGGCGCCGGCGATGCAACCGAAGCAGGAGCCCCGCTCGGCCCGGTCCGAGGCGCTGAGGTGGTTCTCGGCCACGACGCCGTAGAGGGAAGCCCCGAACGCCTCGTCGACCTCGACACCGGACTCTCCGCAGCACGAGCCAGCTGAGTCGGCGCCCCCGCCACAGCATGAGCTGGTATCCGCTTCAGAAGTGCAACACCTGGCCTCGACGACGTCCAGGAGCCCGTGGGCCCTGCTGGTGACAGCCGTCGCCGCTGCGGCGTAGCGCTGGCGCACCTGCTCAGGAAAATCGGAACCGCTCATGACACTTGCTCCAATCGACGTGCTTCGATGGGTCGAGAATCGTCCATGCATCGACGTTTGTCAATGTGTGTGGGACGATGGGTGCATGGCCACCACTCAGCTGCCGTTGATCGACGCCGCAGACGGCTGCTGCTCGAGCGTGACGGGCCGCGTCCTCGACGTCGAGTCGGCCGAGCGGCTCGCGCGATCGTTCAAGGCGCTCGGCGATACCACACGCGTCCGACTGCTCTCACTGATTGCCGCCACCGCCGACGGCGAGGCTTGCGTATGCGATCTGACCAACCTCGTGGGCCTCTCCCAGCCAACCGTCTCCCATCACCTGCGCCTCCTCGTCCAGGCCGGGCTCATCACGCGCGAGCAACGCGGGAAGTGGGCCTACTACGCCGTCGTCGACCACGCACTCGACGCCCTCGCGCGCGCGCTCACCAGCCGCGTCCGAGCAGCCCAGCCCGGCTGAGTACCCGGACCACCACGCGGTTCGCTTCCCTGCTGGGTTCGGGGTTCGAATCCCTGGCGGCGCACCACCCGAGACGGCGGCCCCAACGGGGTCGTCGTTCTGCTCGGGGGGCCTACCCTCGTCCCATGAGCGGCCAGCCGATGAGCGATGCGAACTTCCGACGTGCAACCGGCATCCACCGGCTCCTCCTGCGTCTGAGCGGCGGCCGGGTCGGCCATCACCTCGCCGGCATGAAGGTCGTCGTCCTGCACACCGTCGGGCGCACGTCGGGACTCCCCCGCGAGACGGTCCTCAGCACCCCGATCCGGAGCTCGACCGGTGTCGTCCTCGTCGCCTCCAAGGGCGGCTCACACGGCCAACCTGACTGGTACCTCAACCTGCAGAAGACCCCCGACGTCGAGCTGACCATCGACGGGGAGTGCCGCCCCTACCGGGCAAGGACGGTCTCTCCCGAGGAGAAGGCCGATCTGTGGCCAAGGATCGTCACGGCATACAAGGGCTATGCGGCGTACCAGGAGCGCACGCAGCGCGACATCCCCGTCGTCCTCTGCGAGCCGCGGAGAGGCTGACGCCCGGGCGAGCGGCGGGGTTGAAAGGGGTCAGCCGCGCCGGCGGCGGACCAGCCCGACGAGGACGAAGAGGGCGGAGAGGGCCGCGAGGACTCCCGCGACCCGCTCGGAACGCAGCTCGCCGTCGGGCGTGTGCGTCGCGTCGTAGAACGCCACCTTCGCGCTCTCGCCCTGGCGTCGGACGATCTCCTTCGGCTGGGCGCGGACCATCAGCTCGTCCACGGTGCTCGTCAGACGAGCCCGCGTCACGGCGATCTCTGCCTCGATCTCGTCGGCCGTCGGCTTGCGCGTCCCTGGTGAGTCGCTCATGGGCGGGCTCCCTTCGCTCGAGTAGCCACCTTACAGACCGAGGTCCTGCCGCAGCCTGGCGACGTGGCCGGTTGCCTCGACGTTGTAGCGGGCATCCACCACCTGCCCGGACTCGTCGACGACAAACGTCGAGCGGAGGACGCCCTCGACGGTCTTGCCGTCGAGCTTCTTCTCACCGAAGGCGCCGTAGTCCGTCAGCACCTTCTTGTCCGGGTCGGAGAGCAGGGTGATCGTCAGCCCGTCGCGCTCGCGGAACGTCGCAAGCCTCGCCGGCTGGTCTGGACTGATCCCGAGCACGTCGTAGCCCCTGGCCTGCAACGCGTCGATCGAGTCGCTGAAGTCGCAGGCCTGCGTGGTGCAGCCCGGGGTCATCGCCGCCGGGTAGAAGTAGACGATGACCTTCCTCCCGCGGAAGTCCGCGAGCGACACCCGCTCTCCGGTGTCGTTCGACAAGGTGAAGTCCGGGGCGGTGTCGCCCGGGCTCAGCTTCGCGCTCACGTCGGCTCCTCATGCAGTTTAGGTATGCCGTGCGGCCGGGCCCGGCCGCACGTCGCCCAACGTAGCCGACGGCGGTGACGGGCGAGTCCGTCGCCGCGTCCTAGACTCAGCCGGACGCCAGAGTGGTGGAATGGTAGACACGCGGCACTTAGGATGCCGTGCCCGATGGGTGTGGGGGTTCGAGTCCCCCCTCTGGCACGCTGCACTCTCGGACCCGCTGTGCTCCGCACCGAATGACCCTTGCGCATGCCGTCCCAGGCGCACGGCCGCGTCACTCGACGGTGACGTCGACCCCGGGGTACCCGCTCGCGCCGTCGGGAGCCGGCGGCGCCTCCTGTTCGGTCTGTACCGTGCCGGTGCTGTCCGTGGCCCGGACCCGGAGCGAGTGCTGGCCCGTGCTCGCGGGCCACTGGTAGACCCACTGGCGCCACGCGTCCGTCGTCAGCTCACCGCCGAGCTGGGCGGCCTGCCACGGCCCCTGGTCCACCTGCACCTCGACGCTCTTGATCCCCCGATGCTGGGCCCAGGCGACGCCGGCCACCGCGACGGTCCCGGCCTTGACCCGGGCGCCCAGCTTCGGGACGTCGATCCGTGACGCGGTCTTGATCGGGCCCTTGGCCGACCACCCGCGCGGCGTCCAGTAGCCCTGGTCCGCCGAGAACCGGGTGACCTTGAGCGAGGTGAGCCACTTCGTCGCGGAGACGTAGCCGTAGAGCCCCGGCACGACGAGGCGCACCGGGAAGCCGTGCTCGAAGGGCAGCGGCTGACCGTTCATCCCGATGGCGACCAGTGCGTTGCGGTCGTCGGTGAGCGCCTCGATCGGCGTCCCCGCGGTGAAGCCGTCCGAGCTGCGCGACAGGACCATGTCGGCGCCCGCCTTCGGCCCGGCCATCGCGAGCAGCTCGCGCACCGGCCAGCCGGTCCAGACCGCGTTGCCGACGAGGTCGCCGCCGACCTCGTTGGAGACGCAGGTCAAGGTGACGAGCGCCTGCTGCATGGGCTTGGTGAGCAGGGTCGCCCAGTCGAGGGTCACCTCGTGGTCCACCTCCCCGGTGACCTTGAGCGACCAGGTGGCCGTGTCCAGCCGCGGCACGACGAGCGCCGTGTCGATCCGGTAGAAGCTGTCGTTCGGGACAATGTAGGGGCTGAGACCGGGCACGTCGAGGCCGCCGCCCGTGACGCTCGGCGGGTCTCCTGCCGGCGGGAGGGCCACCCCGGCCCGGGCCTCGGCCGCCTGGCCGCTGCCGCCGGACAGCCTCGAGCCGAGGAGTGCCGCGATCGCGGCGCCGCCGCCGGCGAGGACCCGACGCCGGGTGAGGTTGCCGGCTGCCTCCCTGGCCGCCCGGTCGAGCCGGCCGAGGGTGCCGACACCGGCGAGGACGCCGACAGCGGTGGGGATGACGTCCTGCGGCGCCGCGCCCGGCCGGCTGAGGACGGCGGCGGCGCCGAGGGCTCCCACCAGGGCCAGCAGGACCAGGGCGAGCGTGCGGCGGGAGCGGGACAGCAGCCCGATGGCCGCACAGAACGCGACGAGCACGACCCCCATGCTGACGAAGAGCGCGAGCTTGTCGTTGGTGCCGAAGGTCGAGATGGCAAAGTCCTTGAGCCACGCGGGCGTCCGGTCGATGAAGGCACCCCCCACGGCGGGGATCGGCGACGGCGTGCCGCCCGCGAGCCCGACCCAGCCCATGACCCCGGCGAGCAGGGTCGCGAGGCCCAGCGCGACACCGCCGGCGAGTATGCCGTCCAGTGCGGCGGCCGCGGGCGACCGCGTGGTGCGCTCTGGCTCCGGTGCCTGCGGAGGCGCGGCCTCCCGGTTGACGGCGCCGAAACGCGCCTCCGACATGGTCATGACGTCAACGTGCTCCTCAACAGTGGCACCATGGCGCGGAAGGCCTTGCCGCGGTGCGAGATGGCGTTCTTCTCCTCGTCGGTGTACTCCGCGAGGGTCCCCGTCCCACCGTCCACGAGGAAGATGGGGTCGTAGCCGAACCCGTTGCTGCCGTTGGGCTCTCGAGCCAGCCGGCCGGTCACCCGACCCTCGGTGGCCACCGTGCTCCCGTCGGGCATGGCGAGGACCGCGGCACAGACGAACGCCGCGCAACGGTGCTCGTCGGGCACGTCGGCGACCTGCTCGAGCAGGAGGGACACGTTGGCCCTGTCCCGGTCGGCCCGGGGCAGGTCGGCCCCACCCGTGGTCCCCGACCAGCGGGCGCTGAAGACACCCGGCGAACCGCCGAGCACCTGCACGGCGAGCCCGGAGTCGTCGGCGACGGAGGGCAACCCGGAGGTCTGGGCCAGCGCGAGCGCCTTGAGCCGGGCGTTGCCCTCGAAGGTCACCTCGGTCTCCGCCACGTCGGGGGCCCCGGGGACGTCCGCCGCACCGATCACGTCGAGGCCGAGGTCGATGACGAGACCGCCGAGGATCGCCCGCAGCTCGTGCACCTTGTCCTCGTTGCGGGTGGCCAACACGAGACGGGTCACCTGCGCTCCCGGGCGGGCTGCGCGAGGGCGTCCTGCTGGGTCGTCGTCAGGTCGCGGATGCCCTTCGCCGCGAGGTCGAGGAGCTGGTCGAGAAGGTCGCGGTCGAAGGGCTCGGCCTCCGCGGTGCCCTGCACCTCGACGAAGCGGCCGTCGCCCGTCATGACGACGTTCATGTCGGTGTCGGCCGTCGAGTCCTCGGGGTAGTCCAGGTCGAGCACGGGCATCCCCTTGACGACACCGACGCTCACCGCAGCCACCGACCCGTTCAGCGGCTGGGCACTCCTGCCGATGAACCCTGCGGCGCGCGCGTGCTCGATGGCGTCGACGAGCGCGACGTAGGCACCGGTGATGGCCGCCGTGCGGGTGCCGCCGTCGGCCTGGAGGACGTCGCAGTCGAGGACGATGGTGTTCTCCCCCAACGCCTTCGTGTCGATGACGGCCCGCAGGCTGCGCCCGATCAGCCGGGAGATCTCGTGGGTGCGCCCGCCGATCCTGCCCTTGACGGACTCGCGGTCGGACCGGGTGTTGGTGGCCCGCGGGAGCATGGCGTACTCAGCGGTGACCCAACCGGTGCCCTTCCCCTTGAGCCAGCGGGGCACGCCCTCGGTGAAGGAGGCGGCGCAGAGGACCCGCGTCCGGCCGAACTCGACGAGGACACTGCCCTCGGCGTGGTCGAGCCAGTTGCGGGTGATCCGCACCTCGCGGGTCTGGTCAGGGGCCCGGCCGTCATGGCGCTGTTCGCTCATGACCGCAAGGCTAACCATCCTCAATGGTAGGTTCTCCCAGCTCCACGGAGGCCTCGCTCCGCCCTTACCGGACGCTCACGATTCCTGCCCACCCGCTCCGGTTGCGTCCGGCACGTCGGCGGCTACAGCGACCCCGTTGCCGGACGCAGGGCCCACCTTCCCGGTTGCGTCCGGCACGTCGGCGGCTACACCCACCCCGTTGCCGGACGCGAGGGAAACCGGACGCAAGCGGAACCGGAGCCGGAGCCGGAGGGAAAGGTGGCCCGGACCTCAGAGGTCGTAGGTCGCGCCGGGCTCGGCCAGCTCAACCTGGCCCGGCCACTCGGCCGCCGCCTGCGCGCGGCACAGCTCCCGGTCGTTCCAGGCCGGGATGTGGGTGAGCACCAGCCGCTCGACCCCGCCGGCGCCCCGGGCCGCCCGGGCGCACTCGGCGCCGTTCATGTGCACACCGGGGAGGGTGTCTCGCCCCTGGACGAACGCGGAGTCTGCAAGCACCAGCGCCGAGCCGGTCATCAGCGGCGCGAGCGCCTCGCACAGGCCCGTGTCCCCGGTGTAGGCGAGGACGGCCCCTCCGGCCTCGACGCGCAGGCCGTACGCCTCGACGGGATGGGACACGGCATACGGGGTGATGGTGAAGGGGCCGACCGCGAACGGCCGGCCGTCCACGAGGTCGCGGTAGTCGAACTCGCCGTCCATGGCCGGCGGGTCGTCGATGCCGTAGGCCTCGCGCATCCGTCGCGCCGTCCCCGGCGGGCCGTGGACCGGCAGCGGCCGCGACGCGCCCTCGGGGTGGTAGCGCTGGATGACGTAGAGCCCGCAGAGGTCGATGCAGTGGTCCGCGTGCAAATGGCTGAGGACGACGGCGTCCAGGTCACGCGGGTCGATGTGCCGCTGCAGCGCCCCGAGGGCCCCGGACCCAAGGTCGAGGGCGACGTTCCAGGTGCGGCCCTCGTGCTCGGCCCGGACCAGATAGCTCGAGGCCGGCGACTCGGGCCCGGCGAAGGAGCCGGAACACCCGACGACGGTGACCCTCACGCCGTCCCCGTGCGGTTGCCGAAGACGGTGCCGACCTCGGGGCCGAGGAAGCGCCGCGCCCGCTGCCGGAACTCCTCGGCGTCCCCGGTCGTGGAGAACGCCAGGGTGGGGGCCGGCAGGTCGTCCGGGCGCAGCAGCTCGGCGTCGGCGAGCACCCGGTAGACGTCCTTGGCGGTCTCCTCCGCCGACGAGACGAGGGTGACGTCGTCGCCCATGACGTAGGAGATGACCCCGGTCAGCAACGGGTAGTGGGTGCAGCCGAGGACGAGGGTGTCGACATCGGCCTCCGCCACCGGCTCGAGGTACTCGCGGGCCACGTCGAGCAGCTCCTTGCCGCCGGTGACGCCGGCCTCGACGAACTCCACGAAGCGCGGGCAGGGCCGGCTCACGACCTCGATCTGCGGCGCCGCGGCGAAGGCGTCGAGATAGGCCCGGGAGTTGTGCGTGCCCTGGGTCGAGATCACGCCCACCCGTGAGCTGCGCGTCGCCGCGGCCGCCCGCCGGACCGCGGGGCGGATCACCTCGACGACGGGCATGTCGTAGCGCTCCCTCGCGTCGTGGAGCATCGCGGCGCTCGCGGTGTTGCAGGCGATGACGAGGATCTTCACCCCGTGGTCGACGAGCCGGTCGAGGCACTCCAGCGCGAACCGGCGGGTCTCGGCGATCGGCCTCGGACCGTAGGGCGCCCGCGCCGTGTCACCGAAGTAGACGACGGACTCGTGGGGCAGCTGGTCGAGCACCGACCGGGCGACGGTCAGGCCCCCGTAGCCCGAGTCGAAGATCCCGATGGGTGCGTCAGCCACCCCCAAAGGATAGGGAGGCGGGCGCGACATCACCGCACCGGCGGCGCGTCGCCTCAGTCACAGTGGGCGGCGGCGCCTCGGTCACCGTGGGCGGCGTCGCCTCGGTCTCACCGAGCGTCGCCTCGGTCACCGTGCCCCCGGGCGCGGTGGCGACGTCGGGTCGGGCTCGCCGCGACCGCAGGCACCACCTCGGCGAGGCAGGCCTCGTGGAAGCGGGCTTCGTCCGCATCGCCCACGTGCGGGCTGGCGAACTGCACCGCATGGAGGGCGGTCTCCGTGAGCCACCACTGGAGGTCGAAGAGCTCGACCATGTCGGCGTCCAGGTCCACCGTCCCCCCGCTGGCGACGTAGGCGGAGAGCGGCTCGGCGCCGTCGGCGTCACGCAGGACGACGCGCAGGTCGCGCTCGCGCGGCGCCAGACGCAGCGACTCCCAGTCGACGAGCACCGGCCCGCCGAGCTGCCAGAGGACGTTCGCGGTGTGCGGCTCCCCGTGCGTCAGGACCCATCCCTCGCGGCGGGCCAACGCCTGCGCGGTCAGCACGTCGAGCCGCGCCAACAGCCGCAGGATATGGGTTCGGTTGTCACGTAGGGCGACTCGCACCGACTCCCCGAACGGTCCCGACTCCCACGGACCGCCGTCGACGGTCTCCAGCAGTCGCTCGAGCTCCGCCCGGCAGGGCAGCGTCGGCTCCCACACCGGCGCGCGACGCGGCGGTTTGGCGGCGTGCAGCTGGCCGATCTCGTGGGCGATGAGGGCCCGCTGGTTGTCGTCGGCGTATGCGCCGGGCCCGGACTCCCCCTCGAGGTATGCCGTGACGGTCACCAGGTAGCGCCCGTGCCGGACCCCGACCCCTCCGTTCGTGGGGGCAACGGTCGGGACGACGAAGTGGAGACCCTTGTGCGCCAGCCGCCGCGCCACGGCATACGCCGCCTCGAGCTCCTCCAGGCGGCCGCGGGCGGTGACGTCGTCAGCCGTGACGAACCAGCGTGGCTGCCGTGGGCCGCCGCAGACCCAGTGGTGCGCGCCGGCCCCGCGCGGGACGAACGCGCCGTTGCGCGCCTTGCCTTCCCAGTGCTCCTGCACGAGGCGCAGGACGTCCTCGGCGGTCAGGTCCTGCGGCTCCACGTGCATGCGCGTCTCAGCGGGAGCGGCCGCGCCCGGCCGACCGCATGAGCGCGTTCGTCAGGGACTCCTGCAGCCAGGTGAGGAAGTCGTAGAAGGAGACCGCGTAGACGGTCGGGTCGTCGTCGTCGAGGCCGGCGAGCCGCTCCTCGAGGTGCGTCGCGTCCTCGTCGGTGCGCAGGCCGAGCCGCTCGCCCAGCAGCAGCCGGGTGTCGGTCAGGGCGATGACCGTGGCTTCGGCCTCCTCCCGGGTCAGCTCGAGCCGGTCACCGGTGGCCCGGCGCAGCGCCGCGACGGCGGTCGCGAGGTTGGTCGCCTTGCGGTCGCGCAGGCCGTGCTCGGTGAGGCGGCGGAACTCGGCCGCGACCTGGTCGTCCCCGCGGTGCGCGGTGGGCAGGAGCCGGTCCAGGGCCGGATCGCGGTGCGCCAGCTCGTCGGGGGTGTCGGGCGTCTGGTCCTGCGCGGCCAGCGAGACCCCCAGGCCGGCGACGAGGTCCTCGAACGGGTCACCGGTGGACTCCCGCTCCGGTGGGGCGATCAGGTCGCGGGTCTGGTCCATGAGACCGGCGACCACCCCGCGCTCCATCTCGTCGATCGTCGCGACGTAGAGCCGCCCCGTGCGCCGGAACCCGCGCGCCACCGCCTACTCGTCCTTCTCGAACGTCGCCCACAGGCCATAGCCCTGCAGGGCCTCGGCGTCGCGTTCCATGGACTCGCGGGCACCGTTCGCGACGACCGCCTTGCCCTTGGTGTGGACGTCCATCATGAGCTTCTCCGCCTTCTGGCGGGAGTAGCCGTAGTAGGACTGGAAGACGTAGGTGACGTAGGACATGAGATTGACGGGGTCGTTCCAGACCAGCGTGATCCACGGCGTGTCGGTCTCGACCAGCTCGTCCGTCCGCTCGGCGGTCGAGGTGCGCTGTTCCTCAACGGGGGCGATGGACACGGTGCCCACAATATGCTGTCCGGCGTGACGAGCACCGAGTCGACCGCCCGCGCCGAGTCGACCGCCCGCGCCGAGCAGCCGGCCAGCACGGCGCTGCTGACGGACCACTACGAGCTGACCATGGTGCAGGCGGCCCTGCGCAGCGGCGCCGCCGAGCGCAGGTGCGTGTTCGAGGCCTTCGCCCGGCGGCTCCCGGACGGCCGGCGCTACGGCGTGCTCGCCGGCACGGGGCGCCTGCTCGAGGCCCTGGAGCGGTTCCGGTTCGGCGAGCCGGAGGTCGAGGCGCTGCGCCGGTCGAAGGTGGTCGACGACCGGACCTGTGACTGGCTGGCCGGCTACGGCTTCAGCGGCACGATCAGCGGGTATGCCGAGGGCGAGTGCTACTTCCCCGGCTCACCGGTGCTGGTGGTCGAGTCGTCCTTCGCCGAGGGCGTCGTCCTCGAGACCATCGTTCTGTCGATCCTCAACCACGACACCGCCGTCGCGTCCGCTGCCTCCCGGATGACCGCCGCCGCGGGCGAGCGACCCTGCATCGAGATGGGGTCTCGGCGCACCCACGAGGAGGCCGCCGTCGCCGCCGCCCGCGCGGCATACATCGCGGGGTTCACGACGACGAGCAACCTCGAGGCAGGTCGGCGCTACGGAATCCCCACTGCGGGGACGGCGGCCCACGCCTTCATCCTCGTGCACGACGACGAGCGGGAGGCGTTCCAGGCGCAGGTCGACTGCCTCGGCCTGGGGACGACCCTGCTCGTCGACACCTACGACGTCCACGAGGGCGTGGCGACGGCCGTCGACGTCGCCGGACCCCGGCTCGGCGCGGTGCGCCTCGACTCCGGCGACCTGCTCAGCCAGGCGCGCGAGGTCCGGGCCCAGCTCGACAGTCTCGGGGCGACGGGCACCCGGATCATCGTCACCTCCGACCTCGACGAGTTCGCCATCGCCGGTCTGGCGGCCGGTCCCGTCGACGGCTTCGGGGTGGGGACCCAGGTCGTCACCGGCTCGGGCGCCCCGACGGCGAGCATGGTCTACAAGCTCGTCGCCCGGACCGACGACGAGGGCGTCCTGCAGCCGGTCGAGAAGAGGAGCAAGGACAAGGCGTCCGTGGGCGGACGCAAGTGGGCCCTGCGCCGGCGAAACCCGCAGGGGGTGGCCGAGGCCGAGGTCGTCGGCACCGGGCAGCCGCCCGAGGACGACGGCAACGACCGGGCGCTGATGGTCGACCTCGTCCGGGACGGCCGGGTCGTCGACCACCAGGACATCCACCAGGCCCGGGAGCGCCATGCCGCCTCCCGTGCCGAGCTGCCCCGAGCGGCCCTGCGGCTCCAGCGCGGCGAGCTGGCCATCCCGACGATCCACGAGACGGGCTGATCCGCGCCCAGAACCCGCACGTGCGCAGCTGTGGACGCCTCGACCAGGGCTACCCCGACCACGACCCGCACGTTCGGACTTGCGGACGCCGCCACCAGCGCCGTGACGACCAGGAGCCCGCACTAGGGTCGGCCGCACCCGCCCCGACGTGCCCGAGAGGTTGCCATGCCGTTCCTCGTCCCTGCCGGAAGCTCCACCTG
>JAABUT010003515.1_pt1 | contig 13347 bp, 11 predicted proteins | sample 5559281 | NCBI WGS metagenome assembly JAABUT01 (sample SAMN10711880, study PRJNA513359) | rock metagenome | isolation source: Antarctica rocks | place: Antarctica: Victoria Land, Ricker Hills nord | collected 2016-01-04
TTTAAGCTCATTTTTGAAGGATTATGAAATTAAAGATTTCGGAACTTACAGTTCGGATTCTGCAGATTATCCTGATTTTGCGCATCCGGTAGCATTTGTAGTTGAAAAACATGAGTTTGATAATGGCATTTTGATCTGCGGAAGCGGAAATGGAATTGCGGTCACGGCCAACAAACATCAGGGAATCCGCGCAGCCATTTGCTGGAATACTGAACTGGCAAGCCTCGCCCGAAAACACAATAATGCCAATATTTTGTGCCTGCCCGCCAGATTTATATCGATAAAAGAAGCACAGGAAATCACAACTACATTTCTAAATACTGAGTTTGAAGGTGGCCGGCACCAAAACCGTGTAAACAAAATCTCCTGCTAAAATCATCATGAAAAAAATATTTTTAAGTATATCACTGGCAATTACTGTTATCGCTGCCCAAGCGCAAAAACCTGATCCGATCCAGCAAAAATACGCCGCTTATATTACTGCCGAAGATGCCCGGAAACATTTAAGTATCCTGGCTTCAGATGCTTTTGAAGGACGTGAAACCGGCAAACCAGGCGCAGAAAAAGCAGCCAATTACATCGCCGGCGAATTCAAAAAGCTGGGTTTGCAAGCTCCCGTAAACGGTTCTTATTTTTTCAATGTTCCTTTGGTCGAAACCAGTTTACATGCGGATAACTTCAAAATAAACAATACCGGATTTGTTTCCGGCAAAGATTTTTACATCAGCGGAACGGCTTCTTCCAAAAATATAGCGGTAAAAGAAGTAGTGTTTATCGGATATGGCATCAGCAGCGAAAACTATGACGATCTGAAAAATACGGATATTACCGGCAAAGTAGTGCTGTTTATCAACAAAGGAGAACCGATGAAAAACGGTGTTTCTATGGTGACAAAATCCACCACCGCTTCCGACTGGAGTACCAACCGAAACAAACGCTTGCAATATTTACTCAGCAAAAAACCGGCACTGATTTTGGCCCTGAACCCTGATCTGGAAGCTTTGCTGCAACGGATGGCGCAAATGAACTACGACTTGAATGCAGGCCGCCTAATTATCAAAACTGATAATGAACAAGCCGAACGCGCTGCAATCATCACCATCTCGCCAAAAATTGCAGATGCTTTTTTGAAAAACAGCGGTAAAACTTTAGAGGCATTAAAAACAGCTATCGACCAAAACGGAACACCGCAAACGCAAACGGTTAAAGCTGATTTTTCGGTTAACATCAACCAGCAAAATAAGGATACAAAAGCAGTAGATGTGCTTGGATATTTGCCCGGAACGGATTTGAAAGATGAAGTTTTGGTGATTTCTGCCCATTACGATCACATCGGTTTGACTAAAAGCGGAACCGACAAAGTCAACAACGGTGCTGACGACGACGGTTCTGGAACAACCGGCATATTGGAAATTGCCCGCGCTTTTATGGCTGCAAAAAAAGCTGGCCACGGTCCGCGGAGAAGTATTTTGTTTTTGGGGAATGTTGGTGAAGAAAAAGGTTTGCTGGGATCGGAATATTATACCGATCATCCGGTTTTTCCGTTGGCAAACACGATTACTGATTTGAATATCGATATGATTGGCCGTGTTGGCGAGGAATACAAAGGCAAGCCGGATTCTGCAGATTATGTTTATGTGATCGGTTCGAGCAAATTAAGTTCTACTTTGCACCAAATTGGCGAGCAAGCCAACCAGACTTATACCAAGCTCAAATTGGATTATAAATATGACGATCCAAAAGATCCGAACCGCTTTTACTACCGTTCCGATCATTATAATTTTGCCAAACATGGTGTGCCAATCATCTTTTATTTCAATGGTGTGCATGAAGATTACCATCGCCCCGGAGATGAAGTGAGTAAAATTAACTTTCCTGCGCTTGCTAAACGTGCGCAATTGGTTTTTTATACTGGTTGGGATTTGGCCAATCGCGATAAGCGTCCGGTTGTGGATGCCAAAAATGATATGACGGACAGCCAATAATACTCATGCTGTTTTTATCGGTATAAAATTAGTATCGTTACAACGAAGCAGGTAGTTTTTGCGTTAAAAGCTAAATCCTTAATTTTACAGCATGTCCAAAACTGCCGAAGATTTTATTGTGAATACAGAGGCGAAAGCTTTTGACCTGAAGCATCGCGGCATCATCAACCACAATATCGGGAAATACGATGCCGCAGTTTCTCGTGGTATTTCGCGTTTGGCCAACCTGGAAAATTCAAAACGCAAAGCGCACGTGATCAAATGGAAAACAATGGAAAACTTAGACAAGCTTTTGCCTGAGTTTGAAGCCAATTTTCAACGCCGCGGCGGCAAAGTGATTTGGGCAAATGATGCGGAAGAAGCACAAAAAGAAATCCTGAACATCATCCAAAAAGCAAGTGCAAAAACAGTAGTCAAATCCAAATCAATGGTGACGGAGGAAATTCACCTGAATGAATTTCTTACCGAAAATAATATTGAAAGCCTGGAAACCGATCTGGGCGAATATATTGTGCAGATGCTCGGCCAGAAACCGTATCATATTGTTACGCCGGCCATGCACTTATCAAAAGAAGATATTGCAAAATTATTTAACGAGCGATTTGGTACGCCAATAGATGCGACGCCGGAACAACTCACTTTGAAAGCGCGCGAACTGCTGCGTGCCAAATATATTCATGCAGATATTGGCATCACCGGTGCCAACTTTTTAATTGCTGATTCGGGCAGTATCGCCATCACCGAAAATGAAGGAAATGCACGGCTTTGCACCACTTTCCCCAAAATCCATATTGCCATTGTTGGGATTGAGAAAATGATTCCTTCAATTGCTGATTTAGATTTGTTCTGGCCGCTGCTTTCTACACATGGAACCGGCCAAAATTTGACGGTTTACAATTCTATTTTGAGCGGGCCACGACAGCCGCATGAAATCGATGGACCAGAGGAAATGTACGTGATTTTGCTGGATAACGGCCGGACGAATTTACTGGCACAAAAAGACCAGCGGCAAAGTTTGTACTGCATCCGTTGCGGCGCGTGTTTAAATGCTTGTCCGGTTTATAAAAACATTGGCGGCCACGCTTACGAAACTACGTACAGCGGGCCGATTGGCTCTATCATCACGCCGCATACCAAAGGCATGGAAGAGTTTAAGCATTTGAGTTATGCTTCCAGTTTATGCGGAAAATGCTCGGAAGTTTGCCCGGTAAAAATTGATTTGCACAAAATGCTGTTGCTCAACCGGCGCGATTCTGTAAAGCAAAACCTCAACCCGATAAAAGAAAAATGGGGCTGGGCTTTGTGGAAAAAAGGAATGCTAAGCCGGAAACTAACGGATTATTTTGGTGGAAAAACCAAGAATTTTTTACTCAAATTCCTTTTCAAACATACCTGGGGACATTTGCGGGAAATGCCGGAAGTGGCTCAAAAATCTTTTAGCCAGCAGTGGCAGGAAAAGAATAAAGAATAGTTTTAGCTTCTATGCTTTTAGCAAAAAAAACTTATAAAATTAAATGCGCAAAATCACACTTAATATTGCTACCAGTTTAGACGGTTTTATTGAAGGCCCGGAAGGTGAAATCGACTGGTGCCTGAACGATCAGGATTACGGTTTAACCGAGTTTTCGGAGGATACCGATGCTTTGTTTATGGGTAGAAAAAGCTACGAGCTGATTGCACAGGCCGGATTGGGATTTTTTGAAGATCATTCTATTTATGTGTTTTCTGATACGCTTGTAAAAGAAGAGCATTTTGGGGTAAAGGTAATCCGCCGTGCTGATTTTGTTTCGTTTGTAAAAGAGTTTAGGGAACAGGAAGGTAAAAATATTTGGCTTTTTGGCGGTGCGGATCTGTTTGCTTCTTTTATGGCAGAAAAATTGGTGGATGAGTTTTTGATCTCCGTACATCCGCTAATTTTGGGCGGCGGAAAACCCCTTTTTCAGCAGGGAAAAGAAAAACTTGATTTGATATTGCTTAATCAGCAGTCGTATTCCAGCGGTTTGGTGCAGTTGCGGTATATTATCCCGCCAAAATTTGATTTGAGTATGCTGGATATGTAATACGAAAACGTGTTTATTAATTCAATTATTACTAAATTAATTAGTATATTTGATGTGGTATTAACAAATAAATTTAAATGTTAGAAACTTTGTTTCAAATATTTATGTATATATAAACAAATGCAAACCTCTATTGAACCAGTGATAAGCAGGACTTTTAACAAAGCAAAGGCTATAAATTCATTGATATTTATTTCAAATAAAATAGCTAATGAGCAAGGCATATCTGATAAATATACCGCTTTAAAAATTTTGTATTTTGCTGAAGTTAAGCATTTAATAAAATATGGCCAATTGATAACGGATGATACAATTGCCCGACTTAAACATGGTTCAACCCCTTCTTCATCTTATGATTTATTAAAAGAAAAGAACAGCGACGGAACTTTTAATATTATCAATAATACAAATTTTAAACCTAACAAAGATTTAGACATTGAAGAACTATCTGAGAGTGATATCGAGTGTTTGAACGAAGCTATATTAGAAAATAAGGATTTAAATTTTAGTCAACTAAAAAGTAAAGCACATGATAAGGCTTATAATATAGCCGAAAAGTTGAATGAAAAATATGTTGATCTACAATATATCTTTGAGCAGGAAAACCTTTCGGAAAGTCAAATAAGATTTATTACTGAATCTTATGAATTTAAAAGACTGACCCAATGCCTCCCTCTTTAGGAGATTTCTTTTCTAAAGAATTTAAAGATGACTTTTTAGGTAAGAAAGTTTCCCCTAAATGCATTTTACTCATTAAAATTCCTGAATTTAAAGAAGTTAGTTATCCTAAGTATGCAATTATAGTTTGTGTTTCTGATCATTCAAATTCTGTTGTATCAGTTTGCATCAATACCGACAAGCCATTTACCAATAACTGTATCACGATAACAAAAAAGGAACATGCTTTTTTAAAATATGATAGTTATGTAAACTGTGATTTTATATCTGAAATGAACATAAAAGACTTAACGGTATTTTTAGAAAAGTATCCAGAGAATATTTTAGGTGAAATAACAGATTTTCATTACATACAAATACTTGAGCGTTTACAATCAAGTAAAGTTATTCCTGTAAAATTAAAACAAAGGTTTGGGTTAATGTAACCATGCTTTTTTAGCTAACCAATTCCACCTCTGCAACCGGATTAAACAAATAAACACGGTTCGTACTTACTTCAACACAACGGTAACGCTTTCTTAAACGTTCTTCCCTGCGAAAAACCCGGCCGTCTTTCCATTTAAACAAACCGTTTGCCGGAATTTTTTCTACCGAAATAACCGATGCTTCTTTTACATCATATTTTTTGAGTGTACGGAATAAAGTCAGATCAGAACAACTGGAAGCAGCTGGATTATCGAGATAATTACTGATGGCGCGTTGAATATCAGCAGGAAAAATCTCCAGCTCAAAAAACGGTTTCATCATCAGCTTAAAGTTGCTTTTCCATTCTGCGCCGTGCGGTTTTACTTTATGCTGATGCTGGTTCCAAGTGTATAAATGTGCAAATTCATGTACAGTTGTCACCAAAAAAGCATAACAATTCAGGTCGAAATTAACCGAAATTCGATGTCCTTTTTCGGCAAAAGGTGAACGATAATCGCCAAACTTGGTGCCGCGGTTGCGTGAAACTTTAAATTCGCACTGAAAATAATCGATCCATTTGGCAATCACCGGTGCGGCAGCTTCGGGCATATATTGCTTTAGAATTTCGGTTTTATTCACGCCGTAAAATCGTGAATTATTTTAATAAATGGAAAGTGATGAGGCTTGCAGCATAAGCCAAAACGGTCATGTAAGCAAACTGGATAACAGGCCATTTCCATTCTTTGGTTTCGCGGTAAACTACAGCAACCGTACTGGCGCATTGCATGGCAAAAGCGTAGAACATCATGAGCGACATGGCTACGGCGAAGGTGAATACGGGCAGGCCGGTTTCAGGATTTTTAGCATGTTTCATCTTGTCCATCACAGAATCCAGCTTGTCAGCGTTGCCGTCTACACTGTAAATCGTAGCCATTGTTCCTACAAAAACTTCTCGTGCAGCGAAAGAAGTAATTAGCGCGATGCCAATTTTCCAGTCGAAACCTAAAGGACGAATTGCCGGCTCGATGGCGTGACCCAAAATTCCTGCGTAAGAATTTTCAAGTTTATCAGTTGCTTTTAAATGTTCCAGTTCGGTTGCCGATTTTTGCCTGGTAAAAGAAGCATTGCTGTATTTGTGCTCGATCTGCGCCATCCGGTTTCCCGGCCCGTAAGAAGCCATCACCCATAAAATAATAGAAACGGCGATAATCACTTTTCCGGCCTGAACCACAAAAGTTTTGGATCTTTCGTACATCGTTAAGCCCACATTTTTCCAGCGCGGCATCCGGTAAACCGGCAATTCCATAATGAAATAACCGCGCTCCCGGCTCTTCAAAATCAGCTTAAAAACAAACGCTACCACAACTGCCGAGACAACGCTGAACAGATACATCGACATCATGGCCAAACCTTGTAAATTAAAAAGCCACCAAACATTACGATTGGGAACGACGAGCGAAATAAGCAAAGTATAAACCGGTAAGCGCGCCGAACAGGTAATCAGCGGCGTAACCATAATAGTGATCATGCGGTCTTTCCAGTTTTCAATTGTGCGCGTACTCATAATCGAAGGAACGGCGCAGGCAAAACCACCGATCAGCGGCACAACTGATTTGCCGTTCAAACCAACTTTTCGCATGATCCGGTCCATCATAAACGTTACGCGCGACATGTAGCCGGTATCTTCCAAAATCGAAATAAAAGCAAACAAAATGGCAATCTGCGGGATAAAAACAAGCACACCGCTTAAACCGGCAACCACGCCATCGAGCAATAAGCTGGTGAGCGGTCCGGCTGGTAAGATTTGATGAAGCGTGGTAGAAAGCCAGGTAAATAAATCTTCAATCAGCGTCATCGGATAAGCTGACCACGTAAATATTGCCTGAAAAATGAACATCAGAATAGCGAAGAAGATAACGAAACCAAAGATTTTATGGGTGAGGATGCGATCTATCTTATTGCTGTAGCTTTCTTCTTCCGCAAAATGCTCTTTCCGTTTAACAACGTCGAAAAGTACATCATTGATAAAATTATATCGGGCAATCGTTTCTGTAGCCTGAGATTTTTGCGAATGGAAACTGTACTCCTGCTCCAAACTTTCTATCCGGTCATTTTGCTGGGGCGACAAGAATTGCAAATATTCATGCTGATGTGCCAGCTGCAAAGCATAATAATCGCTATCAACCAAAATCTCTTCCCGGATACTGTTGATTAATTGCGGTGCCAACTGTGCAATGTCGATCGTATCTTCCTGCAAAGCTACTGGATTTGCAAAACCGATTGCTTCTTTTAGCGCATCAATTCCTTCGGCTTTGCAGGCAGAAATCGGCACAACCGGCACACCTAACTTTTTGGAAAGCAGATCGACATTAATTTCTAATCCGGATTTTCTGGCCATGTCCATCATGTTCAGAGCCACAATAACCGGTACTTTCAAATCAGCTACCTGTGTATAAAGCAGCAGGTTACGTTTTAAGTTGGAAGCATCGAGGATGGCAATAACCAAATCGGGATTATGGGCATTGGCACGATCAGCCAAAACCGAAAAAACGATAGATTCGTCTTTGCTCTTTGGATACAAACTATAAGTTCCCGGAAGATCGATAATTTCGGCACGACGACCATCAGTCAGCGTACAAAACCCAGTTTTTTTATCGACCGTAACACCCGGAAAATTGCCGACTTTTTGGTTCAAACCGGTCAGAACATTAAAAAGTGTTGATTTACCGGTATTTGGGTTTCCTACTAATGCAACTTTTAAATCCGCCTTCAACGCAAATTATTGTAGAATAATGGTAGAAGCCTCGCGTTTGCGCAAACTTAGCTGATAGCCGGAAACATTGATTGCAATCGGATCGCCAAGCGGCGCAATACGTTGGATGCTGATTTCTTCTCCAGGCAAACAACCCATTTCCATCAATTTAACAGACATTTCTAAATCTGTAAATTCTTTGATGACCCCTTTTTTTCCTACTGTCAGCTGTGAAAGTCTCATGAATATGTTTTACACTGTAAAAATATCCTTTATTTAAATTAAATCCAAATAAGATTTAACTATTATTAAAAAATGATACTTCTTTTACCGGTATAAAATCGGGAAGAAATCAGCGTTGAAAAGAACTGTACCGAAAGTGCGGACAATTGCATTTTTTGTGGAACAAACCACAGGAAGAAAGTAGCATTGAAGCGATTAAAACCGCCAAAAGCTTTTTATTTATATTCCGTTTGAATTGCATTTGTGGTAATTAAAACACTAAATATAGCCATTGCCGAACCTAAAACATCACAGAAAAGATCAGCCCATTCGGCACTTCTGTACGTAAAAATTTTCCATTGGAGCAACTCAATTGCGCCTCCAAACAAAAACATCAGCACAAGAACAGTAATTAATGCAACTGCTGAAAGTTGATGGCGTGCTTGTTTACGGATCAAACCGTACAAAGTAAGTACGGTGAGCACAAAAAATAGTCCCGTATGCGTCAGCTTGTCAAAACCTTTGAAAAACAAGTGAGATTCTCCGACTTTTCCTAAAGAAGCGCAACAGATGATCAAAATAAACAAAGCCCAGATCAAAGCCAGGATTTGATATTTTAATAATTTAATCATCAGGCGCCAACCAAAGCTTTGTAACTTTCTGCGGATAACAATCCATCCAGTTCCGAAGCATCTTTTACAGAAATTTTCACCATCCAGCCATCGCCAAAAGGATCCGAATTAACTAATTCCGGATTGGTGTCCAGTGCTGTATTCACTTCTAAAACTTCGCCGCTAACAGGCATAAACAGATCAGAAACGGTCTTTACGGCTTCAACAGTACCAAATATCGCTTCTTTTGCCACCTGCTCACCTACTGTATTGATGTCGATATAAACGATGTCGCCCAGTTCATGCTGCGCAAAATCAGTAATGCCAATTGTTGCAGTATCGCCATCAACCAAAACCCATTCGTGATCTTTAGTATATTTTAATTCTGAAGGAAAATTCATGTTCTTGATTTTTTCTCAAAAATAAGAAAAACACGATCAGAAATAGCCCGGCTAAAGTTTTTATGGCGAAATAATTTGTTCGAAAATCATTGAATACTGTTTTTATAAGGCTAAAAACAGCATCGTAAATTTTATAGCTTAACTTTTAAAAATCAGGTTTTTATGTTCTATTTGCTTTGAATCTTATTGCCGGAAAATATCAGCTTAATCAGAAATTTAACTTAGATTAAAACTTTTAAACTCTAAAACAGTTAGTTTGTACAGTATCAATATTAACAACTACTACTATGAAAAAAATTACATTAGCAGCATTTGCATTATTTGGATTGATCTTTTCAGCAGAAGCACAAATTCAAAAAGGTAATGTTTTAATTGGGACAGATCTTGCAAATCTTCAATTAGGTTTAAGTCAGCCAACTTATTTTAGCGGCAGTATTTCTCCAAAAGCAGCCTGGTTTGTTCAAGACAATCTTGCTTTGGGCGGATTTGCAAATTTTGGTATCACAACTACAAAAGGCAATGGTTCCAACACTACTTATGGGGTTGGTGCATTAGGCCGCTACTATGCAGGCGGTGATACCCCTTTACTAAAGCACGGCCGCGTTTTTGGTGAAGCTACAGTTGGTTTCAGCGGAGTAAATTTGAGTGCAAACGGTGGATCTACCAACGGTTTGGGATTTGGCTTTGGCCCTGGTTTTGCCTATTTCGTTACGCCAAGTATTGGCCTGGAAACCCTGCTAAAATATAACGGCGTGGTAGGTTTCGGCAGCAGTGTTTATCAAAACAATGTTAACTTACAATTTGGTTTCCAGATTTATTTACCTGGAAGGGCCACAGTAAACAAAGTTAAAGGCGACATAAAATAATTTTGTTTCCTGATCAAAGCAAAAAAAAGTATGCTAAAAGCAGCATACTTTTTTTATGCCCTAAATTTTGGTGTTATTGGAAAAGCAGTTTCAAATTCACCCCAAAATTGGTAAAAGCCGTGTTGAAAGATTGCGAAGTATAAGGCTTGGTGATGTTGGAATCGTAAAATAACTGCATGTTGAATCGCTGATTAATCACGTAATTAATGGAAGGCCGAACCGTAATATTTTTGGCACCGGAAGAAATATCTGCTTCCTGCACATCCGGCCGATAGATTACGGTTTTATTATCGGTCAAAGCAAAATCAAACTTAAACGTCATATCATTTTTCAGCAGTAAATTACTAAACAAGCCGAAAGGAAACCGAAAGTTGGTGGTATGATAACCGAAGCCAAACACAATGTTGCTTTCGTTTTGTTGTGTGAGCTGGCTGTTGAGCAAACTTAAACTCAATGCCCGGCTTTTGCGGTATTCAAAATGTGTGGTGATGCTGTTTTTAAAACGCGCATCCAATCCAAGCAAAGGCACGAATTGCTCAAAAATAGTGATCTGCGCATATTGATACAGCGGCAGAAAATCATTGTTGGCATCGCGCACGTTTACGGCTCCGTTGGCTTCAGAATAGCGTAATAATGTGTTGAAACCATTTACACTATAAGCAGAACGGTAACCGTGGCTCAGATCAAAAGAATCAAAATACTCTGCTAAAAAAGGTATCCGGCTCAAACCATTGTATCGGATATCCCAGTTCGGGATCGGGATTTTCGGGAAGCTGCCAACGTTTACACTGCTGGCATCTTTACCGGAATAAGCAGCCAGAAATGCCGGAACCAGCACGTCCTGATCATTTGCACCGTAGCCATCTGCAAAACCATTGGTAACTGTTTGTAACGAATTTGGGTTTTGACGGCCTAATCGTTTAGAAATGATTTGCCGATTGCTAAGAAACTTGTCGAAAACAGACGAATTATTATTGATGCCGGAAGATTTGGAAAAAGCAGTAGGCAGCGTAAAGTAAGAAATGCTGTAATCGCCGGAAGTGATTGGGCTTAAGTTTTCAATATCACCGGTTAAGGCTGAATATTTAAAATTGGTTTGATAATTCATGTTCCGCGTACGAAAAGCGGTCAGTTCTATCCTCAAATCCGGAATGGGTTCCAGCACACCGCGCAGGTGCATATCTTCGTACAGTGTTTTGGTAAACAATTGGTTTTGCAACGAATCCGTACTAATCCAACCGTTGGAAATTGCCCGGCTGCGAATATCAGCCTGGCTGCCCAGCAAAAACCCGATGCCAGGTGCATTGTAATTTAAATCTTCACCAAAAAATTTGGTTTTGGGCAGATAACCAGGCAAAAATGTTCCTTCTGTGCGGGTATAAGTTCCGCTTACATTTTTTAAGCTGGTTAAAACATGGAGAAACAAATTACCCAGCCCGCCTTTATCAGCTTCATTTGCTTTTCGCAGCACCGAAAATTTATTGTATAAACCAGTAAAATTCAGTACCGGGTTCAGTTGGATAGTACGCGAATTCTGAATGGTATTACCTACATTTAAATTAGGATCTTGTAAGGAGAACAAAGCCTGCGAATTCCAGTTAAATTGCGTGCTGTACCGAACAGTCATATTTGTCCAATCGAAACCTGGAATTTTATTGATAGGTGTGGTGTAATTAAAATTGATCGTGTGCGTGTAATTTACTGTTCGGCCCAACTTTTTCAGGTTGTTCCAAAGTGTATCCTGTTTCAAACCGTTAATGCGGCCGGCCGGTTCATCAATTACACCGAGGTTGGTGGCATCAAAATCCATTTGCAAAGATTTCGTCAGGTTCCAGCCGATACCATAAACCCGGTTGATCAAAAAGTTTTTGCTAAAAGTAGTAGGTATGGCAATAAAATTTTCCGGGTCATTGTTCCGCAATGTATTTTCAGAATAAAAACGGTTTAGGTTGATGCTGAAATTCAACCTTGAAGGCAAAAGGCTGAAATTTATATCCTGAAACAGTTTCAGCATATTACTTTTGATCACTTTTTGAAACGGACTGTAAAACTTAGGCTGATTGTTATAAATATAATTCAGTCCAACAACATACGTTTTCTGGAAAGCATTTTCGGTGATGAAATCGTGGTGATCGTATTGCGTGTAAATGTACGTGGCACTCAAGTTCTCCACATCCCAAAGGTGGTTTTTGGCTTTTGGGTCGGTTTTGACTTTGCGGATATTGGAGAGGTTGATGCTTTTTCTAACGGTATAATCCTCGGCTACGTTGGTGATCGAATCTTTTTTAGCTTTCGAAACCTGTGCCAGTTCTTGTTTCAGTTCAATATCCGGATTGGCCGGATCATACTTCGGCATAATGAGCTGGTTGGAATAATTAACATAAACCGGAATTTTCACGCCGGATTTTGTCGGGAAAAACTTGCCGAGTTCCACATTTGCCGACATATCTACTGATTGCCTGTCGCTCAAACTGCGGTCGCTGATCCTTGAATCCAACGTACCAAAACCGATAGTGCTTTTACTGCCCGAAATACTCACGTCCGCCAGATCGGCCAGTTTTGCATTGAAACGGCCAACAGCTGCAAATCCGCCCTGCTCATTAAAACCAGTAAGCCGCAACTCATTAAACCAAACAATGGCAGATTTGTCCAGCCCATCATCTTTTCCGGGAGGGGAGTTCCCTTTGTACGGATTGCGCACGCCCAGCATAATTGTTCGCAACCGACTCAGATCTGGTTGGCCTTTTATGGTTACGCGGTTGGTTCCATCGGTAAAAGTGTAAGGCACATTCAACGGCCAAGGTGCACCATTAAGCAAGGCACTGTTCCGTGCTGTTTTTGCACTGGTTAAAATGGACAATTGCAGAGCCATACGATTTGCTGCGGGCCAAATTCCATCCGCATCACGCGTGCCGGGCGAAGTAACCTGCAACGGGATTTCATACTCGTAATAGTTATCAATATAATCCACACCCAAACGGATAAACGCACTCACATCGCCACTTTGCAATTGTGGCCCTTCGGCATGAACAAACATTTCCAGCTCTTTGTACTGGCGCAGATCATTGTTAAAAGTTTTGAACGTCGCTTTAGAATAACCGTCGCGTACGTTGGTAACCGTAGTTTGCAAAGCCTGCTCGTTTAGCTGTGTAGTAGTCGTATAATTATTAAAATCGCGCTGGCGGGTGATGCCGGGCGGAACTACATAAGGGATCGGAACCCGGTTACCATTTTCTTCAATATTAACCGTTGAAACGTTGATGGTAGAATTATCCAGTGATGGATTGACGATCGCCGGATCGGCAATAATATTGGTTGTACTGTTTTCTGTGTTGAAAGCGCGCCACTCACCCCTAATCAATTGCAG